>Ga0209011_1000093_pt1 | contig 49832 bp, 35 predicted proteins | sample BlaSpr_A8_OM1_M3_FD_187986 | JGI IMG/M metagenome (GOLD analysis project Ga0209011, IMG submission 187986) | Forest soil microbial communities from Thunder Bay, Ontario, Canada - Black Spruce, Ontario site 2_A8_OM1_M3 (SPAdes) (version 2) | ecosystem: Environmental > Terrestrial > Soil > Boreal...
CAACAACTACCGAGTGCGCAGGTTCACTGTCGGCGGAAACATCACAACGATCGCCGGCAACGGCACGCCCAGCCTTTTCGGCGACGGAGGCGCCGCGACGTCGGCTCAGGTCGGCAATCCATACGCCGTTGCCGTAGACGCGGCCGGAAACGAGTACGTCGCCGACAACCAGAACGACGTCATCCGCAAAATCGATGTGAACGGCGTGATCACCACCGTGGCGGGCAATGGGACGAACGGATACAGCGGCGACCAGGGGCCCGCCACCAGCGCGCAGCTCAACGATCCGCGTGGCGTTGCTGTTGACGCCAACGGCAATATCTACATCAGCGACACGGGCAACCAACGGATCCGGAAGGTGGATTCCGTCACAGGAAAGATCTCGACGATCGCCGGGACCGGCGCAGCGGGCTATTCAGGCGACGGGGGCGCGGCTACCAGCGCCAGGATAGATTCGCCGAGAGCGCTGGCGATTGACGCATCCGGCAACGTCTACATCGCGGACACGGGCAACAACCGCGTGCGGAAGGTTACGGGCACCACGATCAGCACCTTCGCCGGCACCGGCACCGCGGGTTTCTCTGGCGAGGGGGGTCTGGCTAGCGCCGCTCAGCTCAGCGGCCCGCGAGGACTTGTCATCAACGCGGCCGGCGAACTGCTAATCAGCGATACAGGCAATAACCGGGTGCGCAAGGTGGCGGCCGATACAAAGATCACGACGGTGGCCGGCAGCGCAATGGGTGGCTCGGCCGGCGATGGAGGCCCGGCGACCAGCGCCCAGCTGAACTTTCCTTTCGGACTTGCTGTTGATGGGAGCGGCAATCTGTTTATCGCCGACACCTCGAACCACAAGATCCGAGTGGTCGGCACAGACGGGACGATCTCCACGGTGGTCGCGTTCTGCGGGGCGGGTTTTGCGGGTGATGGGGGCGTTGCCACGCTGGCGCATTTGAACACTCCATACGGCGTCGCCGCGGACAGCCTTGGCAACTTGCTCATCGCGGACGCGAACAACAACCGCATCCGTGGCGCGCGCGGCGTTCTCGGCCTCATTGGACAGCGGGCTGCGACGTGCCAGTCTCCGGATAGCACGGCGCAGCCTCGAGGCTCGGCCAACTCCTCTGGCCAATCCACTCCTCCGCCGCGCCTGGCCGACCAGGGCGGCCGTTTACGGATTGCCGCTGGGCTGCCTGCAGCGACATCCCCCGTCGTAAGGCCTTCCCTAGCAGCTCTAGGCAACACTACTCAGCAGGCCGCCGGCGCCGGCAACGCCATTGGTCCCATCGCGGGCCAGGTAAATGCGGCTCCGGCAAGCACGCAAGCTCCGGTTGAGCGTGACCAGCCCACCGCTCCAGCCCCGACAGTTGAGATTCCAGTTCCGAGGCAACAACCTGCTGCTCGTGTCCAGAGCGTCAACCTAGGCGAGGCGGCGCCGGATCCGGTTCTGTCCTTGGTCTTATTGGTTGGGGCGCTGTTAATCGTGCTGCCCCGGGGGCGAAATCACAGGGAGCGCCGGCTGCAGGACGCTCAATTGACAATTCCGTAGATCGGTCGGAGAATCGGCCGGTACGTCGCCCAGGGGGCCATCTCAGCAACCGACATTGAGAAAGGTGGGGGGCTTGGCTATGAGGGGAAGGGCCGCGGCTTGGCTTATCGCCGTCGCCATATGCGCGGGTCTGTACGCGACGACCTGGCGGCCCCTGACCGCGCAAGCCGTAACGGTGCCAGGGTTTATTTATCCGAACGCCGGATCTGTCGGCACCGGCCTTGCCACATCGCTCGGGCAGCAACCTTATTCGTTTGCCGTCGCGGGCACGCACCTGTACATCGGCGACGGCGCCAACCCTGTCGTGCGAGACGTCGATACTGTCAGTGGGCAGGAAAGCGTCTTCGCCGGCAACGACGGCTACGGCTACAAGGGCGATGGCGGTCCTGCCGTGTCGGCGATGATCGGCGGCGCGTGGGCTATGGCCCGCTGCGGCGGGGACACCTTTTTCGCCGACACCATGAACTACGTGATCCGCAAGATCGACTACGCAGGGACCATAACCACGGTCGTCGGTAACGGCAAACGCGGCTATTCAGGCGACGGCCTTCCGGGGACATCGGCCAGCATCGGTCGGGTATTTGGCATGGCTTGCCCGTGGAGGGGAGCGGGTCCCGATACACCGTTTCTGTATTTCACTGACAGCACCAATGGAGTGTTGCGCGCTATGACCGGGTCCGGGCTGGTCTACACCCTCCTTACCGGAATGGTTTACCCGACCGGCGTTATGTTCGACGCCGCTGGGAACCTTTACATTTCAGAGACCGGCACCGACATGGTCTGGCGTGGGGACGCAATAACCCGCGTCGTCTCTGCGTTTGCGGGAAACGGCAGCTACACGTTCTCGGGCGATGGCGGCCCCGCCACGTCGGCGAGTCTCGCCAGCCCGTGGGGTCTGGCCTACACCTCCAACTTCACCCCCTTCGGCAACAGCTGTCCCTGTTACGTCACGATCGCCGATCGCGACAACAACAGGATTCGCATGGTGAACACGACGAATGGGGTGATTGACACTCTCGCCGGAAACGGAATGCCTGGATTTGCTGGGGATGGAAGCGTCGTCGACAAGACGACGACCAAGCTAAACAGCCCGCTAGGACTGGGGTACAACATCGACAACAAGCTGGTCTACGTGGCGGATTCGGGAAACAATAGAGCCCGAAAGATCGACATGACAAGCAGGATCATCTCGACAATCGCCGGCAACGGGACGCCCAGTTTGTCGGGAGATGGGGGACCAGCGACGGCTGCGCAGCTGGGCAATCCGTACTCGGTGGCCGTCGACGGAGCCGGCGACGAGTACATCGCGGACAACCAGAACAACGTGATTCGGAAGATCGACCACATCACCGGCAACATCACGAGGGTGGCCGGTAGTCTCAACGCCACCGCTGGCTATTCTGGTGACGGCGGTCTCGCGACAAGCGCGTACCTTAACGATCCACGCGGCGTCGCGGTCACCCCGTCCGGCGACATGGCCATCAGCGACACCGGCAATCAGCGTGTGCGCTGGGTCGATCACCTAACCGGCACCATCACAACCATCGCCGGAACTGGGGTAGCGGGCTCGGATGGGGACGGTGTTGCCACCGGCAGGATGCTCAATTACCCAAGAGGCCTAGCCATCGATGCGGGCGGAAAGGTCTACATCGCTGATACCGACAACAACCGGGTGCGGGTGGTCGACCGGGGCGCCAACACGATTAGCGCATACGCCGGCACTGGGTTAGTCGCTTATGGAGGGGACGGTGGCCCGGCTCTCAATGCGTGGCTGAACAGCCCGAGGGGCCTGGCCTTGGATGGTGCGGGGAACCTGTACATCAGCGACGGCAACAACAATCGCGTGCGTAAGGTTGCCACTGGCACCGGCATCATCACCACCGTTGCCGGCAATGGAACGGCCGGTCTGGCAGGTGACACCAACCTCGCCACGTCCGCCGCGCTGGATCACCCGTTCGGGCTGGCGATCGACGCATCTGGCAACCTGTTTATCGCAGACACGCGCAACCAGCGCATCAGGCTCGTTGACACCAAGGGCATCATCTCGTCGGTCGTCGGGACATGCGGAAACGCACCTGGTTTCTCGGGCGACAATGGACCGGCGTCGTTTGCGGAGCTGAACTTCCCATACGGGCTCGCCGTCAACTCTGGGGGCGACCTCTTCATCGCCGATGTGAACAACAACCGCGTGCGCCAAGCAGTTCGGTTGGCCGCGGGCCGACCTGGCACTTGCCAGTCGACCTCGGTTACACCGCCGTCTAGGGATTCGACGTTGCCGGGTCCCGGTTCCGGGCAGCCACCTGGGCGTCTCACGCCAATCTTCGATAGACCCGAGACCGCACGTTCTTCGACCGCGCCAGCTACGCCAGCTGTCGTCGGATCCGCAAGCTTCGTTTGGGCCGCGCCGACAGCGACACAACCAGCAGCCGCGGCACCCGCGGCGATCCCACCCGCAGTTGCAGCACCAGTGGCGGCCCCATCCGCGGCAGCGCCGGCGGTGGCCCCACCCGCAGTCGCGCCAGAAGTCGAGGTCGCGCCGGCAATCAATTCGCGTGAAGTTGCCGAGGTGGTAACTTCGCGCAATCCTGACGTGAGCAGAAATGTGAGCGGCCGACCGTATGGGCCGGCCGTACTGATCTCCCTGGCGCTCATCTCGCTTGCGCTGTTGGGGGTTCGTAGACGCAAGAACGCGAGGCTGAATGGCCACAAACGACCGCTAACCTATTGAGCTCGCGAGGCAGAGGCGCCCAACGCAAGGTGGTGAGCCACATCAGGCAATAGCGTCCCGCCTCCCTAATGCCGGGACGGTTGCCTCATTTGCCTTTCTTTACGGAGCGGAATAGACTCCGTCAGGGTTCCGTCAAGGTGCCCAGGAGGGGGAAGCATGAGGGGGAACATGCCCCGGTACGAGGCGATCGGCGCCTCGGCGATCGGGCGGAGCATATGGCTGCGGTCGACCCGGGCACGCGCACTCCTGCTTGTAACGGTCTTGGTGGCCGGCACGATATTCATCGGAACCGCGTGGCGCGGCCACGCTGCACCCGTTGCGCCTGCCGTGTCCGCAGTCAGCCCCAACAGCGGGCCGACCCAGGGCGGCACCGGGGTCACGATTTACGGCACCGGATTCACCGGTGCGACAGCGGTTCAGTTCGGCAGCTCGACGACCAACTGCGGTGGAAGTTTCGGTTTCTACACCGTCAGCGACACCCAGATATTTGTCTTTAGTCCGTCCAACCCGGTGGGCACGGTCGACGTCGTGGTGATTGGCCCGGGAGGGTCCAGCGCCATCGGGCCCGCCGCCAAATTCACCTACACGACTCCGACGGCGCCGATCGTCAATGGGATCAGCCCTAGCTCAGGCTCGACGGACGGCGGAACCCAGGTAACGATCTTCGGCACTGGTTTTGCCACGGCTACAGGCGTCAAGTTCGGAACCAATGCGGTTCAGGTTTATCCCTCCACAGACACGATGCTGTTCGTCGGCGCCCCGGCTGCATCGGCAGGCATGATCGATGTGACAGTCGTCAACGCGGCGGGGTCGAGTGTTGCGGGTCCAGCGGATAAGTTCACCTACGTGGCCCCAGGGGGCCCTGTCGTGCAAGCCCTTTCGCGCAATCACGGCACGGCCCCAGGTGGCGACCAGGTAATCATCATCGGGACCGGATTGAGCATGGCGGGCACGGTGCGCTTCGGCACCGCTGCGCTCGGAGCGAACGTGATCGGCGTAATCGACGACAACCACTTGAACGTCACCGCGCCACCCGGAACGGCCGGTACCACGGTAGACGTGACAGTGACCGCTCCAACTGGTACGAGCATTACGAGCAGCGCTGACCGATTCTCATACGTGGCAGCGACGGTACCGATCATCAACGGGGTCGTCGTGAACACGGGACCCACGACGGGTGGAACGTCCGTTTCGCTGATCGGTTCGGGATTCACCGGTGTGACCTCAGTGATGTTCGGGACGAACGCGGCGACTGGCGTGAGCAGCTATGCAGACACCAGTTTGACCGCGACAAGTCCGGCAGCCTCAGTGGGATCTGTGGACATCACAGTGACGACACCAGTCGGCACCAGCGCGATCAGCGGCGCTGACAAGTTCACCTATCAGACGCCTACGACTCCGGTCATCTACGGGATCTCGCCCCGAACCGGAATCACAACTGGCAACACACAGGTGGCGGTATTCGGGTCCGGCCTGATCCCAGGATCGATCGTTCGCTTCGGCGCAAATACTGGAACTTCCGTGTACGCGTACGACAGTGGCCTCACGGTCACAAGTCCCGCCGGACCCGCAGGGACGGTCGACGTCACGGTCACTAACTCGGCCGGCACGAGCGCGACCGGTATGACCGACAAGTTCACCTATGTCGCCCCGGGGCCTCCTATCGTCCGCGCCGTAACCCCAAACCGTGGATTCGCCGGCGGGGGGACGATGGTCACGGTCCTTGGCTCCGGATTTACGGGGGCGACAGCTGTCACCTTCGGCACAACGGCGACGCCTAGCACCATCTACGTCTATAGCGACACCCAGCTTTCTGTCAGCAGTCCGGCCGGGACGTCGGGCACGACGGTCGACGTCAAGGTCACGACTCCGGTTGGCACGAGCTCGATCAGCAACGTTGACCAGTTCAGCTACATCACGCCGGTGGCCCCAACCGTCACGGCGGTGAGCCCCGGCAGCGGTCCGGCGAGCGGAGGTACATCGGTCTGGATCACAGGCACCGCTCTATCCGGGGTCACCTCCGTCAGCTTCGGAACCACGCCCTCGTACTTGTACCGGTTGATGAGTGACACGTTGATTCAGGTCTTTGGGAGCCCGAGCGGAACCAGCGGCAACACAGTTGACATCACAGTAGTCACACCGGGCGGCACCAGCGCCGTCACCACGTCCGATCGTTTCGCCTTTACGGCGCCGTTGGCTCCCTCGATCACCGCGGTCGGTCCGTCAACGGGGCCGGCATCAGGAGGCACCGCGGTCTATTTGAGCGGCACAGGTTTTTCGGGGGCGACCGCGGTTAACTTCGGCACGACAGCGGTAGGCTTCCAGGTCAATAACGGCAGCGTAATCATCGCGACCTCGCCGGCGGGCACGTCCGGCGCCACGGTTGACGTCCGGGTCGTTGGTCCGGGCGGAACCAGCGCCATCACGGTAAACGACCAGTTCACCTACACGGCTGCAGTGCCACCGCAGGTGCCAACCGTCTCAGCCGTGAGCCCCAACTCAGGTCCGTCAGCCGGTGGGACCGTCGTGTACATCACGGGCACCAATTTCACGTCTGTCACCATGGTGAGATTCGGGGGTGTCAGCGCATCGTCTTACACGATCGGGGCCAGCCTGATCCAGGCCACCAGCCCGAGCGGCACTGCGGGTACGGCGGTCGACGTGACGGTGACGACGGCCGGCGGCACCAGCGCCACCAGCCTTGCGGACAAATTTACGTATGCAGCCGCGATAGCGCCGACCGTCACAGGTACCAGCCCAACCACCGGCCCGGCCGCCGGGGCAACAACCGTTTACCTCACTGGCAGCGGATTCACCGGCCTGACGGCGGTCAATTTCGGCTCCAACCTCGCCACGGGCATTGCTGCGCTCAGCGACACGCTGGCGCAGGCGACCAGCCCGGCCGGCACTGGAACCGTGCACGTCACCGTGACCGCCCCCGGAGGAACCAGCACAACCTCTGCCTCCGACCAGTTCGTGTACGGCGGACCGGCTCCGTCTGGCCTGCAGGTGAACGGTATAACGACCAAGAGCGGACCCCCCGCAGGGGGCACCAGTCTCAACGTCTATGGCATGGGCTTTACAGGCGCCACGGCAGTCAAATTTGGAACCGCCCCAGCCCAAAGCTTCTTCGTAGCGTCGGACACGAACATATATGCAACGAGTCCTGCAGGCTCGGTTGGGCCGGTCGACATCAGGGTGACCGTAGGGGCCGGCACGAGTGCGACTGGAAGCGCCGACATCTTCACGTATGTCGGTCCCGGACAGCCCACTGTGAATGGTCTCGACCCGAACCGTGGCTCGCAGCTCGGCGGAACCCGGGTAACCATTTATGGCAGCGGGCTCACGGGGGTGACCGCAGTGCGCTTCGGAGCGACCGCCGCGACAATTCTGTACGGCTACAACGACACGCAAATTGCGGTGACCGCTCCTCCGGGGACTGGCACAGTAGACGTTACCGTCACAACTCCCATCGGTGTCAGTGCGGCCGGCGCCGCTGACAATTTCACCTTCTATGTACCGGGACCGCCGGTCGTGTACGCGGTGGATCCTTGGAGAGGCACGTCGCTCGGAGGAACGAGCGTCGTGCTGTACGGCTCAGCGTTAACAGGAGCGACGGCCGTCTCGTTTGGATCGACACCTGTGCGGAATTTTTTCCAAACGAGCGATACCCAGCTGTACCTCACCAGCCCGCCAGGAACGGTCGGCACGACAGTGGACATCACCGTGACGACACCGGTCGGCACGAGCGCAATCAGCAACGCGGACAAGTACAGCTTCTTCGCACCACCCGTGCCGGTGGTCAATGCGGTGTCACCAAACCTTGGAGGGACAAACGGGCGGAACCGGGTGCAGATGTATGGAAGTGGCTTCACTGGTGCGACGTCGGTGCGCTTCGGCGGAACGGTGGCGCCCGGTTACTACTCGATCACGGATGACAGCATCGCCGTGACGAGTCCACCAGGTTCGTTGGGAACGGTGGACATCACGGTCACAGCGCCAGGTGGCACCAGCGCACCGAGCGCCGGCGACAAGTTCACCTACTACGCGGCACCGGCTCCATCAATCACGGGCGTAAGCCCCAACACCGGGCCGGCCGGCACCTTGGTTTATATCTCTGGGACCGGCCTTGCCAATGTCACCGCCGTGCTGTTCGGTTCGGCGTGCGCCGCTTACTACGGCTACAGCTACGGGGCGAGCGACACCATGCTTTCGGTCAGCGCTCCGGCCGGACCCACCGGGCTGGTGGACATAAGAGTGGTGTCCCCAGAGGGCACCAGTGCGCTCACGGTGAGCGACCAGTACACCTACACGGCGGCGGCGATGCCTTCAATCTCAGCTGTCGCTCCGGCGAGCGGCCGATCGGCGGGCGGCACGTGGGTGTACATAACAGGCACCGGTCTGTTGGGCGCGACCGGAGTGACATTTGGCTCCACCCCGGCCACCCCGTTCTACGCGATCGATGACAACCTGCTCCAGGTGTCGAGTCCCGGGGGAGCCAGCGGAACGACAGTAGATATTCGGGTGACGACGCCAGGAGGCACCACCGCGGTGACCATCGCTGACCAGTTCGCGTGGGCGCCGACGCCGCTGCCGTCGGTGACCGTGGTGAGTCCGAGCTCCGGTCCCAATGGGGGCGGCACCGAGGTGCTGATCACGGGCACCGGGTTAATGAACACGACGCAGGTGCAGTTTGGCTCGACCCCGCTGGCCCGATGCGTGTTTTACGGCAAGGGCGGCCCGATGCTGAGCTCGCCCGCGCCACAGCCGGCCCAGTCGACGGCGGTGCTCCCCTTCGGCGTGCGCAGTCCGGTCGCCCAACCGCCGGCCCAGCTGACGACTGTGCGCGTTCCGGTTGCAACTCAAGTTCCAATTCATCAGGCGCCAACGACGAGTGGACGCGCTCCGCAAACGGCTCCGACCTACGCCACGGTCATGTCTCTTTCAGCGCCGGTGATCTTGAACACCGGTATCCAACCCATTTCCCCGACCCAGCCTGCGGCGCCGCTTGCACCCCTCGGTGGGCAGTGTTTCATCGCCTACAGCGACAACCTGATCGATGTGGTCAGTCCCGCTCAAGGTTCCAATCCCGCGACAGTTGACCTGAGGGTGACATCTGCGGGCGGAACAAGTGCGACAAACCCAACCGACCGATTCACCTTCACCGCAACGCCGGCGCCTGTAATCACGGCTGTGCGACCAAACGTCGGCCGGTCAAGTGGCGGAGCTTCAGTCTTCATCAGCGGCAGCAATCTGGCCAACCCAACCTCGGTCAACTTCGGCAATGCACCCGCAACCATCGTTCCCGGAGGCTTCTACTCCTCCCGCTTTGGCAGCGACTCATTGATCGAGGTGATCGCTCCTGCGCAAGGAACGAACCCAAGCCTGGTTGAAGTGACAGCGACGACCGCCGGAGGGACGAGTGCGATCAACCCGGCCGACCAATACACCTACGGAGCGTCGCCGGTACCGACTGTGGGAGTGGTCAGCCCGGCCAGCGGTCCAATCGGCGCAACTACATTCATCACCGGCACGGGTTTCCTGGGAGCCACGTCGGTCACGTTCGGCGGAACGCCCGCCGTCCGGGCCGTGAAGACTACCCAGCCCAGCGTCGCCGTTGCCGCGGCAGCTGCGCCTACGGGGTTCGTAGTCATCGGCGACTCGCTCATCCAGGTGATCAGCCCAACGCATTCTCCTGGAGCTGTCGATGTGAGGGTCGTCACTGCCGGCGGAACCAGCGCGATCAGCGCGAATGACACATACACGTACACTGCGTCTCCGACGCCGGTGGTGACTGCTGTTGGACCGAATACCGGCCCAGCAGGCACAGTCGTGTACATCACTGGCAGCGGTCTGACCGGGGCGACCGCCGTCACATTTGGCACCACAGCTGCCACGACGTTCGTCATCTTCTCGGACACGCTCATTCGGGCGACCAGCCCGGCCGGCAGCGGAATCGTCGACATCAGGGTCACGACGCCTGGTGGCACGAGCGCAACCAGCGCCAGCGACCAGTGGACTTTCCAGGGACCTCTCCCGGCCCCGACGGTGACGTCAGTCGTCCCTGGCACGGGCCCGGAAGGCGGCGGAACTTCAGTCACGATCCGCGGGACAAACTTCACCGGGGCAACCGGCGTCAAATTCGGTGCTGTGACAGCAGCCTTCACCGTCGTCGATGCGACGACTATTACGGCGACCAGTCCGGCCGGAACCGGCATCGTCGACGTAAGCGTCACAACCCCCAGCGGCGCAAGCACCGTTTCAGCCGCGGATAGATTCACCTACGCCACGCCCAGCTCGGGAGCTCGCGACGCCAACCCGGGCCCGGCGGGAGTAGCTGGATCCCGGGATGCGAGCCAATCGCCCGCGGGCACACCTGGACCGAGGCTACCCAGGCTGGGCCGGTTGGCATACACAGGCGATACCCCGACCGCCGTTGGGAGCGCGCCCGCAGCCGGAGGCGCAGCGCCGGCTGCCGCGTCGACCTCAACGTCAGCAGCCACAGCGAGCGCGGCCGTGCCGGTCGACGCTGAAAGTTCTGTGAGCCAGGCTTCAGAGCTAGCGCTCTCGCTAATCGATCAGCGTGAAGATATGATGGCGGTCTCGCACAATCCGGCGACCAAGGTCGAGAACACCCCCGCTTTCCCGCCAGTCGCTCTTGCCTCGCTGGCGATCATTTCTCTCGTATTGCTCGCTGTTCGAAGACGAATGACAAGGAGGCTCATTGGCCACACAAGACCGTGAACCCGTTCAGCCCTCCGCGCCGGCTCCCGCCGCCTCGCGGACCGCGCCAAATCAAATCGAGCAGAAGCAAGTCAGGAATTTGAAGACCGGCATGGCCGGCCGCGAACCGGTGAGCCAGAGCCCCGCACGCAAGCTGAAAGGCGAATAGGAGAGGAAGAATTGGACCGCACCAACGAGCTCGAGGAACAGGTACAGAAGCTGACAGGCGAGGTCGACGAGATGCGCGCCCGGATGGCCAGGCTGGAAGGGGGCGAGCCTGCCCACCCGAACGGGCCCGAGCCCAAGAGCCGCCGTGGCTTTCTGAAGTTCGGGGCAGGCGCGGTCATGGGCGCGCTGGGCATGGCCGCGGCGAAGGTCGTGCCGGTGGCGGCGGCCACCAACGGGAACTTCATCCTGGGTGCCGCCAACGCGGCTGGGCTTCCCACCACCCTGGCCGGCGATACGACCGCAGTCGCTGGCGGACCCAACCCGGTGCTCAAGGTCTCGGCGGTCGGCACCAACGCCACTTTGTTGACCGCCGCCCTCCCGCCTGGCGGTCTGAACGGCGCGGTGCAGGCCCTGGGCGCCGACGGCACCACCGCCGGACAATTTGAGGGCATCGACGCGTTCGCAACCGGCGCGACTGCATGGGCTGTCTATGGCCTAACCGACACCGGCACCGGCGTGGTGGGGGAGTCCAATCAGGGCATTGGCCTGTACGCGCGCCGCTCGGGCCGCATCCGCCAGGAAGGACTGGCGCTCGCCGGCAACCCAAGCTACTTACCCAATACCTTCGAGCAGGTGCGCGACGCCAACGGCGTCCTGTACATCCACAGCCTCACCGGCGCAGGCCAGGCGAGGTGGCGGCGGGTCAACACCGTGAGGGTTGACGCTTCAGACGGGACTGGCGCCTTCTTCAAGCCGTTCCGCCTGGTCGACACTCGTCTTACAGGGGGGCCAAAGGCGGGATCCACCTACAACGATCACGTGGTCATCAACGCTGGAAGTGGTGCGTCGAAAATCCCCGCCGACGCGATTGGAATCGTGGGCAACCTGACTGCGGTGGGGTACAACAGCATTGGTTTCCTTACCATCATGCCGAAGGGCCCCGCGTATGACCCGAGCGTTGACCCGTCATCGGTCAACCTCATCCCCGGGGCCGGCGCAGTCGCCAACGCCTTCATCGTCGGCCTGGGGACGGGCGGAACGGTGACCGTGTTCATCGGATCCCCGGGCTCCAGCAACTACATCATCGACATCACCGGCTATATCCAGTAATAGCGACGGGCGCGCGCCGCATTAGCCGCGACAATTGCGGCGCGCACGCATTACGGGGCAGGAACGCGCGAGCTGCCCGGCGCGCGTCGCTGCGCCTTGTCAAGCTAGAGTTCTCCGGCGGTACCCCAATCGGGCTGCCGAGGGTCAATTTCCTTACGGAGAGCTGAGCATGTTGTTTGACGATTCGATTCGGAAGGTGTTCGTCACCGGCGGCGCCGGCTTCATCGGAAGCCATGTCGTCGATGCCCTGATCGGGGAAGGGCGATCTGTCACGCTCTTCGACAACCTGAGCTCCGGGCGGGACAAGTACCTGAAGGCTCATCTCGAAAAGCCGGGCTTCAAGTTCGTGCACGCCGATCTCCTCGACCTCGACCGAGTCAAAGCTGAGATCGCTGGCCATGATCTTGTCTGGCACCTGGCCGCGAACACCGACATCCCAGGCGGGTTTGTCCAGACCGACCTCGACGTGAAGAACTGCGTGATCGCGACTTACAACGTGCTCGAGGCGATGCGAACCACAGGGGTTCAGCGCATGCTCTTTTCCTCGACAGGTGGAATTTACGGCGAGCTGTGCCGATACGACTTCGCCAGTGAGTCCGCAGGGCCACTGCTCCCGCTGTCGCTCTATGCGGCCGGCAAGCTCGGCAGCGAGGCTTTCATCAGCGCTTACTGCAACCTGTTCGACCTCCGAGCCTGGATGTTCCGGTTTGGCAACGTGGTCGGCAGCCGGATGAGCCATGGCGTCATCTACGACTTCGTGCAGAAGCTCAAGCGCGATTCTTCGCACCTGGAGATCCTGGGTGACGGGCGGCAGGAGAAGAACTACTTCCTGACGGAAGAGTGCATCGCCGGCATGGCGTACGCATTTCGCACTGCACCGATGACCCCGGAGAAGCCGGTAGACCTATTCAACCTTGGGACCGACTCCGTCACCGGAGTCAAGACGATCGCCAAGGTGGTGATCGAAGAGATGGGTCTGGACAACGTTGAGATCACCTACACGGGTGGGGAGCGGGGATGGCCCGGAGACCAGCCACAGGTTCACATCACGTCGGGGAAGATGCACGCGCTCGGATGGAAGGCACAGAAGTCCTCAGACGAGGCAGTTCGCCTCGCCGCTCGCAGATTGATCGCGGATGCCTGAGCCGCGAAACAGCGGCGCTGAGCAGTCGGTCTGCATCATCGGGATCTGGCATCAGGGGGCGGTGGCCGCAGCCTGTCTCGCCGACGCGGGCTTGACGGTGACCGGCGTGGACTTAGATGCAGACCGCGTTGCCCGCCTCAGCACGGGAAAGGCGCCGCTCTTCGAGCCCGGCCTCGACGACCTCCTCGCGAAGGGCATCGCGTCAGGTCGGCTCATGTTTACGAGCAGCCTCGCCGATGGCCTTGCGCGCTCGAAAGTCGTGTTCCTGATGTTCGACACGCCGGTCGACGAGCACGACGATGTGGACCTCAGCCCAATCTGGGAGGTGGCGGGTGAGATGGGTAAGTTTCTTCAACCCGACAGCGACATCCTGGTCACAGCCCAAGTCCCGGTCGGTACTTGCGACCAGATAGCGGCCGCGATACTGCAGGGGAATCCCAAAGCCACGTTCGGCATCGCTTACAGCCCGGAGAACCTTCGTCTGGGTCAGGCGATCGAGCTCTACCGGCATCCGCAGATGCCGGTGATCGGATCGGATGACCCGCAAACGCTTGACCGTATCGAATCGGTGCTTTCGGTCCTGGCGGCTGACTGGACTCGAGTCGGCTTGCGTACAGCCGAGATGACGAAGCACGCGCTCAACGCGTTTCTTGCAGTTTGCGTGACCTTCGGCAACGAGATCGCAGACATCTCCGACGAGCTGGGTGCGGATGCCCAGCAGGTGATGAAAGCTCTTCGTCGCGAGCAGCGGGTCGGTGCCAAGGCGATGATCTTGCCGGGCCTCGGCTTCTCCGGCGGCACCCTGGCTCGCGACGTCAGGACGCTGCAGCGATTTGGCAAAGCCATAGGCCAACAGACCGCCATGCTTGACGGTGTATGGCAAGCGAACGAGCTGCACAACGGCCTGGTGATCCGCAAACTGCAGGCGTTGTTGGGGTCGCTAGAAGGCGCCAGCGTCGGCGTGCTCGGACTCACCTATAAGGTCGACACCAGCACGCTTCGCAGGTCGCTTTCGATCGAGGTCTGCCGCGGATTGGTCGCGCTCGGCGCCCGCGTCACCGCATACGATCCCAAGGCTGACCGAACCGAGCTGGGCGAATACCCGGAGATAACTGTCGCGACTGAACCGCAGCGCGTGGCCGACGGCACTGACGCGATAGTGGTCATGACGCCCTGGCCGGAATTCAAGGGACTCGACTTCGCCGCCCTGGCGAAGAAAATGCGCAAGCGCATCCTGCTCGACCCGTCCAACTTTTTGGATGGGAGCGAGATGGCTCGGCTCGGCTACACGTATGTCGGGGTGGGTCGGGGTAAGCACGTTCAGGAGCCCAACAAATGAGGGTCGCCATCATCGGCGCCGGGCTTCAGGCGAGGCGGCGCGCGCCGGTGGTCAAGGAATGGCCCGGAGCCGAGCTGGTGATCGTGACGAGCATCGACGGCCGTTCCGCGAAAGTGCTTGCCGGCAGCCTGGGCTGCGCATCAGGGACAGGCTGGAAAGATGCCGTCGACCGCGATGACGTCGACGTAGTTCTGGTCTGTACACCGCCAGACTCCCATGCGGAGATCTCCATTGCCGCGATGGAGAGCGGCAAAGACGTTCTGTGCGAAAAGCCTCTGACCCGAACCGTTGAGGAAGCCGAGCGCCTCGTCGCGGTGGCGATCAAGAGCGGGCGAATTCTCAAATGTGGTTTCAACCACAGGCACCACCCGGCCATCTGGCAGGCAAAGCAGGTCGTCGACAAGGGCGAGCTCGGCAAGCCCCTGTTCGGGCGCGCTGTTTACGGGATCGGTGGCAGGCCAGGCTTCGACAAGGAGTGGCGGGCCGACCCGAAGATTGCGTTCGGCGGTCAGCTCGGTGAGCAGGGCATCCATGCCGTCGACCTCTTCCGCTGGTTCATCGGCGAGTTCGTCGAGGCCACAGGATTCACGAGCGCCGCCTACTGGCCGATCGCTCCGCTCGAGGACAACGGATTTGCCCTGTATCGCACGTCAGCTGGCGTGATCGCCTCGGTGCACGCAAGCTTCACCCAGTGGCGGAACACCTTCAGCTTCGAGGTCTACTGTGAGGACGGTTACGTCAGAGTCGACGGGCTCGGCGCCAGCTACGGGACCGAGACTCTACGCGTCGGCATCAAGGACTACCACGGACCCTTCGTCGAGACCGTGACCGAGTTTCGGGGTGGGGATCGCTCGTGGCACGACGAGTGGAAAGAATTTGCGCGCGCCATCGAGAGCCGGACCGCACCAATCGGCGACGGGCGCGATGGCCTCGCGGCGATGAAGCTCGTGAGCGCGATCTACGAATCCAGCCGGACCGGCAAGGCGGTTCGCCTAGACCCAGCGTGAGATGTCTCATCACCGGGGTCGGTGGGTTCCTGGGCGGCCATCTCGCGGAGTCGCTTGCGTCGGCGTCCTGGGACGTGCATGGGATCAGCCGCACCGCGCCCCCCTTTCTCGAAGCTGTCGGAGTTTCCAGTCACACGTGTGACATTCGCGACCGCGACGTGGTCGTCAGGCTGTTGGCCGACGTCCGGCCCGACGTCGTCTATCACCTGGCGGCACAGAGCTCGCCGGGCCTCTCATGGTCGGAACCTGCGGCGACTTTCGATGTCAACGTGATCGGCTCGGTGAATCTGCTCGAGGCCGTGCGCGCGGCTCAGCTCGACCCGGTCATATTGAGCTTTGGTTCCTCGGCCGAATACGGGTCCAGCTCGGAGCCGATCCGGGAAGACCATCCTCGCGAAGGTCTGACGCCGTATGCGGTCAGCAAGCTCGCCCAGGACCAGTTGGGCGTGCTCTATCACAGGATGTACGGAACGCGCATCGTCCGTGTGCGGCCGTTCTACATCATCGGCCCGCGAAAGACGGGCGACGTGACGTCCGACCTTGCTCGCGGCGTGGTCGCAGTCGAGCGAGGCGAGCGCGAGACGGTGAGCGCCGGCAATCTCGAGGTCGTGAGAGATCTGCTTGATGTCGGTGACGCGGTTTCTGCTTTCCGCGTGATCGCCGAGAAGGGAAGGCCCGGGGAAGCCTATAACGTGTGCTCGGGGCAGGGATATCCGCTCAAAGCGTTGGCCGCGGGATTGGCGCAGCTGGCCAAGAAACCCATACGCATCAGCAGCGACGCGAACCGTGTGCGAGCGTTCGACGAGCCCGTCCGGATCGGCGACAACACCAGGCTTCGCTCTCTGGGCTGGGCACCGAGGGTCCGCCTCGAGGAAAGCCTCGCCTCGGTGCTCGACTTCTGGCGCCTCGAACCCCCGCGATTGAGCGGTTAGCGGCCATGTTAAGCTTCGCCCGCTCGCCCGGATTTGAATTGTCAGTGCGGAGCTAGTGAATTTTTTCATCCGCTCGGTTTGCGGGCAGCTGCGGATCGCAATCGACTGCGACGGCGGTCGAATCCTTGCGATGAAATCTCAGGTTCTCTATGAAAGCGCGGAATTACTCTGAGCCGGTGGTGACCACGACGCCCGCGGGCGAGTTGAAGGCGAGCGCGACTGCTCCTTCCGACGACGCCGAGCTTCGGCTGCTTGTTCCGGAAAGAGACGTTGCGAACCCCGAGCTCTCGATCGTCATACCGGCCCTCAACGAGGAGACGACGGTCGGCGATTTCGTCACGTGGTGCATGGAGGGCCTGGCGAAGGCGGGTGTCGCCGGTGAAGTCCTGATCATCGACAGCTCGACCGATCGCACGCCCGAGATCGCGCTGGCGCATGGTGCTCGCGTGCTGCGAAGCCCAAAGCGCGGGCTCGGGCGGGCCTACATCGATGCGCTGCCGTACATCCGCGGCCGCTACGTGCTGATGGGCGACGCCGACTGCACATACGACTTCCGCAACGTCGCTCCGTTCATGGAGAAATTCCGAGAGGGGTACGAGTACCTGATGGGCTCCCGATGGAAGGGAAGCATCGAGCCGGGTTCGATGCCGCCCCTTCACCAATACCTCGGCACGCCGGTGACGACGTGGATCCTCAACCTTGTCTTCTCGAGTCACTTCTCAGACATCCACTGCGGCATGCGAGGCATCACCAAAGACGCCTTGCAGCGAATGGGCCTGCAGTCCCAGTCGTGGGAGTACGCGTCGGAGATGGTCCTGAAGTCAGTGCAGATGCGTCTCCGCACTGCCGAGGTCCCCGTGAATTTCTTGAAGGATCGCGAGGGCCGGCTCAGCCACATGAAGCGCGCCGGCTGGTTCGCACCCTTCTATGCCGCTTGGATCAACCTACGGGCGATGTTTGTATACGGCTCCGAGTTCTTCATGTTCAAGCCTGGCCTCACATTGGTGGCACTAGGCCTTTGCTTGGTCTTACCGCTGAGCTTCGGTCCCTTCACCATCGGGCCGATCCACTTCTCGCTCCTCTGGATGATGTTGGGGTCGACCTTCGTCGTGCTGGGCCTGCAGAGCTGGTACCTCGGCTGCCTCGCCCAGGTGCTGCACGACTATTCGGGCGCCGCGCGGCGCCGGTGGCTGAAGGTCTTCCCGTACACGCGCACGGTCGTCCTGTCTGGCGTTGGATTCATGCTGGGCATACTCCTTGCGCTGCTGCTGGTCGCGGACTACATCGGTTCGGGCCTTGCGCTGTCGAACTCCGACCGGATCCCGTATCTGGGCATCCTCGGGCTCCTGCTCCTGATGGTCAGCTTCATGACTTTCACGTTCGTGTTGCTGCTGCACGCAACGGCGCTCCGCAGCCAGAGCATGTATGGCCACCATGAGTAAGGACGCGTCCTTCACCGAGACATTCTTGACCGAGGCCGCTGCATTGATCCGAGCCCTTGACCCCGCCGACATAGAGCGTGTCGCGACCGGCCTGGCTGAGGTACGCGACCGCGGCGGCCGCCTCTTCATCCTGGGCGTGGGCGGTTCGGCGGGGCACGCCAGCCACGCAGTGAACGACTTTCGCAAGTTGTGTGGCTTCGAGGCCTACACGCCGACCGACAACGTCAGCGAGCTGACTGCTCGCGTGAATGACGAGGGGTGGGACACAACGTTCAAAGAGTGGCTGCGCGGATCGCGGCTGTCACAGCTGGATGCGCTGCTCGTGTTTTCGGTGGGGGGTGGGGACCGCGAGCGCGGAGTCTCGGCGAACCTGGTCGCCGCGATCGAGCTTGCGCAGGAGGTCGGGGCTGCGGTGTTCGGAATCGTCGGCCGTGACGGTGGGTTCACGCGGCTGAGCGCTAACGCGTCAGTGCTGATCCCGCCTCTCTATTCCGAGCGCGTGACGCCACATACCGAGGGTCTTTGCGCCGTGGTCTGGCATCTCCTGGTCTCGCACCCGGTCCTGCAGCGGAACCCAACCAAGTGGGAGTCCATGGGCAAGGTTCCGAGTCGGTGACAGGCACGCGGCCGGCCGTGTTCTTCGATCGCGACGGCGTCTTGAGCGAGGCGGTCCTCGTCGATGGCCGACCGTACTCACCTCGCAGTGAGACCGAGCTGCGCCTGGAGCAGGGGGCGGCCGACGTATGCAAGCAGTTCCGCGATGCAGGGGTGCCTATGGTGATGATCACCAATCAGCCAGAGGTCGCCCGCGGGACTCTCACTCGTGAGACCGTGGACCGCCTGAACGCACTGCTCAAGAAAATGCTCTGGCTGGATGCCGTCTATGTCTGCCCGCACGACGACGGTGACGGCTGTGCCTGCCGCAAGCCTGCGCCCGGCATGCTGTTTGACGCGGCTCGTGACCTTGGCCTGGACCTCACGCATAGCGTTGTCGTCGGCGACCGCTGGCGAGACGTCTCAGCGGGCCGTGCCGCCGGCTGCGCAACCGTCTTCGTCGACAGGGGCTATCTTGAGCGCAGGCCTGAAGACGCCGACCTTGTCGTTGCAGAGCTTCCAGAGGCGGTCAATTGGATCATGACTCGGGTCAGATCCGGTCACAGAGGAGGAGACGGGCTTGCGATCACACACTGACCTGAGGGTCAAGGTTTTCGCAGACGGCGCCGACGAAGAAGGAATCATCAAGCTCGCGGCCAACCCCGCGATCAAGGGGTTCACCACCAACCCGACGCTGATGCGGGCGGCGGGAATTACGGACTACGAGGCCTTCGCCCGCCGCCTCGTAGAACGCATTCCGGACATGCCGATCTCTTTCGAGGTCTTTGCCGACGAGTTCGACGAGATGGAGAGGCAGGCGCACAAGATCGCGTCCTGGGGCGGGACGATCTACGTGAAGATTCCGGTCACCAACACCAGGCGAGAGCCGTCTGACGCGCTCATCAAGCGCCTGTCAGGCGAAGGCATCCGCCTCAACGTGACCGCACTCCTAACGCTGGACCAGGTGAGCGCGGTGTCTGCTGCGCTCGCGGCGGGGCCAGCGTGCTGCATCTCGGTCTTTGCCGGCCGCATCGCGGACACGGGCTGCGACCCGGTGCCACTGATGCGCAAGGCGCTCGAGATCATGGCGCCGCACTCGAACCAGGAGCTGATCTGGGCGAGCCCCCGAGAGCTGCTGAACATCGTGCAGGCGGATGAGATCGGCTGTCACATCATCACCGTCACACACGACCTGCTGAAGAAGCTTCCGATCCTCGGCAAAGACCTGGCGGAATACTCGCTCGACACGGTGAAGATGTTCCATAACGACGCGAAGACGGCCGGCTTCACCCTGTGAACCAAACGGCAGCACACCAGTACGACTGGGACCAGCACTGGGACGAATATTCGGACGCTGCGAAGAGAAACCCGGCACAGCGCATGCGCCGGCAGGTCGTCCGCAGGCTGCTTCGAGTCGGTGACAGTCCCGCGCGGATCCTGGACATAGGGTGCGGCCAGGGAGACCTCGTGGCGGAGCTGCGTGTCGCGTTTCCGCACGCGGAGCTCGCCGGCATCGACTACAGCCAGGCCGGCGTCGACAGCGCTCGCAAGAAGGTGCCCGACGGCCAGTTCCTGGCCCGCGACCTCATCGCGGACGCGACAGTGCCAGCCTCCCTTGCGGGCTGGGCCACGCACGCTGTCTGCTCAGAGGTCCTCGAGCACTTGGACGACCCGTTGACACTGTTGCGAAATTCGGCCGGCTACCTGGCTCCAGGCTGCCGCCTGGTCGTGACGGTGCCCGGCGGTCCGATGTCGGCCTTCGACCGGCATATAGGACACCGGCAGCACTTCACTCCCGACAGCCTTCGCAATCTCCTGAACGAGGCGGGGTATGTGGTCGAAAAGGCAACGGGGGTCGGCTTTCCGGTGTTCAACCTCTACCGGCTGGTGGTCATCCAGCGTGGAGAGAACCTGGTGCGGGAGGTCTCATCGACCAACTCCGCCTGGACCTCGATGGCGGCGAAAGCCACCATGTCGGCGTTTCATGCGCTGTTCGCCCTCGGCGCTCCCGAGGCCCGCTGGGGATGGCAGATTGTCGCGGTGGCGAAGGTTCCCGAGAAATGCTGATCACCCGAACGCCACTTCGCATCAGCCTCGGCGGTGGCGGCACCGACCTGCCCAGCTACTACCGCAAGCACGGGGGCATCGTCATCTCCGCCGCGATCACGAAGTACATCTACATCGGCATCAACCGCACGTTTCACGACGACTACCTGCTCAAGTACTCCGAACTGGAACGCGTGCACGACGTTTCCGAGATCCGTCACCCGATCATGCGCGAGGCGCTGACCCTTCATCCCGTCGGCCCCTACCTGGAGATCGTGAGCCTCGCCGACATACCGGGTGGGACCGGCCTCGGGTCATCGGGAGCGTTCACGGTCGGCCTGCTGCGTGCCCTCCATGCATTCAAGCGCGAGCATGTGGTGGCAGGTGCGCTTGCCGAGGAAGCCTGCCGGATCGAAATCGATCTCCTTGCCCGCGCCGTTGGCAAACAAGACCAGTACATCGCCGCGTTCGGAGGCTTGACCTGCCTGGAGTTCTGCCCCGACGACGAGGTTCGGGTTTCGCCGCTCCGGATCAGCAACGATACGCTGCACGATCTCGAGGAGCGCCTGCTGCTCTTTTTCACCGGCTACTCGCGCAACGCCGAGACGATGCTGGAGGACCAGAAGACCAGGTCAGAGAAGGGAGATGCATCCATGCTCGAGAACCTGCATGGAATCGCCGAGATCGGACGGCGCGTTCGTGAGGCGCTGGAGCACGGAGACACGCGCGCGTTCGGGGAGCTGATGCACGAGCACTGGGAACGCAAGCGCGGACGCACTGCCGGAATGTCGACCTCGGACATCGATCGCTGGTATGAAGTCGGGCGCGAGAATGGCGCGGTGGGGGGCAAGCTCGTCGGCGCGGGTGCGGGCGGCTTCTTGATGTTCTACGCGACGGACCCCGCGGCCCTGCGCGAGGCCATGACCCGAGAGGGGCTTTCGGAGCTCCGGTTCGCGTTCGACCATGACGGATCGACTGTGATCGTCCGGGATTGATCTAGCTGTTGAATCGCTCGTGACCAAGGTTCTGGTCGTTTCGACCGACCACTTCGGGCGCGAGATGGCCGGGCCCGCCATCCGCTACTGGGAGATGTGCAGGCTGTTGGCTTTAAACGGACACGAGGTGCGTTTGGGCGCCAGCTCGCTGGGTGAGCGCAATCCCGAGGGCTTTTCGGTGGTGCTCAATTCCGCGGCAACACTCGCTGAACAGGCTGAATGGGCGGAAGTCGTCGTCATCCACGGCCTGGTACTGCAGCAGTTCACGGCCCTGCGAGCTGCAGCCAAGAGGCTCGTCGTAGACCTCTACGACCCGTTCAACCTCGAAATCCTCGAACTCTTCAAGGATGCTCCGTGGAAGGACCGGAACCTCAACCACAGCGGCCACCTGACCGGGCTGGTCGAGCAACTGGAGATTGGCGATTTCTTCATCTGCGCAAGCGAGAAGCAGCGCGACTACTGGTTGGGGGCCCTCACAACGGCAGGGCGGATCAACCCGTACACGCACAGTCAAGACCACCTGCTGCGACGGCTCATCGACGTAGTACCTTTCGGCATTACGTCGGAGCCCGTGCGCCACAGCGGAACCCCTGCAGCGAAGGGCGCGCTGCCCGGAATTGGACCCGAGTCTCGACTTGTGATCTGGGGCGGAGGAATCTACAACTGGTTCGACCCGCTCTCGCTGCTCCGTGCGTGGCCGCGAGTGCTGGTGGCGAGTCCGAGCGCCCGGCTGCTATTTCTCGGGATCAAGAACCCCAACCCGGACGTGCGTGATATGCGGATGGCGAGCCGCGCCATCGCCCTCAGCGAGGAGCTTGGCCTTCGTGGACGCAGCGTCCATTTCAATCTTGACTGGGTTCCCTACGATCGCCGCAAGGACTTCCTCTTAGAGGCCGAGATCGGCGTCAGCATGCACTTCGACCACCTGGAGACGGAGTTCAGCTTTCGCACCCGGATCCTCGACTACATCTGGGCCGGCCTTCCGATCGTCGCGACCGAGGGTGATGAGTTCGCCCGCTGGATCGAGGCGAAGGGCACCGGACGGGTGGTTCGCTTTGAGAATCCCGACTCGATCGCCGAAGCGATCAGCGGCCTGCTCACCAGCCCCGCCGCCTACGAGGCTTGCGCGACGGCAATCCGCGAATCGCGACCTGAGTTCACCTGGGAACGTGCGCTCGCTCCCCTCGCGCGGTACTGCAGTGAGCCCTGGCAGGCTTCGGACCTCTCGGACGGCAGGCGCCCAATCTTCGAGGAAGGTATTGCGAAGCGCTGGCTCAATTCGGCGGCGGCTCCACGCTCAACGGTGCCGAGAATGGTCTTCTTTCTGCAGCATGAGGGATTGCCTTCACTCATTGGGCGTACGGTCCGCGCCCTTCTGCGCCGGCTGAACCAACCGAGCTACCCCAGGGACCGACGATGAGCGCACGCGAGGCTGTGACCAGCGAGCCTTATGCACTTCTGCCACGAAGGCGACCATTCTGGTTGACGGCACTCACGGTTCTGGTCGCCGTCGTGGTGTCCGGAATGCTGTCGGGTGCTCTTGTCCTCCGTCTTCCTCGCCAGCTGACTGCGTCGACCGACATCGTCGGCTATCCGATCTTCGCCGCGTACAACGCGGATCGCCTGAAGGATGTGTATTACGTCGGCATCCTCGTTTTCCCCATCACCGTTCTCTTCCTTTACTTGGGGTTGAGCTGGATCGTGACGCGGTTGCGAAATGACACGCCGCAAGGCAAGAGTTCTGTGCTTTCGGGCGACCCCCTCTCTGCCCTCCCCCTGGAGGGGGAGGAAAATGCTTCCCGGACGCTGGTCCATGCGGGGGCATGGGCGCGGGTGGCGACTGTTGGTGCCGCCTTCGGGCTGGGAGGCACGATTGCCTTCGACGCCACGGGCGGCGTGTTCTGGGTCACGATGACGGCGGTAACGGGCGCTTACGTGGGCCTCGTCTTGATTGCTTCCTTATTTGTGAGGCGCGTGAGGGGCCGGCACCGCGGCCTGGTCGCGACCATGTCTCAGGTCAACGTGCTGGCCGCGCCGCTCACGTTCATCGGTGTGGTGGGAGCGTCGGCTGCGACCCGGATCACCGTCCTTTCCGACGGCTCCGTTCATCACTATTCATGGCTGCCGTTGTGGGCTGCGATCGCAATCATGGCCGCAGTGTTCGGCTGGGCGTGCTTACGAATCTCACGGGCAAAGACCGAGCCGGCGATTCGTGACCTGGAGCGGCGGCTTCTCCTGTTCGTGGTGTGCCCGGTGGCCCTGTTCCTGCTCCTCAGCCGGGTGCCGGTGCCTGGGCCGATGGATGTGTTTCACGAGGGCGAGAGCCTGGCTGCGTCACGTTTGACACTGGCCGGGTATTTCCCCTGGCGTGACCTGATGTCGATTCACGGCTTTTTCCAGGACAGCGTTTCGCCGCTTGTGGGTATGCAGCTGCTGGAAAACAGTCGATGGGGGGCTGATGCCGGCAGGGCGATCCTCCTCGAACCTCTGGCATACGTGTTTCTGCTCGCGTTCATGGCCTGGTTGTTCAGGCGCAGCTGGGTGCTCGTGCTTTCGTTCGGGGCCGTCATCCTCGGCGCCAAGCTGCTGCCGATGATCGGCAGCAGGTTCATGTTCTTGCCACTCGTCCTGCTTCTGCTCGCCGTTGCTCTCGAGCGGCGCAGGTGGTGGCTGGGCGTCGCGCTCGGATGCACCCTGGCGGTTCAGGCCATCGTCGTTCCAGAAACGGCGTTCGCCGTCGTAGCCTGCGGTTTGATCGTGATCCTTCACGATCTCTATCATCGCCAACCCGGAGCAAGGCTCCGCGATGCGTTCTCCCTGACCACGTGGTGTGTCGTAGGGGGCGGCGTCGTGATTGCCGGATTCGTTCTGCTGCTTCTGTCGCAGCATGCGCTTGGCGACTTCCTCTTCTATTTTTCTCTCTTCGCGCCGAACCGCGCTCTGGCGGGCGGAATACGGCCGGACCTTCCGCCTCTGGGCATTCAATCCCTAAACCGTCATACCCTGGAGATTCTGTCCCACCGTCGGACTTACCTATTCTTCGTATTGAGTACGCCCGCCGCCTTGTTGCTGGCGTTTCTCTACTACTGCGCCTCCGTGATTCGCCGGCGTCCGCTCGACACAGCGGACTGGGTGATCGGCGCTGTGGCCATCTTCTCACTCATCTACTACACGAAGTTTCTGGAGCGCGCGGACCTCGGCCATGCAATGCAGGTTTACGCCGAAGCCGTTCCGCTGATTGCGTTCCTGGTGTACAGGGTCTGCAGGTACGTTGATGGAAACCTTGCGAGATTGCGGGTTGGAGCCCGCTCGCTCAGTGTCTTTGGCTGGCAGCCTGCCGCTGTTGCGTCGCTTTTGATCGCGGCGCTGGTTATTCCAGGTTCCGGCACTTTGCGCGCTCGGTTTGCAGTCACACCCGATCAAATTCATCCAGCTGTGGCGAATGCGCCGCAGATCAGCCGGATGGGGTACTCGCAGGATGGAATCGACTTCGCAACTTATGCCGATGTCGGGACGGTTCTGAAGGCGTATCTACGCCCAGGCGACTGGGTCTTCGACTTTTCGAACGAACCCGGCCTTTACTACTACCTGCTCGGGCAGAATCCCCGAACGCGCTATTACCACGTGAGCATGGCGATTCCCGAGGTCGGGCAAAAAGATTTGATCAAGCAGCTCGAGCGTGACCAGCCAAAGCTGGTCGTGTTCACCAACCTCAGTCTTGGGCTTCCCGGATGGGACGGAATTCCGAACATGGTGCGTCACTACGACGTCAGCCAGTACATCCTCGACAACTACACGCCCCTTCTGAGCACCGACACGCAGATCTTCTACGCCTTGGCGTCGGCCAATCTGTCCTCGACCACCGCGGCGGGCCTGCAGCTCAGCGGGCCGGCGGTCACCACCAACCTGCCCTTCCTCGGCCAGCCGTGCGATTGGGGCTATGCGCCCAACTTCCTGTCGATATCGCCTCCAGCCTCAACGCGCGTGAATGCGCCTATTACCCTGGCCACGGCCGTTGGGGAGGTAGGTTTCGCCAAGGTGAGGGGTTGGGCCGTCGATTTGACGACGGGCACACCAGTCTCCAAAGTGGTGGTGGCCGCAAACGGCGAGGTGATCGGCGAGGGTAAGCCGGCGATTGGCCGGCCAGACGTGGCCCAGTTCACCGGTAAACCGGGCACCCTTGGGAGTGGCTTCGCAATCACCGCATCGATTCCGGCGAGGGTGCTTTCGCTGTCCGGCGGCAACCCCTTCATCCAGGTTTTCGGAGTCTCGGCGAGTGGAGTTGCAACGGAGCTGGGGATCGGCCCCGTGGCACACAACGGCACCCAGCTGCCCAACAGCCCAGCACTTTCTGAGCTCCGCCTTGCGGGCGGTGTCGTACCCGTTCGCCTCGGGCTCTCGATGGGCGAGGTCGATTGGATCGATGCACCGCGCTACCAGCTCGAGGTATCGCCTCCGTCTGGTGGGACCTGGTCTGACTATCGGTGGCTGGAAATCGACACGGGCGCCGGCTTTCGAGGGGATGCGTGGTCTTTGTCCGACGTCGCCGGAGCCGACTCGGGCCACCAAATCACCTTCAGCACCCTCGACAGGTCGCCGAATCATTTTCGTGTGCACGTGGGCAGCTGCGCCCAGTGGCATGGCTACGCGCCGGCACGCCTGGTTCTGACCTACGGCAACGTTCAGGACATCGTGGCTGTGCGTCTCCTTCCATGAGTGCGCCTTGAGCCTGCAAGTGGTGCTGCTGGCAGGGGGTCTTGGCACTCGCATGCGGCCCTTGACGGAGACCATGCCCAAAGCTTTAGTCCCTGTGTTGGGCCGGCCCTTTGCCGACTGGCAGCTGACCTGTCTTGCAGGTCAGGGCGTCGAGCGGGCGACCTATTGCATCGGGTACCGGGGCGACATGCTGCGCGACCACGTTGGTGACGGGTCTCGGTTCGGGCTGCAGGTTTCGTGGATCGACGAGGGATCGCGTCTACGGGGAACAGGTGGTGCGCTTCGGCTGGCGCTGGACCAAGGAGCCCTCGACGAGGCGTTCTTCGTCCTTTGGGGGGATTCGTATCTACCGATCGAATTCTCGAGCGTCGAGGAGGCCTGGCGCCGGAGCGCGCTACCCGCGTTGATGACGGTGCTGCGCAACGAAGGGCGCTGGCAGACCAGCAATGCGATCTATTCGGACGGCCGGATCGCTCTCTACGACAAGGCGCGGCCAGAGGAACAGCGATCCGAGATGCACTGGATCGACTACGGACTTTCTGTTCTGACTCGCGATGTCGTCGATCGACACATCGCGACCGGGACCGTGGCGGACCTTGCCAACGTGATGCGCGACCTGAGTCTGGCGGGGCAGCTTGCTGGCCTCGAGGTTACGCAGCGGTTTTACGAGGTGGGCTCGCCCGAAGGCGTGCGCGACCTGGAGGACTACCTCTCGAAATCCGGGCACTAGCCCGGCAGGGCCATTCGGGCCGCTAAGCAGAGACCTTCGGATCGCCGCTCAGCCGCTGGCGAGTTCGCACCAGCGCCCATCGCGCCCAGATACCCGACCACACGACCCAGTTGACGGGTCCCGGCAGGCGCGGAGCGTAGTGCTTGCGGTGAAAAAGCCACATCGCGCGGTGGAACTCATAGACCATGGGGCCGGTGGCTTGGCGGCTCGAGGCTCCCTTCACGTGCAGCGCTCCCGCGTTGGGCACGTAGAAGATCTTCCAGCCCTTCTGCTTGAGCCGGTAACAGAGGTCGAGGTCCTCGCCGTACATGAAATAGTCCGGGTCGAATAGACCCACCTGGTCGATCGCTGTGCGTCGCACCATGAGGCACGCGGCGGTGCCGGCATCGATTTCGTGGACGGCGCCATCCGCGAACGAACCCATGTTGTACCGGTTGAACCGGGGGCTCTTGGGAAAGAGCCGGCTCAGTCCGACAACCCGGTAGAAAGCGGCGGACGGGGTTGGGAAACCGCGTCGCGCGGCGAGGTCGAGACTGCCGTCGGGTCGCCGCAAACGTGGGCCCGCAGCGCCTGCTCCAGGAGTGGCGAGAAGGAAATCGGCCAGGGTGTGCACGCAGCCGCTGTCAACGACAACATCGGGATTCAGGAGCAGCACCAGCTCTCCGCGGGACTTCTGAAGCACTGAGTTGTTCGCCTTGCCGAAGCCCACATTCTCGCGCTGGCGGACGACAGTGACCTGTGGGAACTTCCCCTCGACCGCCTCTGCTGATCCGTCGCTGGAACCGTTGTCCACGACGATGACCTCGATCGGCAACGTGGTTTCCGCATAAAGAGAGGCCAAGGCGTCAAGCAGGTACGCGCGGACGTTGAAACTGACGATCACGACCGACACGACCGGCAAGGTCGCAACGTCGCCCACGTTCAGCAAGATAAGTGTTGACACCCAGTGGGCGGCCGGGGCAGGGGCGTTTCAGGGACTCTTATCCATCGTTTTTGCGCTGGAATTTGGGGATTTCCCAGAGCTTTACCCATGCCCGGGGCGTCTGATAGACTGGCGCCCGCTCAAGTCCTGCCTATGTTTTTACAACGACCTAGCAAACTCATTCTGGCCTTGGTGCTGGTCGCCAGCTCGGCGGTCGCGGCATCCTCTCCGGTGGTGGCGCAAACCCCTCCGGCTGGGTCTGCGCGCCCCAGCGCAGGCACTGTGAATGAGCTGCGGCCGCAAATCATGAAGTACGCGGCGGATCTCGCCGCAACGCCCGCTTCCAGCTCACTCCTGGACACCACCCCAGCCACCGCGGCGCAGCCCCTGCTGCCTCCCCGCGTGGCGGCCAACTCGGCCCTGCGGCGCGAGGTGTTCGGATTTGCCAACGCAGGCAACCTGGGCAGCTCCGTTGTCGGATACACGACCTGGAATTTCAGCCTCCTCAGCACGGTCGCCTACTTCGGGCTGCAGGTCAACAGCGGTGACGGCGCGCTGGTGAAAACCAACACTGGCTGGAATGTCTACCACTCGGCGACGATGGGCAACTTCGTGAGAGCCGCCAACGCCGCGGGGACTCGAGTCATCGTCTCGCTGAACCTCCATGACTTCAGCGGCAGTCCGACAAACCAGGTCTGCCAGGGCCTGATCCCTGCCAATGCCCAGGCGACCATCAGCGAGGCGGTGCGGGAGATGAGGGCGGCGGGAATCCAGGGCATCAACGTCGACTACGAGGGCGTCAACACCACGTGCGCGAACGGTCAGACGAGTCGAGCGCAGCTGGTCTCCTTCGTGAGAGACCTGCGTGCGGCGATGACGGCGTCGCTTCCCGGAAGCTACCTTGCCATCGACACCTACTCAGGGTCGGCGGAGGACAACCTGGAGTTCTTCGACATCTCCGGCCTGGCCCCGTACGTGCAGTCGTTCTTCGTGATGGCCTACGACATGGACAACGACAACTGGCGGTACGCGCCGTTGAACTGTCCCCAGTACTGCATGAATCCGATTGCGGCTCTCAACACATATCGTTGGAACGACACGCTGTCGATGGCCCAGTACACAGCCCTGGTTCCGTCGAGCAAGGTGATCCTCGGAGTCCCGTACTACGGCATGAAGAGCTGCGTCGCGAACCTCACCGACCCCCACCAGTTCATAGACAACTCCTCGGCCGCCTGGAGCTCTGGGCGAACTGCGCAGCCGACTTATCTGTACTCGGCGAGCGTAGCCACCGACACGGGAGTGACCAGCTACAGAGGCTTTCGCGATCCCAGCGACGGCTCGAGCCGGTGGGACACGTGGTATTCGACAGACTTTTCCTGCAATCGAGAGCAGTACTGGGATGACGCCTGGGCGCTGGGCGCCAAGTACGACCTGATCAACCGCAACAACCTCGCCGGCGCGGGCATCTTCACGCTGGACTATGGCGGCGGCGCGCCCGAGCTCTGGAACACGCTGGCGACGCATTTCACCCTCATCCCCGGCGCGCCGACAGCCGTCACCGCCTGTCCTGGTGACGGCTTCGCCGTCGTCAACTGGGGCCCGGCGTCGTCGAGCGGTGGTCCGATCACGAGCTATACCGTCACTCCGTCGCCGAGTGGCGCTGCTGTCAATACCGGCGCCAGGGCCGGTTCGGCGGCCGTCACCGGGCTGACCAACGGCACCCCCTACACGTTCAGCGTCACCGCCTCCAACGGATACGGCGCCGGACAGACGGCGGTGTCGAACTCGGTCACGCCTGGACCGCCGGCGCAGTCGTGGCCAGGCCAGCTAAACCCGCTGAGCCCAGGCCGGCTCCTCGATACCCGGATCGGACAGGGCGGGTTCAGCACGCTTGGGCCGGGCCAGACCATCGATCTGCCTGTCCTGAACCGTAGTGGGGTGCCCGCCACGGGCGTAGCAGCCGTGATCCTCAACATGACGGTGACCAATCCGAGTGGGCTCGGCTTTATCACCGCGTTCCCGGGCGCCGGCTGCCGGCCGTTTGCATCCAACCTGAACTTCACCCCTGGACGAACGATCGCCAACCTATCCGAGCAGGCTGTTGGTGCCAACGGCGCGGTCAGCCTCTTCAACGGCTCGAGTGGCACTGTGGATCTCGTAGTTGACGTCGAAGGGTGGGTCGCGGGCGCCCCGAACACCTCGGGCGGCGCTGGGCGGTTCCAACCGACGGCTCCCGCCCGTATCGCGGACACGCGACTCCGCGTTGGTCTTACGACCCTCGCACCTCATCAGACGGTCACATTGCCGGTCGCTGGTCAAGGAGGCGTGCCCAGCTCGGGCGCGTCGGCCGTGGCATTGAATCTCACCGTGACCAATCCCACGGCGGGAGGTTTCCTCACGGCCTATCCCGCGGGAACCGCGTTGCCTGTTGCCTCCAATCTGAACTACGGCGCCGGCGAGACAGTCCCCAACCGAGCCGTGCTTGGTCTCAGCCCGCAGGGCCAGGTCAGCTTCTACAACGGCTCGGTAGGATCGATCGATCTCATAGTCGACGTGAATGGTTGGTTCACCGGCTCCAGCGCACCGGCTGCCGGCGGTCTGTACACGGGCCTGACGATCGTCCGCCTTCTGGACACCCGCGATGGCACAGGCGGAGTCAAGGTGCCGATCGTCGCGCACGGCAACCTTGCGCTTCCAGTCGCCGGCGTCTTCGGAGTCCCGAGTACCGGCGCCAAAGCTGTGGTTCTCAACGTGACTGTCACCAACGCGCAGAATGTCGGCTTCATCACGGCGTATCCGGGAGCCACTTCTACGCCGCTGGCGTCTGACCTCAACTACTCGTCTGGCCTCACCACCGCCAACCTCGTCATCGTCGCGGTTGGCAGCGACGGCAAAGTTGTTTTCTACAACGGCTCGATAGGAAGCGCTGACCTCATCGTCGATCTCGTGGGTTGGTACGGCTGAGAAGCGTCCGGGATAGCCGGCTCACTTGATTGCTAAGGTTGGTGGTCATGCCCACCAACCTCCCATCCGTCTCAATCGTTGTTCTCAACTGGAATGGCAAGCAACACCTGCAGTCTTGCCTCGGGTCCCTGGTCGCGCTCGATTACCCGGAGTCCAAGCTCGAGATAATTCTCTGCGACAATGGATCCACTGACGGGTCCGTTGACCTCGTGCACAGGACCTTCGCCCGCGTTCGGGTTGTCGCCCTCGATCGAAACTATGGCTTCGCCGAAGGCAACAATCGGGCGGCCAGAGTTGCGGCCGGCGAGTGGGTTGGTTTCCTCAACAACGACATGCGCGTAGAGCCGTCCTGGATCAAGGACCTGCTGTCAGGGGCTGATGAGCGACCTAACGCCGTTTGCCTTGCATCTCGGATCTTGAACTGGGACGGCTCCGCTGTCGACTTTGTCGGCGGCGGGATCAACTTCCAGGGTCATGGTTTCCAGGTCGATTACGGCAGGCCGGCATCCGAACACGACAGATCCCGACGCCTCCTTTTCGCTTGTGGCGGAGCCATGTTGATCAATCGAGAAGTCTTCCTCAACGTCGGAGGCTTCGATGAGCAGTTCTTCGCGTTCTTCGAGGATGTGGACCTCGGTTGGCGCCTGAACATTCTGGGCTATGACGTCTGGTACGTTCCAGGGGCGACTGCTCTCCACCGCCACCATGGCACCGCTAGCAGGATCGAGCCACACAAGCTGGGCGTCCTGTATGAGCGGAATGCGCTCGCCATGATCTACAAGTGCTTTGACGACCAGAACCTGGCAGCGGCGCTCCCGGCGGCCCTGTTGCTACTCAACGAGAGGGCGCTGCTTCAATCCGGGATCGACCGCAGCCGGTTCGCGCTCGTGAAGGGCGAGACCACACCGGGAATTGGTGATGGGCAAGGCGATCCCGCAGCCGAGGGTTCCCCGGCGGGTTCAAACGTTTTTGCTAAGGGCGTTCGAATGTTGCGTCACGACGGCGTGCGAGCAACTACCCGACATGCCTCCAGATGGTGGTCAGCGCGTCTGAATGAGGTGCTGCTAAAAGCGAGCAGCCGGCTCGAGCCCAGATGGATCATGGTCTATGGCGTTGCAGTCAGTTACTACATTGGGGTCAGCCAATTCGCCCACCTGCTCGAGTCTCTGAAGAAGAAGAGAGCCTGGATCCAAGAGCGGCGCAAGCGTACCGATGCGGAGATCCTCCCACTCTTCGTGGATCCCTTCTTCTCTCCGTACCCGGATGAGCAGTTCCTGAAGTTCTATCACTGGGTCAACCGCATCCTTGAATTGGACAGCCGGTTCGGCGCGCCACCGCACCGAAATAGCTCCTGAGGCGGCACCCTCCTCTCCGCCGGCTAGGGTCGAGCCTGCGGCGTCAGCGGATGCCGCTCACGTAGAACTCGGCCCAGGGATAGAAGATCACGTCTTCAGTGGCTTGAATCCTTTGCAGAAGCGAAGCGGGTGTGAGCCACTCGGCAAATCGCTGCTTGAGCCGCGTCCGGATGCCGATCCGCTTAGGACCCAAAGCAGGATTGAGGGTGCGGGCGTGGCCGCGCGCCCTCGGATCGGCGGCGTATCGCGGGTTGTTGCCTACGTCGATGACTCGCAGGCCGGCGTCGTGGGCCACCCAACGCACAATGTCGGGTCCGTAGAACCGCACATGCTCGAGGTCGTTCCATGCGGCATCCAGCTGCATCGCAAGGTTACGGGGATCGGTGCTCACGATCACCAGCCTTCCACGGGGTTTCAAAGCTTTCACGGCAAGCTGAACGAGACCCACAAACTGCTGAGTGTCGAGATGCTCGATGACGTGCGCGGCGAACACTCCATCGAATTCGGCAGGGTGTGCCGCCAGATATTCATGAGGAGTGCCTTGCTGCGCGGCCAGGCCTTTCCCGGCAAGCGTGGCGAGCGCGGATTCATCTGCATCCAACCCGAGGCCGGTGACCTCCCGGCGGCTGAGCAGCTCGAGAAACTCCCCGTTGCCGCACCGAAGATCGAGCACATGCTGGCGCGTGTTGAACATTTCGGCGTACGGCGCGAGGCGCTCCATGAGAATTTCGCTGCTCTCCCACGTCCGCCTCTTCGCGTCGCTCTGCATTGCCTTAGTGTCCACTTCGCGCAGCCGGGAAGTTTACCCCTTGGGAGCCGGGTGGGACGGAAGTCCCGGGGTGTGATGAGGGAGAATTGGACCACATGGCAGATCCACCGAAGCCGGCTCACCCACAGGAGGAGACGGTCGAGTCCTTTCACCGCCTGTACTACGACAGCATGGTTTGGCGCGACACCTATTGGCAGGGGGTGGAGACCCAGAAAACCCCGCTGGACCTGTGGATCTATCAGGAGATTCTCTTCGAGCTAAAGCCTGACGTGATTGTCGAGACAGGCACGTTCGATGGTGGGAGTGCGCTGTACCTGGCCACGATCTGCGACCTGATGGGAACCGGCAAGGTGATTACAGTCGATCTCGAAATCCGCCCTTACCGTCCGAAGCATCCGCGAATCACGTATGTCGAGGGCTACTCATCCACCTCCGCTGAGGCGGTCGCGAAGGTCAGGACAGGGATTGGTCAAAGCCAGAAGGTGATGGTGATCCTTGATTCCGACCATAGCCAGAGTCATGTGCTGGAGGAACTGAAGACGTACTCGGGCATGGTGACCGTAGGCCAGTATCTGATCGTCGAGGACAGCAACATCAACGGACATCCGGTCCTTGAGGAGTTCGGCCCTGGGCCGATGGAGGCGCTGAACATCTTCTTGCGGGAGAGCCACAACTTTGAGATCGACCCGAGCCGGGAGAAGTTCTACCTGACGTTCAATCCGCGAGGTTTTCTCAAGAGGCGCTGAAGCCAACCGCTCACGAGCGAATTCGCCAGGTGTGAGGAAGAAAAACAGCTCCCTCATAGTCGTCATTCTGGTCGACCCGAAACTCGTAGGCGCGCTCCTTCATCTCATAGACCGTAGCCACCTTCTCGCCGAAAATGCCGACCAAGAGGTAGTAGCTACCTCGGAGTAGATCGACGTCGGAAAAATGGACCTCGAACTCGACCTGCTCTTCGGGTGGGGGAGGGGTTTCCGAGATGAAAGTGTTGGTGCCGAAGCAGTAGAGGCCATCAGAGCGGTAGATGGCAACGCCGACGTTCACTGGGACCCGGCGCGGATTTACCATAGATACGCGTACGGTGGCGGCATTGCCACGATGAACCAGGTGAGTTGGCCCGGCGCCGTTGCTGAACATTCCAACCGCGCGCACGCTGGGCACCTCGGCGCCGCTTTGGGCAGGTGATGCAAACGACGGTTCGATCCGGGCTTCGACCAGGCGGTGGTATTCGCCGATCGCCTCGTCCGGCGGGTAGACCCCACGGACCACGCCATGGTCGATCACCATCACGCGGTTGGAGAACTCGCTTATCGCGGACAGGTCGTGGCTGACGAAGATGATCGTGCGCCCCTCCGCCTTGAGCTGCCGGAACACGTTGAAGCACTTCTGCTGGAACTCAAAGTCACCAACCGCCAGCACCTCGTCGATCAGCAGTATCTCGGCGTGAGCCCTGATCGCGACCGAGAACGCAAGCCGGACCAGCATCCCCGAGGAGAAGTTCTTCAGCTTCTGGTCGACGAAGTCCTCGAGCTCGGCGAAGCCGAGGATCTCGTCGAACTGGGTGGCGACCTGCTTCCGATCGAGCCCCAGGATCGCCCCGTTGAGAAAAATGTTGTCCCGCGCAGTGAGCTCCGGGTTGAAGCCGACGCCTAGCTCGATGAAGGGGGAGAGGCGGCCCGAGATCTTGACCTTGCCCTGTGTGGGTTGATAAATCCCGGCGAGGATCTTGAGCAGCGTGCTCTTACCGCTGCCGTTGCGGCCGATGATGCCGAAGAATTCTCCCCTGCGGATTTCGAGACTCACGTCCTTCAGAGCCTCCAGGCGGCGGTGCCCGGGACTCCTGAAGAGATGCACCACGTGGTCCCTGAGCCTGGTGCGCTGCTCGAGGGGAATCTTGAACACCTTGGTGAGCCCGTTGACGGCCACCGCGACCTCGGCCGCCACTACAGCTCCTCGGCGAACTGCGCGGCGGTGGACTCGAAATACCAGTACCCGAGGACGAGGACCGCCGGCGGGATGATGTACGGAATCAGCGCCAGCGGCCACTGAACGTAGTCCACCGTGCTCAGCGCATGGGGGCTGACGAGGAGCTTCCGCGAGTCCTCGATGATCTGGGCGATGGGGCTCAGGGCCATCAGGCCCGCGAATCGCTTGGGCACGATGGTGAGTGGATAGATGATCGGCGTGGCGTAGAAGAGCAGCTGCAGGCCCACCTCCCAGATCGGGCGCAGGTCTCTGAACTTCACGTAAAGAGCTGCCAGCAAAAGAGAGAAGCCCAACGAGAGGACGTAAAGCTCGACCAGCAGCAGGATGAGCAGCGGCAGCGTGATCCTGAAGCCGATGCCGGTCACCGCGACGAAGACAAAGACGACCAGGAGGTTGAGGCCGAGGGTGATGAGCGAAGTGATGCTGGTCGCGATCGGGATGACGATCCGTGGGAAGTACACCTTTCGGATCAGGTCCCGGCGTTCGACCACCGACATCATCGCCACCGTCGTCGACTCGAAGAAGTAGGACCACAGGACCACGCCGAGGAGCAGGTAGAGGGCGTAGTTCTGCACCGAGTCGCCGAGCCTGATCAGTCGCGTGAAGACGAAGTAAAGGACCGTGAACAGCATCAAGGGCTTGGCGAGCGACCAGAGATAGCCCAGGGCCAGACCCTGGTACTTGAGCTTGAAGTCGGTGATCGCCAGTTCGCGAACCAGGGTGCGGGTGCGATGCAGGGACGTGTTCAAATCGAGCAAGTTTCCACCACTCTAGCCAAGACCAGTTTCAGGAGGCGCTGCGGGCATGTCCCCGGAGCCGGCGTAGCAGCTTCTGGCGGTACGGAAACTTCTCCATCCACCGCGCCACCTCGCTCGGTTTGACGCGCCGGTTGGCGCGAAGGAACTGGCGCCGGCGCCGGGACCCAGGTACGTGGCGTAGGAAGTCGATCACGCCGAGTGGGGAAGAGGGCGACTCGAGCGCGAACTGCACGGCGGTGATCAGGGTGAAGGCCACCACGGTAGGCAGACGGGCAAGGCCCTGGGGCCACAGGTCGTTGTTGGCCACCAGGAGCAGGCGGTTCTTGAGGATGTGGCGCAGGATGAAGGGGGAGCGCCGCGCGCCCGTCGCGCTGCGGTGATGCCAGGCCACCGCCGGCTCGTACCAGGCCTTCCATCCGAGCCACCGCATGCGCCAGTCCAGGTCGACGTCTTCGATGTACGCGAAGAACCTTTCGTCGAAAGGGCGCGCCGGTCCCTCACTGACCTCGCGAAGCATCTGGGTGCGATAGAGCGGTGCGGCGCCGGTGACGCCGAAGACCTCCTCGGGGCGCTCCCACTGGCCCGAGTCCGGCTGGTCTTCGCCCCGGTTGGCAGCCCAGCCGTTGCTGAACAGGATGTGCCCGGCGCTGTCCACTATCGCCGGCTGCCCTTCAGCGCGAGGGCGCAGCAGCTTGCCGGACACTGAGCCGATGGCAGGATCGGGCTCTCCCGCCGCGACGAGCCTCGCGACGTAATCGGGCTCGAACTCGACATCGAGGTTGCACAGCAGGAACCAGCTGCCCTTCGCCGCCGCCGCGGCCTGGTTGGCCGCGGCCGCGAAGCCGGCGTTTCGCTCGTTGGCGATAATCGTGAGCGGGGCTTCGGCTCGCAATCGTTCCAGCGAGCCGTCGGACGAGGCGTTGTCGACCACGATGATCTCCTCGATCGGATAGGTTTGCCGGAGCAGGCTCCGCAGGCACTCGACCACCAGATCTCCGCCATTCCAGTTGAGGATGGCGGCCGTTACGGACTCAGGCAATTTGTTCCTTCGCCACGCGCGTGCCCGCCCAGGCCAGGCCCAAAAAGGCCCAGAACTCGAGCGCGAGGTCGTTCTTGAAATATGGCACGTCGACCAGGCCGTGGACGATGATCGCTACCATGGCGAGCACGACCCCGAGCTGGATTGCGCGCCACGCCGCCGGGCCGGACTTCCAGCCCCTCCACGACACGCGGAACGCCTGGACCAGCAGCCACACGAAGGCGCCCAGGCCGAGCAGCCCCGTCTCGGTCCACATGTTGAGCACGAGGTTGTGGGGATAGATCAGGTGCTCCTCATAGATCCCGCCGCGGTAGCGTTGGATGCTTCGTGCGAAGCCGTACAACCCCGTGCCGAAGATGGGATGGTCGCGCAGCATGTTGAGGGTCACCTGCCAGAGGTTCAACCTGGACACGAAGGTGTTGTTGGGATCCGTGAGGTTGAACTCATGCTCGAGCCGTGACGCCATCGCCGGCACTCGGCTGATCCCGATCGCGAGAACCACGACCGCCGGCAGCAAATACCACCGGTACCGGTTGATAACCGCGAGGATGAGAGCGACCACCGCGGCCGCAAGGTACCCACCGCGCGAGAGGCTCAGAAAAACGGCGCCGCCGGCTACCACCAGGAAAACGGCGCTGAGCGGCCTGACCCACCTTTCGCGGTCGTAAAGGAAAAGGCTCGCGGCAATCGCGATCAGCGGGACGAGGTAGAGAGCCGTTGCATTGGCAGTGTTGTAGATGACGACCGGGGGCGGGAGCGCCAGGTTGAGCGTGTGATGCCGGACCGAATCAAGGATCACGACGGCGTTGGCGACGCCGGCCACCGCTCCTCCGATGGCCAGCCCGCCCAGGACCACCTTCGCCCGCCACGCATCGCGAGCGACGTGCCCGAGGACGAAGAAAAACGCGATCGGCTCGACCAGGTACGCCCTGTACAGCCCCAAGCCCTTGAGCTGCTCCGAGGAGACCAGCACGCTGATGGCACCCGCCACCAAAAAGATCGCCGCCGGGATCGTGAACGGGGATCGCCACTCGAGCGGATGCCGTCCTCGAAAAGTCTCAACGGCGAAGGCGGCAACGGTGAGCAGGATCGACGCTTCCAGGACAGTGCTCGGGATGGGACCAACGTGCCACCGGATGACGTAAGCGGGCACAAGCGCGCAGGTGATTACCGCGAGCACGGTGCTGATCGGATACAGCTGCGACTTTTTCAATAGGCGTTCTTGTGAGTGAACACGCGAAACAGCGTGATCAGGATGATTTTCAGATCGAACGCGAGCGACCAGTTTTCGATGTAGTAAAGGTCATAGATCAGCCTCTCTTCGACCGCGGTCTGGCCGCGCAAATCGTTGACCTGAGCCCAGCCGGTAAGACCCGGCCGGACCAGGTGGCGGTCGGCATATCGCGGCAGCTTCACCTTGAAATCCTCCACGAAGACCGGTCTCTCCGGCCGAGGGCCGACCAGGCTCATCTCTCCCCTCAGCACGTTCCAGAGCTGAGGCAGCTCGTCCAGGCTGAACCTGCGGAGGATGCGGCCGATCCAGGTGCGGCGGGGGTCACTGGTTCCGGCCCATACCGGTCCTGTCTTCGCCTCGGCGTCTGCTCGCATCGTCCGAAATTTATGCATCACCAACGTCCCCTCCCCTAGGCCGGTGCGCTCCTGGTGGATGAGGACTGGACCGGGCGAGCTGAGCTTTACCAGCAGCGCGATCAACAGCAGAACCGGCGAGATGACGATCATGCCGAGGCCTGCGACGATGATGTCGAGGGCTCGCTTCGAAGTCGCTTTGGCCGCATCGACGTCCAGGCCGTGACGAAATTGCAGCAGGGGTATCCCATCGAGCTGGTCCCCCGTGACTCGGCTCGTCATGATCTCGAGCATGCTGGGCACGATGCGAAAGTCCGCGTCGCATTCGCGACAAGAGTCCATCAGCTCCAGGATCTCGTCCTGGCTCATGTCGGGCGCTGCCACAAAGACGAGGTCGATCTTTTCAGAGTCGACTATCTGGCGAAGATCGTTGGTCTTGCCCAACACATTGACTCCGCTGAACGCGTTACCCGCGGCCAGGTTGTCCGCAACTACGCCGACTACCTGGTACCCGTAGTCGGGAAACATTCGAATCCTCTGCAGGACGAGATCCGCTCCTGCACCTGACCCGACAACGACGACTCGATCGATCCCCGCGCCCTTTCTCCACGAGCGAGCTCGAACGCGACGCAGCACGTAGCGCGCGACCAGGACGAGAATCGTGGCGGCCAAGACCCAGTACGTGAATGTGAGTCGGGAGTACGTGAACTGACCGTCTCGGTACAGGCCGATCATCGCGAAGACGACCACGGCAGCCACGGCCATCGCTTTGAGGACGGAGAACATCTCGTCGACGAACTGGGTCCCGCGCTGCATCCTGTAGACGTCCATGAACATGAACACCGTGACCAGGGCGATCGCGACAACCGGAGCGGCCAGCGCGTAGCGTTCCGGTGAAGGCTCCTCGCCACCCGGGATGTACTTCGGATACACGTGGAAACGCACCCAGTAGGCCAGCGCGAAAGCAAGGATTGCCATCAGGGCGTCGCTCGGCAAGGCGGGGACCAGCGACTGCCAATGCCTCCTCATCCGGCATGAATCCTAGCGGCGGGGCCCGGAACCGACTCGGACCCGTGGGCGCCCCACTACAATCTCGGCCTGGATGATCGCGGGCCTCAAAGTCGGCATCGTCATCCCGGCTTATAACGAAGCAACCTCGCTGCAACAGCTCCTGCCTCGAATCCCAGCCGACCTTTGCGATCTAGTCGTCGTTGCCAACGACGGGTCCACGGATGCGACTTCCGAAGCGTCGCGCAACCTAGGGGCCACGGTGATCGACCGCGCGCAGCGCGGCGGGCCCGGACCGGCTATACGTGACGGTCTTGACCTATTGCGGTCCAAGGGATTCGACCTGGTCGCGGTCATGGCCTCGAATGGAAAGCACGATCCAGCCCAGCTACCGGACCTGATCGGGCCGCTGGCCGAGGAGAACCTCGACCTGGTGCGCGGCTCGCGTCACCTGGAAGGCGGAAGCCACGTCAACATGCCCTGGCACCGCCTCTTCCTGATCCAGGTGTTCACAGCTCTCTTCTCGTTCCTCGTGGGTCGCCGTGTCACGGATGCCACGGGCGGCTACCAGGCCTACCGGTTGAGGATCCTGGACGACCCGCGCGTAGACATTCACCAGCCTTGGCTCGGGCGCTACGAGGTCGAGACCTACCTCTTCGCCAAGACGCTTCTGTGCGGCTACCGGTGGAAGGAGGTTCCCATTCGCATCACATATAGGGAGCGCGGACCATACACGCGGGCACGGCCGATCGTTGATTGGTGGGGCTACTTCCGTCCGGTGCTGCTGCTCAGGCTCGGGCTGAAGCGCTGACGAGCTCGCGGACCGCGTCCGCGACGCGCCGCACGTCCGGCTCGGTCATCTCCGGGTACATGGGGAGCGAGAGGATTCGTTTGGCCGCCGATTCCGTCACGGGAAACGAGCCCGGGCCAAAGCCGCGCACGCGATAAGCCTCCTGAAGATGGATGGGCACCGGGTAGTGGATGCCGGCGCCGATCCCGAGCTCGCCGAGCCCGGCCAGGACGTGGTCGCGCCCATCGATCTGGATGACGTACAGGTGGTAGACATGCTCCACGTTGGGGCGCGCATAAGGCAAGCCGACGGCGGCGCCGCCGAGGAGCTCGTCGTATTGGGACGCGATCTTGCGCCGCGAGTCGTTCCAGGCATCGAGGTGGGGGAGCTTCACGCGAAGGACTGCTGCCTGCATCGTGTCGAGGCGCCGGTTCCAAGCCAGGAACACGTGGTCGTACTTGGCCCGCTGGCCGTAGTTGCGCATCATGCGGACTTTCTCGGCCAGGCCGGCGTCGTTGGTCGTGAGCGCTCCGGCGTCGCCATAAGCGCCCAGGTTCTTGCTCGGGTAGAAGCTGAAGGCGCCAAACGTTCCGATAGCGCCCGTCCGCCTGCCCTTGTAGCGAGCGCCGTGCGACTGGCAGGCATCCTCGATTACAGGAAGGCCATGGCGGTCGGCAATCTCGAGGACGCGGTCCATGTCCGCGGGCTGGCCGTATAGATGCACGACCATGATCGCTTTTGTTCGCTTGGTAATCGCAGCATCCAAGAGCTCGGGATCGATGTTGTAGGTCCGAGGATCGACGTCAACCCAGATTGGCGTCGCGCCGGTGAACGAGATGGCGCTCGAGCTGGCGATGAACGAACCCGCCGGCGTGATCACCTCATCGCCAGGGCCGATGCCCAGAGCTCTCATTCCGAGCTCGAGAGCGGACATGCCCGAGTCGAGTCCGACGGCGTGCTTGGCCTCGCAATAAGTTGCGAATTCGTCCTCAAAGGCAGCGACATCGGCGCCAAGGATGAAGTCGGCGTTGGTGACGACCCGTTGGATCGCGGCCTCCACCTCCGCCGCGATGGCGGCGTGCTGGGCCTTCAGATCAACGAACGGTAGCTTTCGGGTCACTTCGCCAGATGTATGGGCGCTCGTAGAAGCCTTTGAAGCAGACGAGGTCAGCGACGGCTTTGATGCGTTTGGCGGGACTACCTGCCACCACCGAGCCTGCCTCCACATCTTTGGTCACGACGCTGCCTGCGCCGATCAGTGATCCGGCGCCGATCTTCAGTCCGGGCAGGATTGTCGAGTTGGCGCCGATGCTGACATCGTCCTCGACGGTAGCCCCCAGCACGCACTCGAGGTATCGCGGGCACATCGGATGAGGATCGTCGGTGAAGACCACGTGCGGCGCGAGAAACACACGCTTGCCGAGCGTCGTGTGCTCGAGAAAGCAGCCGCTATGGATGCGCGTGCCGCTACCCACTCGATTCCCGGCCTCGAGCACGGCATTGGTGCCGACGCTGCAGTCGTCGCCGATTACGTTGTCCTCACGAATGAGCGCGCCGTGACCGCTGTTGAAGCGGTCGCCGATCACTGCCCCGGCATAGATCACCGTGCCTGATCGCACTACGCCGCCGGCGCCGATCGTTGTCTTGATCGCGCCAGGCGCGGCCCCACGCGGCGGCTCGCCGACGATCGCGCCTTCCTGGATCACCGTGCCTTCGCCGATCTCGACGTTTGGGTAGATCACGCTTGCCCCGCGGGGGTCCGGCGCGCAGCGTGAAGCTCCTGCTCCGCACGCTCGAGGATCCGGACGATGGCGACGCCATCCTCAGCCGACGTCATGGGCTGGCGTCCGGTGTTGATGCATTCCATGAAGTGCTCGAGCTGCATAACCAGGGGTTCCGTGTGCTCGAGGCGGGGGATGACGATGTCGCCGTCGCGCACTGCCGCGATGAACTCACCGAAGCCGCCGCCGCGAGGCTGATAGTCCGCGCCCTGGTCGTAGATCCGCAGCTTCTCGGTCGCGTGCGTGTCGTCGAAGACGATCATCTTGCTGTCACCGACGACGGTGATGCGGCGGACCTTGACGGGGTCGAGCCAGCTCACGTGCACGCTGGCCAGCACCTGATTGGGGTAGTTGAGGGTGAGAAACACAACGTCCTCTGTGCCCGGCTTGAGATAGGCCTCGCCGCGCGCAACGAGGTCGACCGGGTCGGTCCCGAGCCAGTAGCGCAGCATCGACAGGTCGTGCGGTGCCAGGTCCCACAGGGCGTTGACGTCCTGCCGGATAGGCCCCAGCCCTGTCCGCTGAAAGTAGAGGTAGCGGATCTTGCCGAGGCGGCCCTCGTCGATGTAGCCCTTGATGGCTCGCACCGCAGGGTTGAAAAGAAAGGTGTGACCCACCATCAAGACCTTTTGAGTCTGGTTGGCGACAGCGATCATCGACTCGGCATCGGAGACCGTCGAGGCGAGAGGCTTTTCCACCAGGACGTGGACGCCGGCCCTCAGGCAGTCCTCGGTCACCTCGCGGTGGGTCGAGGTCGGAGTGGCCACGATGACTGCGTCGACGTCCCCGTCACGCAGCAGCCTGTGATAGTCGGCGTATGCGCGTGACGCCGGGTACTGTCTTTCGAAGGCGGCGAGACGGCGCGCCGAGGGCTCTGCGCAGGCGGTGAGGCGCGCTCCGCTCATGGTGCCGGACAGGATCCGGGCGTAGTTCGGTCCCCAATGGCCGAAGCCGATGATCGCTACGCGAAGCAAGTCTGGTGCTGCCATGTGAGGTGGAGGCCGCGGCGATTATCCCACAGGGAATTGCCAACTCCACTTCCCCTCCGGCTCGCTTCGCTCGCCACCTCCCCACAAGTGGGGAGGCGGGCAGGCTTTACATTGGTGCTGACTCGATCGAATACCTGAAGGAGACCACCATGTCGACGCTAGCCTTCGATCCCGAAGAGACAACGCAGTGGGAAAAGACCAGCCCACGCACGATCACAGATGCGCAGTGGAAGAAGTTCGAGGGCTACACGGCCGAGATCTTCGAGGCCTTTGGCATGAACCTGGACACCCCGGGCACCCGGGAAACTCCGCGCCGCTACGTTCGCGCGCTCTATGACGCGACGGTGGGCTATGAGGGCGATCCCAAGCTGGTGACGGCCTTTCCGACCGAGTGTCGTGGCGGGCCCGACTGCAGCATCAGCCAGGTCATCGAAGGTCCTATCGAGTTCTTCTCCCTTTGCGAGCACCACGCGCTTCCGTTCCACGGCCATGCGTACATCGGGTACATCGCTCATGACCAGATCATCGGCATCTCCAAGCTGACCCGGCTGGTGCGCGTGTTCGCTCGACGGTTCACGGTCCAGGAGCGGGTCGGCGTGGAGATCATCGACGAGCTGGTTCGTATCCTCGAACCGCACGGCGTAGCGGTGCACCTGAACGCGATGCACCTCTGCACGCAGATGCGAGGTGTCCGCGAGGGCCACTCGCGGACCTGGACCTCGTTCTGGCGCGGCAACTATGAGAAAGACCCGCAGCTCAGGACGGAGTTTCTTCAGGCGGTCGACAAGACGGACCACTGATGGCGCTGGCGCCATTCGAGGTCCTGTTCGAGGCCGATCTGCCGGCCTACAAGCTGCCCGTCGACCTGCAGCATCTGTACGGCCGCCTGGGCTTCCCGAGTCCCGTTCTCTATTCGAACTTCGTCTCGTCGGTGGATGGCGTGGTCACCTTGGGATCGACTCCTTCGGCCGGCTCGGTGATCAGCGGCAAGCACCCGGCCGACCGCTTCTTGATGGGTCTGCTGCGGGCGTGCGCTGACGCGGTCGTGATCGGGGCGGGCACGCTTCGCGCCACTCCAGGCCATCTATGGACCCCCGGCCATGTCTATCCGGACCTTGCCACCGAGTTCACAGTGCTGCGCAGCAATCTCGGCCGCTCGACCGAGCCGAAGCTCGTGGTGGTGACGGCGAGCGGAAAGATCGACGCGTCGCATCCCGCGCTGGTCAAAGGGGCGATCGTCATGACTACCGCGGCGGGGGCGAAAGCCATCGGCAGCCGCCTACCGAAGAGGTGTGACGTCGTCACAGTGGGCAAGAGTTCAAGCAGTGGGAAAAGCATCGACGTGAGCGACGCTATACACGAGTTGCACAGCCGTGGATTGAAGGTCCTGCTCACTGAGGGAGGCCCGCACCTGGTGGGTCAGCTCATCGACAAAGGCTTGCTCGACGAGGCCTTTCTCACCATCTCCCCGGTCGTGGCTGGTCGCGCGGCCGATAGCCGGCTGGGGATGGTCGAGGGTGTCGAGCTGCTGCCGAAGCGCGGAGTGTGGAGCACGCTCTTGAGCGCTAGGCGTCACGGTGGCTATCTGTTCCTGCGCTATCGAACACCTGCGCCCGCAGCGCGCGCTTGATCGCGTCCTGAGACTCCAGCAGGGAGCGACGCAGCGGGGCGGGTAAGTCCTTCCTCGCGAGCGCGACGTCGGTCGCGTCGACTACCTCTTGCGTGATGACCCCGCGTGGGTACATCAATTGCGCGATGGAGATCGCCTCGTCCACGTCGTATGACTCCCAAACCTTCATGAGGCTCTCGAAGTACGGCTGGACGAACGCGCTCAGCAGCTCCTGCTGCAGATCATCGTGACCGACGCGATGGAAACCGGAGGCGATCGCTCGCTTCATCGCGAGCGACGTGGACCTGTCATGGATCACTTTGCGCCACGCCTCTTGCTTCGCCGATTCCAGCGGCCGGGCTGCGCGCGCCGCCGCCGCTCGTCTCTGACCGTGGTCGGTCGGATCCCGGACGAGCTCGCGCGCGATGAGGTCATCGCCGGCGACGCCGATGGTCGCGAGCGTTTCGACAGCCCGCCACCGGACGTTGAAGTCCACAACCAGACCCGGAGCGAGCGTCGTGCCGTCGAGGAGGCCACGCACCCACTCGATGTCGGCCGGCAGTCGGGCTTCGCCTATGAAGGTGTTTGCCCACAGCAGCTGGGTGTCGCCGCCCGGCTCGGCGCGGCTGAAGTGCTCGTAGGCCGCGCGGGCAAGCAACGCGCGGACCGTCGATCGGCGGGACGGAGGCGTGTAACTGTCCACCGCGCGCTCCACCCTGGCAATCAAGGTCCCCAGGGTGGACGCGTCGCGCTCCGCTCCGATGTTGTGCAACGCGAGCGTGATGTAATCCCGCGCCCGCAGGCCGGCGTCGCGTGCCATGTCCCAGACCGCACCCCACGAGAGCGCCCGTGCGAGGGGATCCTCGACCTTGCCGAGGTGACCCTTCAGCGTTTCGATCGACCGCTCGTCGATGGCGATCTTGCAGTACGTCAGATCCCAGTCGTTGACGAGCACGAGGTCAGGCACGCGCTCGCCGGCAAATTGCAGGATCGGTGTGCTGGCGCCCGCGATGTCGAGCTCGACCGACAGCCTGCGCCGGACCTCTCCGTGCGTCAGATCGAACAGGCCGACACGAAGGCGATGCGGGCGCAACGTCGGGTGGTCAGCGGGTGCGGTCTGCACCAGCGCCGCCGACGTGACGACGTCACCTTCGACCTCGAGCACGGCAGCAAGCGTGTTGACTCCCGCGGTCTGGAGCCACGCACGAGACCACGCCTTCAGGTCGCGGCCGGATGCATGCTCGAGCGCTTCGAGAAAGTCCGTCAGCTCGGTGTTGCCGTAGGCGTGAGCTGTGAAGTATTCCTTGACTCCTTTGAAAAACGCGTCTTCGCCGACCCACGCCACCAGCTGCTGCAGCGCCGCCGCGCCCTTGTTGTAGGTGATCCGGTCGAGGTTCAGCGAGACCGCCTCGACGTCGGGGATGTCGGCGACGATCGGATGGGTCGTCGGCAGCTGATCCTGCATCCGGGCTGCCGCTTTCGTCGCGTTGGCGAACTCGATCCACGCGGTCTTGAACCGGGTTGCCTCGGCGACGCCGAGGTATCCCATGTACTCGGCGAAGGTTTCGTTGAGCCACAGGTCGTCCCACCACTTCATGGTCACGAGGTCGCCAAACCACATGTGCGCCATCTCGTGGAGGATTGTTTCCGCGCGGCCCAAGCGTTCCGCGTCCGTCACCTTCGAGCGGAAGACCATGCGCTCGCTGCACGTGACACAACCCGCGTTCTCCATCGCGCCCGCCGCGAATTCGGGCACGAAGAGCTGGTCGTACTTGCCAAATGGATAGCGGTAGCCGAAACGGCGCTCGAAGAAGTCGAGCCCATGACGCGTGATCTCGAATATCTCGTCAGGGTCGAAGTACAAGGCAAGCGATTGGCGGCAGTAGAGGCCGAGCGGAATGCCTCGATGGTCCTGGTGCACCGCGTGGTACTCGCCGGCCACGACCGCGGTGATGTATGTCGACATAACCTTGGTGGTGGGAAAAGTCCACTCGCCATCCGCGTTTTTGGTTCCGGGTGTGTTCGACACGACCACCCAGCCCTCCGGCGCCTTGACCCGGAATCCGAACGTCGCTTTGAGATCGGGCTGGTCGAAGCACGCGTAGCCGCGGTAGCCCTGGTGCTCGGAGAACATGCTGTGCAGATAAGTGCGGCCGTCCACCGGGTCGCGAAACCAACTGACTCCGCCGCCATCGTGCGAGTACGCCGCCGTCGCCTTGATCGTCAGCGTGTTTTCGGAGGCCAGGCCGTCCAGCCTGAGCCTGGCGCCCTCGAGATGCGTGGGCAAGTCCTGCCCGTTGAGCTCGGCGAGGTGAACCGCGGTTCCCGCGAACTCGACGAACGTGCCGGCGCCCGGTTTGCGGCACCGAAACGTGATGGTCGTCTCCGATTCGAAAGTTTCGTCGCCGGTCGTGAAGTCCAACCGGATGTCGTAGTGCTGGACCGTGATGAGCTCGGCCCGCTCGCGCGCCTCGCGGCGGGTCAGGTTGTTGTGGACTTGAGCCCTATTGCTTCAGGCGCAGCTCTCGCCGCCCAGCAGAAACGGAGCCGACGCGGCCGCCGTCGGCTGCTTGGTCACTACGACGATCGCGGCGGACTTCGTGCCGGCTGGGATGCTCACCGGCCAGTTTGTGTTGGTGGGGATCACCACCACATAGCCGGGCGGCGTATACGGGTTCGGTCCTGGCAGATCCTTGGTCGTGTTCGCGCACCGATCGAAGAGCTTGACCATGTATTCAACCGGGGTTCGCTGCGGGGCAGAGAAATAGATGGCCACCTCGATCTTGCATGAGTTCAGGTCGCAGGTCGTTCCAGTTTCCGGCGGGGTGCCCGCACCGATGGGGCAAGGGGTGGCGGTGGTGCAGATGACCACTTTGGTAATGGGGGGCTCAGCGGCGGGGCCGTAGTTGGGTACCGCGAACGGACCCCGCGCAGCGCTTGGGGTCGGGCTTACGCCAGGGCTAGCTTTGGGGGACGTCTTCGGTGAGGCGCTTGGCGACTTCGTGGCCACTGCCGGGCTGGATCCGCGGCTGGCCAGGACGATCCCGCCGATCGTGCCCAAAAGCAGTATCAGGACGATGGCGATGATCGCGGGGATCAGCCAGGGCGGCCTCTCGGAGGGTCCTCTGCTTGCCGGCTTGCGGGCCACGGTCGGCTGGCGGGCCGGGGCGCGTGGCGTCGGGAGCGGAGCCGGAGCCGGGGCTGGGGCCGGCGGAACGGTAGGAGTGCGAGGGGGTGCGATCGCGGAGGACCCTGCCCATTCCTCCGCCGCGGCCGCCGGCACCGCGTCGACCCCTTTTGGCTTCCACGCGGGGGCCTCCATGGGCGTCCAGGTCGACTGGGCGGGCGCCGGCGGCGTGGCGGCCGCAGGCGTGGAGGGAGCCGGTGTGAAGGGAGCCGGTGTGAAGACCGGCGGCGTGGATGGAGGCGGTGCGAATGAAGGTGGGGAGGGCGGCGTGGGCGCTGGGGGCGCCGGAGCCGGGGGATTGGTGGACGCGGGCGAAGGCGCGCCGGTGTCGAACGGCGACCGCGGCCCGGCGGGCGCAAAGGGGGCGGGGACCGGGACCACTGGCGTCTCTCGAGCGGGCGCTGCAGGGGCCGGAGCGGGGGCGGGCGGGTTCGTCGCCGCCGCAGGGACGTCCGGAGGGTCTGACCAGGTGGGTACGGGGGCGGGACCGGGACGGGGAGGTTCAGGTGTGGGCGCCGGGGGGACCGGCACAGGGGCTACGGGCGGCTGTGGAAAAGCCGCCGGGACGGGGATCGACGGGTAGGTCTGCACAGAGCGCGCAGGGGCGTCGTACGAGGCCGGGGCCCTGACGGGCGTCTCATCCCTCTGGCGGGGCGGCTGCTGGACGTAGGGGCCGGGAGCAGGCCTCGAATCGGGCGGCACGGTGCCCGCGGGCACGAAAGGTGTCACCCCCGGGGTGTCCCGACCACCTGCCCTGGTCGCCAGCTCGGACTGGGCAGCGACCTGGCGGTCCGGTGCAAGGAGGGCCGACGCCATCTCGCGCAGCGCGTTCTGCGCCCGATCCGCGGCCGGGCCCATCGCCCCGCTGGCCATGGATCGCATGGTCACGACGAGGCCGGGCGGGATGTTGGGTGGTGCCGGCGCTCCCGCGGGGTCGACGCCGAACGCCGCGCAGACAGCCATGCCGCACGAGCGCACGTCGGCGCGCAGGTCGCTCTGCGAAGGCGCGCCGCGCACGGCGGCCGCCGGATGTCCCGCCAGCCTCACCTCGCCATTGCTGTTCACGCGGATGGCCGAGGCGGCGAAGCCTCCCATCGCGATGCCGGCTTCGTGCAGAGCCGCAACGCCCGACAACACCGCAGCTCCGAGCGCGGCGGCAGCGGGCGGCGTGAGCGGGCCGCGCGAAAGCATGGTCGCGAGCGGTGTGCCCTCGTTGGGCTCGACCGCGACCCAGATGCCGTTCGGGTCGGTGCCCCACGCGAGCACGGGGGAGAGGGCGGGATGCTTGTGGTCGGCGAGCCTCTGAATGCGCGGAATCGCCGCAGTGGCCTCGGCCGGCGGGACCGGGATCTCGTGGATCACGGCCGGCTTTCCGTTCTTGAGCACGGCCTTCCACCCCTGACCCGCGCCAGGTGCCACGAGCTCGATCAGCTTCGGTTTCGGTTCGCTCTCCGGCATTAAGGCTGCATGGTACATTTCGTGCCGATGGCATATGTCATTGTCCAGCCGTGCATTGGAGTCAAGGATGCCTCATGTGTCGAGGTTTGTCCGGTGGACTGCATCCATACGGACGACGCTGCGCAGATGTATTACATCGACCCTGACGAGTGCATCGACTGCGGAGCATGCGTGGACCCTTGTCCTGTCGACGCGATCTTTCCCGAGGACGAGGTCCCGGAGCAGTGGCGCGATTTCATCAAGATCAACGCTGACTATTTCAAAAACCGGTAGGTCTCGTGAGCTTGCTGAGGAGGGTCGGCGAGAGATTCGGTGCACAGGTGGCCCAGATGCTAGGCGCCGCCGAGCATCGGAGCGAACGCATCCGTTGATGCGTGAGCGAGAAGCGGAGGCGGCAACAACGCAGATGG
>Ga0209011_1000094_pt1 | contig 49558 bp, 38 predicted proteins | sample BlaSpr_A8_OM1_M3_FD_187986 | JGI IMG/M metagenome (GOLD analysis project Ga0209011, IMG submission 187986) | Forest soil microbial communities from Thunder Bay, Ontario, Canada - Black Spruce, Ontario site 2_A8_OM1_M3 (SPAdes) (version 2) | ecosystem: Environmental > Terrestrial > Soil > Boreal...
GTGTTCCTCCCTGAAATGCTCAGTAGCACAACAGGGGATAGTCACGGCAAGCAAAATCGGTTCCAAAAAAAACGACTTTTTCAACAGACTCAACTGTTTATGGGCGCATCGAGTCCAAGGCACACAGTTAGCATTGGACCTGATTTGCCCGGCGGTGCGCTTAGGCTAAGTTCCATCGAGCCGCTGTACTTAGAACTTTAATACTAAGTAATGCCAGAAGAAGAGTACCAGTGACATCATCCGCGTCTCGCCATAGGTTAAGTAGGTGGAAGCCAACGGGTTGGCGACTAAAAATCTGCCTCCAGATATCCTAAATGCATTGCGGAAACATGAGGGCGTGTTGTTGACTTCGTATCTGGAGATCGGATCGGGTATTAAGCGGCTGTTGCAGCAAGGCATTCCGAAGGAAGTAATTTCCGAGGTGGTAACGCAAGCGGTGGAAGCGTTATCGAAAGACTTCAATTCTCTCCCATATCAAAACTCCTACTCGGGGACTAAGACTCAGCCAAACCCGCCAAAAGGAAAGATCGTAGACAGCTCGGTAAATTCTGTGACTCGGAAGTCCATTGTTCAAACGCCTCCGAAAATTGATAGCCGTGCTGGATTGTCGTACGCGGTTGCAACGACCCAGAAGTCCCGATTGCTCGGCCTACTAATGATTGTGCCTCGTACCATACACAAGGCGTTCTCCAGCTTTTGGGAGTCACCTGACATGCCCGATGTCATTTAGTTTCGACCTCTCTTCCGAAATCGCAATCAAACGCCCCGATTTTATCCCCACCAGGAGCGTATGGGTCCTGGCAAGTTAAAGCGACTGACCGGCGGCGGGGCGTTATACTCTCAGTTTATTCCTGACTCGCGGGCTCTTGCTGCTGCGCTGGACAGCATTGCATCCAGCTCGTGGCGACGGAACAGTCTCCCCCTAAGTATGACCGCCTCGATTTTCCTTGTGTTTCCAATGCTGTCTAACGGATTGGCATTCAACAGAACCAGATCCGCCACTTTGCCCGCTTCCACCGTTCCCCGATCCTGCAGCACGCCAAGATACTCCGCCGGATTTCGCGTGGCCGTTTGCAGTGCTTCCATCGGAGTAAGACCAGCCTGCACCATCAATTCCAGTTCCTCATGTAGGCTAGAGCCCGGAAACACATATGCCATCGCGATTGCGTCGGTTCCCGCTAGAAACTTAACTCCGGCCCGATGCATATCCCGAAAAAGCACGAGTTCCCGGTCGAAGAATTTCTTGCCGGAAGCAAGATCTTCAGCTGTCCGCTTTCCGGCAAGGTCATTCATGTAAGAATCCCACCAGCGAAGCGTCACCTCGGGTATGTAGCGCATTCTCTCATCGGTCAGACGGTGGGTACCGGAAAGTGTCCAGGATGACCGTTCCTCCACAAGCGTTGGTACTTGCCACGTGCTCCTCTTTTTGAGCTGGGCAAATAGCTTCGCAGCGTTTTCGGGCTTATAGGAGTCAAATGCGGCAAAGAAGAATTTTGCAGCTTCGTGTTGGTCAGGATCCAGCCGCACCATCGCCGCTGATTCCGAATGTTTGAGTTCGCGCTCTTGCGTTGAGCACGCCTCGGGTATGCCAATGAGGTGCTCGAAGCTTTTCTGACCGGCCGACGAAGCTTCGGACGCAGTAACCGAGTAGGGTACATGGCCTGCGAAAGGAATCCTTCGCCTTCTCGCCTGATCAGCAACAGCAAAATAGACTTCACGGGACAGTGGATCCTGCACCTTGATGAAATTGACATGCGCGGCCACCAATTGATCCACAAGGTGCCTTGCCTGCGCTGCATTCAGCACTGCAAATTGACCGGTGTCCTGAGGCAGCCAACTCAACTCCCTTCCGGCAATGACAAGCCGGGGGCCGAGAATTTCTCCATCGTCAATTTGCCGACGCAGTTTCAGCAGCAAACTCATATCCCCCGCCATATCTCGCACGCCGGTTACACCGTTGGCGAGCAACATGGGAAAGAATACAGGTTGAATAAACGGTTCCCAATTCTCAAAAGCGAGGTGAACATGCATATCCCACAAACCAGGAATTAGGAATTTGCCGGTCCCATTCACGATCAGGGCATGTGCAGGGACAGGCCCGGTGTCCGGTTCCACTGAGACAATGCGCCCCCGTTCGATCCGAACGCGCTGATCCTGCCGAGGCTGTGCGCCGGTTGCATCGATGACCGTGACGTGCCGGAGTAGCAAGGGTGGTGCGCTCTCGGCAGACATCGCTTGCCTTCCGAGTAAAAACAAGAGCACCGAGGTGACAATTCGCATCATGGAAATCGCTTTATTACATCCGGCCGACAACGTTCTCAATAATTCCCAGCAGGACGTCTTTCGCCAGATGCTCGATTTTAGGTTGCGGCTCATTTCCGTTCATTCACGCGCCGCTGCCATTCGGCCTTCGCCTCTTCGAGCTGAACTACAAAGCATTAACGGGGCGGCTCACCGTTCGGGCCGAACCTGCACACGAACCGGCCGGCCCTACCAGATTAAACCGGGCAAAAAGAAGTGTTTTAGGTCTCATCTAACCGACGAATCCGCCAGCAACAAAACGAAGTACTGAAATAGGGGAACGAAGTCACCCATCATGGATCTGTCCATCGCTGCGGTATAGTCTCCACCCGGCCGAATAATCGTTTTGAACGGTACGAGTCCGAGCCCGTATCGCACGAAGAAATAATTCGACAACAATCTTGAGATTCGGCCATTGCCGTTCAGAAACGGGTGTATTTGTACGAAACGTCCGACGGCCCATGATGCTAACTGAAGGCTGGCTGTGACCTTATTGGCAAATGAAGCTTGCACCGCCAAGTAGCTGTCGCTCTTCTGAATGTAGCTGTACAAATTAGCGGAGTATGCAGCCATTTCCGTCTCTACAATGTGGTAATCGCTTCCGGCGTAGTTGCCTATTTGGACGCCGCGGCCTAGGCATGGGCGGGAAGGGTCGTCGCAGCGGAAGTTTCCAGCGTAGTAGCTTAGCGGAACGACGCTCTTGAACAATTCGGAATGCCAGTTTCGGAGAGTTCCTTGATTAATTATCAGAGATACTGCTCGCTTGACGATGAAACGCGAAACTTCGCGGGTTCCGACGGTTACACTTGGAAGCTGGCTATCCGATTCGGGCTGGGACCAATCGGGACATCCTGCGGACATTCGCCTACGATAACTTCCGCTTTCTCACAAGCTCCTGAACAGCTCCCAATGAAAGCCGTGGACTCTCGAGCCTGACGTTTTCTTGTTGGTTGGAGTGGATGAATGACGCTATGGTGTTCGTTCCAGTAGGTACGTTTTTTGTAAGGCGATTCTCCACGATTTCGTTGATGAGAGCGCGCTCCGCTATCTGTGTCCACTCAGAATCAAATCGTCCAGCGAAGAGTTCATCTAGAGGAGGTTTGATATCTGGGGCGCTCCTCGCAATGGCCACTGACCAGTTTGGCATACGTACGGAGCCATGATTGACAACCGTTTTGCCGTATGAAAGCGTCAGAGCGAACGTGGCTACGCTCGCCAGAACTTTCACTGATTGAAATTTGATCGGGCAGCTAGCCCTCGGCCTGATGTGGTTCGCAGGCTTAAATGCGGGCTTAAACTCGTCGACGACGACTTCAGTCAACGTCGCGGGTTCATTTAGATTCCATATTCGCATTTGATTTGTCGCCATATTTAGCCAAGAGCTTTCCCACAAGGGGCTCTGATTGAGTCAATAGCAGAAGTAGTAGACTAGGACTTAAGATTACCCTAACCAGCGCTTCGATGTCTATCTTTTCCCCTTTTAGGGGCCTGTAATATACATCCTTCGGGGAGAGATAAAAAAAATCGAGCAGGGATTCTCCCTCTGACGTGATTATCGAAACATTGTTCGATTGAAATGTCTGTACTTTCGGCGCTTCAAGAAGCTTGGACGGCTCCGAAGGGATTATGCCCTGTGACTCGACGTATTTTTGAAGCAGAGTATGCATTTCGCGCGTTTGTGCCCAAAACTGTCGGACGAACATGAACGGATTGAAATACACTTCAACTTTGCTGCGCAGTCTGTCGACAACCGGCTTGTCAAGCTTCCCGAATGTAAACATAACCTGAGAAGAATCTTCATCGACTGACAGGTAGTCGGCAAAGTAGAAATGCGCCGGGACCGGGGCTTTAGCATAATCCAGCCCAATCTCAATCCCCGTTTGTTGGTGTGTAGAGCCCAGCGGCCGATACCTGACAGCCCCACTTGTAATCCATTGGTCACTCTTGACCAGCTTTGTCACTTTTTCCGCTCGCCTCTTTAAAACTGTAGCATCTTGTGTGATGTGAAATAAGACTCTCACATTTGGCGCAATTCGACTAGTGTTGGCCTTTCAGCCTGATATCAACCTGTTCTGAGATTGAGGCTAGTTGCGTCTTCATGGTCGCCAGAACATCGCTCGGGTTTTCGCCCTTAGCTACTCTGGAAAGAAATCATTCGGCGAGAGCTGACGGCAAGGCCGCAAAGCGCAGCCCTTTACAGCGAGGCGATTCGTGCTATCCTGCGCGGCAATGCCATCCCCCGCTGATCGTCGCGCTAAAAAGCTCTCAGCGCTTTCCCGCGATGTCCGAAAAACCGCCGACAAACTCGAATCCATTCAAAGCACAATCCGGCAGGAAGGTGTGGGATTAGCACTGGTGCGCTTTCGTGAACGCCAGGGGGAACGGGCAGCGATCGTTGATCTCACTGGCGCTGCGAGTACTTTGCGGGCATATGCTGCGATCCTCGAATCCTCTTGCCGGGCGATCGAGCAGCGTGTAAAGAGCGAAGCAGTGGAGACCGTCCCTCCAAATACCGGGAGCGCGCTCATAAGCCAAAGCCTATTCTTGTCGTCTCATCAGACCTAACTGTCACAATACAGGGTGCGGCCTAATACTTGTCATCGCTCGCCGCTTGCTCCCATGCTTTCGCGCCCGAGGGGACACACGACTTCCAATTTTCCATTATTTTAGATTGGTCTATCGACGACTCCATGTTCGGCGAAAACCATACGTAACACAGTGCCTTTCGATAGTGGCCAGTGGCATCTGAATGCAGGATTCCTCCTATGAAGTACACCCATTGGCGGGAAGCCAGTAGTTCGCTAATGTTGATGCGATTCATTTCATCCCCGTAATACTTGTCCGTAAAACCCTCGCCGGGGTCACGCGCTGGTCGCCAATTTATATTTGCTTTCGGCGTTTCATTGAATCCTTTGACGAATTCAGCAAAAAGCGCGTCTATAGACTTCTGGTCCGGGATCGCTGGCCGACAAAACACATTAGCGATAACGATTTCTTGTTTTGTCGGTATAACGCCCGCGTTCCTGTAGGCGATCTCTACGTAGTGAGGCACTTCAACGGGATGCAGTCTCAGGGTAGTGATATCAATATGACTGCGCAGCCTGGGCGTTTGTGGCGGTTCGTTGGGAATACCCTCATGCGACTCTGCGACTGATGAAGTGGATATCCAGATAGCAAGCCCGCTATAGGTGAAGACAACTAGCGCAGCCATTAGTCCGCCACGCCAAAGCTTCCATTTAATATTAGGTGCGTCGATCACCCACGAATTTCCTATCGCGATGAAAAGAGTCATCGCACCTGCAAGACAGAGGAGCCCAAAAAGCCATCCGCCTTTTAGCTTCCCCGCCTTATCAAGGACAAGTAGGACAATGGCGAACACTATTCCACCAATGCCGATAACGTCGGAGAACGGAACTCTTTCCATGCCGAGACGGGCCTCCCCTCCAACTTTAGGGGGAGTCTACTTTGGCGCCTGCCTTGCGTCACGGTTATAATTTTGGCTCTACCACTCATCGTCGCCCTGCTTCTCGCGAACAGATCACCCTGTTTTCCCCGCTGTTCTGAGTGTTCAAAACCACGTCGCCTAAGACGGATTTCTCTCTTCAGCTTCGGATCTTTGGAGGAATGCCTCGCGGATTTGCAGTTCAAATCTCGCCCTCAAACGTTGAAATTCCGCGCGAAGTTTCGGCTTCCACACTTTCTGTTTTGTATTCTCTGCAACGCTGAGCGAATAGCCAGCCGCAAGAGCAGCATCTTTGTCGTTCATGCCAATCATTTTTTCGAGAATGAAAGTCCGCTGGCGTCGCGATAGACCGTTCAGAAGATCCCCCATTTCGACCTCACAATGTTTCACTCTTACCACCGCCAGCAGTCGCAGTTAGGCCACATTCCGATCCGACCTGATTCTATTTCAATGGGCTGTTTTCTCCCCTGTTCTGAGGGATGGTCAAATCCGACCTTTGCCACTCTTTTAGATCCTGTCGCCAAGGAACGCATCCAGGCGCGGAATACACCCCTTGGCGGCAGATTGCTGACCGCGGACGGAACAAGTTAGCGCCGGATCCAACCGACGTTCACAAAGGTCCGAAGCCAGCAAATTTGTTAAACGTGTTCCTCGCGCCGCGCACTTTCGGGATTGTGTTTGCAAAACTTGGGCGCAAAATGGGCGCAAAACTCCGCCCTCATGGGCACAAATCAAGGAATGGGTGGTGAGTAAGGGCAGTCGTATCAACGGGAATTTTGCGGTTTTTTGGGGTGGGCGATGGGATTTGAACCCACGACATTCGGAGCCACAGTCCGACGCTCTACCAGCTGAGCTACGCCCACCACCGGAAAACAATCTTACGCTACTTTGAGCACCCGGAAAAGTGGCGCGCAACAACGTATCAATGAAGTATTTTCCGGCCGAGCGGCAAGGTTGGCAGGCCACGATGGATTCTGGCGAGACGCCGCGCGCTTGCCGTCACTTAAGCCCCTCAAACAATGGCACGCCGTTGCAACCAAAAATCCAGAGCGGTGAGAGGTGACCGCCGCAACAAAGAGACGTGCGCGCCGGATTGACGCAGACCGTTGCAACAAGGAAACCTGCGCGTCACGCTTCTTCCTCGCTCTGGGGAGCTTGTTAGACTAACCATATAGGACACGCGTCCCCGCGCATGAGCCCCCAAGAATCGCAGCGCCGTCATTTTGGACGGCAAATAGTTTACGCGCGCCCGATCATGGTTTTGCTGGCGCTGCTGCCGCTCGTTGAACAGCCTTTATCACCTGTCACCCGCCGGGCCATCTCTTTCCTAATCTCTTATCTCATTGTTTCGCTGGTAGTGATTGCGCTGGAATGGGCTTTGAGCAAGCGCTCCTGGCACTTGCCGCTGGCGTGCGATCTGGTGGCTTTCGGTGTGTTACTTTTTATCAGCCCAGTTTCCGCGACCGTGTGGTTTCCTTATCTGTTTCTTTGCTTTGCTACGGGCGCCCGGTGGGGCCTCGGGCCTGCGATTCCGCTTGCCGGTCTGCTTTCCCTAGTCATCGTTGTGCGGAGTGCTCTTCAAGGTGAGGTTGGGTGGATACGCGTGGTGGCCTGGCTGGGTCTGGTGATCGCCACGTTCGCCGCAGGCGCGGGTTTGGCTATCTTAGGTGATCTCAGCCGACGGTACGTGGCGGAGAACGAATTTCTGGCGCGCATCAGCGGCACTATGCAAGTCGAGCAGGGGTTGGCTGAATCCCTTCGCCTGCTGCTGAATGAGCTTGCCACCGCCTTTCACGCGGAAGAAGCACTGCTGCTGTTCCGCGATACCGATCTGGAGCGCATCTTCTTGTGGCGCCTGAAAGCAGGCGAAAACCAACGTATCACTCCGCAGACGATACCGGCAGCGCGCTCCGCGGGATTCCTGCTTGATGATTTATACATTTCGGTTTGTTGGAACAAACTCACTGGCCAAGGCTCAGGGTTTGGCTGGAACCAGCGCGATGGCCGCGCCGTGAAGAACTTGCCTCGCATACCAGGCATCACTCAAGAAGAGCTACATCTTCGTTCTCTGATGACCGTGCCCTTCGATCAGGGGGGCAAGCCTGCTGGGCGCATCTTCGTGGTTAATGGACGCCCGGGGCGCCGGCCATTTCAACACGCGGACCTCGCCTGGCTGGAGCGCATTGCACGCCATGTGGGCCCGTCGCTAGAGAATATTTTCCTGCTGCGACATCTGCGCGCACGTGCCATCGAAACCGAACGCAGCCGCATCTCACGCGACCTGCACGACGGCATTCTGCAAACGCTGCTGAGCATCGAGATTCAGCTCGATGTGCTGCGGCGCCGGGCCAGCAACACGTCAGAACAGTCGGCAGCGAGCCTCGCCAATCTGCAACAGACGGTTAAAAACGAATCCGCCGAGCTTCGCCATATGGTCACGGACCTGCGGCCGCTTCGAGTGCAGAGCGCCGATCTGGTCGAACTGATGCGCGGCTTTCAGGAGCGTTATCGCAACGAATCGTCGATTGCTCTTGACCTGCTGATAGATCCTGGACAAATAAACGCGCCCGATCGCGTGTGCCGCGAGATTTTCCAGATTTACCGTGAAGCACTCAACAACATAAAAAAGCATGCTAAGGCTTCCCATGTCGTGGTAAAACTGACGCAGGACGATAGCGCTCTCGTTTTAGTCGTGGATGATAATGGCGAGGGCTTTAGTTTTGCAGGACGCTTTACAGGGGATGAATTGGACCGCTTGCGGTTGGGTCCGATCTCTATCAAGGAACGTACGCGCACCGTGGGGGGTGTATTGACAGTGGAATCGAGTCCTGGTCACGGCGCGCGTCTAACGATCGAAGTTCCGCTCGGTTGACATGGCCAAAACAAAACAACAAATACGCGTCCTCCTTGCGGATGACCACGCTATTTTCCGCGATGGCCTCCGCAAGCTGCTGGATTCCGATGAGGATATGACCATCGTGGGGGAAGCCCAGAATGGCGCGGAGTGCATCAAGCTCCTGGCCAAGCTGAAACCGGATATTCTACTACTGGATCTGCGCATGCCCGATAAAGACGGCTTGGCGGTCCTCGAAGAAGTGAATTTCGATACGCTGCCTACCCGCGCGATTGTGCTTACAGCGGCCGAAGATGATCGCGACGTAGTTCGCGCGATGCGTTTGGGCGCTCGCGGCGTGGTGCTGAAGCAGTCTGCCACCGAACTTCTGGTGAAGAGCATCCACCGCGTGTACGCCGGCGAAATCTGGCTGGATAACCGCATGACCGCCGAGGTGATGAAGGCTTTCTCCAAATCAGCGGAGTCTGGCCCACGCCGAGAAAAGCCGCTGCTGAGCGATCGAGAAAAAGAGATCGTGCAACTGGTGGCGCAGGGCTTCCGCAACAAAGAAATAGGCGAGAAGCTATTTATCAGCGAGCAGACGGTAAAGAACCATCTTCACAATATTTTTGACAAGCTCGGCGTCTCGGACCGCCTGGAGCTAGCACTTTACGCTATCCACCACCGCCTGATCGATCAGAGCTGACCATCCCGGCACACCGGGTGCCTACCCGAACGTTTATCGCCGACATCAAACAATGATAGCGGGTCTTTTGTGAGAAAATTAGATGTAGGTTGGAAAGAAGGCGAGGAAAAGAGCCAATCAGCGGGATGCCTGCAACAACTCGGCTTGCTCCCTGCAAGCGCGCTTATTGACATAGAGAGCATCGTCAGCGCGTTTCAGGAGTTCTTCCGGGGATTCACCTGGCTTGTAGTTGGTCCAGCCAGCTGAGAATGTGAGCGCCACGGATTCGCCGCTACGTTCCATTTTCATGCCACTTAAGCGATTAAGAATGTGGCGCACGTCGTCAATCTTGCACTCCGGCAGCAAAAGAAGAAATTCGTCCCCGCCGAGGCGGATTGCCAAATCAGAACCACGAATTGCCTTATTCAAACGTTCCGCAAAATGCTTGATCAGGTCGTCTCCGGCCGCGTGTCCGAAGTTGTCATTCACACTCTTCAGGCCGTTCAGGTCCAGCATAAGGACGGTTAGCGGGCAGCCATGCCTTTGAGAACGCAAAATCTCTTCTGCCAGGCGTTGCTCTCCAGAGCGTCGATTGTAGAGCCCGGTCAGTGGATCCAGCGCTGCGAGCTTGAATACTTCCTCGGTGCGCCCTTCAATCTTGCCCAAGGATTCCACCTGATCACTGAGCTGCCGTTGAATCCGATGGATCTGAAGCTGTTGATAAACCGTGTATACGTTGAAAAGTAGGACGAGGCCCACCAGACCCCGAATGGCATGACCGAGCAGAAAACTGGTCGTGTCTTCGGCCTGCGTCAGTATCCCTGGGAATGCAAACGAAGCGATGCCTAAGGTCAAAAGGAGCATGACGATAATCGCCGTAGACCACAGCAAGCGCTGTCGTTTGGCGATGTGACGTATGTGAGTGCGGATCTGTTCTGCCTGTTCAGGACGATGCTGTTGAGGCGGTTGCCCTTCAACTTGAATCTTTCCAGGACGATCCTGTACAGACGGTTGCTGTTCTATTTCGACCATTGAAACCTCAGATTACATGTATTAAAAACTTTTAACACGCTCCTGCGCAATAACAATTCCGAAAGCGGGTTCCAAAGTGACAAATGGCCATAAGGACAGGTAGAAACAGTGAATTAAGCCAATCGACTTTCAAGTTCTGAGGGAACAGTTAAGCCAGTGGCTGCGTCTTTCCCGTTCCTTACCTAACAACCGTTAAGAATCAATGCAATTCTTCCTATCTTCCAGCAGTCTATAAAAAAGAACTCGATCCCACACTTAGCCGCTTCCGTCGGCAAAAGGCGACTGGCTGGAGAAGTGACTGGGTCCTCATACATAATAGATGGGTTCTTTGCCCGCAACGTGTTCCGGGGGACGGCCCGAGCTTAGTCCAGCAGCGGAAGGTAACACGCGCAGAACTCCTTGCCCCAAGTCACGGCTCATGTCACACGTACTAGGCCATCGGTACTTTCAGTCACTAAAAGCGTTTTGTATCTGCAGTCCTATTGTTCGTAGTCCTGGAGCCGGATACACTCTATTTTCAGTTAGGGAGGACTTGCTTTGACCGGTTCAGGCTCAGAACGACGCACCACTCAGCGTTTCAGCATGCGCCTTCCGCTCACCGTCCGTTGGACCGCCGGTGCGGCCGTCGGTGAAACCAGTACCGAGTCTCGTGACGTCAGTTCGCGCGGCGTGTATTTCTTTCTTCAGAAGGATGTGAAGGAAGGCTCGGCCGTCGAAATTCTTCTAACCTTGCCCAATGAGATCACCATGGCAGGCCCCGTCCGCGTACGTTGCCTCGGACGCGTGCAGCGCACCGAGTCCCGCGAGGAAGGGTCTGTAGGCGTAGTGGCCGCCATCGAGCGGTACGAGTTTCTTCGCGGCGATTAGATTAAAGAATTCTCTTTAACACAGTTTAACAATTTGAGACCTCACGAAGTTTGGTAATGAGTTTCTTGTTCGCACACTGCGGAGGCGGACAAGACAAGCCGGGGTGCCTTGGCCCCTCAGCGAAGCGCCCCGGCTATTACTTTCATCGAACCTCTGGTTCCTGCGAACCCCAGTAAAATTCCCATCCTTGCCGTCCAATATCTGGACGGTACATGTATAGATTTTCGCTAAGTGTTGGTTAACTAGCGGGCCGGCAGGGGAGTGTTAGGCCTGCGTCACCTGTACTTTCGTACAGGCGACTTGCGTAGGCCCCTAAGAGAAGATGGACGGCGTCCACCAGTAGAACCGAATGGTGCAGATAGTTCGGATGAATTGCGTGGTGCGGCAGAATACTTCGAGTCGTGGCTCGAAGGTCCACAACAAGCCTTGAGGTTGGAGAAAAATGTTGGAAACGGTGCCCGAAATACAGGATGTACAAAACGAGCCGTCATCCGCTGAAGTTTCCGGCAGCCCTTCTCTGCTCGAACTTGCGGAGGTACTCGACCAACACAAAGTGTGGGTTGAGACGGATGGTGAATCCGGCGTTAAAGCTGACCTATGCGGCGTAAATCTTTCTAACGCCGACCTCACGGGCGTCAATCTCCAGGGCGCGTTTCTGCACAAAGCCAACCTGTGCGGCGCTGACCTGTCGATGGCGAATTTGCGCGAGGCAAACCTGGTCCAGGCGGATCTTCGGAACACTACTCTTCTTGGCACCGAACTGCGCGGCGCTAACTTGATGGGGGCAGATGTTTACGGCGCGGAAGGTTTGTGGGTGGGCCGCTTGGGCGGGACCAATCTTTTTGACGCAACTTTGCCGGAGTCGGTAGCTGGATTCGACAGCACGAAAGCCATCGGCGAAGCTACAAAAATTGCGCGCTGGTTTTACTTTCTGACCCTCGGCGCCAGCGTTATTTCCTGCCTGTTGATTTTGTTCACTACCGACGTGCGCCTGGTGATGAATGCTTCTGCATTTCCATTGATTCGTTTAGGCAATATCCTTCCGATGTCCGGTTTTTACCTGGGCGGCCCGCTTTTGCTGCTGTGCTTGTATCTTCGATTTCATTTTTTGGTGCTGCGATTATGGGGAAGCGTAGCGGCACTTCCCGCGGTTTTTCCGGATGGACAAACCCCAGAAAGGGACGGGCCGTGGTTTCTGATGGGACTGATCCGCAGCCAAGTTCGGTGGCAACGCGATAGCCGGTCGTCGCTTTCGATGGTAGAGACGGCTTTGTCCCAAGTGCTCGGCTACTGGGTGGTGCCCGCGACACTGTTTTTCTATTGGCTGCGTTATCTTGTTCGTCAGGATTTCCGGGGCACGCTCTTGCACGTTTTGTTGATTACGATTTCGGTGGCGGCGGCCACTTCGTTGCCCATCATAGTCTCGCTGGTTCTCCGGCCCGAGAGCACTAAGGCGCCAAAGCCGTCAAACGTGATTCGCGCGGTATTCATGGCTACGCGCGCTGCTCTAGCAATCGGGTGTCTCTTGTTTTTATTTTCGCTAGGCGTGAACCGCGGACTGCCGGCTGATCATGATATTGCTCCCGAACGTTCCTCGATCGGTATAAGCCGCTGGGCTGCACAAGTTTTCCAGTCGGTTGGGTATCGTCCTTACGCCGACATAACTGAGGCTGCTCTATCTTCGCCACCCGCAATTTGGATGGAAGAGTCCCTTGCGGCGGTGCCTGGCGCCCGGCTGAATCAGGTGAACCTGCGGTTTTCGCGTGGCTACCGCGTATTTTTGGCGAATGCCAAGCTCTGGCGCGCGAATCTTGATGGAGCATATCTCTCCGAAGCCGACCTGCGCGGCGCCAATCTGCGCGAGGCATTGCTGCGCTCTGCGGATCTCGACCGTGCACAGGCGAGCCATGCCGTGCTGGTTTCGGCCAACGCCCGCGGCGCCAACTTAGCGTTTGCCGACCTGCGCTCTGCGGATCTTTCTTACGGCATGTTCCAAAATGCAGACCTTTCGAATACTAAACTTGCGGGTGCGTCGCTTTACGCCGTCAACTTGCAGAGTGCGCGGCTCCTTCGAACGGACTTATCGCGCGCCGATCTACGCGACACCAAGCTGGAACATGCCATATTGCCGTTTGCCAATCTGCAAGAAGCCGATTTGTCGTCTGCCAAGCTTTTCGAAGCGAATTTGACCGGGGCGCAATTTAAAGGCGCTATCTTGCTGGATGCGGAGCTGAAAAACGTGGACCTGCGCGGAGCTTTAATGAGTGGTGCGCTGCTTCGCGGAGTTGTTATCGACGGCGCTTATCTCGCCGGAGCAGATCTTCGTGGCGCGAGAGGTATATCGTCCGCCCAAATTTGTTCCGCGCATTGGCAGGGAGCACTGCTGGACCCTGAATTACTCGCTGAGGTGCAAACGCGGTGCGGCACACCTCCAGCAATTCCTGCTGCAACTCCAACCGCTGTAACTCCTACCCCAGTAGCCCCTAAAAATTGATTGCTATAGAGACCCGGCTGGCGCTGCCTATGATTCTTCGCCGAAGCGCCTAATGTCTTCCGGAGCTTCCTGGAGTGGTTTCGCTGCACGCCCTTGCACTAATTCGCGGATCTGCGCAACGATATCCGGATTCGCTAGTGTGGTGATATCGCCCGTATCCATGTTGTTGGAGATCCCCGCCAATACGCGGCGCATTATCTTGCCAGAGCGCGTTTTGGGCATGTCCGGGACGATGTGAATCCTTTTCGGCCGGGCGATCTTTCCGATCATGGTCTCAATTGTAGCGGTTACTTTGTCTTGCATTGCTTTCGGCTGCACTCCGGGCCTCAGCGAAATATACACTTCTGGGACCCGGCCTTTAACGTCATCCACCACCGGGACGACGGCGGCCTCGGCGATCCCTGGAATCGTTAGGCACGCCGACTCGATTTCTTTTGTGCCGAGACGATGGCCGGCCACGTTGATCACATCGTCCACTCGCCCGAGAATGCGGTAATAGCCATCGGCAGGAAACACCGCGCCGTCGGCCGCGTAATAAGGCCAGTCACGCCAGTCTTTGCTGTGCGGGTCGCGATTATACTTTTTGTAGTATTGGTTGACGAACCTTTCCGGATCGCCCCAGATGGTCTGCATAATTCCCGGCCATGGATTCCGAATACAAATGTTGCCGGCATTTCCGGAGCCGGCCGTGACTTCTTTTCCATTTTCGTCCCAAATTACGGGGTAGATTCCGAGCGCGGCCGGTCCGGCGCTGCCCGGCTTCATGGGATCGAGAGCCGGCTTAGTGGTGCAAAGAAACCCACCGGTTTCTGTCTGCCACCACGTATCGACAATGACCGCTTCGCCCTTACCAACTACTTCGTAGTACCACTTCCACACTTCAGGCTCGATCGGCTCGCCGACGGTCGTCATGTGCTTGAAGTGATAGTTGTATTTCTTGGGCTCGTCCGCCCCAGCCTTGCGCAGCATTCGAATAGCTGTCGGAGAGGTGTGGAAAATGTTGACATCAAGCCGCTCGGCGATGCGCCACGGCCTTCCGGCATCGGGGAATTGCGGGACACCCTCGTAAAGTACGGTGGTGGCCCCGAGTGCCAACGGCCCGTACACAATATAGGAATGACCGGTGATCCAGCCGATGTCGGCCATACACCAGTAGACGTCGTGAGGATGAATGTCCTGGTAATACTTGGAAGTTCCGACCACGTACGCGAGGTAGCCGCCCGTGCGATGCTGGCAACCTTTTGGTTTTCCGGTTGTTCCGCTCGTGTACATGAGGAACAGCGGAGCTTCGGCGTCCAGCGAGACGGGTTCGACGATGGCGTTGCGATAGTCCTTGAGGACATCGTCCACGAAGTAATCGCGTTCCATGATCATGGGCGCTTCAGAATTAAACTTGCCCGGGTAACGTCTCCAGACTAAAACTTTGTCGATCGCTTGCCCTTCTTTTTTCGCGGTTTGCACGGCGATGTCCGCGTTCCCCTTGTGATCGACCCACTTGCCGTTGCGGTGGTAACCATCCGCGTAAATGAGCACGCGGCTCCCGGAATCCGCGGCGCGCATGCCGCAAGCTTCTCCGCTGAATCCGCCAAACACCACGGAATGGACCACACCGAGGCGCGCGCAGGCCAACATGGTTATGGGCAACTCGGGAATCATCGGCATGTGAATGGTCACGCGGTCGCCGGTTTTCAAACCCGCGAAATTGCGCAGCATCGCGGCAACTTCATTCACACGGCGATAAAGTTCCTGGTAGGTGATGACCGTTGCCGCTTCGCCTTCCGGTTCGGGCACGAATATCAGCGCGGCCTTGTTTTTATATTTAGCAAGATGGCGGTCGACGCAGTTGTAGCATGCGTTGAGTTTGCCGCCGACAAACCATTTCCAAAATGGCGCATGACTGGTATCGAGAGTGGTGTGCCAGTACTGTTCCCAGTAGAGGAGTTCAGCGTATTCGCGGAAACATTCCGGAAAATTGTTTTCGCCGAATTTCTCGACGGTGGCGGGATCGCTGAGGTTGGCTTGACCAACGAATTTTGCGGATGGCCGGTAATATTCTTCTTCTTTCCAGTGAACGGCGATCTGCGCCTCGCTCAGCTTGTGCTTGCTATCCTTCTTTTTTTCGCGAACCTTGGCCACGACGGCAGCTCCCCTTGAAATGTCTACTCTGGGTACGGCGGTGGAACGAGGAAATTCGGGCGCTGACTTTTGTTTCAGAAATCGGCCAACACCGCGAAATATGCAGATCTTTCCTGCCAGAAATGATGCTCCTGCTCACGTACGCTCGTCAATCTTAGGGCGGGCAGAAACTTTGCCGGCTGGAGCGGCGGCATAGAATCATGATAAAACTCATCCTTGACTCTACAGCAGGCCATTTTTTTGTTTTTCGCCGGAGCCCTCGGCGGAGCCATCAACGCGGTTGCGGGTGGCGGAAGTTTTGTCGCGTTTCCCGCGCTCCTATTTACTGGTGTCCCGCCTGTGCCTGCTAACGCGACAAACACGCTTGCGTTGTGGGTTGGAACCAGCGTCAGCGGTGGCGCTTTTCGCAAACGGTTAGATATTGGCCGGCGCGCAATGATTCCGCTCATCGCGACCAGCATTGTCGGAGGCCTGGTGGGTGCTGTGTTGCTTATCAAAACGCCCGCGCGCATCTTCTTGCTCGTTCTGCCCTGGCTTCTTCTCGGCGCAACTCTGCTTTTTGCCTTTAGCAAACATCTTACCGGACGATTTTCTTCGAGTATTGCCCACCAAGCGAGTAATGTCGCCATAGCGAGCGCATCCGTATTTGAGTTAGTGGTGGCGGTTTATGGAGGTTATTTCGGCGGCGGGGTCGGCATAGTAAATCTGGCAATGCTTGCGGCGCTGGGAATGACCGATATTCACGCGATGAATAAGCTCAAACTTTTGCTAGGAAGCGTAATCAATGGTGTCGCCACACTTATCTTCATCATCACGCAAGCTATCGTATGGCCGCAGGCTGCGGTCATGACGGTTGGTGCGGTCCTCGGCGGTTATTCCAGCGCGCATTATTCACAGAAGCTTCCGCAGCAGTGGATTCGCACATTCGTAATCGTAATTGGCGCCGCCATGACCGCGTATTTCTTCATGCGCGCGTACGGCCAGATCTAGCCTAGCTCAAAATCTGATTCAGATCGCATCCGCCCATGTGGGTGATGATGCTTAACTTTATATTGGCGCGATAATTTCCACGTGGAGTATAGCCTCATCCTATAAGCAACAATGCGCCGGTCGCCTCGTGGCCAACCAGCGCATCGGAAAAATGTGGACGCCTTAGCTGTCCAGTTGGGCTTGCAGAACTTCTCCCGGCAATACGAACCGCGCTGGTTTCGGCGCTACTGGTATTCGGGGAAGATTTACAGGTTGGCGTTCCTGCGGTTGAACCACGCCCTCCTCGGCTCGCATCCTTTCGATTTTGATGCCCAGTGTACGCTCCAATTGGAAGAGCTCTGAACGCTGCTCTTTGACGAAGAGGGTGGAAGCTACGCCGTGGCCACCATTGCGGCCGGTGCGGCCGACGCGGTGGATGAAATTCTCGGCGACCTCCGGCAAATCATAATTGATGACGTGCGCAATGTCCTGAACGTGGATGCCGCGTGAAGCTAGATCCGTCGCGACAAGGATGCGATAGCGTCCTTGCTGGAACCCGGCAAGCGCCGCGGTGCGTTGAGATTGCGAACGGTCACCGTGAATCATGGCGGCGGAGAAGCCTTTGCGGTTCAAGCTTTCGGCAATGCGCTCGGTTCCGCGCTTGGTGCGCGCGAAGATCAGGCAACGGCCAGTTTCTTTGGCCAATAGACGCTGTAAGAGTTCCTGCTTGCGGTCGACAGCCACTTCAAACGCCTGAACCCGCACATTTTCCGAAGGCTTGAGTGTGGATCCGAACGACAGGCGCACCGGATCTTTCATGTAATCCTTCACGACGCGAGCCATGGAGCCTTCCATAGTTGCGGAAAAGCACATGGTCTGGCGGGTTTTGGGCAGAATCGAGACGATCCTGCGAATCGCCGGAAGAAATCCCATGTCCAGCATGCGATCGGCTTCATCGAGGATTAGGATTCGCAAGGCGTTAAAGTGGAAAAGCCGCCGATCCAGATAATCTTCCAATCGGCCGGGAGTGGCCACCACCAGGCGAGCTCCCCTGCGGATGGCTTGGAGTTGTGCGCCTTCCGACAAGCCGCCTACCACTAACGCAGCGGGCGATAGCTGCTTGCCGCGCAATACGTTGTGCTGCTCCACCACCTGCATGGCCAGTTCGCGCGTGGGCACCAGAATAAGCGCATTGATCCCAGGAGTATTTTGCTGGAGAAGCTGTTCGATAATGGGGACCAAAAAGGCCAGCGTTTTGCCGGTCCCGGTCTGCGCAGTGGCAAGCACATCCTTGCCGGCGAGCGCCTGCGGGATTGTCGCGGCTTGCACCGGCGTCGGCGTGACGAAACGCGCGGACGCCAATTTGTCCTTGATATAAGGAGAAATGACCATCTCTGAAAAAGGTACTGCTAAATTCTGCATTCGATATTGCTTTCTGCTGGCGGCACTTGCAGCATACGCGCCGGGTTCGGCGCACTCACGGCAAGCGACATAGCCAGCCTTATTGTTTTAGATTACGCTGAAAACGTACGGAGGAAACTGGAGGCGGGTATTCTCAGACGAAACATTCAACCAGAGGGACCGCACAACACAACCGATGTAATAAGCGCATTTATACTGTACTTGGAGCGTTGTGAAAAAGCAAGGTTATTGTTAACTTCTATGTTATCTAATTCTTAGTCGCGTCCTTGCGCGGTGCTTTTAGCCCTGCCGCCCGGAACTTTTGGCAGGCTCTTCAACACCTCATGAATTGCTCCCAACAATTTAGGTGCGCCGTCCGCCTTGTCAATTACCTTGCGAATCCCGACTTTCTCGGCTTGCGGTTCGAGTCCGGGGGTGTTGTACAACGTGTAGAGCATAATCGGCATGGCGGGTAAGGCTTTGGTTATCTCGCGCGCGGCCCGCAACCCGTCCATAAAGGGCATTGCTAAATCCAGTATGACCAGGTCGGGCTTCTGTTCAATGACCTTTTCTACGGCTTCTTGACCACCCGTTGCTTCTCCACACACTTCCCAGCCGGCCTGCCTTTCTAGCATTCCGCGTAGAATCCGGCGCGTATTCTCATGGTCATCAGCGATTACAAATCGCGTCACTCCTACCTTCTGTCTGCAAGCCGGAGCATGCTGGGCTGACTTATCATCTGTAAGATAGCCTACGATAGGCAGCAAAGTTGCCAAATACGGTAAATACCTTATTAATCCTTACACCCGCATCCCTTCATCGTTCATCTCTTCCTGGCAAAAGTAGGGAAGAAAAATTGATGCTAGCGCCAACTAATTGAAACGCCTGCAATTGTTGGGTTTCTTTGTGAACTATCGTCCTCTCCTCCCTCCGCTGGGTGCGCAGAGAGTTAGAGATTTCGACTGTGAATCACATTTCGGCACCTCGAACATCTTTGAGTTTCATCTTTTTTGAAAATCCAGTTTGTGATAGTACTTCTCCTTCTCTTTACGAGTGGGTGCGTGGATGGAAGTATCCGAAGGCTTTTAAGCTGAGTTCACGGCGGCGCCGCAGTTTTTATAATTAATCGACAGTTAAGGGGTCTATTAGGAATACTACAACTTTGCGGCAGCCTTGACACCGCGCCGAACCCAATAGCTGTGTGATGGTTGGAAGGGGAAGCCCTCCCGAACCCCAGGTAAGCTTGGTCCAAGTAAGTTTGTTTTCACCTTCAAAACGATTGGGGAATATGAACAATAATACGAGTCATTCAGCACAGCCGGGGCATTCCGGCCTGAACCGGCGGAGTGCCATGAAACTCCTGGGAATGGGATCCGCGGCGGGATTATTTGGAACGCTGGATATTGTTCCTGAAAAGGCTTTCGCGCTCGAAAAACCCTCCGCGAATAAAGGCATGCCTCCCGTAAAGATCAAGAGCGCGAAGGCCATCGGGACGGCTCCGGATGGATCCAATCTGGTGATGGTGAAAGTGGAGACCACCGAACCCGGACTCTACGGCTTAGGCTGCGCCACGTTCACGCAGCGGGCCGAAGCGGTAGTGACCGCCATCAACAGTTATATGGGCGATTTCTGCATCGGGAAGGATGTGGATAATATCGAGGATTTGTGGCAATCCTTCTTTGTCAGTTCCTATTGGCGGAACGGCCCAGTCCTTAACAACGCTCTAAGTGGCCTGGATCAGGCTTTATGGGACATAAAAGGCAAGCGTGCCAATATGCCCGTATACCAGCTATTGGGTGGTAAATCCCGTTTTGCCGTGGATGCCTATGCGCACGCGGACGGCAGGTCCCCGGAAGAAGTAGCGCAGGATGTACAGAAGTACATGGACCAGGGATTTCGTTATATACGAATCCAGCAGGGCGGCTATGGTTCTTTATTTCTGGCCCAGCAGCCTGATTTCAAGGAGGCGGGTTTCGGAAGGGCAACCGACGATTTTATGGACTCGAACGCCTATGTACAGGCGGTCCCGAAACTTTTCCGGGAGGTCCGAAAACGCTGTGGGGAGGAGATCGACCTCTTGCACGATACCCATGAACGCGTGCAGCCGGTGGATATGATCAATATGTGCAAGCGGATCGAGGAATTTCACCCCTATTGGATCGAGGACCCAGTATCCCCTGAAAACATGGAGTGGTTTAAGCAACTCCGGGCGAGCACCACGGTGCCCTTTGCCATGGGCGAACTCTTTAATAACCCCAACGAATTCGTGGGCGCCATGACTAATCACCTTTTTGATTATATTCGCTGTCATGTGTCCCAGATCGGGGGTATCACTCCGGCTATGAAGGTGGCCCGGCTCGGAGAATTCTTCAATGTGAAAACAGGTTGGCATGGGCCGGGGGATGTGTCCCCAGTCGGTCATGCGGCGCATTGTCATATCGATCTGGCGATCTGGAATTTCGGTGTCCAGGAATCCGTGTTCTTTTCCGATAAGCTTCGCGAAGTTTTCCCGGGAAGCCCCGAATTGAAAAAAGGGTATCTCTATGTGAATGAGGCTCCCGGCCTAGGCGTTGATATCGATGAAAAGCTAGCTGCCAAATACCCGATCACAAACAATGCGGGCAAATGGACCCTGCGTAAAAGAGATGGCACGATCATAAGACCCTAAATCCCCAGATAGACTATGAAGAAGATCTCCTACGTGGTGCTGGTCGTATTGGTCGTGTTGTCCGGTTTGACGATCAGTGCTGTATCGGCTATCGAATTCCCGGAAGCGGAAATCAGTAACGGTATCCTGCATGCGCGTCTGTACCTGCCGGACTCTGAAAAAGGGTATTACCGTGGCACCAGGTTCGACTGGTCCGGAGTCATGCCCAAACTCGAATATAAGGGCCATAGCTATTGTGGGCAATGGTTCGACAAATATGCTCCCACGACCCATGATGCGATCATGGGACCCGTGGAGTCGTTTTCTCCCCTTGGCTACGAGGGCGCAGGGACGGGCGGGGGGTTCGTCCAAATCGGGGTAGGCGTTCTTGCCAGAACGGATGGATCACCCTACTCTCCTTTTAAATATTACAAGGTGTTGAACCCGGGTGCATGGAGGGTAGAAAGATCACCGGATAAGGTCGAATTCCTGCACCAACTGAATGATGCCGCCTATTCCTATGCCTATAAGAAGACCGTCCAGTTGTTAGAAGGCAAGCCGGAACTGGTCCTGACGCATAGCTTGAAGAATACGGGGAAGCGGGTCCTGGAAACGGATGTTTATGATCATAATTTTTTCATGCTCGATCACCAGCCCAGCGGGCCGGGCTTAGTGCTGAGATTTCCGTTTCTCCTGACGAGCGAAGAGGCGCGGGGGTTAGGAGAGCTAGCGGCAATCCAGGGAGATTCGATCGTGCTCCTACGGCAACTGGCCAGCGCGGAGTCCGTTTATGCGGTTTTGCATGGATACGCCGATCAGTCCAGTGACTATGATATACGCTTGGAGAACCATAATACGGGCGCTGGACTGCGGATCACCTCTGACAGACCGATATCCAAATTAGTGTACTGGGGTTCATCAAAGATCTTATGCCCCGAGCCGTATATCCAGGTAAAGGTCCAACCGGGCGAAACATTCACCTGGAGGATCACTTACGAATTCTATACCAGTGACCACACAAATTGACTATATCCAACCGAATTGACTACACCTTTCAACAGCCAAACATGAAAACGAGATTATTGCCCCTGCTAGTGGTGCTTCTGGCGGGAAGCTGTGCCAATCCTCACCGAGAGATGGCGGACTGGCCTGTCTATGGCGGGAACAAGGCGGGCAATCGCTATTCTTCGCTGGACCAGATCAATCTCAAAAATGTGCAGGACCTGCAGGTGGTATGGACTTACAATTCGGCGGATGTCCCGTTTGCCGACGGCTCCAGGCATCGGCAGCAGCATGAAATACAATGCCAGCCAATCGTGGTGCATGGAATCCTGTACGGTACCAATCCCACTCTGAAGCTTTTTGCCCTGCAGGCCGCTACGGGTAGAGAATTATGGAAATTCGATCCGTTCAAGGACGAAGAACCCCGGTATAACCAGAGCAGGGGAGTGGTGTATTGGGAAGACCGGGATGACAAACGGATCCTCTATGCAGCGGGGCCAAATCTTTATGCCGTGAATGCCTCCACCGGCAAACCCGTGACAACTTTCGGCGTAAATGGAAAAGTGAGCTTGTATACGGGACTCGATATCAATCATGCGGTGAGCAACCTCTATGTAACATCCACTTCGCCCGGGATTATTTATAAAAATACTCTTATCATCGGTACTGCTGTATCCGAATCCGGAGATTCGGCTCCGGGATATGTGCGAGGTTTCGATGTGGTTACCGGGAAAATGCGCTGGATTTTCCATACCATTCCCCAGCCAGGAGAATTCGGGTATGACACCTGGCCGAAAGATGCCTATAAATGGGCAGGCGGCACGAACAATTGGGGTGGCTTAGCATTGGATGAGAAAAGGGGCGTGGTCTATTTTGGCACCGGCTCCCCTTCCTCAGATTTCTATGGCGGAGCCCGAACGGGTATTAATTTGTTTTCGGATTGCATACTGGCACTCGACGCCGAAACCGGCGAAATGAAATGGTATTACCAGACCATACATCACGATCTTTGGGACCGGGATATACCGTGCCCTCCTAACCTGGTCACTGTGAAACATAACGGTCGGCTGGTGGATGCGGTGGTGCAAGTAACAAAAGACGGATGCGTGTATGTATTGGATCGCGACACCGGCGAATCTTTATTCCCGGTGGAAGAGCGCCCTGTTCCAATCAGGGGATTGCCCGGAGAACATCCCTGGCCTGAGCAGAAATTCCCGCTTAAGCCCCTTCCATTCTCCGACCAAGTGGCTACCGATAGCGATATTACCGATATCTCGCCGGAGTCGCATGCTTATATAAAGAAGCTTTTCATGAAGACCGGCCATGACAATAAATTCCTTCCGCCGAGCACCCAAGGAACTTTGCTCATTGGATACAGTGGCGGCGCGGAGTGGGGTGGGAACGCTATCGATACCGACGGCATTCTTTATCAAAATTCCAATAATGCTCTTTGGGAGCTCCGGATGATATCTATGGCCGACCGGCAGAAAGAGATCGCGGCGCTCTCTAAAGGGCAGGGCTTATATATCGCCAACTGCTCATCCTGCCATGGAATGGATCGGAAAGGGACCGGGCGGGAAATCCCCAGTCTCGTGGATATCGGCAACCGTCTTAAAAAACAGGAAATCAGCAATACAGTAAGAACAGGCCAGGGCAGAATGCCTTCGTTCCAGGTTCTTTCCGAAAGGCAGCGCAACGCGATCATCGATTTTTTAGAAAACACGGAACATGGCGGCGCCAGGATCGCTGCCGAACATAAGGATGCAAGCTCTTCCAGTGCCGCAAAAAAAGCCGATTTTCCCTACCTACCTTTATATATAAGCAAGGTCTGGGAAAAGGTCACCGACCAGGATGGCTACCCCGGAATTAAACCGCCATGGGGAACCCTTAACGCTATTGATTTAAATACCGGCGAATATGTATGGCGTGTTCCGCTTGGAGAATACCCGGCACTGGCAAAGAAGGGAATACCGACCACAGGCACGGAAAGCTATGGGGGACCTTTGGCAACGGCCAGCGGCCTGATCTTTATAGCAGGCACGCGGGATGAGAAAATCCGAGCTTTTGATAAAAGGACAGGTAAAGTTGTCTGGCAATTCCAGCTTCCTGCGGGCGGCTTTGCTACACCGATTACATATGAGATGAATGGCAAACAATACATAGTCATAGCGGTAGGTGGAGCGAGGGGGCTCAAGCCCGGAGGATCCTATATCGCTTTTGCGTTGCCTGATTAAGGGCAATCTTCACTGAACCTGTGCCTAGGGTGACCGGGGAAGATGCCCTGAAGCCGCTTGCAATAGCGGTGACCGCCGAAAATTCTCATCTCCAATCCCGGCCATGCATGTTTCATCTTGCAGTTCCTTAATAGAATAGCGATCGCCTGCATTTCAATCATCTTAGCAGTAGCATGGAACGATTTTCATGGCAACCAGCTCGGTCTAGTCTTGACGGCTGAATCGCGGACAGACGCGGCTCTTACAAGCAACGGTAGCATCTTTCGCTTTGCTACTTTGTATTTCGATTTATTACTTCTGCAAGGTAGACTATCGCAGCGGTGATGGCAGCATGGGGTCCATCAAGGGAGGGACAGGATGTTTTCGTTTCGACATGTGGTTGCAAGCATGTTTGAACAATTGGGAAAGCGGCCAGCTAGCGCGATGGGTGCATTGGTGCTTTCGCTGACGGCGATAGCAGTATGCCCGGCGCTTAGTCAAGAGATCAAGTACAGCCAAGATCCCAATGCGGACAAGCGCATGACGATGTTGCTCAAGGATTACGATCCGCACTCCATGGTGCACCTCGTTGTCCACGAAGTACCGCGAGCTCGATTTGCAGCGATCGACATCCACAACCATGTAAACGACGCCGGGGGCATTCACGACCAAGAAGTGCCCGCGACCGACGTGATCAAGGTGATGGACCGTGCAAATGTCCAGAAGATCGTGATCTTAACGGGGATGTGGGGCGATAAGTTGCAGGCTGTACTCGACAAAATGGTGAAACCTTATCCCGATCGATTCGTGGTTTTCGCGCAGATCGACTGGAACAAGATTAACGATTTGGAGTTTAGCGCCCAGATGGTGAAGCAACTCGACGACGCCGTGCGGCGCGGTGCGCGCGGGCTGAAGGTGCTGAAGGATCTTGGTCTGGGCGTACGCGACAAGTCGGGAAAGCTGCTGGCGATCGACGACCCGCGACTCGATCCCATCTGGGAGGAGTGCGGACGACTTGGCATTCCCGTGGCGATCCATTCAACCGATCCGGAAGCGTTTTTCACGCCCACCGATAAGCACAACGAACGCTACGAGGAGTTGATGCACAATCCTTCGTGGAGCTTTTACGGGACGCAATTCCCGAGCAAAGAGAAACTGCTTGAAGAGCGCAATCACATTTTTGCCAAGCATCCGCATACCACGTTTATTGCTTTGCATGTCGCTAATTGGCCTGAAAATCTGGATACGGTGTCTGCTTGGCTCCAGAAATTCCCGAATATAGTTGTGGAATTAGGTGCTCGCCAAGCTGAGCTCGGGCGGCAACCACGGCGCGCCCGACAATTCTTTGTAGAATTTCAAGATCGTATTCTGTTTGGAACCGACAGCGAACCTGGAGAAAAGATGTATGCCAACTATTTTCGCTGGCTGGAAACGGCGGATGAGTATTTTGATTATTGGGGCTATCCCGGTCAGGGACGATGGAAGATTTATGGCATGGAACTGCCGGATGCCGTGCTCGAGAAAGTTTACCATTCCAATGCGGAACGGATTTTTGCCGAATTCAAAGGAGTGAGCGGAGAAGGAGAGAAAAAACCGTGACGGTTCCACCGCGCACGGCGATACGGACGGAAAAATGGGCGCGGCAAGCTGGATTTGCTCTGCTGCTACTGTTGGCGGCTGGACTCCTGCAGAGCGCCGGCTGCAAGAGTAAAGAAGCGCAACGGGCAGCTGCACCTGCGGCAGAGCAAACATCCGTAATCCGCGTAAGCATAGAGAACGATGGCATCCACATGCATACGCCAGTAGCGGAGTTTTTGTTGAAGCCTTCCGGGTATTTGCAGGCCAACCTAAAGAGCGAAGGCCAGATGCGCACGTTGGAAGATCCGGCAATGGAACCGGGACAACAGGTGATCGCCGGGCACACCGAGGTGAGCGACTTTGTATTTGATTTGGCGCATGCGAAGGTGGGCGACGCGGCAGGCAAACTCGGTCGACTGGGAAAACATATTGAAGTTCCCGCGACAAGTGGGCATGCGGGTCTCCAGGAGGCTTTGACAATCGAAGTGTACGACGACTTTCCAGCGCTAGCGCTGCTTTCTGCTACGCTGCGCAACATCGGACAGAAAGACGTAATACTTGACAGCGTTTCGCTGCAGAGGCATCGGTTGAATGCGCATCTGGGCGATGCACAAGCCGCGCCGCATGAGATGTGGTCGTTCCACGGTTCGAGCTTGAAGTGGGGCAAGGACGATGTCCTGCCCGTGCCGGCAAAGTTTTCACAAGAGAATCCGTTCGGGATCCCAGTGGAAGTGGGAGGAGATTTGGGGCGTGTAGGCGGTGGCATTCCGGTCGTGGCGTTCTGGACGCGAAATGTGGGGGAAGCGATTGGGCACATTGAGACGTTGCCCTTAGTTCTCTCCATCCCGGTGGCAACGACAAACGACGAGAGTGTGCTGACATCCGTGCGTTTGGCGGCGAAGACGATGCTCAAACCAGGCGACGTATATTCGACGCCGCGCACGTTTCTGGCGGTATATAAAGGCGATTACTACCAACCACTTAGCATGTGGTCGAATGCCGTGGAGCGCGAAGGATTGGCTCGGCCTGCAAACAATGAGGAGAATTATGCGGTGAGCTGGTGCGGCTGGGGCTACGAATCAGATGTGACCCCTAGCCAAATGCTGGCGACGATCCCGAAACTAAAAGAGTTAGGGATTCATTGGGCCACGCTCGATGACCGCTGGTTTAACAATTACGGAGACTGGAAGCCGCGCACGGATACGTTTCCGGGCGATGCGATTCAGAAGATGGCCAGCAATTTCCACGCGCGAGGGATCAAGTTGCAGTTGTGGTGGCTGCCGCTGGCGGTCGAGGATGGGCATCACGGTTATGGCGGCCAGAAATTCGTTGTTTCTGAGGTGGTGAAAGAACATCCGGACTGGCTGGTACTCGATAAAAACGGCAAGCCAGCGCGCATGACGCGGAATCTGGCAACACTTTGCCCGGCCGTGCCGGGCGTGCGAGCGTATTACAAGCAGTTGACGGAGCGATTTATTCGAGATTGGGGATTCGACGGACACAAGCTGGACAATATTTACGCAACGCCACCCTGCTATAACCCGAAACATCACCACAAATCTCCGCTGGATTCGGTCTATGCAATGGGTGAAGTGTACAAAACGATTTTCGAGACGACTCGCGCGCTGAAGCCGGACAGCGTGACGCAGAGCTGTCCTTGCGGGACGCCGCCGAGCCTGGCTTGGTTTCGCTACATGGACCAAGCCGTGACGGCTGACCCTGTGGGTTCGGTGCAGGTGCGGCGGCGGATCAAGATGTACAAGGCGCTTCTTGGGCCGCGCGCGGCTATTTATGGTGATCACGTTGAGCTCACACGAATTATTGGTGAAGGCGACAAAGAGCAAGATCTCGGCGATGATTTTGCATCCACGCTGGGAACCGGCGGTGTACTGGGTACTAAATTCACGTGGCCTGACTATGGGCCAAAATTGAAAGACGTTTACCTGAAACCCGATAAGGAGGCTCACTGGAAGAAGTGGATCGACCTATATAACGCCAAAATGCTTTCCAAAGGGAATTTTCGCGACCTGTATGTCTACGGGTATGATTTGCCGGAGGCTTACGCCATCGAGAAGGACGGAAGCATGTTCTATGCCTTTTATGCACCGGAAAAGGTAAGCCTGAAAAAGACGACTGGCGAGAAGTGGAGGGGTGAAGTGGAGCTGCGCGGGCTGGAAGCGGGCAAGAATTACAAAATCGCGGATTACGTGAACAACAGAGATTACGGTTTGGTAGCGGGACCGACAGCAAAGCTAACGGTAGAATTCATGGAGAACCTGTTGTTGGAAGCAGCGCCGTCTGACGCGAATCGCTAATCCTCGGCATAAAGAAAGTTACCTCGCCGCAGATCGGAACCTTGCCAGCGCTCGCGAAGGAAGCTTTCGCGGTGCCCAGCATCGCGGAAAGCTTCGGTGCCACCGGCCCGCGTTGCGGAGAGCGCGCCAGTGACGTTGGCGAATTTCAGACAGTCCTCTATGTTTGCACCATCGATGAATTGGTGGATAAATCCCGCGTCGAAACTGTCTCCGGCGCCGACCGAATCGACAGTGTCGATCACTGGAGGGAATCCAACAAATTTTTCAGTTCCGCAATGCGCCGTTGCTCCCTGTGCGCCGCGCTTGATGACCACCAGCGGCACCTTTTGGGAAAGGGTTTCCGCGGCGCGGGAGGGCTCATCGACCATCGCGAGCTTGCAGGCTTCGTGCTCATTCGGCAGGAGAATGTCGACGTATTTCAAAACAAGCTGAATATCATCCGACCAGCAATCTTCAGGATCATCGTTCGGATCGAGGGAAGTAGATAACCCGGCTTCTTTAGCCTTACGGAAGAGTTCAACAATAGTGGGACGCAGTGCTTTTTGCAGGAAATAGGAAGAGAGATGAAGGTGCTTGGCGCTGAAGATATAGTTTAGATCAAGATCGTTCGCACTCATGTCGTACATTGTCCCGGGATAAGTGAGGATGTAGCGATCTTTGCGCTGTGGCAGAATAACCGTTAGTCCAGTGGTCTTCCCGGGGAAGCGGCGTACCCGCGTAAGATCGACGCCGCTTTCGCCAAGTCGCTCGAGACAAATCTCCCCAAGCGGGTCGCTGCCGATCGAGGAGCTGAAACCGACCTTGTTACCGAGTAGCGCAAGATTGTGCGCGAAAATGGCCGAGGAGCTGCCCAACGTGATGTTGAGGTGCTTCGCGAGATGCTCACGTTCGAGCTCCAACTTTAGAGGCAGGCCGTAGAAAATAAGATCGAGATTCAGTTCACCGACAACGCTGACGTCGAAATTCGGCACAAAGACCTTTCCAGGAATCGAATCAATCCAAAAGCACCACGCGGCTGAGGTTCCGGGGATGATCGGGATTGAGGCCTTTCTTGATTCCGGCGTAGAAACCCAAAAACTGTCCGGGAACCGTAAAAGGAGCCAGGGTCACAAGTTCCGGAGCACCGAGGGCCAGCTCAAAAACGAAATCGCTGGAACGCCGGATGTTATCCGTGGCGTGGTTGCAGACCGCTACGATTACGCCGCCTAGCTCTTTCATTTCGGAGAGCACTTCGGTCTCGGCCTGTTTCCCGCTCTCGCTGAGAAAAAAAATAAGACAGGTGTCCGCACCAACGATTGCTTTGGGGCCATGACGAAATTCGAGCGTATGGTAGGCCTGGCTGTAGGAACACGACATCTCCGTGACCTTGAGAGATGCCTCGCGGGCGATAGCATGAAACGGCCCCTGCCCCAAAAAGACGTAATTTAAAAAGGTGTGTTCTGCCACAAACGCTTCGATTTGCTCGGCAAGTGTGTGAATCTGCCTCGAGAAATGCCCGGCCATTCCATCGAGGGCAGCGAGAAAACGGCTATCGGAAGCGTTTCGTCCGGCGAGATACTGGAGTGTGAGAAGCATGGAGGTGAACGAGCGCGTCATGACGGTGCTTTTTTCATCAGCGAATGATATTCGAATGGCTTCATCGCACGCATCTTCAAGCGGGGAAGCAGTGGAGCAGGTTACGCCAAGCGTGGGGACGCGATACTCGTGAGCGAGCAAATTCGCCGCGCGCAGCGCTTCAGAGGTGCGGCCAGATCGAGAAATGATAACCGCCTGAAGCCCTGCCGAGCGACCGAGAGTCAGCTCGGGAAAAAGCAGCGGCTCCGAAGCGGGCAACGCGCGTGCGGGCTGTCCAGTGAGCAGGGTCCAGGAAGCCGCGGCAGCTTCGGCAAGATAAAAACTGGTGCCGCAGCCAAGAAAGAGCCACTGTGTGCGGGAGCCAGTCTCTTCCAGAATGGTCTGGAAAGAGCCATTCCCCTGCAACGCGCGAAGCGAATCGCGCCACACTTCCGGCTGAGAGAGGATTTCCTGGAGTGTGGCAGAATCCAGTACTCGCGCCTTCATGCTCTGCATTGATTCGTATCCTCGACCAAGAAATCGTTTCCAGCCGCCCAACGACCTTCAGGGCGTTTCATCACAGATGTTCAGACCAGCGTCACCTCTATATCTGCTTCCCGCAGCGCCTTCAAATGAGGTTTTGCGATCTTACGGTCCGTGATGGTTTCGTGTACCGCGGATGTCGGCATGATCAGCGAAAGGCTCCTGCGTCCAAATTTACTGGAATCACAAACCACGATGGTGCGCCGCGCAGCCTCTGCCATGGCGCGATTGACGCGGGCTTCGAGAAGGTTGGGGGTAGTCAGGCCGTAGCGAACATCGAAGCCGTCCACAGCTAGAAATAGCATGTCAGCACTCAGGCGGCGCAACGATTCCTCGGCTAGAGGTCCAACCAAGGAAAAGGAATTTTTTCGCAGAGTACCTCCTGTAAGGATGACTTCCACGGCCGTGCCCGCAAGCTCTTCGGCGATATTCGTGGCATTGGTGATGATCGTCAGAGTGCGAAACTGACGGCAGGCCCGGGCTATCGCCGTAGTGGTTGTGCCGGAATCAAGAATAATAACCTGGCCCTGCTGGATCATGCGTATAGCAGCGGCAGCGATGCGGATTTTCTCCTGGCGATGCAGGCTCGCTTTCTCCTGGAGGGTGCGATCGTGCAACGCTCCCGTTCGCAGAGGCAGGGCGCCCCCGTGCGTGCGCTCCAAATGGCCTTGATGGTGCAGGAACTCAAGATCCTTGCGGATAGTGATCAAGGAAGTGCGAAAGCGCTTCGAAAGGTCGCTCACGAGAACTCGACCTTCGGTTTGGAGCAGTTGGAGGATTTCGCGCCGGCGTTCTTCACTTAACATAAATTCTATATAGGCGGTTTTCGATTTATTTCGAATATATTTCTTTTATTACGCTTGCACAGTTTGTCATAACAGCTTTCCATGGGCAAGGCGCGCGAAGACAGGTATTCATGCAAGCCTTTCCACGCATATCTCCCTCTGCAGCCTTTGAATATCTGCAAGGCGGACCGCTCCGGGCGTCTCGGCTAGACAGTTTGCCGCTCCGCATGCGGCTGCCAGTGCTAAAGATTCTTCTGGCGTCAATCTAGCGGCAGCCGCATAGGCAAAAGCCGCAACGACAGCATCGCCGCAGCCCACCGCGGAAATTGCCTGCACCGCAGCTGAAGCGGCAAAATATACGTCCTGGCCCGCTTTTGGACACCAAACGAGACCTCCCTCACCAAGGCTGATAGCTGCGCTCTTTGCACCTGCACTAAACAGGTGCCGGATTACCGCTGCGGCTGAAGCGGCGTCCGCAATCTTTCGAACGGCAGTCCATTCCGCTTCTTCGCGGTTGGGCTTCACAAAATCAGGACGTGCTTCCAGCGCAGAGCGTAATGCCTCACCACTCGTATCCAGGAAAAACTGACATCCGTGAGCATGAGCGCGCCGCACCAGCGCCGCGTAGAAATTCCGAGGCATCTCAGGAGGCAGGCTGCCAGAAGCGACCACAATCATCTGGCTCTTACCTCGGGCGAATTGCTCCTCGCAAGCATCGTGAAAGGAAGCAATTTCCGATGGGGAAGGAGTCGCACCGGGTTCCAGAATTTCCGTCACTTTGCCTATATCGTCGATAATTTCCAAATTGACACGCGTAGCCTGCGGGGTTCGGATAGCATGCGTGCGAATGCCCAGCGTACTAAGGCCCTCGAGCAACTCCTGGCCGTTGGCTCCGCCAGTAAAGCCGATCCACAAGGGGTCGGCTCCTAAGGTGCGAAGCACCATCGCCACATGCGTACTCTTTCCTCCGGGGGCTCGCTTAACGTCGATCGCACGGTTTACACCGCCGAGCTCGAGCCTAGCGAGACGCAGGCGTTTATCGATGGCCGGATTCGGACTAAGACAGACAAACATGGGAAACGATATTCTCCGACACTCCTAGGTTGTCAAGGCCGATGCTGATGTAGCGCCGTAGATCTCAAACCAAGGTTTGGCATGCGCCACGCGCGCATTCACCTCTTGAATGTTCTTCGTGCCTTGATTTGACAGCCAGTCTTCCAAAGCCTGCACTCCCTTTGTTGCGAAAATGGGTACACCATCCTTCCATGTAGCGCGCCCACAAAGTACGCCGCAGAAATTTGCCCCTGCCTCGACGGCGAGTTCGAGCGCGTCGTTAAACATCTCATTGCTGACGCCTTCCGAGAGGTAGATAAAAGGTCTTCTCGCCGAAGAAGCAGCGCGAAGAAAATGAGCTTTTGCTTCCTCGCGTGTGTACGCTGCCGTTCCAGAGTCGGAATGTTGGCCTTTGACGAACGCCATGTTCACAGGCACACCCACTTTGATCACGTCAACCGCATATTCGGGCCTCGAAAATTCTTCCATGCTGCGTGCCGTGACGTCTGGCTTGATCCGTGCGAATTCAACGCGCTGTTCGTCCATACCATCGTCGTAGCTGACAATCTCAAGAAAGAAAGGGACATCAGACGCGGTGCACTCAGCGCCAATGCGCTGGACCCATGCATGCTTCTGAGCATTAACCTTGGTGGAGCTGAAAGGCGAGTAGTACAAAAGGACCTTGACGCAGTCGGCACCTTCTGTAACAAGCCGTTTCACCGAATAGTTATCTAAGAGACGCGGAAGCCGTCCCGGCTCGGATTTATCGTAACCACTCTGTTCGTAGGCGAGAAGCAAGCCGGCATTTGCGGCCCGCTGCCTCGCGGCGGGGAGACCATACTCGGGGTCGAGTAGAATCGCGCTGGCATGAGGCGTCAATATCCGGCTAACCGCCTCTTTATATTTTTCCAGTGCTTGGCGTGGAACGTCTTCGGGCTCAACGCACATCGCTTTTGCAAACAAATTGCGCAAGGCACTGCGCTGGTCGATGGCCAGGGCAGCAATCACCCCACGCGAATTCGAAACCGCTTGCAACCCTTTCCATTTTCCGGGAGAAATCTTCACAAATCACTCCAACGAAACAGCCTGGAAATAATGATCCTGTGCACCGATTAAGATACCTCAAGCGGTTTCTTATCGTGCCTGTTCGATCCAAACTACCGCGCTTCGCTCGACGGGTAGGAGTTCGAAAACAAGCCGGCCGCCCGCTCGCCGACCGCTCAGTTTTTTAGGAATCCAATTTCTTCCTGAAGCTAACAAAGTCGACGAAAGTCCTGCCTTCGTCACTTCGCAGCGAGGTTTTGAGCTATGCCAAGCAGAAATGTCGTCAGCTAGTACGATAGCTTCAAGGCAAATTGTATCTGCCGAGGATCGCGAGCTGCCGTCAAAAAGCCGAAGGTGCTGGAACTCCCGAATGTTGTGGTGCCAATCGAGTTCTGCGGTCCCGACTTGGCAAACTGCAAGTTGGGATGGTTGAAAGCATTGAAGAACTCAGACCGGAATTCCAGATTCATTTTCTCCCGGAGATGGAAGTTCTTGAACAAGGAGAGGTCCCAAACCTGATAACCGGGACCTTGAATGGTGTTTCGGCCGACATTTCCAAAAGATCCCGGTGCCGGGTTTGCGAAGGCGCAGGTATTAAAAAAGGTACCGGGCACACAGGGAACAGCATGAGGATTGCCTATTAAGTCTGGCCGTTGCTGACTGTCAGAGTTAGAGAAATTATTGGCATCCAAGATTGTGAACCAGTTTCCAGTTGAGAGAGTGGTGATGCCGCCAACCTGCCATCCGCCGGCTATCTGGTTCAGAACACCGCCAGCATCCCCCAAGAAGCGCTTACCTCGTCCCGCAGGAATTTCGTAGAGATAACTGAAGACGAAGCGGTGACGTACGTCGAAATCGGAATTCCCATGCTCCCATTGTGGTTGCAGATGGTTGCGAAAGTCTCCGCCATTCTGAGCGCCGAGGTCAGCATTAGATGCCAGATCTAAAGAGTGGGCCCACGTCCAGGCCGTCAGAAACGTCAAGCCATGGGAGAACCGTTTTTCCGCGCGAACTTGAAGCGAGTCATAGCGCGATCGGCCAGTGGATTGAATTTCGGCAATGGAAGCGTCAATTTGGGGAAAGGCGCGCCGCGGCGCAAATGGTAAATTAGGATTGTCCGACGGGGCAGCTTGATTTGCGTTGAAGAAAAGGTATTGCTTGGTTCCTTTCGATCCCGCGTATCCAATCTCGAGAACCGTATTCCCGGGCAATTGGTATTGCGTCGTGAGGTGCCACTGTTGCATGTAGGGCGTAACCAGATGCGGGTTGACTGAAAACAGAAACGGCGTGTTGGGATCGACCAGGGAATTGGCTGGGAATCCACCGGCCAGCGTCGAAAGCCCCGGAATACTACAATCCAACGTGGCCGGGTTGGCGGCAGCCGCGCCGCAACCAGAATTAAATACCTGCATCGTGAAGAAAGGCGGATTGAAACCCATGCTTGGGTTGGACCACGGACCCGCCTCGTTGCCGCCATAAAAAATTCCATAACCAGTGCGCACAACCAATTTGTCAGTCACCCGATAAGCTAGACCGAAGCGGGGCGCAAAATTGTTCAGGTCGGGCTTGATTAATCCGGACGTGCCAGTGGCCTTGAGCGGGAAAAGAGCAGCAAGCGTCGGCGTCAATTGTACGTTTACGCCTTTGGGTACGATAAGAGTGCGCGTGTTCAAATCAAAGGTCCCCTGCTCATTGTTCCGTTCCTTAATTGTCGCGAAGAGTTCATAGCGCAGGCCCAGATTCAGAGTTAGCCTGGGAGTGACCTTCCAGTCGTCTTGAGCGTAGAAAGCGTAGACCGGTCGGTGATAGTCAATGTTGTGTAAATTGGTGATACTCCCACCACTCGCGAGGCCCGCTAAAAACGAGGCGAAACCAAGCCCCCCAGTACCGATAGCCGCAGGGTTGTCTGTAAATACTGACGCAAAATTCAGATTTCCTCGGGGTGCCGCAGGCTGAAAGATCGTGAATTCCTCAGTGCGCACCTCTGTTCCGAACTTCCAGGAATGTCTACCCCGCGCCCAATTCACGTTGTCGAGCAGGCTGTACGCATTCTGGATCTCACGAGACGGCAGGAATGTCGGGCTGCCGATCGTTGAAGCAGACTGATCGCTGAAGGTTAGTTGTGGCAGCCCGCCGTTGCCACTCACGTTGGGTACACCCGGAAAACCAGTCGTATTCCCAAGCAACGCTGCGCTCGTCTTATCCGAATTCGTCTGCAGCCTCTGGGAATTTACGCGGTTGTACCCCAGACGGAATTCGTTGATCAAATTGGGATTAAACAGGTGCGTCCAACTGGCCGCAAAACTGCGATAGGCGTTGTCCTCCACGCCGGTGAAAAACCCGCCGCCGTCGCCGTTAGTCATAAAGAAAGGTCCGGGGATCACACTGGGCTGATCCTCGTAGCTAAAGCGAAAGAATGCGTAATCCTTGTCTCTGAACTTTTGATCCACTCGGATGTCGAAGTTGTTGCGACTCTCCGAACGCACGGGGTTCGAAACGAAGTTGAATCCCAAACCGTTGACGTTAGGCAGAGGAAACAATTGCGTGATCGCCAGTGCCAGGGGGTCTAACATATTTGCGGGGATGATATTGAGCGGCTTTCTTGCGCTGTCGTAGCGGAAAGCCTGTCCGCAGGCCCCGCCGGGCCCCGTCGCGCGCGTATTGAAAATCTCTCCTACGTAGGTGATGTGACCAAGGCAGTCCGTTCCTATAGGTTTCGTGTAATCGATCAGTGCAGAGAAATCTCCCGTGCGCATCGCGGGTGTCGGTACCGTCGATGTCAGCGTCTGCGCTTGGCGTATGTGGAGCCCTTCGTAATCGACAAAGAAAAAACTTCGGTTCTTCACGATCGGTCCGCCAAACGTCGCACCAAACTGATTCTGCTTATAAGGCGCGATCGGTTGGTCGGCGGGGTCGAAAAAGTTTTTGGCATCTAACTTCTCGTTGCGAAGGAATTCGTACACGCTGCCGTGAAATCCATTCGTCCCGGACTTAATCGTGGCGTTAATTATTGCGCCATTGCCTCGCCCAAATTCTGCGCTGTACGCGTTCGTTTGAACCTTGAACTCCTCAAGCGCCTCGACCGACGGTTGAATCACGTAGTTGGTTTCATTCAAAAGGTCTGGCAGGTTCGAATTGTTGTCTACGCCGTCGAGCAAGAAATTATTCTGCAGTGACCGCGCTCCGTTCGCACTGAAACCGAATCCCCCTTCGTCGCGAGAGCCGGGCTCGCTGGGCGCTACTCCCGCAGTCAACAGGGCCAGCTGAGCGAAGTTGCGCCCATTCAACGGTAGGTTAACTACTCGTTTGTTGTCGATGACCTGTCCAAGGCTGGAAGTTTCTGTCTCCAGTAATGGCGCAGCTCCCGTGACTTCGATCTGTTCGCTGACTTGGCCGACTTCCATGGTTACGTTAACGACGATTCGCTGTTGCACGTCCAGCGCAACCGGGATGGACACCGCCTTCTTGAAGCCCGCTTCCTCTACCGTCACCGTGTAATTTCCGACGCGCAAAGGACCAGCTACGTACTCACCTTGCTCATTTGTTACCGTGCTGAACGTCAAGCCGCGGTCAACGTCGACCACCGTGACCTTGGCGCCGACAACCAAACCTCCGGAGGAATCCTTCACTGTACCGGCAATGCTGCCGGTGTCTTTCTGTCCCCAGACTGTTCCGCAAGCGAGCAGAATCAAAATGTGGAATAGGGCGATGCGGAAGCGTAAGCCTGCGAAAAGAATCATGATGGAACTCCTAGTGTTCTGGCGCTCTGCTCGCAGGGCCATATCTTTCGAGCAGGTAGTTACCCGACCCCGGCCGCTACTTCCGATATATTACTTTTACTTTCGTTCTTATTCGTCTGTCAAGCGGGGAATGGCTCGCAATAAATAGTGTTTGGACCGAAGGCTAACGCGCAAACAAATTCACGGCGATCATGGCATGCCACAGAGCTTGCAGTTCTTTCTTGGCGAAGAGTCTGCGCCTCCGAGTGCGCCAGAGTGTGAAAAATCCAACTGAGCTCGAAACGCCGGCGTGATTTGTTACGGCAAATTCATCGTCGCGATCTTCTTATTCACGTTGTAACCCTCCAGCCGCAATTCTGGACTCTGACCTGCTAGTTCGGCAACCCTGAAGTTTGCCTGAATAGTTCGCGACTCGTGGGGGAAGAGTGTAATGTAATTGTCTTCGTAGGTGATAGGTAGAATCTCTTCTCCGTCCGCCCCTCTTGTGATCTCCAAGCGCATAAAGAACGCAACATGCTTGGAGTTATTGGTAATCGTGATCGTGGCCGTTGCCTCGCCGCCTCGGATGCCCACATTGCCGGAAACCGCTACATCGGTCGGCGACATATCATTCAGCGCGGAAAGGTCCGCCCACTTTGACTGCGTCAAGGCAAACTGATCGTCGTTTTTCGTACTGCCTAAATCGTCATCCGTTGTGGACTGCCAATAGAGATTGTCCGCTACTAGCGCGCCATTGTCGTCTCTAAGCTGGCATCGCACAAAAAATGCTGGAGAGAGATCTGCCACGCGACTAATCGTCATGGCGTCCGCTGACGTACTTGCGCCGATGGTGAAATCCTTGATTTCGTTGGAGTACTTCTGAGTACCGTCCAGGTTGTAGAAGGCCACCGAGACTTTCAGATGGCTACGCGGCTGGAGCGTCTGGTTCACGACGTATATGTTTGCCTTGCTTCGGTCCCCGGTCGCGTAATAGTCATAAACCACACTCAGGGGTTGTAAGCCCTTCTTTGCGCCGAAATAGCCTCCGCCGGGCTTGTAGTAATAATCGAACAGATGGCCGAAGAATGATGGCCAGTGATTATTCAGCATCCAATAAATCATCATTTTGTGATTAGCCCACCCGCTCGCAGAATAATTCTCAAACTGCGCACGGACATTTTCGTAGGTGGCAAGTTGCGCCTTCTTGGAGAACTCTTCGGCGCTGTTGGAAGGTCCATAGCGCTTGTCGACCGCTTTCTTGACACTCGCCAACGTGTTATTTCCGCCATTCGCCCCCGCGTGAAAATACCAATACTCATTGATGGGCCAAAGTTTATCAGCGGGGATGAACTTCTTTAGGCTCTCTATAGGTGGGATTACTTCGTTGTCCCCCTCTTCCGCGGAGGAACCTCTTGCCGGACCGAATTTTTCGCTGAACCAATAGTAAGGAGGCCGCCATACGTAAGGCCCCGCCATGTGAATTCCGCTCCAGGATCTGTTCACGTGGGACACTGTGTCGACCACAGCGTTCTGCCAGTGCATGTCCCGCAAAATATGATTGTAGTCGTTCAAGACTGGCTCCGGCGGTAATCCATCGCTGCCATTTGCCCAGACGAAAACCGAGGGATGCGAGCGCAGCTGTGCAATGCGCGCTTTCAAGCTTTCGCGAGCGACTCGGTGATCTTCCGCATCCCACAGATTCCATTGCTCCCACTGAGCGCAGCACATCCAACCGAACATGGTGGGGACGCCTTGCTCGTCAGCCTGCTCCAGCACGCTGTCATCAGCTATCTTTAACTCCCAACGCAACATGTTTAGTCCGAGGTCTTTCACGTAAGACATGATTGCGCGGTCCCTGTTTGGGTCGTGCTTGAAGAAAAGATCGGGCGCGTAAGCTGCGCCACGGATTAGGAAATTTTTTCCATTCACCTGTACGTAGAAGTTGCCGTTCTTGCCGATGTTGGGGAAGCTGTTGTCAGAATCCCGCTTTTGCACTATTTTTCGTATGCCAAACTTGATCGTAGACGAATCGGACACTTGGCCGCCGATCTTGAAATCCAGCTTCAATTCGTACAGGTTCGGCTGACCCCATTGATAGGGCCACCAGAGGTCGGGATTGTTAACGGTGAGCTGCGCGAAGTCGGCTGGCGTGACTGTTACTTCTTTCGTTTCGTTTCCGGCCAACTCAATGTTTTTCTGGAACTGAATCGTAGATTTTCCTGGCCGTGAGATCTCTCCAGAAAGCGTCCCAGAAACCGTGCTAGCAGTTCCGTTCTTCAGATCGCAATAAACGGTCAAGATGGCAGTGTCCGTCGCGGGCAGTGGCAGATCGGTTGCCACGTAAGGATTTCTCACCGAGATTTTTCCCGTGCTGCTCAGGTAAACTCTTTTCCACACTCCGGCATTTCTGTCAGGGACGAACGAGATGTCCACCTTCTTCTCCGGATTGTGATATCCGATGTATTTCCAATTGATCCAATCAAGCCAGCTGTCTCCAAGTTCCACGCCGTCGGTATCGGGTAGGCGCCGTTCCGGCGTCACCTTGACGGCTACAACATTGGCCCCGGTCGGTTTAATGTACTTCGAAACATCGAACTCGAAACTGTTGTACATTCCCACCACTTGCGAACGGTCAGCCACCTTGTGACCGTTTAGCCAGACATCTGCCCGGTAGTTGATGCCCTTGAAGATCAGCGAATAGACTTCTCGTCCCGGTGGCGCTGTAAAAGTCGTCCTATACCACCAATCTTGTTTCCATAAGTCCTGTGGCACAACTGTGGCCAGATTCATCCCGTAATAGAGATTCTTGTACACTCCGTTGGCTTGCAGGGTCTGCAGCACTGTCGAGGGCATTTCCTGGATTACGTACCACTTTGACGCACTGAACGGGGATTGAGAGATCGTCGCGCCATCTTCTGGAACACGGTCGGCGGACATCATTTGCCATCCGGATTGTAGCTCGATAATGCTAGTGGAGTTTGCCGATACCCGCGCTACAAGAACCATGCAAGCAAGAAACGCGGTTGCGGTGGCTAAGGCTGGCTTTCTTATCATTTCGTTTCCTTTCGTAATGTGATGCATTCTATTCCGCCTCTTCTTTCGGCGCAATCGCATATATGTCGGGATTTTCGAAGGGAGTTCTTCACAGGTTTGAATCTGAAAGCGGAGTAACAGAAGCGGTGTATAGTGCTGCCGCCAATTTCGACCGAGCGCGGTTGAGCGCGGCCTTGACACCGCCCACGGTGCAGTCAACAAGTTCCGCGAGTTCTTCGAGCGTGTAGTCAAAAACGTCCTTCATGGTTTCAACCCGAGTTTTTCTCTTGACTTCCGCATGCCAACGTACATACTGATTGGTATGTTAGCGATCAAAAAGAGACCGCGTCGCGCCGCGATCACCCCTCGCAATCCACGGCGCACGCGAGAGCGTTTGCTGCGGGCTGCTTTCCAAGAGGTGTACAAATCGGGCTTCCGTGGCACTGACCTAGAGACGATACTGGCCACGGCTCGTGTCACCAAGGGGGCGCTGTATCACCACTTCGCCAGCAAGGAAGACCTGGGGTATGCAGTGGTGGATGAGGTTATCCTAGGAATAACCCGCGACAAGTGGCTGCAACCATTGAAAAACATTGAGAATCCCATCGATGCCCTGGTCGCCGTTCTTCAGTCCCGGTCAACTGAGCAGGAAGAGCTCCAGTGCGGCTGTCCGCTGAATAATTTGGCTCAGGAGATGTCTCCTCTCGACGAAAGATTCCGAGTAAAATTGGCAAAGGTTTTCAGCGCATGGCACAAGGGAATCTCTGCAGCATTGCGTCAAGGACAGAAACTTGGGCTGGTGCGGAGCGACGTGGACTCCGACGAAACGGCTACGTTCCTGATCGCGGCGTTTGAGGGCTGCATGTCCTTGGCGAAGAATTCGCAGGACGTCCTGGTGCTCCGATCGGTAAAGAAAGGCATGATTCGTTATCTTGAATCGCTGCGTGCGGGAGGCGGCCGATCACGGGCGTCGGGTCCTGGTTAGCGAGTAGATTTTTTCGCCAATACATACCAACTGGTCGGTATGATATGGAACTGGGTAAACGGGAAGAGTAGCTTCCGGATCGGCATAGCGTTCGTGACAGAAAGGAGGGGCTAGGTGTCCTGCGTGCATGGCAACCGCGGCGTTCCAATGTTACGGCCTCACTGCTGCCGATCGAAAGCCCGGAGCTTTTTTAGTGCCATGGCAGCCGAGTGCGACTTGCCCCAATGGCACATCGCGTCGAGCAACGGCCGCAGAGACTTTCCGAGAGGAGTAATGGCGTATACCACTCGCGGCGGCCTGTCCGGATATACAGTACGTTCAACGATTCCCGTGCTCTGCAGTTCGCGGAGTTGCTGGGCGAGCGTTCGCTGCGTGATCCCTGTAATACCACGTTTCAGTTCGGAGAACCGCTTGGTGCCTTGGAAAAGTTGCTCGAGAACGCCGGCTTTCCAGCGGCCACCGAGGATACGCACCGTGGTTTCTACCGGACACATTTCTGGACGCTTAGCCATGATGGACCAGTTCCATATTGTATACCATGTATCAAACAGGTGTCATGTATTTCCATGTAACCATGCTTGTCCCTTCTTCATCTATCTTGACCACGATGATCTCGAGGCTGGATTTATAAACAACACGGTAGGCTTCGAGCACTAATCGTCGAAATAGAAGAAGAAACGTGGGAAACGATTTTGGGGAGGCACATGCATTTCGCGACAGAGTACCCTTGGAAGAGCAAAAATCTCAACCCCGTGGTGCCGCGGCTGATGGTAGCGATCGGCTTGGCGGCTCTTGCCGGCCTAATTGCCGGATGTTCGAGTTCGGCCCAACCCAAGGCTCCAGCGGCAGCGGAGGTGAGCGTAGCGGAAGTAATCTGCAAGCAATTGGGCGACAGCGACGAGTTCACTGGGCGACTTGAAGCAGTCAACACAGTCGAGGTTCGCCCGCGTGTTTCCGGCTACTTGCAGAGCGTGCATTTCAAGGAAGGCGCGGTTGTCCGGCACGGCGACCTCTTGTTTCAGATCGACTCGCGTCCCTTCCAGGCAGAAGTGGACCGCCTAAGAGGTGATCTTTCGCAAGCGAAAGCGCAGCGTTCGCGGGCGCAAAGCGATTTTGAGCGCGCCGAACGCCTTCATAACAATGATGGGATGTCAGCCGAAGAATACGACCGGCGGGCCGCAGTTCGCAACGAAGCCGAAGCTCGCATCTCCTCCACTGAGGCGGCGCTTCGTGGCGCGGAACTGAATCTGGAGTTCACGCGCGTGGCGGCTCCGATTACGGGTCGCGTGGGACGCGCCGAGATCACGGAAGGCAATCTGGTCGAAAGCGGCGCCGCCCAGGTCAAGCCCTTGACGACTCTGGTTTCGCTCGATCCGATCTATGTCTACTTCGATGTCGATGAGCAGACCTACCTCAAGTATGCGCGGCTGACGCATAGCCACGGGACAAGTTCGCACGATCTGCGTAGCGCAGCGCTGTTAGGCCTGGCGGACGAGGATGGATTCCCCCACATCGGCCAGGTGAGCTTTGTGGACAATCAGGTCAGCTCCTCGACAGGAACGATTCGCTTGCGGGCCACTTTTGCGAACAAGAATTTGGCTCTAACCCCAGGGCTTTTTGCGAGGATTCGGTTGCAAGGAGGCGGGGTGCACGGTGGGTGCCTGGCAAAAGATGAGGCGGTCGTTACGGACTTGAATCAAAAGTACGTTTTTGTGCTCGGCAAAGACAACACGCTCGCGTATCGCCCCGTGAAACTTGGCCCGATGGCGGAGGGATTGCGCGTTGTGCGTGATGGCTTGCACGAGGGCGATGTCATCGTCGTAAGCGGCCTGCAGCGCGTGCGTCCCGGAGCCGCCGTAACACCCACGAGGGTTTCCATGGCGAGCCAACTTAATTCCATGGGTGAAACATCCGCGCAATCCGCCCTTGTTGGTCACGAGGAGAAGGCGCGCGAGCCGAAAGTACGGAAATAGCCCAGGACCGCCATGAATATCTCTAGTTTTTTCATCAAGCGCCCCATCTTTGCCGCGGTAATTTCCATCATCATATTTGTCATCGGAGCACTCGCATATTTCCGCCTTCCCCTGAGCGAATATCCGGAGGTCGTACCGCCCACAGTAGTCGTACGCACAAGCTACCCGGGCGCAAATCCCACTGTCATTGCGGACACCGTGGCCTCTCCTCTGGAACAGCAGATCAATGGCGTCGAAGGCATGCTCTACATGTTTTCCCAAGCCACGGCCGACGGCGTGATGACTCTGACGATCACGTTCGGATTGGGCACAGACCTCGACAAGGCGCAAGTGCAGGTGCAGAACCGCGTATCGCAGGCGCTCCCGCGATTGCCTCAGGAGGTCCAACGCCTCGGTGTAACGACGGAAAAAACCTCACCGGATTTGCTGATGGTTGTGCACCTGGAGTCACCGGACAACCGTTACGACATGTTGTACCTCGCGAATCTCGCCATCCTCCAAGTGAAAGACGAGTTAGGTCGCCTCCCTGGTGTCGGCAACGTACAGGTCTTCGGCGCGGGCGATTTCAGCATGCGGGTATGGCTCAATCCCAACAAATTGGCTTCACACAACTTGACTGCAACGGACGTGGTGCAAGCGATTCGCGAGCAAAACGTTCAAGTGGCAGCGGGTGTGCTTGGTGCTCCGCCCACTAATACCGGGAGCACAGCGTTTCAATTGCTTGTAAACACGCAGGGGCGCCTCACGACGGAGGAAGAATTCGGTAACATCATTGTGCGCGCCGCCAAGGATGGCCAGATCACGCGCATTCGGGATCTCGGCCGCGTCGAACTGGGTTCCAGCACGTATGCACTCCGAAGTTTGCTGGACAACAAGCCGGCCGCAGCTCTTCCAATATCGCAGCGGCCTGGTTCGAATGCACTCCAAACCTCGCAACAGGTGCGCGAGACGATGGAACGTCTCAAAAAATCGTTCCCGGAAGGCGTGGACTACAAAATCGTCTATGACCCAACGGTTTTCGTGCGCGAATCGATTCAGGCCGTAGGTCACACGTTTGTCGAAGCGTTGATCCTGGTTGTGCTTGTGGTGTTGGTCTTCCTCCAAACGTGGAGAGCATCCATCATTCCTCTTTTGGCGCTCCCCGTCTCGCTGGTAGGGACGTTTTCGATCATGCTGGCACTGGGCTTTTCGCTTAATACATTGTCGCTGTTCGGGCTGGTGCTGGCGATTGGCATCGTGGTGGACGATGCAATCGTCGTTGTCGAAAACGTGGAGCGAAATATCGAACTAGGACATGAACCCCATGAAGCCACGCGCCGCGCGATGGAAGAGGTCAGCGGACCGATCGTGGCAATCGCCTTGGTGCTGTGCGCAGTTTTTATTCCCACGGCGTTCATCGTGGGGCTTTCGGGACAGTTCTATAAGCAGTTCGCACTCACCATTGCTATTTCCACAGTGATTTCAGCGTTTAACTCACTGACACTGAGTCCGGCGCTGGCAGCTTTGCTGTTGAAACCCCATGGGGCGAAAAAGGATCGTCTTACGCGGGCGATTGATTTCGTGCTCGGCTGGTTTTTCAAGCTGTTTAATCGGTTTTTTGGTCGCGCATCGGGCGGCTATGGAAGGCTGGTAACGCACACGTTGCGTTCCAGTGTGATTGCCGTTGCGGTTTACGCCGGTCTAATCGGGCTTACCATTCTCGGCTTCTCGCGCGTGCCCTCGGGATTTGTTCCCACGCAGGACAAGGGATATCTCGTGTCGTTCGCGCAGCTACCAAATGGCGCGACGCTTGATCGTACCGAAGATGTGATTCGCAGGATGTCCGACATTGCGCTGAAACATCCGGGAGTGCAGAACGCCGTCGCATTTCCAGGGCTATCGATCAACGGCTTTACCAACAGTCCGAATTCGGGAATTGTATTCGCCACTTTGAAGCCTTCGGAGGAACGAAAGACTCTCGAGCTTTCCGCGAATGCCATCGCAGCCGATCTAAACAAACAATACGGGTCCATCCAGGAAGCCTTCATCGCCATCTTCCCTCCGCCGCCTGTCCAAGGATTGGGCACAGTGGCCGGGTTCAAACTCTACATTGAAGATCGTTCTGGCATTGGCTTGGAGTCCCTCTACAAGGAGACAACTTCGACCCTGCAGAAAGGCAATCAGACCCCGGGGCTAGCCGGAGTGTTTTCCAGCTTCGACATCAACGTGCCGCAAATTGATTCTCATGTGGACCGCGAAAAGGCGAAGACCTATGGGATTCCTCTCGGCGACGTGTTTGACACCATGCAGGTTTACCTCGGTTCGCTTTATGTGAACGACTTCAACCGATTTGGAAGGACGTACCAGGTGAATGTACAAGCGGAATCGCCGTACCGACTGCAGCCTGAGGATATCAGTCACCTTAGGACAAGAAACCTGGCAGGAGAAATGATTCCGCTGGGATCGGTGGTCACCGTTAAGCCGATATACGGCCCGGACCGCGTAATGCATTACAACGGATTTCCAGCGGCGGAAATTAACGGTGCGGCAGCGCCCGGATACAGCACGGGCCAATCAGAAGCTGCTATCGCCAAGGTTCTGGACAATGAATTGCCAAACGGAATGAAATACGAGTGGACCGAGCTCACCTACCAGAAGATTCTTGCGGGCAACACGATGGTTTACATTTTCCCACTTTCCGTTTTCCTCGTGTACCTAGTGCTTGCCGCTCAATACGAAAGCTGGTCGTTACCACTCGTAATCATTCTGATTGTTCCGATGACTCTGTTTTCTGCGATTGCCGGCGTCTGGCTCCTGAATGGCGACAATAACGTCTTCACGCAGATCAGTTTGATTGTTCTCGTCGGGCTGGCCTGCAAGAACGCCATCCTGATCGTGGAGTTTGCGAGAGAAAAGCAATTGCAGGAAGGTATGAACCGCGTCGACGCAGTGCTGGAGGCGTGCCGGTTGCGTTTACGGCCTATTTTAATGACTTCTCTCGCCTTCACGATGGGCGTCGTTCCTCTGGTGCTGTCGACAGGAGCCGGGTCAGAGATGCGCCGGGCCATTGGAGTGGCCGTGTTTTTCGGGATGCTTGGCGTTACGGCATTTGGCTTGGTGCTGACGCCGGTCTTCTACGTAGTCGTTCAGCGAATCGTGGAAGGGCGGGAAACCAAGAAATCGACTGTTGGCGCCGGTCTCTCGTCCAGTACTTCGGTCGAGGCGTAAAACCATGCGCCTCTTGAAATACTCTGTGTTCTTCGCCGCCACGCTGGGTGTAAGCGGCTGTGCGGTCGGCCCGCACTACAAGGCGCCACAACCTGCGCCCGTGACCTACCATGCGGCGGATCCGCAAATTGTCACCGAAGCATCGTTCGATTCGCGTTGGTGGAAGCAGTTTGAAGATCCGGTCCTCGATTCGGTTGTAGAACGGACACTTACGTCGAACAACAGTATTAAAATCGCCCGCGCCAGACTCGCCGAGTCTCGCGCTGTCTTCGATGAAAGAAAGCTAGACCGCCTGCCTACGGTGCCTGCGGCCGCGTCCTACCAGTACAGCAAACAAGAGATTCCTGGCTTCGGACAACAGCGTCGCACCATCAATACCTTTCGTTCGGGATTCGACGCTTTCTGGGAAGCAGACCTGTTCGGACGGGTTAGTCACGGAATCGCGGCAGCTCGGGCTGAGAACCAAGCGTTCGAAGCGGACCTTCGCGATGTGCAAGTCAGTGTGGTCGCTGAGCTTGCTCGCAATTACTTCGAGCTGCGGGGCGCGCAATGGCGTCTTGCCGTGGCCGAGCGCAGTCTTAGAAACCAGCGCGAGACACTGCGGTTGACGCAACTGCGCCGGGACGCGGGTGTGGGTGAAGAACAGGACGTTGCGAGCGCCGCTGCCCGCGTAGCGGCTATTGAAGCCACCATTCCATCGTTGAACTTGGATGTGTCTCGTGCTGAATACCGATTGGCGGTCCTCACCGGAAGTCGCCCTGGCGAACTCAGTGCGGATCTCGCACCGCGTAGCTATCCAGCGATCGTGAAGGCTCTCCCCATCGGCAACCCGGGCGAGCTGCTGCACCGCCGGCCCGATGTGCGTTCCGCTGAACGAAGGTTGGCTGCAGCCACCGAGCGTCAAGGGGTTGCAGTCGCTAGTTTGTTTCCCCAAGTCAGTGTTTCCGGATTTGTTGGTTTCATAGCGGGGCGCGGAAGCCTCTTTTTCACCGGAGACTCACGTGCATGGTCTGCATCACCTGGGTTGTCGTGGTCTGCGTTCGACTTAGGCCGGGCTCGCGCACGCGTGCGGGGTTCGAACGCCGCTACGGAAGAAACACTGGCTTTCTATGAAGAAACTGTGCTCCGAGCGCTTGAGGAAACGGAAAATGCACTCGCGAACTACCATGCACAGCAAGCACGACTCATCAAATTGAACGATCAGGCTCGCGAGAGCAAGCGTGCCGCTGACATAGCGAGGCTACGTTACCGCGAAGGCGTGATCGATTTCTTGTCACTATTGGACGCCGAGCGCACTCAGCTCCAAGCTGAGGACGCCGTTGCCGAAAGCGAGCGAGACGTCTATGTCGCGGTCATCGCCCTCTATAAGGCACTCGGCGGAGTACCAAGCTGATCTAAGCCCTTGTGCTTGGCAGTGAACCCCGAATTGGGAAGAATTCACCGGCGTTACATTTAGCGAAGAGCGGCAATTTAGGGGGAAACGCTCGCTGTCAAACTCGTTTCTGCAGCGGAGTGCCCAGGAGTGACGTTTTTAAAGGTAGCGCGCGCTGTCGGATGCTGCGCATTCAAGAAGTTGGTGTAGGTCGAATACCGCGTGAGTTACCCGCGCCACTTGTTGAAGTGCCCTTCGGTCAGATTTGAGTCTGGTCATTGCGCTCATCCCTTGAATCGCAATTTGTCGCCGAAGCTGCCCTAGAGGCGCTGCTTGACAATCCCCATTTATTTCATCAGCTGTCCATCGAAGCGTTCTCACCGCCCAGGTGCCAAAAGACGCTCATGGCCTTGGCCAACGCGCGCTCGGGATCGATTCCTTGGATCGAGCCATATCTGGAATATCCAGTCTATAGCTAAGGTGCTTGACACGATTCATTCCAGACTCTACAGTCTGGAATCTTAACAACCTACGATTTGAGGTGACGCCATGAAAAACAGATGGGATCTCCCTATTCGTATCCTGCGGTTCGCGACGCTCTTTCTTTTCGCTTCTTTGCCGGGGATGGCTGGCGCCGCCACTGGCGACGCCGTTATCAGCTCACATACCGCAGAGGCCGAAGGAGTGAAGCTGCACTACTTAACTGCTGGTCATGGCCCGGCGGTGATCCTGCTGCACGGTTATACGGAGACGTCCCGCATGTGGAAACCAATCATGCCGCTCCTCGCCGAGAGATTTACCGTGATTGCGCCGGACCTTCCCGGGATCGGTGATTCGGAGATTCCAGCGAACGGTCTGGACATGAAGACCGCGGCTATCCGAATTCACGCACTTGCCAAGTCACTGGGCATCGAGAAAGCGAGAGTCGTCGGTCACGACATCGGACTCATGGTTGCGTATGCGTATGCCGCGCAATTTCCGGCGGAGACGGAAAAGCTCGTCGTGATGGATGCTTTTCTCCCAGGCGTAGCCGGTTGGGAAAGTGTGTATAACAATCCGGCCATCTGGCATTTTCGATTCAATGGTCCGACGCCCGAAGCCTTGGTGCGCGACCGTGAGCGGACCTACTTCGAACATTTTTGGAACGGCTTCGCTACTGACAAAACCCACTCGATTCCGGAAGCGGACCGGGCTGCCTACGCGGCGGCGTATGCACGTCCGGGACGAATGCGCGCGGGCTGGGCCTATTTCGTGTCTTTTCAGCAGGCAGCAAAAGACTTCGCGGAACTCTCTCAAACGACGCTGAAAATGCCGGTACTCGCTATCGGTGGCGAGAAAGCGAACGGAACTCTGCTCGGGCTGCAAATGAAGATTGTGGCTTCGGACGCCACGATGATTGTCCTAAAAAATACGGGCCATTGGGTGCTCGAGGAACAGCCCAAGGAAACAACGGACGCGCTGATAAAATTTTTGTGATTGCTAGAAGTGCGAAGTAAGACTTTGCGAATCTTCTTTCGCGCAGGAAGAGGGTTGGTGGAACCCAGTCTCTTTTCTCTTTCACGAATTGTTGCGGTCGCCTCGATCCCGTCCATCACCGGCATGTGGATGTCCATCAAAAACCAAGTCGTAACTCCCGTTCTTTAGCGCCTTAAGAGCGTCACGTCCATTGGTGACGATCACAACGCTGTGACCTATCTTCGCGAGTGACCGAATCGCTACGAGCTGGTTTACCTGATTGTCTTCCACAAGCAGCACATGCAAGAAGCGTTTGGGCGGAACATCCCTATCTATTTTGTTCTCTGTCGACATCAAGGATCTCAGGGAATAACACAGCTAGATAACCGTGTTATCCCCCCAAGTTTATGTATGTGGTTTTACGGAGGGCTAATATGCACTGTAGTTATATAACATAAGAGATATATGTCTGATATTTGACAGACATTAATACGACCTTGCTATAGCTTCCAGCTGTTTAGCTCAAAGCACTCCCAGGGAGCCAGTATGGCGAGGGGGAAGGATGGCTCCCTGGGAGTGCCTAGCTTCCAATAACTAACGGAGGGTTATCTCCATGGCAGGCCAGGTATACAGGTGTCAGAATGGCGATTGCGGCTGCGAAGTCAGAGTTATCCACCCACCGGTCGAATTCAATTCAAACCCCAGATGTTCCTGCGGCGCGGAAATGCAGAAGCCATATAAGGAATCGGCTTTGCGAGCACTGCATTCCGACATCGAGATCCTGGTAAGTTCTAAAGCCAACTAGAAGCCATCTCATAAATGCCTCAGGAGGATGATGGCGCAAGCGAGTTGGAGCATCCCGAGGAAATTTTCTGGGTAGTATTCCCAGCGAATGACGG
>Ga0209011_1000095_pt1 | contig 49406 bp, 49 predicted proteins | sample BlaSpr_A8_OM1_M3_FD_187986 | JGI IMG/M metagenome (GOLD analysis project Ga0209011, IMG submission 187986) | Forest soil microbial communities from Thunder Bay, Ontario, Canada - Black Spruce, Ontario site 2_A8_OM1_M3 (SPAdes) (version 2) | ecosystem: Environmental > Terrestrial > Soil > Boreal...
GCCCACAAGCTCCAAGGAGGACTGAAACCTGCGGCATTCCTCGTCACTGATCCGCGCCTTCACGCTCACGTACATAGTGTAAGGCGCTTATGAGTCGTTTGCAAATGGCGCACGAACCACCTAGGCTGTGGACATGCCTGATTACGGTCATTCCCTGCTCTTCGGAACCTTCATCACACCCATCAATCGTCCAGCGCAGCAGCCGGTGGAGCTCGCTGTGCTTAGCGAGGACCTGGGCTTCGACTTGGTGACCTTCCAGGACCATCCGTACCAGCCTGCGTTCCTCGACACCTGGACGCTGCTCGCTTGGGTGGCCGCACGCACGAAGCGCGTGCATGTCTCCGCGAACGTGCTCAATCTCCCCCTGAGGCCGCCCGCCGTCATCGCGCGCGCGGCCGCCAGTCTCGACCTACTCTCGGGCGGCCGCTTCGACCTGGGGCTCGGCGCGGGTGGCTTCTGGGACGGAGTCGCGGCGATGGGCGGGCGCCGGCTCACAGCTGGCCAGGCCGTCGACGCGCTCTCGGAGGCGATCGATGTGATCCGCGGCGTCTGGGACCAGCGTGATCGTTCCCGCTTGGTGGTTGACGGCGAGTACTACCGGTTGAGCGGGGCGCAACGTGGCCCCACCCCCGCGCACGACATCCCGATCTGGCTCGGCGCCTACAAGCCGCGGATGCTGCGCCTCACCGGCCGCAAGGCCGACGGCTGGCTGCCGGCCCTCGCCTATTTCAAACCCGGCGAGCTGCGGGAGGCTAACAAGACCATCGACGCCGCGGCCGAAGAAGCGGGCCGTGACCCTCGGCAGATCCGCCGCCTGCTCAATGTCGGTGGGCGGTTCTCGGCAGCGCCCGGTGGGATGCTCGACGGCCCGGCGAAGCAGTGGGTCGAGGATCTGCTGCCGCTGGTGCTTGAGGACGGCATCAGCGCATTCATCCTCACGAGCGACGACCCCGAGACGATGCGCCGCTTCGCGATCGAGGTGGTGCCGAGACTGCGCGAACGGGTAGCGGCCGAGCGCCGTGCCGGCGTCATGACCGAGGGAACTGTGCGTGGCTCGGCCGCGCTTGGAAAGCGCCGCGCGGGCATCGACTACGACGCAATCCCGGCGTCGCTCCGGGCCGGCGCGGTCGAGCCCGGCGATGCCGATCACCGCCGCCTGAGTTCGGTCTACATGCGCGGCGGGTCACCAGGCCTGGTGCTGCGGCCCCGCACTGTGAACGAAGTGGTCGCCGCGGTGGCCTTCGCGCGGGCGAACCGGGAGGTTCCGCTTGGCGTGCGCAGCGGCGGGCACGGCATCAGTGGCCGGTCCACCAACGACGGCGGGATCGTGATCGACCTCAAGAGGCTCAACCAGATCGAGGTGCTCGACCAGGTCACTCGCCGGGTGCAGATCGGACCGGGGGCGCGCTGGCTGGATGTCGCCAAGGCGCTCGAGCCTCGCGGCTGGGCGATCACCTCGGGCGACTACGGCGGGGTGGGGGTCGGCGGGCTCGCGACCGCTGGAGGAATCGGATGGTTCTCGCGCGAGCACGGCCTCACGATCGACCACCTCCGCGCCGTCGAGATCGTGCTCGCCGACGGTTCGGTGGTGCCCGCGAGCGGCGACGAGAATCCCGACCTGTTCTGGGCCGTGCGGGGGGCTGGCTCCAACTTCGGGATCGTCACCTCGTTTGAGTTCGAGGCGGCCGAGCTCGGCCACGACGTCGGCTGGGCGCAGCTGACATTCCAGGCGAACGATACGGCCGCCTTTCTCTTGGGCTGGGGCGCGGCGATGGAGGCCGCCCCACGCGATGTCACAACGTCGATCGCGATGGGCGGCACGCGGCCCGGCCAGCCGCTATTCGCACAGCTCATGGGTGTGGTCGACTCAGACGATCCGGACACCGTGATTGAGCGTCTGCAGCCAATCGCTCAGGTGGCATCGCTGGTTGACCAGCGCGTGCAGCTCATGCCGTACTCGGGCGTCATGGCGCACTTGGTGGAGGAGGGCGACCAGCACGGCCAGGGCGAGCCGCATATGCGCTCAGGGCTGCTCCAGCACCTCACCCCCGAGTTTGCGGAGGCGGCAGCGAGAGTGCTCGCGACCGGGGCTGTGTATTTGTTCAGCCTGCGCTCGGTCGGTGGCGCGGTGTCCGACATCGGGCCGGACGCGACGGCATACGGTGATCGCTCGGCCAACTTTTTGGTCGTCGCGCTCGGATCGAATGAAGCCCGACTCGACGAGGCGTGGGCCGAGCTCCGCGGCTTCTTCCGTGGCCTGTACATCAGCTTTGAGACATCCCTTGCGCCCGGGCGCCTTGAACGAGCCTGGCCGGACGGGCGGCTCGATCGCCTACGCATGCTCAAGGGCCGGTATGACCCGAGCAATCTGTTCCGCGATAACTTCAACGTTGTGCCGTCTCCACTGGAATCCCTTCGCGCATAGCGCGACGGATCGTGGCGTCGTCACCGCTGGAGTTCGAAGGAGCTGACCGCGGCTGAAGTGGGAGCGCACGCGGCCGACAAGGTGACGCGGCTGGTCGTGGGCCCGGGGTCACTGGAACCGCAGGTGCAGCGCGACGACTTGACGGCGTTCGCGGAGCGCATAGGGCTGATCTATGACCCGACGCAGGCGACCCAGGCCGATCACGATCACCACGAGTGAGGTGATTGAGGAACAAATACTTGGGCACGCTCGGGGTCTGGGTGCGACCGTGGTCGCACCCCTTTCTCGCCTCCTCAGGCTCGCGAAAACCGGAAGCGGTCAAGCGTCTCAAGCACATCGGGAGTTCGTGCGAGCAGCCGAGTTCGAAGAGCGTCCACTAAGGGGAGCCAATCGTGATCACTCTCGGCGCTGTCGCCAGCGGCGCATTCATGGCCCGTGTTGGCGAGCGTGCGACTAAGGAAGCGGAAGCAGCACGTCGCCAAGAAGGCCGGCAAGCCACTGTTCGTACTCAGCCGGCGTCCAGCCTTCCCCTGTGACTAACTCGGAATAGATCTCGGCACTTGTCAAAGCACGGATGATCGCGGCGGCCCGGTCACCGTCGATCCCACTACGGAGATCTCCTTCGAGGCCCAGCACGATCGCCCGGAACGACTGCGCGCGATCGCTCTTCCAAGAAGCGATCATCCTCGCGACATCCGCGTCAGATGCCGCGGCGCCCTCGAGCATCGCCCTCACACCACGCTCTGACTCCCACTGGCGCCGGCTGGAGTTCGCGACGAGGGTGAGGCGGAGGCGCAGGTCGCGCACCGCAAGGCCCTCGGCCACCGTTTCCATCACGCCCGCCTCAGCTAGCCATTCCTCGCAGATGGCGCCCAGGATTGCCTTTTTCGTGCCAAAGATTGCATAGACCGTCCGCACAGCCACTCCGGCTTCCTCGGCCACCACCTCGATGCTGGTAGCCGCGTAGCCGCGCTCAGCGAATAGCCATCGCGCCGCGCGCGCGATCGCATGACGCGTCTCGAGCGCCTGGCGCTGGCGAAGGGGGACCTGATGCGCCTTGACTTCCGTCATGCCACCAACTACAGTATCACCACACTGAATGCAGTATCACTGCAGTGATTACATTGACGCTGAGATGGAGCTGAAGATGAGTAATGTTGAAAAGCTACAGGCGGTGGTCATTGGTGGGGGCCAGGCCGGCCTCGCCACCGCATTCGAACTCGGCCGTCGAGGTGTCGGCGTCGCAGTGCTTGAGACCGAGAAGCGGATTGGCGACCAATGGCGACACCGTTGGGATTCTCTACGTCTTTTCACGCCTGCGCGATATGACGGGCTGCCAGGGTCGAGGTTCCCGGCGCCCGCCGCCAGCTTCCCCGGGAAGGACGAGATGGCGGATTACCTCGAGACATACAGCCGTAACGCCGTACTGCCGGTGCGCAGCGGCGTACGTGCGTTAAAGCTGGCGCGAAGGGACGGCTCATATCTATTAGAGACGACCGCCGGAACGTTGGAAGCGGGCCACGTCGTAATCGCAACAGGCTATCAGCGGCCCAAGATCCCGGCGTTCGCAGCCGACATTCAGTCGACCGTAAGCCAGCTACACGCGGGTCTGTACCGGAATCCGTCGCAGCTGGCCGGCGATGTCCTCGTGGTCGGCGCTGGCACTTCTGGTGTCGAGATCGCAATCGAGGCAGCACGCGCTGGTCACCACACTGTTCTGGCCGGCCACGGGACCGGCAGTATCCCGCCAATCTTTTACGCATTCGACGGAAAGTTGTTCTGGTTCTACGCCAACCGCATCGCTTCGGTGCGGACCCCGATGGGGCGCCGCATGAAGCCCTTGGTTCTCACCCACGGGGCGCCTCTCATTCGCGTCAAGATGCGCGATGCGATCGCTGCTGGGGTCGAGCGCGCTCCGCGGGTAATCGCAGTCGAAAGCGGACTCCCAGTATGCGAAGGCGGCCGCCGGATTCAGGCGGACACGATCGTGTGGTGTACCGGTTTTGAGCGAGACTACTCATGGATCCAGTTCCCGGTGGCCGGGCCGGACGGATTTCCTCGCCATAGCGGCGGGGTTGCAGACGGCGAACCGGGGCTCTACTTCGTAGGCTTGCCGTTCCAGACCAGGTTGGCATCCGGCTTGATCGGAGGAGTCGGTGAAGACGCGACCTTCGTCGCCGAGGTAGTCGCTAGGCGGCTACGCCAGGCCGAGGACCTGAAGACTACCGAAGAACAATGGACGCCAAGCCAAACGCCAAAGCAATAGCTGCCAGCGGGACCAGGCAGCAACCGAAAAGCCAATAGTCGCCGCAAATGAGTGCCGGCGTGATGGCAACACAAGTTTCCGAGGTCTCACCTACTCAGGGCTTCGGGACCCTGCGTCTTTAGGGCCCTACGGCTATGCCGCCGCATGGCGACTTTGCGACGCGCCGCTTGTACCTTCGTACCAAATGGGGGTCGGTGTCGCTCGCTCACTCGAGGATCAATCGTGGCCAGCCGGATATTGATCGTCAATGACCCAACGACTTCGCCCCCGCTGGACCTAGAGAAAGCCAAGTCGACTGGAAGCTTGACCGGCTCAGACCGGGTTAAGCAGCACTTTGCAATTCGCATCCGATGTCGGCCCCGCGGGCTCTGCAGCACACTTTGACGGGTCTCCCCCTGTGGCCCTGAAAGCAATTCCGTCCGACGCGCCGCTCGCCGAAGTATTTGCGGGATCGGCGCCGGCCCCCCATGCTCCGATGTGGCAACCGACCCAGCGCACTGCCGGCCTCGGCTGGCCCGTTTGGCGTTGGTTCAGTGCAATTGCTGGTTGGCTGGGGTCTCGCCGGCCAATCACGTTGGTCACCTACTTGGCCCTCTTCACGATGGGGCCGCTCATCCTGCTTTCGACCCTCAGCGTCAATTCGACTTACTCAACGCTTACCGCGGCTTCCAAACAGCGGCTCTCCGATGGGAGCGCGCTCGCAGCGGTCTATGTCAACAAGGAGATGACGGGCCTGGTCGCTCTGGCAGACTCCTATGCCCGCCGCCAATCACTCGTCGACGCGCTCAGGGACGGCAACCATGTCAACTACGACAGTCCGGCGATCTTGGCCGTCATGAAGGACCTGCGTGTCGTGCAGGCTGGGACGCGGTTTGTCAGCGTCCTCGACGCATCAGGAACCCTCTGGAGGGATATAGAACCGCCGTCGCCAACGCTCAATGGCCAGAACTTCGGCTACCGGGACTGGTATCAAGGCGTTGTCAGAACCGGCAAGGCATACGTCTCGGCTGCGTATGCCTCAGCAGTGCAAGGTGCGCCGCTCGTGATCGGGGTCGCCGTGCCTGTGAAGGCTGATGGACAGTTCGCACCGAAGGACACGGTGGTCGGGATCCTCTTGATCGGTTACCTCCTGAGCACAACTCAGAGCCTGTTCTCGGACTTTGCCCGCGACCAGGGCGTGATGATCGAGGTGACGGATCAGAAGGGTGTCGTCGTCGCGCAAAGCGGTGCGTTGCCGACAACGCTCGTGCAAGACGGTAGTGCCGGCGTGGCCGCAGCGCTCAAAGGCAGTAGGTCGGTTGACCGCGCCACCTTCGGCAGCCAGGATGACTTCGCAGCCTACTCGCCCGTCTCTGACATCGGCTGGACGGTGGTAGCGCGTGTACCCACGTCGATCGCCCTGGCCGACGCTAACCGGCTCAGCAGTCAGGTTCTTGCCATCACCCTTGTCTTACTTGCGGTGTTGGCCACCGCCAAGACCGTCCTCTACGTGGTGCTGCGCGACCGGCAAGCCGCCCACCTGGACCTGGCCAGAGCAAACAGCCGTCTGGAGGAGAGGGTGGTGGCGCGGACCGCCGAGCTCGAGGCAAGCAATCGTGAGCTCGAGGCCTTCAGCTACAGCGTTTCGCACGACTTGCGAGCACCGCTTCGAAGCATCGATGGCTTCTCGCGGCTGGTGCTCGATGAGAATCGCGATCAACTGTCATCCGAATCCGCTCGCAGGCTTGATCTGGTGCGTGCCGGCGCACAGCAGATGGGGTATCTGATCGACGATCTGCTCAGCTTCTCGCGCCTCGGTCGCGTCGAGCTCAAGAAGCGGCGGGTGCACACGACAGGGATAGTCAACGAAGTCATCGCCGAGCTCAAGCTGCAGAATCCCAACCGGCAAATCGAATTCGTGATGCAGGATCTCCCAGCCTGCTATGCAGATCCGAACCTTCTCAAGCAAGTATTCCGGAACCTGCTTGCGAACGCAGTTAAGTTCACGGGCAAAAGGCCAACGGCTCGCATCGAGGTCGCGTCGCTGGTGGGCTCCTACCCAACCAAACCTCGAATGGTCACGTACTTCGTAAAAGACGACGGCGCGGGCTTCGACATGCGTTACAGCGACAAGCTATTCGGTGTATTCCAGCGGCTTCACCGCGTAGAGGACTTTCCGGGCACAGGCGTCGGACTGGCACTTGTCAAGCGCATTGTCGAGCGCCACGGAGGCAAGGTGTGGACCGAAGGCGCTGTCGACGCCGGGGCCACTTTCTACTTGAGCCTGGAGGCTGATCATGCATGAACCTAAACCGGTCGAGATCCTTCTCGTGGAAGACAATCCCAACGACGTCGAACTCACGCTGCAGGCGCTGAGGGCAAGCCATCTTGCCAACGACATCCTGGTTGTGCGCGATGGGGCCGAGGCGCTCGATTTCATCATGTGCCGGGGGCCCTACTCAGACCGGGATATCAGTAACGGGCCGAAGGTGATCCTGCTCGACCTGAAGCTCCCCAAAGTTGATGGAATCGAAGTTTTGCGCCAGACGAAGGCCGACCCTCGGACCAAGATGATCCCGATCGTGGTCCTCACGTCGTCCACTCAGGACAAAGACATCGTCGAGAGCTATCGGCTGGGAGTCAACAGCTACATCGCGAAACCCGTCGATTTCCAGCAATTCACTGAATCGGTGAATCACCTTGGGCTTTACTGGCTCGTGTACAACCAGTCACCGCAGCGAGACTGACGTGCAAGCTCCCCTTCGTGTGCTGGTCGTCGAGGACGTACCAGCCGATGCCGAGCTGATGTTTGAACAGCTCCGGCGCGACGGCCATACAGTCGAGTGGTCGCGAGTGGACACCGAGCCGGCTTACCGAGCCGCTCTCAGCGCTCCACTGGACGTGATACTGACCGATTGCAAGCTGCCGAGCTTCAGCCCATCTCGTGCTCTCCAGATCCTCCGAAATTTGGGCCTCGACGTGCCTCTCATCTTGGTGTCCGGCACCATCGGGGAAGAGGCGGCGACGGAGCTCGTGAGGGAGGGTGCGGCGGACTACGTCTCCAAGGACAGACTGGGCCGCCTCAGCATGGCCGTCTCGAGAGCGATGGCAGAGACCCAACTGCGCCGGGACCAGGCACATGCCGTCAACGACCTTCGCCGCGCAGAGGCCCGCTTTCGAGGGCTGTTTGAATCGAAAGTGATCGGCATCGTCGTGGCCGACCGGGCGGGTCTCATCAGCGAAGCAAACAGCTACTTCCTGTCCATGGTGGGTCGCTCGCCCGCGGACTTACCTCTTGACTGGGTTGCAATGACCCCCGAGGAGTTCAGGTCGCGGGACCGCGAGGCATTGAAAGATCTGGAAACGCACAGTCGCGCCGCGCTGTGGGAAAAGGAGTTCCTCGACGCGACCGGAAACCGAGTCCCGATCATGATGGGCGGCGCCAGGCTTCCAGACGACTCGCTGGTGTGCTTCATCGTCGATCTGACCCAGATAAAGGCGGTCCAGGCAAGTCTCGAGCATGCGAAGTCCGAACTGGAGAACGCTATGTATCAACTGCGCCAGACGCAAGATGCCGTGATCGCAGAAGAACGTCTCCACGCTCTCGGGCAGATGGCAGCCGGCATAGCTCATGACTTCAACAACAGTCTCAACCCAATCGTCGGCCTCAGCGAACTCATCCTCCGTCAGCCGAATCTCATCCAAGATCACGACAAGGTCCTGAAGTACGTTCGCACGATTCACCAGGCGGGCAGCGACGCGGCGCGGGTAGTCAGCCGGCTGCGCGACTACTACAGCGACGCCGACGGTCGAGCTGAGACCGAGATCGTCGATCTCAAGATGGTCGTGGAGCAGACCATCGAACTGACCCAATCGAGGTGGCGGGACCAGGCGATGGCCACCAACACTAAATACAAGATCGTCACGAAGTTGGACGATGCCGCTGTCGCAGGACATGCTTCGGAACTGCGAGAGATGCTTGTAAACCTGATCTTCAACGCCCTCGACGCGATGCCGAACGGCGGCGAGCTCAGTGTGGCGGTCGAACGCGATCCCGGCCGCCCGGGGACCGTCAAGCTCAAGGTGAGCGATACCGGAGTGGGCATGACCCCCGAGGTTCGGAAGCGATGCCTCGAACCATTCTTCACGACCAAAGGAACAGCAGGCACCGGTCTCGGACTGGCCACCAGCTACGGGATCGTCAAGCGGCATCATGGCGAGATCCAGATCGAGAGTGAACCCGGGCATGGCACGCGCATGATCGTGGCGCTGCCCACGGTTGCTCCGAGCAGGGTCTTGGAGGTTCGAAAAGAAGGGCCCCGCTCATCAGGGATGCGCATTCTGGTCATCGACGACGAGGAAGACAACCGTCACATGCTTGCGGAGTACTTGAGTGCCGACGGTCACCAGGTCGACACGGCGGATGGACCAGCGGCTGGGCTTCACAAGATCAACGAAGTCCGTTACCACCTGATCATTACGGACCGAGCGATGCCTGAGATGAGCGGCGACCAGTTCGCGCTCGAGGCTAAGCGCATGGCGCCTCGTGTTCCGATCCTCATGCTCACGGGATTTGGGGATTCCATGAACGCGGCCGATGAGCGTCCCGAGGGCGTTGATGTCGTGGTCAGCAAGCCAGTAAGGATCGATGCTCTTCGCGATGCGATCGCAACGGCTACCGGCCCAGCGCGCGAGTTGACTTCTGCCTCCTGAGCTGCTGCGTCTGGGATTATCAACTTCTAACGCTGGCAACACGAGCTCTGGTCGCGACTTGTCCCCAGATACACTGCCAACCCACGATGCTTGCGATTAGGCGAGCTTATCCAGATCGATGGCCTACGCTCGCGCGTACTTTACTAGTGGAGGGTCTAGCAGGCGCCAAATCGAGCCTTGCAGCCAGCGGCGCGTCCTGCCCCCAAAGCCACGGGGTGCGCTGTTTGGACTGAAGCTTCGTCACGGTCGAGGTCACCTCTACCGCGCGCTGCTCGAAAGCACTGCAAACGGCGTGCGACACAACCTCGAGATCATGGCCGACGCGATGGGATCGGCCCCGTCCTGGCTGGTTGCCGTAGGGGCGGCACACGCGGCGCGCTCTGGACCCAGATCGTCTCCGACGTCACGGGCCGGTCGCAGGAACTTTCCAGAGAGAACATCGGCGCTTCATATGGCGATGCGCTCCTCGCCGCGATTGGCATAGGTGCCGCAGACTCCGCCACTCAGTGGAACGAAACCTCCGCGGTGGTGGTGCCAAACCCCGTGCACACCGCACGTTACGACTCGCTGTACGGGATCTATGGCGACCTCTACTCGGCGACGAAGGAACAAGCGCACAAGCTCGCGGACCTTCAAGCTCCGTCTGCAGTGCAGTGATGAAGTTGGAAACCGAGAGGGGTTCCACGTTTTTGGATCCAAATAGGTCAATGAAACGTCGAATTCCACGCTTTCGGATCCAAACGTGCGAATTCGGAGGCTGTAGTGACCAAACGCGTTCCAGTGGAGCAGGGCTTAGTGCGCATTCGCATCGACGACGTTGACAAGCGACCTCCCCCTGCTGACAAATCTCGTCACCTGGGTGGGACGTGCCCCACTCAGGCTGTTCTTCCGGTTCGATATTGCCGATCTGGCACATGTAAAGGTAAAGGGCTTTGGCGGCGACGAAGAAGCCAATCGGGTCACCGCCGAGTGGCTGACACGCATCGTGGTCAGTTGGGAGTTGTTGGTTGGCTGGGCGATCATTTGGCTTACGGAGCACTTCTCAATAGTCCTGATCGGGGGAACCATTCTGCACTCGAGTGGTGCTCCAAAACTTCTGCTCCTCTTCGTGGAGGTGATTCCTGGTGTGTCCCTCATCGTCCACACGATTCGGCTCGGGATCTTGATGCCAAGGTTCATGAGCCAAATAAGAGCCGTTGGGGCGGCAGAGAAGAAAGGAGTGCCGGCCCCGGCCTGGACCAAGCGCCGAGGAATCCTCATGTCACTGACATCAGCCCGCGATCTGGACCTTTTGTTCGCGATCGGGATAGCAGCAATCGTCGGATTTGCGACGCGATGACTCGTCCCCAGCCAGGACTGCCAATTGCTGGAGTGTCGGAGAGCTCGGAGAGCTCAGTCGCCCAAGATGTATTCAGTCGTATGGAGATGGTGGGTGAGCGCCTCCAGAGCTCCGTCCTCATCCCGCTCCTCGATCGCGTCGACCAGGCGCTCATGCTCCTGGAGCACCCTGAACAAGTGACCTGGATCGCGCCGGGCCCTCATCTGCATCAGGCGGACGAACCCTCGGAGCTGGTTCAGAAACTGGGGCACGAGCTGGAGCCCTGATCGCTCCGAGATCGCTAAGTGCATTTCCTCGTCGCAGTCGACGAAATCGTCGACCTCGCCGGCCTCAGCAAACCGGCGCTGGCGTCGGAGCAGCGTTCGCAAGTGGTCGAAGTCGTCGTCGTTCATGTGGCGGCACGCATGGATCACCGCGACCCGCTCGAGCGCTTCGCGTACAGCGACCAGCTCAGCCCGCTGCACAGGCGACAGGTTGCGCACGACCATCTGGCGGCGGGGCCCTGCCTCGAGCAGACCTTCCTGGAGGAGGGCGTAGAGCGCCTGCCGGACTGGCGTCTTCGACATTCCCAGCGATTCGGCGATCGACCCTTCGGTAAGAATCGCTCCGGCCTCCAGCTTCTGCCGCAGTATCTCCCGGCGCAGATGCTGGTATGCCTGCTTGGCCAACCGCCCCGATCCCGCTGGCTCGAATCGATTATTCATGGAGCCAACATGCGACCTCGCGGCCGCCACCCTTTGCAGCGAGATAGGGGACATCGGTGAGGCACCGGTCCATCACTTGCGGGCAGCGCGGATGGAACCGACACCCGGACGGCGGCAGCGCCGGATCGGGAATCTCGCCCGCGAGGGCCGTGGGCAGATGCCCGGCGCCGTCTGCGTGCGGGATCGAGTCGATCAGCGCCTGCGTATAGGGGTGCATCGGCGCTCTCCACAGCTCGGCGGTCGGGCCGGTCTCGACCACCACGCCGAGGTACATGACGGCGGTGCGGTGGGCGACGTGGCGGACGATCGCGAGGTCGTGCGAAATCAGCAGCATGCCGACGTTCAGATCTCGTGCCAGCTCGACGAGAAGATTGGCCACCTGCGCCTGAACCGACGCGTCGAGGGCGGATAGAGGCTCATCCAGGACGATCATCGCCGGATCTGCCGCGAGCGCGCGCGCGATCGCGATCCTCTGCCGCTGTCCACCGCTCAGCTGGTGCGGAAATCGCCGAGCCATGCTCGCCGGAAGACCCACCCTGTGGAGCAGCTCCTCAACCCGATGAGGAAAACTCGACCGCGCCTGTTTGCCGCCGATCGCGAGAGCGTCCGCAACTTGCGCGCCAACCGTCCGGCGCGGATTGATCGATTCATATGGGTTCTGGAAGACGAGCTGCAGCCTGCGTTCACGGGCTGGGCGTGCGCGACGTCCGAGGACGTGCACGTTTTGGCCCTCGAACATCACGCTTCCCCCCGTTGTCGGGACCAGGCCCACTGCCGCCCTGGCGAGCGAGGTTTTGCCGCAGCCGGTTTCGCCAACCAGGCCGACGATCTCGCCCGCGTCGACATTCAGGCTCGCGCCGACCACCGCGGGCACCGGCGTGCCATCGCGGCGCTGATACACAACCTCCACGTCGCGCAGCTCCAGCAGGCTCATCGGGCGAGGCTCGCGACCAGTGGATCCACCGGGCATGCCATCTCACGCCCATCGTCGATCTGCAAAAGGGGTGGGACGGAGGTTGTGCAAGAGGACTCCGCGTAGCGGCACCGCGGATGAAACGCACAGCCCGAGGGCCGCGCCTCCGGTCCGGCAGGCTCGCCCGCGATCGGCACGAGGGCTCTGTCGCTCGCCTCCGGATGTGGCAGCGAGTCGATGAGCGCCCTGGTGTAGGGATGCCGCGAACGTGTCATCACCTGCGCGGTGCGACCTGACTCGACGACTCGACCCGCATACATCACGGTGACCGTGTCGGCCAGCGCCGAGAGAACTCCGAGGTCGTGCGTGATCAGCATGACAGCCAGGTCCTTTTCCTGGCACAGCCGGTAGAGCAACCGCAGGATCCCCGCCTGCACTGTCACGTCCAGTGCCGTCGTGGGCTCGTCGGCGATCAGGAGCCGCGGTTCGCAGGCAAGACCGATGGCGATCTGGATCCGCTGCCGCATCCCGCCGCTGAACTGGTGGGGGTAGCCGCGCAGGGCGGCTTTGGGATTTGGGATTCGCACGTCGGTCAGCAGCTGAACCGCCCTTTCGACCGACTCCTTGTGGCTCATACCCAGCTGGTAGCGGAGGTGCTCGGTCAGCTGGCGCTCGATCGTGAGCATTGGGTGCAGCGAGGACACCGGGTCCTGAAACACCATCGCGACCTCACGGCCTCGAGTCCGCCGCCGCTGCCGGTTCCCCATCGTCAGCAGGTCACGGCCGTCGAGGATCGCCGACCCTCCCGTGCGCGCTCCCGCCGGAAGCAATCCGAGCAGCGCCAGCGCTGTGATGGTCTTCCCGCTTCCGCTCTCGCCGGCCAATCCGAAAACCTGGCCGGCAGCAATGTCGAAGCTGACGCCGTCGACGATGGACAGGGGGCCGCTTGCCGTATCCAAAAAGACGCGAAGGTCTCGCACGCTGAGGAGCGGCTTCATGCGCCCCGCGCCTTGATGATCGCCTTCGGGTCGAATACGTCGCGAAGGCTGTCGCCAAGCAAGTTGAACGCCAACACGACGCTCACGATGGCGAAGCCGGGGAAGACCCCGATCCACCATGCCTGGAAGTGTTGGGCTCCGGTCGAGACCATCGACCCCCATTCGGCTGTGGGCGGGCGGGCGCCAAGTCCGAGAAAGGAGAGCCCGCTGAGAAGCAGGATTGCGCTGCCAATCTCGAGGGCGGCGAGAACGATCACCGGGCCGGCGACGTTTGGCAGCACGTCGACTATGAGCGCGCGGTGTGTGGGTGAGCCGAGAAGCCGCCCGACGGCGACGTATTCCGACTGCATGGTGGTGCGAACGAGTCCTCTGACCACTCGTGCGTGGCCGGGCCAGGAGACCAGCACCACCGCCAGCACAGCATGGAAGAGGCTGGGCCCGAGCGCTGCTACGACAGCCATCGCCAGCAGAATTGTCGGGACCGCGAAGACAAAGTCCGCTGCGCGCATGACAAGCTCGTCCACCCACCCGCCGAGGTAGCCCGCGAGCCCGCCAAGTGTGCCTCCGATGGTGAACGCAAGGGCGACCAGCAGCATGGCGAGCGGGATAGAGATGCGAGCGCCCCACAGCACGCGCGAGAAGACGTCCCGGCCGAGCTCGTCGGTGCCCATGATGTGCGCGGCGGACGGTGGATCGTAAAGCGTGATTCCCTGCGCCAAAGGATCCTGCGGAGCTACCAGAGGTGCGATCACGGCGATCACGAACCAGAACGCTGCAATGACGAGCCCGACGATGGTCACAGGTTGCCTCCACGCACCGGGAATCCGGCGCCACGTAGAGAACGGCCTGCTGAGGGCGGCGCTCACGCGACTCGAATCCTCGGGTCGACCACGCCATACAGGATGTCGACGACCATGTTGACCAGGATGTAGACGATCGCGACGAAAAGCATCACGCCCACGATCGCCGGCAGGTCGAGACCCGTCGCGCTCCTGTACGAGTACTGGCCGATTCCCGGCCAGGAGAAGATGTTTTCCACCAGGACGGTTCCGGTCATGACGTTGCCGAAGGCGAGCCCAACCACCGTCAGGATTGGCGGAGATGCCGCTCGCAGGATGTGCCGGAACACCACCGTCACCTCGGGCAGCCCTTTGGCCCGCGCGGTACGGACGTAGTCGTTCTCGAGCACCTCGAGCACTGCCGAGCGGGTGAAGCGGGCGAAGAGTCCCATGTTGATGGCGGCAAGCACGCAGGCGGGCAGGATCAGATGCTGGACGCTGTTGACGAAGACGTCGAGCTGGCCGGCCGCCAGCGCGTCGATCGTGAACAGTCCGGTGAGATGGGGCGGTGGCAGCACGGCGGCATCGAGCCGGCCGCTTCCAGGAACCCAGCTCAGCTTGTAAAAGAAGACGAAGAGCGCCACCAGGGCAAGCCAGAACTGTGGCGTGGACATCCCTCCCAGGGACACAACACGGATGACCTGGTCGGCGAGCCGGTTGCGCTGGATGGCGGCGATCACTCCAAGGGTTATGCCGAGCACGATGGCGAGCGCCATCGCGGTGATCGCGAGCTCGGCGGTCGCGGGGATGTACTCGGCGAGGTCGGTGCGCACCGCCCGCCGGCTCTGCTCAGATTCGCCCAGGTCGCCGTGAAGAAGGTTTCCCAGATACACCACGTACTGGACCGGCACCGGCTTGTCGAGCCCGAAGTGTTCTCGGTAGAGCTTCACCGCGATCGGGTCGGAAGATGCCCGGTCGCCAAGGTTCGCGACCGCGGGATCACCCGGCACGAGGTGGGTGAGGACGAAAGCCATCACGGACACCCCTAGGCACAGAAACACCAGCGCGATAAGGCGCCGCCCTATGAAGAAGAGGAGTGGATGCTGGGAGCGGCGCTTGGCTAGCGCCGCTCCCAGTGAATCAGTTCGTGCCGATCGAGGCGAAGTCGAGGTACCAGACTGGGCTGTAAATGACATTGGTGAGGTTCTTGGTGGCTACCACGGACTGCCCTGGCTGAATGAGCGGAATCATCGGGCTCTTCTGGTTCATCAGGGTCTGGAGCTGCTGGTAGAGCTGGCCACGTGTGGCATTGTCCGGTGTCGCGCCGGCTTTGGCGCCGAGAGCTTCGATCTCCGGAGCAGCGCCGGTAAGCCAGCCCGCGCGCTTGCCAACCAGCTGGCCGGGCAAGAACGCCTGGTAGTTGTTGGGGTCGGGGAAGTCAGGAGCCCAGCCCGCGAGGCCGAGCCTGTACTTGGCGCCACGGTAGTTCGGCGTCGCGATCGAGCTGGGTTGGCCGTTGAGGTTGACGGTAATGCCAACCTCGGCGAGGTTGGCCTTGATCTTGGCAGCAAGCGAGTCGTTGAGGCCGGTGCTGCTGATCGTGTAGTCAAGGTCGATGATGGCACTGGAGACGCCCGATGCCTGCAGTTCGCTCTTCGCCTTGGTCACGTCACGCTTGACCGCCTGTGACAGCGGAAGGGCGCCGAGGAACTGGGACGGGACGACGCCAGGTGCCTGAGCCGCTCCCGCGCCGGCCACGCTGATCAAGCCCTGGTAGTCGATGCCATAGCGGATCGCGTTGACGAAGTGTTCGTTGGCGCAAGCCGAGTAGGTCTTGATGTTGCAGAACGCGAAAGTGATGTTGGGTGACGTGAAGCTCGACACGTTCAGCGCGCTGTTGCTCTTGAGGCTGGCCGCCTGGTCGCCGGACAGGCTGAGCTCGATCTGGTTCGATGCCTTCTGAATCTCGATCTGCTGCGTCGCGGCGGCAACGTTGCGGAAGATGATCGTTCCGAAGTTGGGCTTGTTTGGCCCCCAGTACTTGGTGTTTGCTTTCAGCACTACCTGCGAGGTGCTGACCGAGGACATCACGTAGGGACCGCTGCCAACAGATGACGTGCCCAGGAAGTCTTTGGCAGAGTCGGCTGTGGCGGCATCCTTGGCGGCGCTTCCGCCATGCGCCATCAGCAGCTTGGAGTTGATGATGCCGAGGGCGGGGTTCGTGACGATGAATGGAATCGCCGGGTTCGCGACTGAGGAGACGAGCACGAACGTGTAGTCGTCGGTCGCCTTCATCGAGGTGATCCCGTCGAGGAGATAGACGGGATTGTCGTGAAGGTTCAGGAGTCGGTTGTAAGTGAACTCGACGTCACGCGCGTTGAGCGGAGTCCCGTCGGCGAACTTCACGTCCTTGCGGATCGTGAACGTAAACGTCTTCGCGTCAGGGGAGACGGAGTAGGACTGAGCGACCAGAGGAACGGGTGTCGAAGAATCGCCCAGCTTGAACGTGAGCAGGCTGTCGTAGACCGCGTGGAAGAACGGATCTGCCTCGAAGTCGACGCCGCCGCGGCTGGGGTCGTTGTCCTTGCTGAAGTCCCAGGCGTAGGCGTGGTCGATGACCAGCGTTTTCCCCGCCGCGCTGTTTGACGGGCTCGTGGTCGCATTGTTGCCACAGGCCGCGAGAAGCACCATGAGCGCGCTCATGGCGGCGATAAACAATTTGCTTCGTCCCTGCATCAGACGGCTGTCCTCCCCAAAATCCGGTTGCCACACTGCCATCTCGCGGGAAAGATCTAATCCGCGACAATATACATTCTTCTCGTGAACGAGTCCCAACCGGTTCATGTCGCTTTGACCTCAAAACCCGGCGCGGCCGCTGCTGTAGACGCCGACGTGCTGGCGATACCGGTCATGTCAGGCGCTCCGCCCGACCCATTGCTGCTGGAGCTCGATCCCGCCGCGGCGGCGTTCGCAGCTTCGGGAGAGCACCGCGGCCGTCTGCATGAGGTGTTGCTCCTGCCCGCGGGGAGCGGACTCACCAGTCCACGCATCCTTCTCTATGGCCTCGGCGCCACGGCCGACCTGGACGGCTCCCGCCTTCGCTTCGCGCACCAGGAGATGGTGCGAGCATTGCGGGAGTTCGGCCATGGAAAGATCGCGGTGCTGAAGGCCGGCGCGCTCCGGAACGAGGACGTTGGTGCCGTCATCGAAGGCTGCGTTGCCGGCAGCTGGGATTGGCGCGACCGGAGTACGGGCCGCCACCCGGCGCCGCTGGCCGGCCTGACCCTGGTCGGATTCGGCGATGCGCCCGCCGCCGTGGTCGATGTCTCCCGCCGACTTGGCGAGGCCACAGCCAGGGCGCGCGAATGGCAGAACGCACCTGCCAACGAGTTGGGTCCGGATCGCCTCGAAGCCATCGCTGTCGAGCTCGCAAACAGTCTTGGCTTGGACTGCGAGGTCCTGAGGGCCAAAGCCCTAACCAAAGACGGTTACGCACTTCTGGCTGCGGTCGGCGCCGCGTCCGACCAGGAGCCCCGCCTGATCAGGCTGAAATATCGTGGCGGGGCCAAAGACGAACCAAACCTGGCCCTCGTCGGCAAGGGCATCACCTTCGACAGCGGTGGGCTCTCACTGAAGTCTTCCGATTGGATGGTCAAGATGCGTGGTGACATGGGCGGGGCGGCCGCCGTGCTGGCGGCGATCCAGGTCGTGGCGGAGAGCAAGCTCCCCATCAACGTGATGGCGGTGCTCGCGGTGGCCGAGAACTTACCGGGTCGCGGCGCCCAGCGGCCGGGAGACGTGTGGACGACCGCGTCTGGCAAAACCGTCGAAGTCTTGAACACCGACGCCGAGGGCAGGCTTGTGCTGGCCGACGCCGTCACTTACGCGGTGCGCTCAGGTGCAACCCACCTCGTCGACCTGGCAACCCTGACCAGCGACGCGCGGGCCGCCCTCGGCCATGCTGCCTCGGCGGCGGTGAGCAATGACGAACGGCTGTGGAGTCTCGTGGCCGCCGCGGGCGAAGCTGCGGGAGACCGGGTCTGGCGGCTGCCGATGTACCCGGACTTCCGAGAGCTGATCCAGAGCCAGAGCGCCGACCTCAAAAACTCCTACTACGGCGAGGCCGGCGTGATCACCGCGGCGATGTTCATCGGCGAGTTCGTCGAGGGGCGGCCGTGGGTCCATCTCGACATCGCCGGCAGCCACTGGAACGAGAACCAAGCGCACCGCGACATCCCACGCGGCCCGCTTGGAGCGGGGACGCGGCTCTGCTACCGGCTGGCCGAGCTGATGGCCGAGCAGTCCACCGGAGGCGATGTCAATGGCGCCCGTTGACAGCCGCGTGCCGGTCTTGATCGCCACCTGGCTGGATTCCAGGCACGCGGAGCGAATCGCCGCCGCCGAACCGGACCGGATTGAGTTGATCTACGAGCCGGAGCTCCTGCCGACGACCCGCTACGAAGCAGACCATCACGGACCTCCAAGGCCGTTGACCGAGGAGCAGCGCCTGCGCTGGCAGAATCACCTTGGCCGGGCCGAGATCGCTTTCGAGTTCGACTGGGAACGCCCTGAAGAGCTGCTCAAAAGGGCCCCCCGGTTGCGCTGGGTGCAGGCGACCAGTTCCGGGATCGGTCCGCTCGTCGAGCACCTCGGCCTCGCCGGCTCGCCGCTGCTCATCACCAACGCCGCGGGAATCCACGCTCAGCCGCTGGCGGAGTTCGTGCTCCTCACCGCTCTGTACTTCGCCAAGGAGATGCCGCGGGTCAACACCTGGAAAGCGGAGCGCCACTGGGAGCGCTTCTGCGGCCAGGAAGTTTTCGGATCGCGGATGACGCTCATCGGTTTGGGCCGCGTGGGATCGAGGATCGCAGTGTTGAGCTCGGCCCTCGGCATGGAGGTGACCGGACACCGAAGAACGACCGGAGGGCAAACTCCGCCTGGCGTAAGCAGGCTTGTCGACGCGGCAGGACTTGACGCCGTGCTTCCCGAAACCGACATCCTCGTGATCGCCGCGCCCGACACTCCGGAAACCACCAACCTGATCGATCGCAGGCGCCTTGCCCTCCTGCCCGCGCACGCTGTGGTGGTGAATGTCGGTCGCGGTTCGCTCATCGATGAGCCGGCGCTGATCGAGATGCTTCAGGCCGGTCGCCTGCGCGGCGCCGGCCTCGACGTCTTCGCGAAAGAGCCACTGCCGGCCGACAACCCCCTGTGGGCGATGCCGAACGTGATCGTCTCGCCGCATTCGGCGAGCACGGTGGTACAGGAGAACGACCGCCTAGTCGATCTGTTCATCGAGAACCTGCACCGGTACCTGGATCGCCGCCCCCTCGTCAACGTTTTCGACCACGCACGGAGATACTGAAAGTGCCCGAGAAACCCAATTCCGTTTTCGCTGGTGCCATTTCCGCTGCGGTGACGCCATTACGGGAGGGTGGGGACGCGGTGGATCTGGAGGCGATCGGACCGATGGTCGAGCACCTGGTCGCTGCGGGCGTCGATGGGATCCTGGCACTCGGCACAACGGGCGAAGGCATTCTCTTGAGCTCCGACGAGCGCCGCGCAGCGGCTGAAGCATTCCTTCGAGCAAGGGTCGGCCGCGCAATCGTGATAGTTCACTGTGGCGCGCAGACAACTACGGCCACAGTAGCGCTCGCCGCGCACGCGGCCGAGCTCGGCGCGGACGCCGTGGCGGTGATAGCGCCTCCTTACTTCGCACTGGACGACGCGTCGCTCGTCGAACACTTCACCGCCGCCGCCCGCGCTTGCGCGCCGCTGCCCTTCTTCATATATGAGTTCGCCGCACGAAGCGGTTACTCGGTGAAGCCCGCAGTGATCGAGGAGCTGCGGTCCCGCCTGTCAAACCTTGTCGGGCTGAAGGTGTCGGATGCGCCGTGGGAGCGTTTCGAGCCGTATCTGATCGACGGGCTCAAGGTCTTCGTCGGGCCTGAGTCCCTGATCCATCGCGGCCTCGCCGCCGGCGCCGTGGGCGCAGTATCCGGGCTGGCGGCGGCGTTCCCGGAAGCGGTAACCGAAGTAGTGCGTCGACCCACTGAAGCCGGCGCGCATCGACTTGGCGAGATCCGCGACCGGGTGCAGCGCTTTCCATTCCAGGCGGCGCTCAAGCACCTGCTGGCCAGGCGAGGCGTGCCGATCCAGGAGCACTGCCGGAGACCGCTGCGGGCTCTGCACCCAAACGAAAAGGCAGAGCTCGATGGCTTGGCGGAAGAGCTCCTCCCGGTTGTGGCGCGCTGACCTGGTACCTCAACCTGAGGTGACCGACTGGTCGATAGCCGACCTCTCTCGGCGCCTTGATAGCGGCGAGCTAAGCGTGCGCCGGCTCGCTGAGATGCACCTGGAACGGATCGCCGCCATCGACCAGGTCGGGCCCAGTCTGCGCTCGGTCATCGAGATCAACCCGGACTGGGAGGAGATCGCCGACCGGCTCGATCGTGAGCGACGCGAAGGCCGGGTGCTCGGGCCTCTGCATGGCATCCCCCTACTGGTCAAGGACAACATCGACACAAAAGACCGCATGCAGACCACTGCCGGTTCGCTCGCTCTCCTGGGCGTGCCGGCTCCCGTCGATGCCCCGCTGGTTGCTCGTCTTCGGGCGGCGGGCATGCTCCTGCTCGGCAAGACCAACCTCAGCGAATGGGCCAACTTCCGCTCCTCGCGGTCGTCCGGGGGATGGAGCGGGCGGGGCCGGCAGTGCCGCAACCCGCACGTGCTCGACCGGTCTCCGTGCGGCTCCTCCAGCGGGTCGGCGGTCGCCGTCGCGGCAGGCCTTATTCCCGTTGCCGTCGGGACCGAGACGGACGGCTCCATCATCTGCCCGTCGTCGGCCAATGGAGTGGTCGGAATCAAGCCGGCGGTCGGCCTGGTCAGCCAGGACGGGATCATCCCCATCTCGCGAAGCCAGGACAGCGCCGGCGCCCACGCCCGCCACGTGCGCGATGCCGCGCTCTTGCTGGGCGCGCTCGTCGACGTTCCGACAGACTTCACGGCTCATCTCGATACGGGCGCGCTGCGTGGTCGCCGTCTCGGGGTTCTTCGCGAGCCTTTCACCGGCTACAGCGAGCACACCGACAAAGTGCACGAGGCGGCCCTGCTCGGCCTCCGCGACCTCGGCGCGGAACTGATCGAGGTCGAGATTTCGACGACCAAGGCGATGCGTGCTGACGAGCGAAAGGTGGAGACGACCGTGATGCAGTACGAATTCAAAGCGGGGATCGATTCGTATCTCGCGGGCAGGCCGGGGATCGAGCTGCGCTCGCTCGCCGATCTGATCCGCTTCAACGAGGAGCACGCGGCGGAGGAGATGCCGTATTTCCGCCAGGAGATCTTTGAAGCGTGCCAGGCCAGGTCAGGCCTCGATTCCGCCGACTATCTCTCCGCGCTCGCCGAGTCGCACCGGCTGTCGCGCGACGATGGCATCGACGCCACGCTCGACAGACACCAGCTTGACGCGCTCGTGGCGCCCTCACGGCCACCCGCCTGGGTGATCGATCAGCTCAACGGCGACCGCGTGATCGGCGGCTCGACCCAGCCGTCGGCGATGGCGGGGTACCCGATCGTGACCGTGCCATCGGGGATGGCCTTCGACCGCTTACCTCTTGGCCTCGCTTTTTTTGCCCGGCCTGGCTCGGAGGCGCTTCTGCTCGGCATGGATTACGCCTTCGAGCAGCTGACGAAAGCTCGCCGGGCGCCGCGCTTTCTGCCGACTCTGGACCTCGCCTGAGCGGCCGTTTAGGCCGCGACCCAGCGAGAAGGCTTACTGCGTGTACCAGAAGATGTGTGCGCAAAATGCTCCGACGAATCCCGCGAAAAGGCCCGCGAGGACTGGATGACTTCGCGCCCATAACTGGATTACCTGGCCCGGCGTTGGCCGCTTCAGGGCGAGACAGAGGACATCGAGAACCACAATGAGCAGGATCAGGCCAGGACCGCCTGTCGCGATGAGCTGCGGATAGTTCATCAGAAGTAGGTACCTGGACGGTGCCACAGCCAGCGGCCGGCAATCAGTGCCCCGAGGATAAAAACCAGCAGGGTCCAATCGTTCTGTATCGACTTCACGCACATGACGTAGTAGGTGATCGGATGAAGACCCGAAGGGTTTTCCACCGCCCAAGGGTTGGCGACTGCCCTCGTCTCATACCACCAGGCGAACGTAATGAAGGCCATCAATACGGTCAGGCCTATCTGCGCCAACAACCGACCTCGGGTGTCCTGGCTATCCGTGGGCCTGTGGAGCTTGCCAAGCAACCCGCCGAGAAGGAACGCGAAAATGATCGCGGCAAACGCGCCGGTCGGCCAGAGGCTGTCCGGCACCAGGCTTGTCGGACAGTTCGATTCTTTGAAATCCGAGTATCGATGCCATGCCGCGAAGGTGACGATTACGAAAACGCCGCCGACTACTAGGGGCACCATCGCCTGGGTATGCGATAGGCGGCGCGCCAGACCCTCATCCGGCGGGCGTGGAGGCGGGGGGGATGTAGCCGCGTTCACGGTTTCCAAACGAAATGGCCGAACACGGCGCCGGCTGCCAGAAACACAAGCCCAACAAGCGCTTGGTTCTTGCTGGCGATCCTATGAATTGGACGTCCCAGGTGGTGATCCCACCAAAGGATCGGCCGTATCCACCAGGGACCTCTAGCAGGAAGTTGGCCGCCAACGGGAGGAGGCGATCGATGGATTAGGAAAGACGACAGATCTTTGAGACAAAGGGACAACATCGCGACGCCGAGCCAGAACAATGCGGCGGATGCGTGAACCCACATTGAATTGCCACCGCTCTGCTGCGGACCCCAGCTGTGGCCGCCGAACCAGTCCCACAGGTTTCCTGCCAGAAACACGAGAACAAAGAGCCAGATGAACCCGACGCGTCTGATGTGGCGCGCTTCTTGAGATTTGGAAGTGATGACCTGAATTGGCGAGGCGGGGACAGTCATCTCTCCTTTCGACGACGCAGGCCTAGATGCCAACCTCGTGACCTCCCCATCGCCGAAGGCTGGTGCCATCGGCGCTTCCGGGCCATCTTAGGCATTTACCGCCGAAAGTAAAGTGCCTTGTTAACCGTGCCGACCCGCCGTCTCAGTGCAGTGAGTCGGCGCTAGGAAAGGAGTTTTATCGCGAACTCCGAATAGGAATCGGCGACTTCATCGACACTTCGCGGGCCGCCGGGCTCGAACCATTCCGCGACTCTGAGGCCCATGGCCGCGATCGCGGCTACCGCAAGCCACGGATCGGGGATGTGAAACGACCCGGTCTCGATGCCACGCTTCACAACGTCGAGGAACATCTGCTCCGAATCCAGACGCACTCGCATCACGCGTTCCGCGTTCGCCGGCGAGAGCGCATGCAGCTCCTTGTTGCAAAGCCGCGCCAGGAGCGGGTAGGTCGCGTGCATGACCACGTGGGCTCTGACGAGCGCCTCCATCTGGTCGCGGGGGTCCGCACCGGACCCCATCAGCGCCTTGCGAAGCAGCTCGTTGTGCTCTTCGTGGCCCATGGTCACGAGCTGGAAGAGGAGGTCCTCTTTCGCATTGACGTGGGCGTACACGGAGCTCGCCCTCACCCCCGTGGCACTGGCCAGGTCCCGCGTCGACAGACCGTGGTAGCCGCGCTCGCAGAATCCGATCAGCGCGGCTTCCTGTAGGCGGCGGAGAGTCCCGTTCGCCGTCGCCCGGGGGGGCAGCAGGGCGCCCTTGGCAGCGGTGAGGGGCGGAATCGACTGGATCGGATCGGCATTTGAAATGACCGACCGGCGGGTGCGCGAATCGGTGCTCAAGCCGGCCTCATGGTAGCCCACGAACTCCTCATTGACATTGACATCCAGGCGATTAGACTAACGAGCGATCGTTCGTAATTGGTGGGTTTCCACGTTTCATTTGGCGCTGAGACGAGCGAGCGCTAGATCGCCTACCCGGATTCTGAGGTGGTGGCAAGGTTGGCTTCGAACGGCGAGCTCATAGGACGCGTGCGCGCGGGCGAAGTCGAGCTCGCGTACCGCCTCTGGCCCGGCAAGGGCCCGGCCATCGTCGCCATCCACGGCTTGACGGCTTCACACGTCAACTTCATCGGCATCGCCGAGCGACTCGCCGGGCGGCGGCCGCTTCTCGCCTTCGACCTTCGTGGACGAGGCCAGTCCGACAAGCCGGCCGGCGGCTACGGCATGCGGCAGCACGCGCGCGACATCGCGGCCGCGATGCACACGCTGGGATTGGGCCGCAGCGTCGTGCTCGGCCATTCGATGGGCGCGTACATCGGGACAGCGCTCGCGGTTGAGTTTCCGGAACTTGTCGCAGGCCTCGTCATGCTCGACGGCGGTTACCTGCTCGACCCGCCGGCGGACTTTGATCCAGACCTGCTGCTGGACACACTGCTCAAGCCCCAGGTCGAACGCCTACGCACCACGTACCCGTCTCGCGCCGGGTATCTCGACTTCTGGCGGGGGCTGCCGGCCTTCCCGGCCGCGGATTGGGGCCCGTGGGTCGAGGCCTACCTCGAATACGACCTTGGCGGAGAGCCACCCGAGCTCCGCGCCCGGGCGGCTGAACCGGCGGTGCGCGAGGACTTCCGGTCGATGGCGCAGAAACAAGAGGCAAAGCAGCGGCTCGGCGCAATCAGCTGTCCGGTCATGGTCATCCGTGCCGAAGACGGTGTCGCGCCCGGCCAGCCGCCGATCATCCCCGACCAGGTCATGGCGGAGATCCGCGAGCGAATCCCGTCGGTCGAAGAACACCTCATCCCGGGTACCACGCATTACACGATCGCCCTGGCGGATCCAGGTGCGTCCGCCGTCGCGGCCCTCGTCGACAAATTCGCCGCCCGCTGTCTGGATTCAACCGTCATTTCCCATTAGGAGGCAAACAACGTGATCCGTTTGTTGAACCGTCTCAAGGCGCTTGTCGCCATTTCGGGCATCGCGGTGCTCGTGGCTGGGTGCGGCGGAAGCACCAATCCTCCGGTAGCGAAAGCCGATGTCAAATTCGGCCTGATCTACTCGCAGACCGGCGCGCTTGCCGCCTACGGAAAGGAGTACATCGAGGGCTTCAACATCGGCCTCAAGTACGTCACGAAAGGCACGGGCTCGGTCAACGGCCACAAGATCGTCGTCAGCGTGAACGACGACGCGGGTGACGCGGCCAAGGCCGTCACGATCGCCAAAGACCTGATCGGCCAGGGTTACCACATCATCGGTGGCAGCGCGTCCTCCGGCGTGGCCCTCCAGGTCGCTCCCATCGCGGCCCAGAACAAAGTCCTGTTCATCTCGGGCGCAGCCGCCAGCGATGCCGTCACCGGGATCAACAAGTACACGTTTCGGTCTGGCCGGCAGAGCATCCAGGACGTCTTGACCGCGAAGGCGATGATCGGCGATGTCACGGGCAAGAAGGTCCTGGTTTTTGCCCAGGACACGGCCTTCGGACAAGGCAACGTGACGGCGGTCAAGTCCGTCTTCACGGGTGCCACGGTCACCTCGCTCCTGGTTCCGTTCAGTGCCAGCGACTTCACGCCTTTCGCTAAGCAGGCGAAGGACTCCAAAGTCGACATGATCTTCGTCGCCTGGGCCGGAGCCACCGCGCAGTCGATGTGGCAGGCGATGACCCAGCAGGGCGCCGTGGACTCGAGCACGGTGGTCACTGGCCTCGCCGAGAAGGCGACCTGGCCGATCTTCGGCACGGCCGGCAGCAAGATCTCGCTGCTCGCGCACTACTTCGAAGGCGCATCCTCGAACGCCGTCTGCACCAACCTCATCAGTGAGGAGAAGAAGATGGGCTCGTTCTCCGATCTATTCAGTCCCGACGGCTTTGTGACCGCGCAGCTGCTGGCCCGCGCCGTAGAAAAAGCGGACGGCGACACCAACGTGGACGCGATGATCACTGCGCTTGAGGGCTACAGCTTCCTCGCGCCGAAAGGACAGCAAACGGTCCGTGCCGCGGACCACGCGATGCTTCAGCCGATGTTCATCGCCAAGCTGAACCAGAGCGGCACCGACTACACCGCGACGCTGGTCAAGACACTCTCAGCTCAAGACACCGCACCGCCGCAGAAGTAGTCTCTTCGTCCGCTGAGATGGTGAAGTCCACCGCACCGGTGCTGAAGGTGCACAACCTCGGCTTCCGTGTCGGTGGCTTCACCATCGTCGATGGGGTGAGCTTTGCGCTCGCTCCAGGTGAGTTCGTGAGCGTGATCGGTCCGAACGGCGCGGGCAAGACGACGTTGCTCAACTTGATCAGCGGCATAGCTCGACCCACCGCCGGCTCCGTCGAGCTGCTCGGACGGAACGTCACCGGCGATCGGCCGTTCCAGCGCGCCCAGGCCGGACTCGGCCGCACCTTCCAGACTTCGACAGTCTTCAATGCACTTTCCGTGATGGAAAACGTACGGCTCGGCGTTCAGGCCCATCAGGGCGGCAGCCTGCAGCCCTGGCGGCGAGCGGCCGCCGACACCGGTACGGTTCTGCGCTCTGCCGAGGCGCTTGCACAGGTCGGTCTTGCGGACGTCGCGCCGCTTCCCGCGGCCCTGCTCCCGCACGGGACCAAGCGGCGGCTGGAGCTGGCCATCCTGCTCGGCGGTGGTTTCGAGGTCCTGCTCCTCGACGAGCCGACCTCAGGCCTGTCGGTCGAGCATGTCGCCGGCATGATCGATGTCATCCGCTCACTGCACCGCGAGCAGGGCAAGGCCATCCTGATGGTCGAGCACCGGATGGACGCGGTGATCGGTCTAAGCGACAGGGTCGCGGTGATGCATCAAGGCAAGCTGCTGCGAATCGATACGCCGGCAAATGTGATGGCCGACCCAGTCGTCCAGGAAGCCTACCTCGGTCCGGAAAGCGTGTGAGCGCTCCCACCGCCATCCGCACTCTGCTCGAGGTCGAGGACCTTCACGTCCATCTCGGTGAGTCGCACATCCTCCAGGGAGTCAGCTTCAAGGTCCCGGCCGGTGGCGTGACTGCTCTTCTCGGCCGCAACGGTGCGGGGAAGACCACCACCATCAAGGCGATCCTTGGCCTCGTCGGTCGCAGCGGCTCGATCCGGCTGTCGGAGCGCGAGCTGACCCGGATGCCGACCCACCAGATCGTGCGCCTTGGTGTCGGATACGTCCCCGAAGAACGGGAGATCTTCTCGGAGCTCAGCGTGGCTGAGAACCTCAAGCTCGCCGAGCGCGACAAGAAGCCGCGGTACGACCTCGTGTTCGAGTTGTTTCCCGAGCTCCAGCAGCGCCGCGCGCAAGCGGCGGGCAGCCTGTCCGGCGGCCAGCAGCAGATGGTCGCCATCGCCCGGGCGCTGCTCAACGAAAACCAGATCATCCTCGTCGACGAGCCGACCAAGGGACTGTCTCCGCTGATGGTCACGAATGCAGCTTCCGCGCTGAAACGTGCCGCCCAGGCGGCCACCCTGCTGCTTGTTGAGCAGAATCTCCAGGTCGCGCGAACGCTTGCGGAGAAGGTCGTGGTGCTCGACCAGGGCCGCGTCGCGTACACGGGTGACGTGGCCGAGCTCATGGCCGACCCCGCCCTTGCCCGGCGCTATCTCGGCGTCGGCGGTCACTGATGAAAACAAGATGAGCACGGTCATCTTGCTGCTGGTCACGGGTCTTGGTCTCGGCGCTCTTTACTTCCTGATCGCGTCTGGACTCTCGCTCACGTATGGGTTGATGCGGGTGCTCAACTTCGCCCACGGCATTTTCCTGACCGTTGGCGGCTACGCGTCGTGGTGGATCGCGGTCCGCCTTCCGATCGGAGAGCCGTGGCGCTTTCTGATTGCCCTGGCCGGCTGCATGGTCGTCGGCGCGATCGTCGCCGCCGCGGTGGAGGTCAGCCTGATTCGGCCGCTTTACCGGCGCCACATCGAGCAGGTGCTCGTGACGGTCGGCCTCGCTTTGGCCTTCACGGCATTGGTCCAGGGGATTTTCGGCCCGGACCCGATTTCGTATCCCGCCCCAGGCTGGACCCAGGGGGTCACGCAGCTTGCCGGCGCGAACATCCCCAACAGCAGGCTGCTTGCTATCGCTGTCGCGGCGGCGGTGTTTCTCCTCCTGGCCGCGTTCCTCCGGTTCACGCGCTGGGGCCTGATCGTTCGTGCCGGCGTCGAGAACCGATCCATGGTGACCGCCCTTGGGATCGACGTCCAGCGCGCGTTCACCCTCATCTTTGCGCTGGGCGGGGTCGCCGCCGCGCTCGCCGGTGCTCTGGGTGCTCTCTACTTCGGCAACATCGACCCGCAGCGAGGCACCGCCACCCTGATCTTCGCCTTCATCGTCATCGTCATCGGCGGCCTTGGCTCCTTCACCGGCTCCGTGCTCGCCGCGGTGGTCGTCGGGCTGCTCCAGCAGTTCATCAATTACTACTCGTCGGTGTACTGGGGATTTTCGGCCGCCGGCGACCTGTCGGTGGTGCTGCTTCTCGCCGTGGTGCTTCTGTGGCGACCTCAGGGCTTGCTCGGCCGGAGCGTCGGCTAGCTTGTTGCGCCAACTTCGCTCGCGCAGGAGCACGATTGCCGCACTGGTCGTTTTCGGGCTGCTGGCTGCGATCCCGTTCGCGGATTTCGAGATTCCCGGCTTGTTCAACGGCCTCCTGAGCCAACCGGGCCCGCTGCAGCTTCTGGCCCTGTGCGCCACTTTTGCTGGCGTTGCGCTGAGCTACAACCTTCTGTTCGGATACACGGGATTGCTCTCGTTTGGTCACGCGCTCTATTTCTCGGTGGGCATCTACCTCACTGACATCCTCCTGACCCGATACCACTGGGCGCTCCTGCCGGCCCTGGCGATGACGTTTGCCGCCGGCATCGTTCTTCCTCTCATCCTTGGGGCAGTCTCGCTGAGGGTTGGAGGGATAGCGTTCGCCATGGTCACCCTCGCCTTTGCCCAGGCGGGCTCGATCCTCGTCTATGCGAATCCCGGACGGCTGACCGGAGGGGAAGAGGGGCTGGGTCTGGACGTAACCAGGATCCCGGACTTCTTGATCGGCGTGATCAACACGAAGAACCTCTACTGGATCGCGCTTGGTTACCTGCTGTTGACATTCGTGGTCTGCTGGTGGGCGGTCAACTCGCGCCCCGGCAAGGTCTGGCAGGCGATTCGGGAGAATGAACGGCGCGTCGAGGTGATGGGCCTCAACCCCTATGTGTTCAAGCTGCTCACCTTCACGCTGAGCGGGTTTCTTGCAACTCTCGGCGGCATCGTCTATCTGCTCCTGCTCGGCGGCGCGACACCTGGAGTGACCACCGCCAACTTGAGCCTGGCCTTGCTTTTGATGGTGGTCCTCGGCGGCGCGGGCAGTCTATGGGGACCGGCTCTCGGTGGCGCTCTTTACGAGTATCTCGACTTTCGCCTGCTCAAGCTCTCTTCGTCCAGCGAGATCCACTCGCTGCCTGTTTGGCTGCGGGCGCCCCTGGCAGAGCCGCTGTTCATCCTCGGGGTTCTTTTCATACTGCTCGTCTTCTTCTTTCCCGGCGGCATCGCAGGGATCGCCGGCCGCTTACGGCGCGCGGGTCACCGATGACGGCCGGCCTCAGAGCAATGGATCGCTCACCGGGCCGACCCCGCTGTCTAGATCCGTTTGATCGTCGCGAACCAAGCCGGTGCGCCATCGTCGTGGTACCTCGTCAGAACCCGGTCCGGTTCGATGGCGGCGACATTCCATCCATTGTTGGGGTTGAACGCCGCTCTCAGTTCTTCCTGAGTGATGGGGTGCGGGCCAGTATTGGGACCATCCTCACTAAAGCACAACACATACAGGGTCCCATCGTGCTCGGTCACCGACGCCAAACTCGCCACGTATTGTGGCCGCTCGTCGCCGTCGAAGGTGTGGAACAGTCCGGAGTCCAGGACCGTCTGAAACCTGCGTCCTAAACGCTCCAGCTGGAATGCGTCAGCCGCAGCGAACTCAATCTCGATGCCACGGTCGTCGGCGTTCGCTCGGGCGATCGCCAGTGCCGTCTCAGCCACGTCAACGCCCAGAACCGACAATCCCAGCGAGGCGATGTGAAGAGCGTTCTCGCCGGTCCCGCAGCCCGCATCGAGCACCGCTCCGGCGAATCCGCCTTCGGATGCCAAATGCACTATTGCCGGCTGCGGCCGGCCAATATCCCAAGGCGCAGAGCCGTTGTGGTACGAGGCATCCCAGGGCAGTCCCGTCAGCCGCTCGTGACTGGTTGGGTGCCGACCACTGAACTGATCGTCAGCGAGGTTTCCTGATTGCTTCGACAACGTCGTCCCCTTCCTGCAACTGATCTTGCCACCTTATGGTGGCACGCCAATCCGCAGGTCTTGACGTTTCTCTGCGAAATACCTGGCTCGCGTCATGATTTCCTAGCCAATGACGCCTCCGGACAGTCACCTGGATCTCCTCGAGCGGCCGCTCTTCGCCCACCTCGCCACCGTTCGCCCGGATGGCGCGCCGCAGGTCAATCCAATGTGGTTCCTGTGGGACCCGGAAAACCAGGTCATCAAGCTGACCCACACCAAGAAGCGCCACAACTATCGAAACCTCCAGGCAGAGCCGCGCATCGCGCTGTCGATCACCGACCCTGACAACCAGTACCGATACCTTCAGGTGCGGGGGATCGTGGAGAAGATCGAGGACGACCCTACCGGCGCCTTCTACAACGTGCTGAGCACGCGATATCGCGGACATCCAATAGAAGTTCGCGACAAGGAAGTGCGCGTGATCTTGCATGTCCGCCCTACTGCATTCAAAGCGCGCGACTTATAGGCTTCTATCGATGGTTACTGTGAGCGCCGAATCCAAAGGCGAGGACTGGGTGTGTGACGTCAGCGTCGATCAGGCCGGCCAGCGGACGCGGCATACGGTCACGGTCAGGCGAGCCGATCTCGAGCGCTGGGCCGTCGGAACCAAACGCGAGGACGTGGAAGGGCTCGTCTCCCAGAGCTTCGACTTTCTTCTCGAGCGAGAGCCGCCCACCGCGATCCTCGCCACTTTCGAGCTCTCCGTGATCCGGCGTTACTTTCCGGAATACGATGCCGCCTTCCGGCGCTGATCCTGCTCTGAGCGACATCCGAGCTCTCACCTTCGACGTCTTCGGCACCACCGTGGATTGGCGCTCGGGAGTCGCCGCCGAAGCTCGGCGCCTCGGCGCGTTGAATGGCGTGCGCGCCGACTGGGAGCGGCTGGCCGACCTCTGGCGCGCGCTCTACATGCCATCGATGAACCGCGTCCGGAGCGGCGAGCTCCCCTGGACCAACTTCGACCGGCTGCACCGAATGTCGCTGGATCAAGTCCTGCACGACGTCAACGCGGAAGGCTTCGACGACAGTGCACGCGAAGAGCTCACCCTGGCCTGGGAGCGGCTGCCCGCGTGGCCCGACTCTGTGCAGGGCCTGGCTCGGCTTGGCAAGCGCTTCACGGTGTCGACGCTTTCCAACGGCAATCGAGCGCAGCAGACTGCGCTGATCCAATTCGCAGCGTTGCCCTTCCAGCGCCTGCTGTCGGCGGAGGACTTCCGCCACTACAAGCCCGACCCGGAGGTCTACCTGGGCGCCGCTTCCGAGCTCGGCCTCGAAGCAGGCGACGTGATGATGGTGGCCGCACACAAGGCAGACCTCCGTGCCGCGCAAGCCGCAGGCATGCGAGCGGCCTTCGTCGAGCGGCCCCTGGAGAAGGGACCAGATGGCGGAGCGGATCTCCTGCCTGATCCGCAGGCAGACGTGCAGGCCACCGACTTCATGGACCTTGCCGACAAGTTGGGCTGCCCTTGATCGATGCAATAACCTCTTCCACCACACAAGGAGGGCGCCGGTGAACTATCTACGTAAGGTCGATTTCGCCCAGCTCGCGGCGTCTCGAGAACGCGTCAGCCAATCGCTGCTGGACCGCGATTCGGGCGCCACGAGCTGCAGCGTCAACTGCATCAAGACGCCGCCCGGCGAAGGATCCCCTGCGGGCTTGCATACCCACGCGGTCGATCAGCTGTTCTACATCCTGAGCGGGACGATGAGCCTGGACATCGCAGGCGAGACTCACGTCGCGGGCCCAGGCACGCTGGTCGTATTTCCAGCCGGCGTGCCCCACCGCAACTGGAACGGCGGCGCCGAGGCCACGATTCACCTGGCTTTCAACTCGCCATTGCCGGAGGCCGGGGTACCCTTTGCGCGCCCTGCCTAGTAAAACGACCGCTCTGCCGTCGTGAGTTTCACCACCCGCCCTGAGCTGAAAGGCACCTTTGGCATGGTGAGCTCGACCCACTGGCTCGCCACGCAATGCGGGATGGCGGTGCTCGAGCAGGGCGGCAACGCGTTCGACGCCGCCGTCGCCGCCGGATTCGTCCTGCAGGTCGTCGAGCCACACCTGAACGGCCTTGGCGGGGAAGTCCCGATCCTGCTCTGGGACGTCTCTCGTCGACGAGTCGAAGTCATCTGCGGTCACGGGGCTGCGCCCAAGGCGGCAACCATCGAGTCCATCACCTCTCTCGGCTTGAGCGACATCCCCGGCACCGGCCTGCTTGCCGCATGCGTCCCGGGCGCCTTCGGCGGATGGATGGCCCTGCTGCGCGATCACGGAACGTGGCGGCTCGGTGAGGTCATGCGCTTCGCCATCGACTACGCGCATTCCGGTTACCCAGTAGTGCCGCGCATCGCCGACGTGGTCACCATGGTCGAGGGGCTCTTCCGCGAACACTGGCCCACCTCCGCGGACGTCTACCTGCGAGACGACCGGCCCATGCCTGGTTCGCTGTTCCGCAACCCGGACCTCGCCTCGACATACCGGCGGCTGGTGCGCGAAGCGGAATCGAACCTTGGTGGGCGAGAGGGGCAGATCGATGCTGCGCTGACTGCCTTCTATTCAGGATTTGTCGCTGAGGCCATCGACAGTCACTGCCGCAACGAGTTCATGGACAGCTCGGGGACCGCGCACCGCGGCCTCCTCACGGGCGCGGACCTGGACGGCTTCAGGGCGAGGCACGAGGATCCTGTGACAGCGGATTTCGAGGACTGGACGGTGGCCAAGGTCGGGCCATGGAGCCAAGGGCCCGTGTTCTTGCAGCAGCTTCGCCTGCTCGAGGCGGACGGTTTGCGTGCGGCCGGCTTCCTCTCAGCCGACCACATCCATCTCGTCGCCGAGTGCGCGAAGCTCGCCTTCGCCGACCGGGAGGCCTGGTACGCCGACCCCGACTTCGCCGATGTGCCTTTAGCCGACCTCCTCTCGCGGGACTACGCTGCCGCGCGTCGCACCCTGGTTGGCGACCGCGCGTCGATCGAGCTCCGGCCGGGCGCGCCCGGCGGCCGCAAGCCTCGCTTGCCTAGGCAATCCGGCCAGGCGGTGGCCGAGGGCCACTGGACGGGTGCCGGAGCGCAGGCGGTCGGCGAGGTGCGAGGCGACACGGTGCACGTCGCGGTGGCGGACCGCCACGGCAACATGGTCGCCTGCACGCCCAGCGGTGGGTGGCTGCAGAGCTCGCCTGTGATCGCCGGCTTGGGCTTCTGCCTGGGCACCCGCGCGCAGATGCTCAACCTGGATCCAGACCACCCCAACCGGCTCGAGCCAGGCAAGCGACCGCGCACGACGCTCAGCCCGTCACTCGCATTGCGCGACGGCGAGCCGCGGCTTGCTTTCGGCACTCCCGGGGCCGACCAGCAAGACCAGTGGTCGCTCGAGTTCTTCCTCGCGCATGCAGTCTTCGGCCACGATCTGCAGGCGGCGATTGACGCCCCGATGTTTCACACCAAGCACTTCCCCGACTCTTTCGCGCCGCATGCCGTGCATCCCGGAAGCCTCTATGTCGAGTCGCGTGTGGGGAGCGAGGTTCTTGGCGAGCTCAGAGCACGCGGGCACGATGTAGTGGACTCAGGCCCATGGTCGTTGGGCCGCATGTGCGCAGTCGGCCGCGACGGCAAAACAGGAACCAACGCGGGAATGTTGTCCGCCGCCGCCAATCCGCGGGGCGGCCAGGGATACGCCGCCGGCCGCTAGCCGGTAATTCACCTCCCCCTTCAGGGGGAGGGTTGGGAGGGGGTGGGAGGAAAGCAGGCCTCCTCTCGCGCGCGTCTCTATATATGTGCAACAGTGGGCCAATGCTCCGGGTTGCGGTCAAGCTGCCGGCGCCGGCCGGCCGGATCGGCGACTACCTGGCCGACGTGACCGCCCTCGAGGCCGCCGGGGCGGACTCGATCTGGCCCGAGAGCGGCTTGGGATCATCAACCGAACCCTGGATCCTTCTGGGAGCGGTTGCCGCCGTCACGCATCGCGTCCGCCTCGGACTGTCGGCCGGCTCCGAGGCCGGTTGGCTGGACGCTGTCGCCAACCTCGGACGCTTGACCAGCGGTCGGGTCGTGGTCGGGGTGCGGCCGGGACGCGATCTCACGGCGCTCGTCGAACAGCTCAAGAGCCCGCGCTCCGTTCCCTCCTCGATTCTCCTGGTTTGCCGCACCCCCGGGGAGGCCAGGCGATCGGCCCGCGCGGTGGACGGCGTGATCCTGCCGGGCGGTGACGAAGAGGTGCGGGGGCTGCGCTCTCACGACGCCGACTCCGAGCTGTGGGTCGACGCATCCCTCCCGGCCGACAAGGCGAGCTGGGTGAGCACGATCGCCACCCTGGAGGCCGCTGGAGCCACCGGCATCATCGTCCCGTGGGACCCACGGCTGGTCGATCTTCTGCGCAGCGCCGGCGAGCCGGACGACCGCACCGATCTACTCATCGCCGCGGGCTGACACTTAGCTGATACCCACTAGACAGGTCTTCACCGCTTCTTAACCTTCGTGTACAGGAGGCAACTTACATTTCCTTGCACTCGGCCTCACCAGGCCGAACAGGAAAGGTGGGAGCGATGAAGCGAATATTTGTGGGGTTAAGCGTTGTCGTCGGCACCCTGGTGATGGGGCTCACCAACGCGAGCGCAGCGACGATCTGCTCGGATGACCCCGTCCTTCCGATTGGGTTACCGCTCACCTACAGCATCACCCTGAAGGTACCCGGCACGACGACTGTCGTTTACGCCTACGGTGCCCGCAAGACGACCACATTCGGCTTCGTCCTCGGCACCTAGTAGTCCTTAACGGCATGACGCCGTTGCTCCGTGCCTACTTTTTGGCGCCGGCAGCACCCGCGGTCGCGATCGTGCTGCTGATGCTGGGCTTCGCGGCCACATCGGCCGCCGACCCGGTGCTGATGGTGTTGCTCGTCGTCCTCGGAGCGCTGACGGCCAATTTCCCCGTCATGGTCTCGCCTCGCTACAAGACTGACGCGGCCCCGGCCATCGACCTCGCCTTGGTGCTTCTCTTCCCACCTGCCACCGCGGTCGCCCTGGTCGGCTTGAGCAGGATCCTCGGCGACGGATTGCTGTTTCTGAGGCGCAATCCGGTAACTGGCAAAAGACGCAGGCGGCTCATCGACCTCGTCTTCAACACCTCACAGCTGATGATCGCCGCGGCCGCCGCAGCTGTCGTGTACCGCGGCCTGGCTTCACCCGCTGAGCTCGGGAGCGGGCTCGTCGGACAGCTTGCGAGCGCCGGCCTCGCGGCAGGCGTCATGTACGTGGTGAGCATCTCGATGGTGGTTGTCGCAGCCGGCTTGATGACCGGCCGCAGCCCATTTCAAATCTGGGTCGAGTCGGCGGGCCTTGAGCTCAAGCAGACCGCCGCAATTTACGTGACCGGCTACCTGTTGGCGGTCGTGTCCAACGGCCGGCCGTGGCTTGCCATAGTGATGATGGGGCCGGTCGCCGGCCTGCAGCTTGCACTCCACCGGTCGGTGCAGCTGCGCGAACAAACCGTATCCGCGGTCGAGTCGATGGCTGACGTGGTCGATCATCGCGATCCGTACACGTTCCAGCACTCGCAAAGCGTGGCCGATAATGCTGTCCGCACCGCGAGGAAGTTCGGGCTCCCCGACCGTGAGGTCGAGCTCATCCGGCTCGCCGCGCGCGTGCACGATCTGGGCAAGATCGCGGTACCGGACGAGGTTCTGCACAAACAAGGCAGGCTGACCGATGCCGAGTTCGCTCTGATGAAGAAGCATCCGGAGACAGGTGCCGAGATCCTAGCCAAGTTCCCTCAGTACAAGCGCGGGCGTGAGCTTGTGCTAGCGCATCACGAGCGGATGGACGGTCGCGGCTATCCCCGCGGATTGTCTGGCTCGGCGATCCCGCTTGGCGCGCGCGTCATCGCTGTCGCGGACGCCTGGGACGCGATGACTTCAGACCGTCCCTACCGTACCGCGCTCGATCCAGAGGTCGCGCTCGGCGAGCTGCTGCGAGGGCGCGGCACGCAGTGGGACGCTGAAGTCGTGGACGCGTTCGCCCTCACCCTGCCCGGCGCGGTCGCGTTGGAGCCAGACCATCGAACCGACATCGGCCGGCCTCTGCTGCGCTCGCTGGGCGCGGTCGCCGGAGTGCTGACCAGCTAATTCACTTCCCCCCACTTGTGGGGACTAATTCACCTCCCCACCTTGTGGGGAGGTCGGCGGGCGACGCCCGCCGGGTGGGGGACGGGGAACCAGGTAATTTCCACCAAGTGACCGCGCTCCTTGACTATTCCCCTGCCGTGAGCTAGCGTCGGCCTGCTTCCCACTGGCAACTGCGGAGGGTTGGTGAGTGCAGACGGTCACCCGTCGTGACGTCCTGAAGTTCGGCATAGCGAGTGCCGGGGCACTGGTTGTCTCGGGCCTCGGCTTCGACGTCGCGGTGGCCGAGTCCACCAAGATCAAGCTGAACCTGAGGATCGCGGGGGCCAAGGAGTCGCACTCGATCTGCCCCTACTGTGCGGTCGGCTGCTCCCTTGTCGCCTACACGCGGCAGGCCAGCGACGGCAAGGTCCAGCTCCTTCAGATCGAAGGCGACCCCGACAGCCCGGTCAACGAGGGCCGCCTCTGCCCCAAGGGCGCGACGGCGATGCAGCTGGCAACCTCGCCGCGTCGCGTCGAATCGCCGCGGTACCGCGCCGCCGGAACGAACGCCTGGAAGAACGTCACGTGGGACTTTGCGCTCAACAAGATCGCGCAGAACGTCAAGGCATCGCGCGACGCGACCTTCGTCACCACGGATGGAAACGGCAATACAGTCAACCGCACCGAAGGCATCGCCTTCGCGGGAGGCGCCGCATTCAGCTCGGAGGAAGGCTACTTCGCCACCAAGCTGATGCGGAGCCTGGGACTGGTCTACCTAGAGCAACAGGCCAGGGTTTGACACGGCCCCACGGTGGTCAGTTTGGCCGCCACATTCGGTAGGGGAGCGATGACAAACCACTGGCGCGACATTAAGAACGCCGACATGATCCTCATCAACGGGGCCAACCCCGCCGAGGCGCACCCGGTCGGGTTCCAGTGGTTCATGCGGGCGAAGCTCGAGCGCGGGGCCAAGATGATCCACGCCGATCCCCGCTTCACGCGCACCTCGGCCGTCGCCGACACCTACCTGCGCATCCGCACCGGGACCGACGTCGCGTATTTCGGCGGGCTGATCAACTACGTCCTGCAGAACAACCTCATCCAGTCCGACTACGTGCGCAACTACACCAACGCCTCGTTCATCGTGAAGCAGGGATTCAGTTTCAACGACGGGCTCTTCTCCGGGTACAGCGCAGACAAGCGCGCGTACGACATCACCAGCTGGAGCTATGAGACCGGCGCCAACGGGTTCGCCAATCGGGACATGACCCTGCAGCACGAGCGGTCGGTCTTTCAGCTCCTGAAGACGCACTACTCGCGCTACACGCCTGAGATCGTCTCGAGCATCACAGGAATCCCCGTCGACCAGTTCAACAAGGTCGCGGCCCAGGTCGGGGCGATGGGCAAGCCCGACAAGGTGATGACCATCGTCTACGCGGTCGGCCTCACCCACCACACGACAGGCGGTCAGCTGATCAGGTCAGGGGCGGTGCTCCAGCTGCTGCTCGGCAACATGGGATTGCCCGGCGGTGGCATGAACGCCGAGCGCGGCCACGCCAACATCCAGGGGAACACCGACCACGCCATCTCGTGGGAGCTGCTGCCCGGCTACTTGCGGGCCCCGGCGCCCGGCCAGAAGAACATCGACGAGCACGTGGCCCAGGTCGCGACCAAGAAGTCAGACCCGAACTCCTGGAACTACCTGGGCACGAACTACAAGAAGTTCCTGGTCAGCATGCTCAAGGGCTGGTACGGGTCTGCGGCGACCAAGGACAACGACTTCGCCTTCGACTACCTCCCCAAGCCCGGCTCGAACGCGTCGTGGATGACGATCTACGACCAGGCGCTCAAGGGCAAGATGGAAGGGGTTGTGCTGTCGGGCATGACCGCCGCCAGCATCGGCCCCGACACCAACCAGGTCCAGCAGGCGCTTTCCAACCTCAAGTGGCTCGTGATCATGGATCCGCTTCCGACGACCAGCTCGGAGTTCTGGCACGCTCCTGGCGCCGATCCCAGCAAGATCAACACCGAAGTCTTCATGCTCCCGACCACGCACTGGATCGAGAAAGACGGCTCCTTCACCAACAGCGGACGTTGGGCGCAGTGGAAGGACCAGGTCATACCGCCTCAGGGCAACGCCCGGCACGACCACTGGATCTTGAGCGACATCTTCAACCGTGTGAAGGACATGTATAAGCAGCAGGGCGGCAAGTTCGCGGACGCGATCCTCGCCTTGAACTTCGACTACAAGGATCCGTTGAAGCCGGAGCTGGACGAGATCGCCAAGGAGATCAACGGCAAGGATCTCTCCACCGGGAAGCAGATGACCTCCTTCGCCAACCTGAAGGACGACGGCACGACCACCTCCGGAGACTGGATCTACGCCGGCTCCTACCTCGACACGGGAAGCCTGATGAAGCGCCGCGCCGGCATCCAGGACCCCAAGACGAACGACCCCACCGGCCTTGGCTTCTATCCCAACTGGGCGTGGAGCTGGCCGCTGAATCGCCGCGTCCTGTACAACCGAGCTTCGGCGGACATGGACGGCAAGCCGTGGGATCCCGCCCGTCCCGGCATTCAATGGAACGGGACGCAGTGGGTCGGCGACGTGCCCGACTACCCGCCGACGATGAATCCTAAAGATCCGAAAGCGTGGCTGCCCTTCATCATGAACGGCGAAGGCGTAGGCCGGCTCTTCAGCAACGGCATGATCGACGGTCCGTTCCCGGAGCACTACGAACCGGTCGAGTCGCCCGTGACAAACCCGCTCCACTCCGCCAACTCCGCATCGCCAGTCGCCTTTCTGTACGACCAGGCTTCGGGACGGCCCAACCGGTTCGGTACCGCAACCGACTACCCGTACATTGCCACCAGCTACCGCCTGACCGAGCACGAGCACTACGTCACCCAGCACGTTCCGCACCTGGTTCAACTTCAGCCCGAGCCTTTTGTCGAAATACCCTCGGAGCTTGCCCAGACCAAGGGCATCAAGACCGGCGACAAGGTCCGCGTCTCGTCCAAGCGCGGCAAGGTGGAGGTGCTTGCGCTGGTGACCAAGCGCCTCGGCCCGTTGAAGGTCGCGGGGCAGACGGTCTACCAGATCGGCATTCCAATTCATTGGGGTCCGGTCGGCATCTCGGCGGACGGTGATCCGAACCACGGCCGATATTGGCTGGCCAACGCGCTCACGCCATTTGTCGGGGATGCGAACTCACGCACCCCCGAGTTCAAAGCCTTCCTCGTGAACCTGGAGAGGATCTGATGGCCCCCTCACGGCCGGGCCCGCAAGCGGACCAGGCCGAGCTCCCCACCAGATGGGGAGCCCAGGCGGTCGCGGCAAATCCGTGGACGCTGCGGCGCGATCGGACCGCGGAGCTTCGGGGCCGGCACGCCTTTGCCCGTGAGCTGCTGGATTTCTACGGCGCCTTGCTGGGAGTTCAGGAGCACGCATTTGATGAGGCGCGCAAGGCCAAGCCCGCGGCCCGTTACCTGGTCGCCTATGTGGCCGAGATGGTGATGCCGTCAGTAGGTGATGTGACCATCGCCGCCGGTCCGCTGAAGCTTCGCGACGTTGTGGCGCGCCGTCTTGAAGCCACCGACGCTCGCGAGCTCGTCGCGGCCTGGATAGGGGGCGAAGAGCAGAGCATGGTGGACCGCTACCTGGCGCGTGCCTCCTTGACCCCGGTCCTCGAAGCACTGAGGCCCGAGGCGGCGGGATCATGCGTCGGCGTGCGCGACAAACGGCACTGCCCGGCGTGCGGAGGACCTCCGCAGCTCAGCTACTTTGCGATCGCGACCGAAGACCTCGCCGCCGGCGGCCGTTTCCTGCTGTGCGCGCGCTGCCACGGCACCTGGGGCTATGCCCGCATGACGTGCCCGGGCTGCGGTGAAGACTCGAGCTCACGCCTCCCGATCTTCAGCGAGGAGGGGACTTCGTCCGGCGAGCGCGGCAGCGTCGTGCGAGGACTTCAAGGAAGGCTCGAGAGCAACGGCGCCACCGAGCACCAGGTCGTGTTTCCTCACATCCGCATCCAGGCGTGCGAGTCGTGCAAGCAATACCTCCTCAACATCGACCTCGCGGCCGTCCCGGCCGCTGTGCCCGAGGTCGACGAGCTTTCCGCCCTACCGCTCGACCTGTACGCGAAGGAGCAGGGCTTTTCGAAGATCATTCCGAACCTGATGGGCTTTTAAGTCATGGCAACAACGATCAAGCCAGGCGAGTCGTACGGCTTCTTCACCGACACCAGCATCTGCATCGGATGCAAGGCGTGCGAGGTGGCGTGCAAGGAGTGGAACCAGCTCCAGGGCGACGAGCCGAAGTTCCTCGCCGACAGCTACGACAACACGGGCCAGCTCGACGACCAGAACTGGCGCCACGTGAAGTTCATCGACGAGGTGCCCGCCCAGGCGGTCGACTCCGGCAACGGCAAGGCGTGGCTGATGATGTCCGACGTTTGCAAGCACTGCAAGCACGCGAGCTGCATGGAGGTCTGCCCGACCGGAGCGATCATCCGCACCGAGTTCGACACGGTCTTCATCCAGCAGGACGTCTGCAACGGCTGCCGGAACTGCGTCGCCGCCTGCCCGTACAGCGTCATCGCCATCAACGCGGCGACGGGCACTGCGCACAAGTGCACGCTCTGCTACGACCGCCTCCAGGGCGGGCTCGAGCCCGCGTGCGCCAAGGCATGCCCGACCCAGTCGATCAAGTTCGGGCCGCTGGCGGAGCTACAGCAGGCGGCCGACGTCCGGCTCGCGGCGCTGCACTCGCAGGGCGTCACCCAGGCCGAGCTTTACGGCCGCGACGACACGGTCTACGGAGGGCTCAACGCCTTCTTCTTGCTGATGGACAAACCCGAGACCTACGGACTCCCGAACGCGGCGAATGCCGGGCTGCCCTCTCGCAACGACGTGGGCGGATACCTCGGCGCGCTGGTGACCGCCGTGCTGGGTGTCTTCGCCGGAATCGTTGCCTTCAGGCGGCGAGGAGAGTCCTGATGTACCTGGCCGCGGAGCACTTCGTGCGAGCGCCTGCTTGGACCTGGTACATCCTCGGTTACTTCTTCTTCGCCGGTCTTTGTGGCGGGTCCTACGCGCTGGCGACGCTCCTGCGTTTGGTGGGCGACCCGCGCGACGAGCCCGCTGCACGCCTCGGGTTCTATGCGAGCTTCGCCACCTTGCTCTTCTGTCCCATCCTCCTCACGGCCGACCTGGGGGCGAGCTGGTTGAGGTTCTGGCACATGCTCGTAGACGTCACACCTGGAGATACCGGCCTTATCCTCAAGTACTGGTCGCCGATGTCGGTCGGCGCGTGGGCCCTGTTCATCCTCGGGTTTTTCGTGACGGTGTCGGCCCTGGAGGCGTACGTGCTCGACAGGCGCAAACGTGCTCTGCCGTTCGGCGGCGCCGCCGGCCGAGCCTTCAACATCGTCGGAGCCGTCCTCGCCCTGTTCTTCGCCTCGTACACCGGCGTCCTCCTCAGCGTGAGCAACCAACCGATCTGGAGCGACACGTGGATGCTCGGCGGCCTATTCCTCGCCTCCGGCCTCAGCGGCTCGGCGGCTTTGATGGCACTCCTCACGCGCTATCGACCTGAGACGGTATTCACCCTCGACCGAATCCTCGAGGCCGAGGCGTACTTCTCGATCCTGGAGCTCGTCGTGTTCGTCCTGTTCTTCATCACGATCATCGCGGCCGGCACTGCCGGGAGAACACTGCCTTTGTTCCCTCTATGGCTGCTCGCGCTCGCCGGCATCGCGGCTTCGCTTCTGTCGGCGAGAGGCCATCTGCGCCTGCTGCCTGGCGGCCGCTCGGCGGTCATCGCTCGCGCAAGCACCAACGTCCTGGCCGTGGCCATTCCCGTCCTGGTCGGTGTGCTGGCGCTGCGCGCGGCGGTGATCTTCAGTGCCCAGTAGCCCGCCAACCTCAGACGAGATCCTCTGCGTGCTTTCGGCGATCCAGGATCCCGACCTCGGGCGCGACGTGGTCAGCCTCGGCATGATCAAAGACCTGGTCATCGGCGCCGAGGGCCGGGTGAGCTTCACCTTCGAGCTGACGACGCCGGCTTGCCCGGTCAAGGATCGTTTCCACACGCTGGCACAAAAGCTGGTCGGCGATCTTCCTGGCGTATCCGTGGTGGACGTGAAGATGACCGCCAACGTGCGCTCAGCTTTCAACCGGCCGCAGCCGAATCAGGTGATCCCCGGCGTCAAGCAGGCGATTGCCGTTGCCTCCGGCAAGGGTGGCGTCGGCAAGTCCACCGTGGCGATCAACCTGGCGTGCGCATTGGGTCTGAGCGGGGCCAGGGTGGGGCTGCTCGACGCGGACATCTATGGTCCGTCGATCCCCGGAATGATGGGCATCCAGGACCAGCCAAAGGTGAGGGATCAGAAGCTGGTACCGCTGGAAGCTTTCGGGGTCAAGCTGATGTCGATCGGCTTTCTGGCAGGCGCCGACAAGGCAATGGTCTGGCGAGGTCCCATGGTCTCGCGAGCGATCGAGCAGATGCTCACCGACGTTCACTGGGGCGAGCTCGACTACCTCGTCATCGACCTGCCGCCGGGCACTGGCGACGCGTCACTCACCCTCGCTCAGGCGGTGCCGCTCACCGGCGTCGCGATCGTCTGCACTCCGCAAACTTCCGCGCTCAACATCGCGGTCAAGGCGCTGCAGATGTTCCGCGGCCTGAACGTTCCCCCGCTGGGCCTGGTCGAGAACATGAGCTGGTTCGTCTGCGATAAGTGCAGCGAGCAGCACTACATCTTCGACCACGGCGGCGCCGAGCGCGCCGCCCGCCGCCTGGGCGTGCCTTACCTCGGCGGGATTCCGCTGGAGAAAGTGATTCGCGAGGAGGCCGACGCCGGCGCTCCCGTGGTCGTCTCGCGCCCAGACTCGGCCGGCTCCAAAGCGTTTCGCGAGGTCGCGTCTGCCCTCGCCGCTCGAGTCTCCGTGCAGAGCTTTCGCCAGCTGCCGGTGATCAACGTTCGTTAGGCGCGGCCGGGGTTTCCCTTTCCAGCTCCTGCCTGACTTCGAGGATCAAAGCCGCCACCTCAGTGTCATCGAGGCTTCCCTTCGCCACGCGCAGGCGCTCCGCCGCCACACCGGCCATGTAGCAGGCGAGAGGGGCGAACCGCCGCTCCTGCGTGTGGGCCGCGACTCGCGCCAGCTCGAGGAGCTCGAGCGCAACCTTTGCGTCTAGCGAAGGCGCCTCGATCTTTGCCGAACGGCGTTCCGCCGCCGCCACCCACCGCGCTCCCAGCTCATCGAAAAATCGATTCATGCCTCAGCTATAGCACGACGCGACGACTCGCCGGGAGCTCAGGACGCGGACTGCGCCTCGTTCTCTTCGCGATTGATAACGACCCCAAGGGCAGCTGATTTCCCGATTTCGGCCGCCAGCTTCCAATGTCGCGCCGCACCGCTGACATTCCCCCGGTCGTCGAGCACCTGTGCGTACGCCATGTGACAGTCGCGCAGCCGGTTAGGCATGTCGACCTCGCCGAGAATCTCGATCGCCGCCGCAAAATGATGGTCCGCCACCTGCGTCTTGTTCAGCCGCTCTTCCAGTTTGCCCCCGAGAATGTGAACTTCTGCGAGACAGACTCGCTCACCGGACGCTTCGCCCGCCTGTGCTGCCTCAGTCAGATAGCGGCGGGCCTCGTCTAGGCGCCCCTTCCTCAGATTGACATCGGCGAGATTGGCCAGGACGTAACCGCGACCTCGCCTGTCGATGCTCAGCTCTTCAGTTCCAGCGAAGGCTTTCAGGAAATGCTGCTCGGCCGAGTCGACCTGGCCCTCTTGCAGAAGCAACCACCCGAGATCGCTCTCGACCCGGTAGACGGCGCTTAGATCCGACTCTATGGAGTACAGGGCAAGCGCCTTGTCGAGGTGCTGTCGTGCCTTGGCCGGCTGGTGCAACTGCTGGTAAGCGCCACCGAGTCCGTGGTTCATCTTTGCCATCTGCAGAAGGTCTTTGACCGCGCTAGCTGCATTGACAGCTGCCTCGTAGTGGCTTATCGCCAGGGCCCACGATTGGGCCGCAACGAACATGCCCGCGATGTGGCCGAGGATGCGAGCTTCGAGCTGCGGCGGCCGCGGGTTGAGTTTTCTACAGCGTTCCAGGGCTTCGTTTGCCACCGTCACTGCCTGCGGGTCTTCGAGTAGACCCAGTGCGCTTGCTTCCCAGTCGAGGGCGTCGACGGCGGACCACTCGTCATCCTGGCGCTCGAAATGCTCCCGCGCCATCGGCAGATGCATGAGCGCTTCTTTTGGTTTGACCAGCCTGCAGTACGCCTGGCCCAGATAGAAATGCACCAGGGCCGCGTCGTCGCGGCTCCACTTCTTTGGGAGCAGCGCCAGGCCGAGCTTTACAACGGCGGCAAAATCGCGGACCAGCGTCAGCCTCTCGAGCTCACGCAGCTCCCTCTGGGGTTCGGTCAAGTCCGGCTGGCCGTCGGGATCGAGCAAGAAGAACTCGATCGGCTTCTGGGTCTTCCTGGCGATCAACCTGAGCGTTTCCAGGGATGGCTTGACCCGGTCGTTCTCGATCAGGTGGATGGCGGTCCGGCTGAGCTGGTCGGCCGCGACCTGGGCAAGGCTCAACCTGGCCTCCAGCCTGGCCTGACGGACCGAGCCCTGCCGGACGGCTACCCCTTTGCGGCGACCTTTATATCTGCTGCCGAGCATGGCGGTGAGCATATACCGCCACGCCCGGCAGATCGCGCACTAAATTAACGAATGGCTTTACGGGGTGGGGCCGATGAAGTCCGCCGCCGCCGGTGCGATGGTCATCGCGATGGCCGCCGCCGCCAGCAAAAGGGACAGAAATAGCTTGCGCATATGGGTACCTCCTTTGAAGGGATGGGCCGAGTGTGGGCTGAGTTGACGACTGCTGTCAACTCAACCTGCCGGTTGCGGTGCCCGAAGTGCGAGCGGTTGCCTGGCTACAAGTCCAAAGTGCCAGTTTTGACGAGCTCTTACTGTCGGGTGCGAGCCTCCTCGAAACACGGTCGAGGCCGTACTCGCTCCGCTCGTCGTAAGAAGTTCAAATGATGTGCTTCCCGAGAAATGGATTGCCAGTTGACTTGACGCTGGGGCCTGAGGCTGGTATGACGCGCCCAACTGCCGGCGCCGTCCGGCTCATTCAAGGGAGACGCAATCATGCGCAGGTTCATCCTCTCGTCCGTTCTGACCTTCGGTGCTCTCATCCTGATGGCCGCCACAGTCCTGGCGGACAGCACCGGGCCAGGCGTCTAGGCGTTAAGGTCGGCCCGCGTGGCTTTACTCATAGCACCATTTCGCTTGACGTGATATAACCGCCAAATCAGCAATCGCCAAACGAAGCCACGCGGGCGCCTTCTCGGCGTCGACGTCGACAGGGCCCTCATCAGGCAGGCGCGACTTGACGCCGGTCTCAGCATGTCTCAGATGGCCGGCACGGAGTTGACCCGGCAAGCCATCTTCCTGGTCGAGGCCGGCAAGACGCGGCCGTCGATGCGAACGCTCGAGCTCATCGCCAGCCGCACAGGTAAGTCGGTCCAGTCCTTTCTCTTGAACAATCCTCTGCCGGGCGGTCCTCGCGCAGCCGACGCTCGGGTCGGAGAGCTCCAGACGCTGTGCCTGCAGCAGCGATTCGACGATGCAATCGCGCTCGGGCTCCCGATGCTCGAGCACACTATGGCGCCGAGGTTCGAAGCGCTCGTGAGGCACAACGTGGGCGAGGCCATGGTGCGCTCGAACCGACCTGACGAAGGCCTGGAGCACTTGCGCCGAGCGCAAGCGCTTCTGGAGAAAGACCCAGACCCCTGGCTGGCTGTTGAGTGTGCTGACTGGGAGGCGTGCGCTCTCTACCTCAAAGAGGACAGCCGCGCATTGGCGGTCGCGGAGCATGCCCTCAACCTGTGCCGCACCACCGAGCCTCGCCTTCCCGGAACTGAGGCTCGGATCCTCGAACACATCGCGACCATCCACGTGCATAACCACACCTACGATCGGGCTGTCGCGTTCTATGAGGAAGCCCTTCTGGCCGCAGGCTCGATGCGCGATCTGCCCCGAATGGGCAGGACGTATCACGGGCTCAGCATTGCGTACCAGGAGCGAGGTGAGCTCGGCAGGGCGATCGAGTACACCTACAAGGCACTGGCTCTTTACGCACTCGAACACGACACCGCACTGGTGGCTCGGGGCGAGAATGAGCTCGGCCTGCTGCTGATGCGACAGGGCCAGACAGAGCGAGCTGGGGACGCATTTCGCGCCGCCCTCGGGCATCTCGATGAAGCAGGTTCCGAAGTTGCGAAGAGCCACGTACTGCTGAGCCTCGGCGAGCTCCAGCTGAAAATTGGAAAGTTCAACGACGGCATCCAGATCGCCAAAGAGGCTATCGAGCTCGCTAAGCGTCGCGGCGAGAGCATCGCTCAAGCGAGCGGGCATGTCCTGCTCGGCCAGCTTTACGAACGCAAGAACCGGCACGAGCTGGCCGACAAGGAGTTCGGCGTTGCGCTTCGATTGCTCAAGAAAGAAGGACTGAACGACCGGCTCGCGGAAACACATGCGTCGTATGCGGAGCTTCTCGAGGCGCGCGGTGACCACCGCAGCGCCAGCCGACACTGGAAGGACGCCGCCAAGCTCGCCTTGGGAACTCAGGCTGTCGCGGTGACATCCGCCCGAGCCGTCTAGCCACCCACCCGGGTCCGCTTCTTGTCCGCAAACCGCATTGGCACGGGCTGCCATGCGCGCGTACAGTCGAAGTTCGGACGGCCGGCTGCCGTCCATCCTTGTCGCAAGCCGCAAGCCCCGTGGGTCGCCCTATGGGCGAGGAGGTTGCCGTGTACGGAACCGTCGCCAAGATGAAGCTGAAGCCAGGCGCCGAAGACAAAATGATGAAGGCGATGGAGGGGTCTGATGCCGGGCGTGAGGGCCATGTCGCGACATACGTATTCAAGTCCGACGCCGACCCGAACGTCCACATCGTCGCCACGATCTTCGAGAACAAGGCCGCCTACAAGAAGTTCGCGGATTCACCGGAGCAGGACAAGCGCTTCCGTCAGATGAGCGAGATGCTTGCCGGCGAGCCGGAGTGGAACGACGGAGAGGTCATCCACCACGATACGAAGGTCAAGGCGACCCGCTAAGCGACTCCCGATCTGAATTCATCTCCGGGTGGTCGCTCGCATTGCGTGATCGGCCGCCCGGAGTAAGCGCGACGCTAGACGCCGAGGTACTTTTTCTGCAGCGACGCGTCGGCACGAAATGCGGCAGCGGCGCTCTCGTGGGCGATCGCGCCTCTCTCCATCACGTAGACGCGGTCTGCGACCGCGAAAGCCAGGGCCAGATTTTGCTCTGCGATCAGCACTGACAACCCCAGCTCCCGACGCAGGCGCGCGACCAATTCACCGATCTCGCGAACGACCTGCGGTGCCAAACCTTCGGAAGGTTCATCCATCAGCAAAAGACGAGGTCGGGTCATCAGAGCACGACCGATCGCGAGCATCTGCTGCTCACCGCCGGAAAGGGCAGTTCCTGAAACCGACGCTCGTGCGGCGAGGACCGGGAACAGCGCATGCACCTCGTCCAAACTGCCGTGGCGGCTGCCGCCACGGGAGCCCAGCAGAAGGTTCTCGCGCACGCTGAGGGTGGGGAAGACTCGCCGTCCCTGCGGGACGAGCGACAGCCCGAGCCGCGCGATCCGGAACGAAGGCAGGCCTTCCACCGGCCGGCCGTCGATGGCGACCGACCCTGAGCTGGGACGAATGGCTCCCGCGATCGCCATCAACGTCGTCGACTTGCCTGCTCCATTGCGGCCGAGCAGCGCGACGGCCTCACCGGGTGCAATGCGCAGGGAAACGTCGCGCACGACGACGCTCGCACCGTAGCCGGCGCTCAGACGCTCCACTCCGAGCCTGTCAGACCGCTCCAAGGTATGCCTCCTGGACGCGCGGGTCGGCCCGGATGGCCGCTGGATGACCATCTGCGATCTTCACCCCGTGGTCGAGCACCGAGATCCGCTCGGCGAGCGCGAAAACCGCATCGAGGTCGTGCTCGACGATCACCAGCGTCACCTCGCGAGGCAGTGCCAGCAGCCGGTTGAGCGCGGCCTGCCGCTCCTCACCGGAGAGTCCGGCCATGGGTTCGTCAAGGAGCAGCGCCGATGGCGCTGCCGTCAGCGCCAGCTCGAGCTCGAGGATCCGCTGTTCGCCATGACCGAGTGTGGCAACGCGCCGACCGGCGAGGTGGGGGAGGCCCGCAGCCTCGAGCCTGAGCGCCACCTCGTCACGAACCGACGGTTCTCGCGCCGGCCAGAACCGCCAGCTGCTGCGGATGCGCGCGCGCACCGCCAGGGCGACGTTCTCGGCGACCGTGAGCTGACCGAAGAGAGTCGAACGCTGGAATGTGCGCCCCAGCCCGAGCCGTGCCCGTCGCCAGGGTGGAAGGGAGGTTGCGTCGCGCGTTCCAAGCCGGACCGAGCCCGCCGCCGGGCGAAGCTCTCCGGCGATCACGTTCAGCAGAGTCGTCTTGCCGGCTCCGTTCGGGCCGATCAGTGCGCGCCTTTCCCCCGACGCGACCTCGAGGTCGACACGGTCCAGCGCGGCCACCGCGCCGAAACGCACAGTCAGGCCGGAGACAGCGAGCTCCATTCAGGCCCGCCGGACCAATCCCACCAGGCCGCGCGGGAGGAACAGAACGAAAACGATGAATAGAGCCCCCAGCACGAGCTCCCAACGATCCAGGTAGGTCGAAAGCCCGAGCTGCGCGAAGAGCACGACGAACGCTCCGAGCAACGGGCCCACCAACGAGCGGGAGCCGCCGACCACGACCGCGATCAATCCCAGGCCTGAAAGCGTCCAGTAGAGGAGGTCGGGGGTCGCAAAACCATTGGACATCGCCGCCAGCGAGCCGGAGATGCCGGCCACCGCGCCACCGACCACGAAGGCGGCCAATCGGTAGCGGAAC
>Ga0209011_1000096_pt1 | contig 49383 bp, 40 predicted proteins | sample BlaSpr_A8_OM1_M3_FD_187986 | JGI IMG/M metagenome (GOLD analysis project Ga0209011, IMG submission 187986) | Forest soil microbial communities from Thunder Bay, Ontario, Canada - Black Spruce, Ontario site 2_A8_OM1_M3 (SPAdes) (version 2) | ecosystem: Environmental > Terrestrial > Soil > Boreal...
GTGCCTTCCGCGCTACGTCCGACGCGCCTGGCCTGGCCTGGCGATCTGCCCACCGAGCGGGCGGCTTGCGGCATGGGATTTGTCGCCACGCCCGAGCTCAGCCACGAGGCGGTAGCTCTCGGGGTCCAGGCCCTCGCCCGGCTGTCCCACCGCGGGGGCCTCGACGCCGATGGCAAGAGCGGAGATGGCGCAGGGCTCCTGATCCAGGTCCCGCACCGCCTGTTGGGCGGCGACTTTGCCGTGGCAGCGCTTTTCTCGTGGGACGAACGGGCCAAGGACGTGGTCGCCGAGTCTCTGTCGGCAGGGGGCATGCAGCTGCTCGAGTGGCGCAAGGTGCCGGTCGACGTGGACAGCCTCGGCGAGCGCGCCCAGGCAACGATGCCCGCGATCTGGCAAGGCCTCATCGCGCGGCTGGACATCGACCCCGATGAATTCGAGCGACGCCTCTATGTGGCCCGGCGCCGCGCGGAAAAACGCGCCGACGCGGAAGGCATCCGGATGTACCTGCCCTCGCTCTCGAGCCGCACGCTCGTCTACAAGGGACTCATGGCCGGCACACGCCTGGCCGATTTCTACCTCGACCTCAAGAACCCGGCGACGGAGAGCCGGCTCTCCGTCTTCCACCAGCGCTATTCGACCAACACGATGCCCGACTGGCGCAACGCCCAGCCCTTCCGCATGCTCGCGCACAACGGCGAGATCAACACCATCACCGGCAACCGGGCGTGGATGCGAGCGCGCGAGGCCGAGCTCGAGCCGGAGCTGCGCGGCGTGATCTGGCCCGAGGGTTCCGACTCGGCATCGCTCGACAACGCTCTCGAGCTCCTGGTCAATCGCGGCTGGGAGGTTTCGGAAGCGCTGATGAGCCTCGTCCCCAATGCGTGGGAAGGGCGCGGCGACCTCGCCTCGTCGGTGCGCGATTTCTATCGCTACCAGTCAATCCGGTTCGAGCCGTGGGATGGGCCCGCGGCGCTCGCCTTCAGCGACGGCGTAGTGGTCGGAGCGGCGCTCGACCGCAACGGCCTGCGGCCCTTGCGCTGGCAGCGGACGAAGGATGGGCTGGTGGCGGCTGCGTCAGAGGCCGGTGTCGTCACGATGGCGCCGGAATCAGTCGTCGAACGAGGGCGGCTCGGTCCAGGCCAGATGCTTCTGGTCGACACCCGCGACAACTCGCTACTCCGCGACGCGGATGCCAAGGAGCGCGCCGCCTCTCGTCACGACTACGGGCTGCTCGCCGACCGGATCATCGTCCCTGTCGAGCGCCACCACAAAGACCTCGACCCGCTCGAGGACATCGCCGCGCACCACCGCCGGCACGGCTGGGGCGCGGAGGACGTGAAATTCGTCATCGAGGCGATGGCGGAAACCGGCGCCGAGCCGGTGTACTCGATGGGCGACGACATCCCCATCGCGTCGCTCGGCCGCACGCCGCGCCGCGTCTACGGATACCTCCGCCAGCGCTTCGCGCAGGTCACCAACCCGGCGATCGACCCGCTGCGCGAGAAGGCGGTCATGTCTTTGCGCGTTCTGCTTGGCCCGCGCCGTGGCACCCTCGAACCGGAAGGCGGGCTCGACCGGGAGCTGCGCCGCCAGCACCATCCGGCAGTTCCGACGACCACATCTCTTCTAGAGCTCGACTCGCCAGTGCTCGGGGCCGCCGAGCTGGCACGAGTGCTCGAAGAAGCGACTGTGCTCGATGCGACCTACGCCCCGGATGAAACGCTGCGCGACGCGCTGCTCCGGCTGCGCCGCGAGGCGACCGCGGCCGCTGGTGTGATCGCGCTCAGCGATCGCAGGAGCGGTCCCGACCGACTCCCAGTTCCCATGGCGCTTGCGGTCGGCGCGGTGCACGAGCACCTGCTGGCCACCGGTGAGCGAATGGCCAAGGACATCGTCGCCATCGCGGGCGACGCGGTCGACGTGCACGACGTCGCATGCCTCATCACGGTCGGAGCCACCGCGGTGCATCCGTACCTCGCGCTCGCGACTGCGTCCGGCGCGCATGCCGAGCACAAGAACGGCAGCACCCCCCAACTCACCCCATACGAAGGTGAGGCGAAATATCGCAAGGCCCTCGAGGCCGGGCTGCTGAAGATCATGGCCAAGATGGGCATCTCGTGCGTGACGAGCTATCGCGGCGGAGAGGTCATCGAAGCGCTCGGTCTGGGCGCCGAGGTGATGGAGCTCTGCTTCCCCGCGGTGCCCTCGCGCATCGGCGGCGCGGACCTCGCCGACCTCGAGCGCATGGCGCGCACGCGACCCGAAGTCCTGCCTGACCATGGTCGCGTCCGATTCCGCAAGGCCGGCGAGCACCACGCATATAACCCGCTCGCGGTCCGTGCGGCGCAGAAGGCTGCGCAGACCGGCGACCAGGAAGCGTACCGCGAGTGGCGCCGCCTGTCCGCCATGGATCAGCCGCAATCGCTGCGCGAGATCATCCGCATCAAGGAATCGAGCACGCCGGTTCCGCTGGACGAGGTCGAGCCCGCGAGCGAGATCGTGAAGCGGTTCGTCAGCACCGCCATGTCGCTCGGCGCGCTGTCGCCGGAAGCGCACGAAGCGCTTGCGATCGCGATGAACCAGATCGGCGCGCGCTCCAACTCAGGAGAGGGCGGCGAGGACCCCGACACCTACGACGACGAGGGCGGGGTTCGACGAGACAACCGCGTGAAGCAGGTTGCCTCCGCGCGATTCGGCGTCACGCCGCGCTACCTGAAGCGCGCCGACGAGCTCGAGATCAAGATCGCGCAAGGATCGAAGCCCGGCGAAGGCGGCCAGCTCCCCGGCATGAAGGTGACCAACCTCATCGCCCGGCTGCGCCACGCCCAGCCCGGCCAGCAGCTCATCTCCCCGCCGCCGCACCACGACATCTACTCGATCGAGGACCTCGCCCAGCTCATTCACGACCTCAAGACCGTCAACCCGCGAGCACGCATCGGAGTAAAGCTCGTCTCGGAGGCGGGCGTTGGCACGATCGCCGCCGGCGTCGCCAAGGCGAAGGCCGACTACATCCTTGTCTCCGGTCACGACGGGGGCACCGGCGCGTCGCCGCTGTCGTCGATCAAGAACGCGGGCGCGCCGTGGGAGCTCGGGCTCGCCGAGACGCAGCAGGTCCTCGTGGCGAACCGTCTGCGCGAACGCGTCAGCCTGCGCACCGACGGTGGCCTTCGCAACGGTCGCGACATCGTCGTGGCGGCGCTGCTCGGCGCGGAAGAGTTTGGATTCGGCACCGGCGTTCTCGTCGCGCTCGGCTGCGACATGGCGCGCCAGTGCCACCTCAACACATGTCCCACCGGAATCGCGACGCAGCGCGAAGACCTGCGAGCTAAGTTCACTGGACGCCCGGAGCACGTCGTCAACTACCTCTTCCTGATCGCCGAAGAGTCGCGCGAGTACCTCGCTCGGCTGGGCGCACGATCGATCCAGGAGGTGGTCGGACGGTCGGACCTCCTCGAGCCAGGCGACCAGGCCACGCTCGACCTCTCCTTCATCCTGTCGCCCACCGACCAGAGCCAGCCCCAGAAGCGTGTCTGGGCCCGCAACGGCGACCTGCCCGATGCAGCACCGATCAGCGGTCCGATCGACAACTCGAAGCGGACCGTCGGTGCCTCGCTGGCCGCGAACGAATCGCGTGAGTACCGAGGCAGCGCCGGCCAGAGCTTCGGCGCGTTCCTGGATGAGGGGCATGAGCTGAGCCTCGAGGGCCAGGCGCAGGACTACGTCGGCAAGGGAATGGGTGGCGGCGTGATCGCGATCCGGCCGTTTGCCGACTGCGCAGCCGCGGACCCAGTGCTCGCCGGCAACACGATCGCCTACGGCGCGACCGGCGGACGCCTCTTTGTCGCCGGCCGGGTCGGTGAGAGGTTCTGCGTGCGCAACTCCGGTGCGACCGCCGTGGTCGAAGGTGCGGGCGACCACTTCTGCGAATACATGACCGGTGGCGTGGCCGTCGCGCTGGGCCCGGTCGGTTGGAACGCCGGCGCGGGCATGACTGGCGGCGTTGCCTACCTCACCTCATGGAGCCAGCTCAACTCCGACAGCGTAGTCGCGCGCGAGGTCCCGGCCGAAGACGCCGCAGAGCTGCGCGCGCTGGTCGAGGAGCATCACCGGCGCACAGGTTCTGTCCGGGCGGCGGCGATGCTCGCCGATTGGAATCACGCGCTCGCCGGCTTCCGGCAGCTGATCCCGGTCGCCCCGGTTCAGGCTCCCGTCGCCCAGGTGCCGGCCGAATCGTTGGAGAACGCGCCGAAAACCGCCGCCTAAGCCTCGGACTGAGCGAAACTCACCCTATGACCGACGTACGCAAGGCCCTCGAGGCCGAGCGCGAGATGGAGCGCGAATGGGTCGAGGAGGCCGTCAAGTCGGAGACCGCTCCAAAGGGCTGGCCCGCGGCGCTGAATTTGTTTCACATTTGCATGTGGCGAGAGCGCCTGAGCAATGCGCTGACGGACGTCCGTGAAGGCCGCGCCTACACTCCGCCGCCGGGAGACGTCGACGAGACGAACGATGCCGAGCTGCCCGGTGGCCTCGGTGTTGCACTCTCGGACATCGCCGAGCGCTCAGACGTGCTGCTCGCTTCGCTCCTCAAGCTGTGGGATGAGCTGGGCGAGCGTCCTTTCAAGTGGTACACGAACAACACGACGGCGGAAGCGATTCTGCGCAACAGCTACGTGCACCCGCGCAGCCACATCGTCGCGTATCTCAAAGAGAACGGCGATCGTGCCGGTGCTGAGCGCCTGCTGGAAGACGCGGTTACCGATATGCGCGAAATTGACGCGCCTCCGATCGTGCTTGGCTTCGCGCTCTACAACCTGGCGGGCACGCGCGTGGCCCAGGATCGCCTTGATGAAGCGCTCGAGCTGCTGGTGGAAGCCTTCCCGATGCGACCGGACCTAAAGGTAGCTGCTGCAAAGGACGAAGAACTGGAACCGCTGCACGACAACCCAGCCTTCAAAGCCCTGGTGAATTCGTAGGGAGCATTACCTCCCCACTTGTGGGGAGGTCGGCGCCGCTTGCGGCGCCGGGTGGGGGGGAATTTTCCGTCTCCCCTTCAGGGGAGAGTGGCGCGGACAGAACCTTTCTTGGACATCACCGCGATTCCGGGCGTGGCTTCATCGGCGGCCCGACGATCTCCATCTTGAACTTGGCGCCGACCCGCGCCATCAACTCGAAGTCCATCGGCCGTCGCGGCGGGAGGCCGTCGCCCTCTGCCGGCCGGCCGGCTTCGACAAAGAAACGCTCGGCGCCTCCTGGCACATACAGAATGAGATAGCGCGCATTTGAGTCGCCTTCGACAACAAAGGTATGGGGCACTCCACGCGGCAAGCGAACGTATGAGCCGGGTGCGGCTTCAAACGTCTCATCACCGCAGCGGAATGTCAGATGACCCTCGAGTATCCAGAAAATCTCGTCCTCGGCGTGATGGATGTGAAGAGCAGGCGAATTTCCCGGCGGCACTAGCGCCTCCACGAGGCCGAACTGACCGTCCGTGGTGCTCGGGGTTTCTTTGATCATCATGCGACTGTCCAGGAACCAGACGACCTCGCCCGCTCCCGGCGACAGCATCAACAGAGAGGTTTCCTGCGTAGTCATGCTTTTCTCCTTCTAGTCCTTCGTTTGAGGTCGTCGACAAGCACGTCGATTGCCCAGCTGACTCCCAGCCGGATCTCGTCGCCGTCAAGGCCGCTTTCGTCCTGGATCGTTATCCAGGTGTTTGAGCTGATGAGGAATGCAATCACCGCCGCGACCCGTCTTGCTTCTTCCTTCTCGAGCTTTTCCGTGAGAGGCCAGAGTGCGTTCTCGATCACCTGGAGCCGGCGAGACCGCTGTCCGGCGCGAATTCCCCTGCCCATCGTCGAGCGATAGAGCGCGCGGGCGAGGTCCCCTCGACGCTCCATCAGCCGCGAACCTTCGCGAAAGGTCGCGCTCAGGTCGTCTGGTCCTCCGATTTCTTGCGACATGCCAACGGTGTCTGCAAACCTCTGACCCGCCGCGGCCAGCAGCGCTTCACGGGTCGGAAACAGCCGGTACAGGGTTCTCCGCGAAACGCCGGCCGACCGCGCCAGGTCTTCCATACCAATGTCGCCAAAGCCGTCGCCCTGGACTTTTGCTAGGAGAACGTCGAGTACCGCTTCGCGCACAGCCTGTGTCTTTCGCTCCCCAAGAGCCACGGCCTCAACAGCCATGACACAACTATGCCACATATGGCACGCTTGTGCCAAAGGAGCTGGGCTAGGCCTAGCTTTTAGCCGCCTCTTTGATCGCGTCGAGAACTTTCATGTTCGCGATCGATTCGCTTAGTGGAATGGCGGCCGGGCGGTCGTGCAGGATGCTCTCACCGAACGACTCGACCATCAGCTCATACTCGTCGACCTCCTCACGTGAAGAGAACGGCGTCTCAAGACGCTGCATCCCCTTATGCGTGACCACGGTGAGCTCCTGCACCTCCGGCGACTCGAAGCTCGCAAAAATCGAGGCGGTCTGCCCACCACCGAACTGGAGCAGCGCGGTCGTCGTCAAGTCCGTGCCATCCACCCTCGATCGCCCGAACACCTTCGTCGGCTCGCCGAGAATCCAGCGCGACACGCTCACGACGTAGCACCCCACATCGAGCAGCGCCCCACCGCCCAGATCGTCTTGAAACCGGTAATCGTTCTTGCGGGTCAGCGTGAAACCGAAGCTTGCATGCACGTACATCGGGTCGCGGAGCGCCTCGACAAACCGCCGCGTCCGCGGATGGAAGCGGTACATGAAAGCCTCCATCAGGTGCTTCCCCGACGACTCCGCCGCCACCGCCATCTCCTGCGCTTCGACCGCATTCATGGCCAGCGGCTTCTCGCACAGCACGTGCTTCCCCGCCGCCAGCGCGCGCAGCGACCATTCCTTGTGCACGCTGTTCATAAGGGGGATGTAGACGGCGTCGACGTTGGGGTCGCCTAGCAGCGCGTCGTACGATTCGGCGACCTTCGCCTCCGGATAACCCTCCGCCACCTTTCGCGCCCGTTCCGGATCACGACTCGCGATGGCGACTACGCGGCCGTTGCTCGACTTCGCGATCGCCGGCATCACCGCGCTCTGGGCGATCCTTGCCGCGCCGAGCACCCCCCACCCGATTCGTCGGTCGGCTATATCTCGACCTCGATCTGAACGCCGCCTCGGGCGATCGACTGTGTGGCGGTTTCCATGACTGCCACCGTGCGCCGCGCCTCGTTCGCGGTCACCGCCAGGGGTTCGTCCCACGCCAGGTGGTCGGCCAGGTTGCGATAGAAACCGTTGTCATCGCGTGGCGAAAGCTGCAGCAGCTCCTCGTGCGAGCCGCCATCACCGGGCCGAAAGACCTTGACCCGTGCCGGAAAGTCCGCGGGCACCGCTTCCGCCTGCCACTCGCCTACCACCGCCCCACGCGTGCCGAGCACGTACCACTTGGGCTTGCGCACAGAAGCGATGTCTGACTGCAGGAACGTGGCCTGGGCGCCGCCGGCAAAGGTGAGGTCGACCCTCACCTGGTCGGAGTTGGTGACGTCGTGCCACACAAGCTTGTGCGCGTTAGCGGAAATACTTCGCACCGAGTCCGGCATCAGCTGCAGGATCCAGTCGAAGTAGTGCGATCCCCAGTCATAGATCATTCCGCCGGAGATCGCTTCATCGCTGTGCCAGAAATCACACGGATGGTCGTAGCCACCGATGAAAGACTCCATGTAGAACGCGTCACCGATCCGTCCCGACCGCACCACCTCGCGCAACGCCAGGTAATCGGGATCCCAACGGCGGCTCTGGTACACGGTGAGGACTCGGTTGCCGGCGGCAGCCGCGTCGATCATGCGATCGACCTCCTCGATGTGAATCGCGAACGGCTTCTCGCAAACAACATGCTTGCCGGCGCGAAGTGCCGCCATCACGGAATCGAAATGGACGCTCGGCGGTGTGCCGACCACGACCAGTCCGACGTCAGGGTCTTCGAACATCTCCTCCGCCCTCGCGTGAGTGCGCACCGACAATTCGCTGGCGGCCAGCTTCCGGCGCTCGTCCGACAAGTCGCACACTCCGGCCACCCTGAGGCCCGGTGTTGCGGCGATCGAGGCAGCGTGTGCGCGGGCGATCGCCCCGTAACCGATGAGGCCGACGCCGGTTGACGGTGCCGCGACGCGGCCGGCGGCGAACATCAGCGTCCGCTGCACTAGCTTCTGAAAGCCTTCCGCTTCATAGGTCGACGGGTCGTGGCCGAGTCCAAGGTGCACGAAGCGTCCATTGCCGACGCTGCGCTCGTACGCAACGACCTGATCGCTGTATCGCCAGCTCGCTCGCAGCAGGACCGCCGCCTCATCCGGTGGACCTTCGGACAAATAGAGCTCGTCGCGAACCTTGAGCTCACCGAGACGCGACACCACCGGATGCGAGGCATCCGGCCGGATGATCAATTCGGTCAATGGCGTAGGTCCGCTCGGCGTCCAGCGCGCGAGCTCGGCCAGGTCGCCGTTTTCGGCCCACGCGGCAAGGGTGCCGTGCAGGAGGATCAGCCCCCCGCCGCCACGCACGAAATCCGTGAGCTGTGCGGCCTGACCGGGAAGAAGCGCGTGATCGCTCGCTGCCAGCAACACCTGACTCTGTAGCGACAGCACCTTTGGGTCGGTGACGACGTCGAGATGAAAATGCTGCGTGGCCTCCAGGGCCTTCAACAGCGGGCGGGCCAACTGCACGTAGTCGTGCCGGCTCCCGGTCAGCAGCACAGCAACGGAGGTGCGGTCTTTCACTTATGCGACTGTACGGAATTCACCTCCCCACTTTTGTGGGGAGGTCGGTCGCGCCTCCCCGCTCGCGGGGAGGTGGCGCGAAGCGCCGGAGGGGAGGTGGCACCTGGGGAAGCCGCGGAACCTATCCGTCGCAACACAGCCAGCGCCTGCGCCGCCGCCCGGTCCCACGTGAAGCTCTCCGCTCGATGCTTGCCCTCCTCGCCGAGCTTGCTGCGCAGCTTTTCGTCCGAAAGCAGCCGCTCCAGCGCGCCGGCGATCGCGCCCACGTCATCCGGATTGACCGTGATCGCGGCCCCCAGGGCGAGCTCGGGAAGCGCCCCCGCAGCCCCGACCACTGCGGGGACTCCACGGGACATCGCCTCGAGCAGCGGAAGACCGAAGCCTTCGTAGAGGCTCGGGAAGGCCAGCACCGACGCCGACTCGTAAAGAGCCGTCAGCGTCGGCTCATCCACGTGTCCCAGGTATCTGACGCCGGGCTCCACAGCGATGCGCTGCAGCGTGTCCCCGTACGCCCATCCTGGCCGCCCCGCGATCACCAGCTCCGGCACACCCGGGCGCCCGTTGATGATGAAAGGCAGCGACCTGCCGCGCAGTTGGCGGAATGCAGCGAGCAGCCTCGGATAGTTCTTGCGTGGCTCCACAGTGCCCACCGCCAGGATGAACCCGGGCTGCATGCCTTCGGGCAGCGGGCCGGCGGGCACTACTGGCGGGAGTCCTTCCGCGATCACCTCTACCTTTGATTCCAGGTCCCGGATCTTGTAGTGCTCCAGCAGGTCTCGACGCGTGGACTCCGACGGCACAAGGACCGCGGCTGCGTGCTTCAAAGCAGGCCCGAGGACTGTGCCGAGATACGCCCGCTGCTGCCATGGCACTTCTTTGGGCCGAATGCGAAAGGCGAGGTCGTGGACGAAGATTGCCGCGGGTGGTGCGTCCTTGTGGCGGAAGGGCGGGGCCGGCCAGTAGGGATAGAGGATGGCGTCGGCGTCCAGCTGCCGCTCCACTGCCGGCAGCCACCGCATCTTCAGCGCGAGCTCGTGGCGGTACGGCGAAAGAACCGCTTCGCATTTGAGATCCGCTAGTGAAGCCGGGCGTTCTCGGCTGCACAGAAGCGTGATCTCGTCCTTTCCCTTGTCGGCCACCAGCGCTTTCGACAGCTCGACGGCGACTGTGAGCATGCCCACACGCTGCGGCCGCCAGCAAGCAGTGACGTCGACCGCAAACCGTGCCACAAAAAAACTCTAGTCGGTGGAGGTGCCTATACGATTCGGCGATGCCTCAACGGCGAGCCCCGAACGCTGATACGTGTCGTTGGCGCCACAAGCACGTAATCAGTCGCTCATAAGGTGTCATTGGCGCCAAACAGACCGAATCTATCCCTGCCGCCCTAACCCTCTTTTAGACCCGAAAGCAAGAAGGTCCTCTACCTTGCGATAGAGGACCTTCAGAAAGGAGGGAGGGCGATCTGGGGGCAGGGCGAACCCTGCAAACCGATCTTAAACCGCATCGCGTAATAAGCGGCGTAATAAAAAACTACTCGCTTAGTGATCGCTTAATGGAGTAGTTAGCGGCCCTAGGTCTCCACCGAGCGGATGGCGAAAACGCAGTCGAAAGTGCCGGTCACCGAACCGCACTCGACCTCCTCGACATACCAGTCGTTGGCCAGGCCCGCCCATCGGAGGATGGCCTCGATGGTCGCCACCCAGATGTGGCACGACTTCACCGTCTTGATCCGCCCGAGGGCGAACATGTTCGAGAAGTTCACGAGCCAGAACTGGTGCTCGTCCACCTGCAGCCAGGCGTGCGTGTGCTCGCCGCGCACATTGTCCATAGCCTCGCTGAACGACTTGACGAGCCCGGCCAGCTTGCGCTGGCGACCCGGCACCAGCCGCCGCGGCCCGCCCATCCCATGCCGTCCTTCAGCCAGCCAGCGCTCGGTCGCACGCCGGCCCCATGTCCGGATGCGGTCCTCCGCCTCCGGCCCGTAGATGGTCTCGAAAGCCTCGTTCAACCGGCTGAGAGCCTCCACCGGCGAGGAAAGCTGATCGTCGTGAGGCGGGTCCTGTTCGACGTACTGCACGAGGCCCGCCGCGTAAGCGATCTCGGGCCACCGGTCGCCGGTGACGTCGCGGGCCACGTGGACCAGGTTGCTCACGTGTGAGTTGAGGATGAAGCGTCCTCTGGCGCGCGCGGCGCGGACGCCCATGAGCTCGAGCGTGCGGATCGCCGACCCACCCATAGCCGTCGGCGTGGGGATTGGCGACCCCTGCAGCATCGCCGGCAGTGTTGACGGCACCCTCGACGGGGGCGTGGACCCCATCGCCCGCATGTTGGCCGCCGTCGGCGGCTCCTGGGTCATGCCGGGCCGTGGTAGCACCGTTGGCTGCGCGGCCGGCGCCGCCGCCGAAGCAGCAGCCGCCTGGCGGCGCTGCGGCAGGCGGGCCATCTCGGCCAGCAGGTCTTTCACACTCTGCGGGCGCGTGGCCGGGTCCTTCGCCAGCACCTTGGCGAGCAGCAGGTCCAGCTCGTCGGGCAGCGCCGCGTTCAGCTTCACCGCCGAAGGAATCGGTGCGTTGACTGTCGAGTAGGCGACCTCCATCCGGTTTGAGCCGATGAACGGCAGCCGCCCGGTCAGCATCTCGAAACACAGCACGCCCATCGCGTAGATGTCGGCTCGCTTGTCCACGTCGTGGCCCATCACCTGCTCGGGCGCCATGTAGCCGGGCGTGCCGATGGCGAGGCCGATGGTGGTCAGGTGCGTCGGCTGGCCGGCGCCGCGTGCCAGGCCGAAGTCCGCCAGCATCGCCCGCCCGTCGGCGTGGATCAAGACGTTGGTCGGCTTGAGGTCGCGATGGACTATGCCCGCGTCATGCGCGTGCTGAAGCCCGTCGCCGATCTCGCGCAGGTAGCGCCATGCCGTCAGCGTGTCGAGCGGGCCGCGGTTGAGGATGTCCCGCAGCGTGCCCCCCCGGATCAGCGGCATCGTCAGGTACGCGACACCCTCGTTCAGCTCGAAGTCGTAGATCGGGAGGATGTTGGGGTGGTCGAGCTTCGCCAGCGTCTTGGCCTCGGTCTCGAAGCGCTTGACGAAACCGTCGTCCTGGAACAGCTCGGACGACAGAGCCTTCAATGCCACCTCACGGCCCAGCGGCTGCTGCACCGCACGGTAGACGACCGCCATCCCGCCGCCGCCCAGGCGCTCGACGACCTCGTACTGGCCGAGCCTTGTCCCGGTGAGGTCTTTCAACTTCAATTCGCGTCTATCGACTTCTCTTGCGACTTTTTCGCTTGCGCAAACTGCCCGACGATCGCGACCAGGTCGGCAAGCCGGAAAGGCTTGCTCAACACCTTGTCGGCTCCGGCGGCGAGAAAGCGGTCGGTGTCACTCGCCATCGAATGGGCGCTCGCGATGACGATCGGCATCGTCGGCACCTCGGCTTTGATCCGCCGCATAGCCTCCAGGCCGTCGATCCCCGGCATCGCGACGTCCATGAGGATCATCGACGGACGCTGGCTAAGGGCAACGTCCACCGCCGCCAGGCCGTCCACCGCGATGATCACCTTGTAGCCTGCCTTCTCGAGCACGCGCTTGCACAGCCGCTGCGCAACGTCGTTGTCATCCGCCACCAGCACCGTGAACGCGGTTGTCCCAGCCTGGTTTGCCGTCTCAGGCATGCCGGCGCTGCAGCGGCGACGCGTCTTCCGCCGCCAGAGGAATGGTGAAGTGGAATGCAGACCCGTGCCCTACCGCGCTCTCAACCCAGATCTTCCCGCCGTGCATCTCCACGATCTGCTTAACGATCGTGAGGCCCAGCCCAGTCCCGGGAATCGACTGCGCGGCTCCGCTGCGAACCCGGCGGAAGCGCTCGAAGACGTGTCCGATCTCGTCTGGCGGGATGCCAAGCCCGGTGTCGGTCACGCTAACCAGCGCAAACCCGCCCTCGCCCCGGGTGGACAGAGTCACCCTTCCGCCGTCTGGCGAGTACTTGACCGCGTTGTTGACCAGGTTGCTGACGACCTGGATCAGCCGGTCGCGGTCGCCGGCGACGATGGGCAGCCGCGGGTCGAGGTCGGCATCGAACTCGACAGTCGATACCCCGGTGCTCGCCCTTGCCATCGCCTCGCTCAGGACCTCGTTGATGTCGACGTCGCCGCTGCGCATGCTCATCCGGCCGGACTCCATCCGGTCGAGGTCCAGCATGTCGCCGATCAGCCGGTTGATCCTGTCCGCGTCATTGAATATGTAGCCGCCGTACGCCTTCACCTCGTCCGTTTCGAGACCGCCGTCGCGGATGAGCTCGCTGAAGCCCTGGATGCCGGTGAGGGCGGTCCGGAACTCGTGGCTAACAATCGAGAGGAACTCCGTCTTTGTGTGGTCCAGCCTTTCCAGGTTGGCATTGGCGTTCCGCTGCGATTCGAGGGCTTCGGCGAGCTGGTCGGAAGTCTCCCGCACGGTGGTCACGTCTTCGATCATCACCAGCACGTGTTCCGGCCGCCCATTCGAATCCGGGATCGAGGTTCCGGTGAGCTGTAGCCACAGCCACTTTCCAGCGGCTGTCGAGGCGCGGATCTGCACGCTGCTTCCGGCTGTGAGTCCGGCCAGCAGCGGAGCCAGCTGCTGGCGGCCCGCGGCCTGGTCATAGGCTCGCAGCAGGTCTGGCCAGGCGCTCGCGCGCATCGCCTCGAAGTCGTACTCGAGCATGCTCAGCACGGCCGGGTTCGACTCGACGAGCTCGCCGTCGCTGTTGATGCGCACGATGCCGATCGGCGACCGTTCGAAGATCGCGCGGTGGTCCGCCTCGCTGCGCCTGAGCGCCCGAGCCGTATTTGAGCGGCGGATGAACTGCCCGATCTCCACGCCCGCTGTCGAGAGCATCGTCACCTCGTAATCCGGCACGTCGCGCACATGGGCGGCGAGCAGCTCGATGGCACCGATCACAACGCCGCTCTCGACGACGGGAAACGCGAGGACCGAATTGAGGCCGGCGGCGCGGGCGAGGTCGGAGCGGGAGTAATCATTGACTCGGGATAGGTCCTCGACCGCCGCCACCACCCCTGACTGCCAGACGCGACCCAGCATTCCGAACCCCATCGGGATCGCAGTCTCCCGGCTTTCCTCGCGAAATGCTTCAAAGCCCGCTGCTTCGCGGTGCCAGTAGTGGCGCACGCGCAGTGCCTGCCGGTCGTGGTCCGCTGCCCAGAACTGGGCCAGGTCCCAATCGAGGTAGGTGCACAGGCCACCGAGCAGCTGCGGTACCGCCTGCTCCCAGGCCAAGCCGCTCACGAGGACATGACGTATCGCGACAAGGCAGTCGCGAATGCCGTCGAGGCGCTTACGCGCCGAGATGTCGGTTTCCTGGACCAGGAGCAGCGACTCGCCTGACGCGCGTCCGGGCGCCGTCGCGATCGCCACAGAGACGGGTACCCGTGAACCGTCGGCCCGCACCTGGTTGAGCTCCGCCTCCCAACGGACGATGTCGCCGCTCCGCAGGAGGGCAAGTGCTTCTTCGAGCACCGGGCGATCGGCCTCCGCCGTCACATCCCCGAGGGTCAGGCGCGGGAGCTCGTCACGGCTGCGGCCGAGGATCACCGCGAGCCTGTCGTTGACCTGCTGCCATCTTCCGTCGCCGTCGACGAGGGCCAGTCCAACCATCGCGGCCTCGAGCATCAAGCGCATGCGCTTCTCGCTGGCGGCGATGTCGTCGGCCCGGCTCTGAGCATCGGCGGCCTTCTGGCGGACCTGGCGCACAACCGCCGTGATCGCAATGGCGGAAACTATCAGAACCACCGCGAGCAGCACGGCTGTAGCCAGGTCGCTCGGCTGGTTGGCGCTCACCAAAGGCGGGATGAGGATCGCGATGGCGGCCAGGCCCGCAGTCGCGAGCGACTCCGTCCTGCTCAGCTGGAGCGCGGTGAGCAGGATGATCGTCAGGTACAGCGGGAACGCGAGGACCGGCCCCGCTCCGGCGGCGGCCTCCACGGCAAAGACGGCGGCGATGGCGGCAAAAGGCGTCGCTCGACGCACCAGGCTCCGTGTCCATACGGTCCTCTCGTTCCGTGGATGGGATCCCGGCGACACCCCTGTAACCTCGCCCCCCCTGGCGGGATGGAAGGTGCGCAGGTTCCAAAGTGTAGATGCGCCCGTTCCGACTAGAACCCTCTTAAGGCAAAGTGTCGCGACCGGACGATCCAAGGACCTTCGGGGGCGCGACGCTTTAAGCTGAGGCCGCGGCTCCTGAAATTTGACTTAACGCTTTAAGCTGGAGCCCCGGCTCCTGATTTGAACGACCTGAACACGCCGCTGCAAGCCGAAGGCCTGAGCCGTCGCGTCTATCCATTCCTGGGCCTCGCGATCGTCGGCCTGGTCAGCGTCCACGGATACTCGGCAGTCATCGCCTCACCGGTGCTTGCCGGCGCGGCCTTGATCGGAATCCTGCTGGTGCTCGTGCCGCTGGCCGGGATCAAGACCCCGGAGCGCGGTGGAGTCTTTACCGCGCTGCCGGTGGTAGTCGGGTTTGCCATGGCGCTCTATCCGCTCTGGTCTGGATCGGAGTTCGGCCTCGCCACCTCGGTGGTGATGACCATGCTCGCCAGCTCGCTGGTCCTGCTCCCCTGGAGTCGCATCCCGAGGTACCTGCATGCCGTCACGCCGATCTGCAGCCTCGCCGTCGCGTTCGCCCTCGAGATTCAGTTCGGGCTGAGCATCACCCACGCTTTCCCGTTCGTGCTCCTGCCCCTGATCTTCCTCGCCCTCTACTACACGACGATGGAGTTCGCCATCGGGGCAGTGCTTGCGGTCGCCGACCTGCTCCTCGTGACGATCTTCAACCCCGCCGCCGGCGATCCTGCGCATGCCCTCCTGGAGGCGCTGCTTCTGGTCGCGTTCGGCATCCTCGTCCGCCGCGTGGTCATCCAGCTCGAGGAGCACCGCACTGCGACGCAGGCCGCCGAAACTGCCAAGTCGGAGGTGCTCGCGGACCTCTCGCAGCGCAACCAGGAGCTGCAGGAGCTGACACGCATGAAGTCGGAGTTCCTCGCCACGATGAGCCACGAGATCCGGACTCCGATGAACGGTGTCATCGGCATGACCGGGCTGCTGCTCGAAACGGAGTTGACGGACGAGCAAAAAGAATATGTAGAGACTGTTCGCAAGTCTGGGGACTCGCTGATGGAAATCATCAACGACATCCTCGACTTCTCGAAGATCGAGGCCGGGCGCGTTCGTCTGGAGACCATCGATTTCGGCGTCAAGCATGTGACCGAAGAGGCGGTCGAGCTTTTCGCCGAGGCCGCGACCAACAAGGGCATCGAGCTGGTTCTCGACGTCGACCCGGAAGTCCCAGAGGTCGTGATCGGCGATCCTGGCCGGCTGCGACAGGTGCTCATCAACCTGATCGCCAACGCCGTCAAGTTCACGGAAACCGGCGAGGTCGTCGTACGCGTGAGCCGGCACAACAGCAGCGGCCCGGGCCTGGCGCTCCTGTTCGAGGTCTCCGACACCGGCATCGGACTCAGCCCGGAAGAGCAGGCGAAAGTTTTTTCGACTTACTCGCAGATCGACAGCTCGACGACGCGCAGATTTGGTGGAACAGGACTCGGCCTGGCGATCGCTCGGATGCTCACGCAGCTCATGGGCGGCGAGATCGGCGTCCAGAGTGAGAAGGGTGGGGGCAGCAGGTTCTGGTTCACCTCGCTGTTTCGGGACGCCAACGGCGGGGCGAAAGATATGCGGCAGGCGATCAGCCTTTCCGGCACTTTCGTCGCCGTGGTCGATGACAACAGGACCAATCGCACGATCCTCGAGCGCTACCTGCGCTCGTGGGGCATGCGCGAAAGGAGCTTCGAGAGCGGCCCTGACGCGCTGAGGGAGATGCGCGACGCAGCGCGTGGCGATGATGGCTTCGACGTGGCGATCGTCGACATGATGATGCCGGCCATGGACGGAGCCGCGGTGACCGCGGAGATCCGCACCGACAGGGCGCTGAAGAACATGGTCGTAATCCTTCTGACCTCTGCCGGCCATTCGGAGGTCCCGGTGCCCGGAGTCGATGCGGAGCTCATAAAGCCGGTTCGCGCGTCACAACTTTTCGACGTCTTGCACACGAAGCTCGAAGAACGATCGGCTCGGGCGGCAAGAGCGGCGGTTGAGTCCGAGGAGGGCGCGACGGATGCGGCCCGACGGCAGGCGCGAGTCCTCGTCGTCGAAGACAACGCCGCCAACCTCAAGCTCACTGTGAGGCTGGTCGAACGTCTGGGCTATCAGACCGACGTCGCAGCCAACGGCGCGGATGCCCTGGGCATGATCGAGCGCACGCAGTACGACGCGGTGCTGATGGATTGCCAGATGCCGGAGATGGACGGGTACGAAGCAACCAAGCTGATCCGGAAATCGGAAACGTCGCGAAGGCATCTGCCCATCGTTGCGATGACGGCCGACGCGCTCTCAGGTGATCGCGAGCGCTGCCTTGCCGCCGGCATGGACGACTACATCTCCAAGCCCGTCAAGCTGCACGTCGTCGCCGCCGTCCTGGGGCGCTGGCTGTCGCACAGCACCGTCCCCGCCTCGTACCGCGAAGAAGACTAGGTAGAAGAATTCCCCTCTGGGGAGAGGGGCGCGGAATCTATTGAAGGACACTGACGGCCATCTAGACACTAAGAGCGTAGTCAGACGTATGGTCGCCGCCTGTCCAATGCTCCAAGCCATCCTCGACAAGGATGCTGATCTGATTCAGGACCTGCCGTACCTGGAAGTCTCATGGATTGCCAAGGCCCTTGTGACTGAAGCAGATGAGTCGTGCGTCAGGAGTGTCATGAGGATTGCCGAGGAAGTCCGCGACTTTGGCCAGGAGGGGCGCGACTTCATCGGCGCAGGACTCATCGAGGGCATTCCTGACGGTGCCGAAGGTCGGCTTAGAGACTTCGCTGGACCACTGACCATTCAGCTGATGGATCCGGGCTAATTCCGCACGTCTGACGTCAGCGATGTGCATGAACTGCCGGATTCGGCACGTCTGGCGTCAGCGGTGCGTAATCAGGGCGTGAATGCCGCCCGCCCGTCAAACCCGCCGAAGCGCCAGCACCGTCACATCGTCGAACAGGTCCCGCCCCTTCGACCCGCGCGCCAGGATGTCGACCAGCTCCTGAGCGCTCCCGGCCTGCCGCGCGTCATACGGAAGCTGCACGTCCTTCGTCCCAAGGTCTGGCCGCAAATCCAGCAGCCCGTCGGAAAACACCACAAGCGTGTCACCCGGGTTCATCGTCACCTTCCCAACCACGAACTGCGTGTCGGGAAAGATGCCGATCGGCGCGCTGCGCATGGGCAGGAGCTCCTGCCCCGTCATGCCCCGCACCAGCCGCGCGTGCCCATGCCCCGCGTCGACGTAGCGCAGCTCGCCGGATCGCGGCTCGAACACCGAATGGAACACTGTCACGTACGCGTGATTCACCGCCAGGGCCGCGGCCATCACATCGCCCGCTCGGGTGATCCCCTCATCGAGCTCCGCCACACCCGCCGAGCCCCGCAGCGCGGCCCGCGCCGTCGCCATCATCAGTGCGGCCGGCAACCCCTTGCCCATCACATCCCCAAGCGTCAACACCAGCCCTCCCGAGTCCTGCAGGTACCAGTCGTAGAAATCGCCGCTGATCTCTTTGGAGGCCACGAAGTGCGCGGCCAGCTCGAAGCCGGCGCCCTTGAACGGCGAATTCGGCAGCATGCCCGCCTGAAGCTCGACGGCGCGACGCATCTGATCAGCCCTCTCGTCGAGCATCCCCTCCAGCCGCTGCAGGTTGGCGCGATGGTCCAGCTCGAGCGTGCGCCGCTGCAGCGAGTTGACGACCACCAGGTACAGCTGGGTCGCCCCCACGGGCTTGACCAGGTACGAGTACGCCCCGTGCTCCAGCGCGGCCTTGCCCAGCTCGGGGTCGTCGACACCCGAGATCATCACGACAGCGGTATCCGGCCGCTTGTGACGCAGTTCCTGCAGGAGTCCATAGCCCGACTCGTCCGGCAGCCGCACGTCGAGCAGGGCCAGCGAGTAGTCGTTGGACTCGAAAAGCTGCCTGGCCTGCGCCGCAGTGAGAGCGATGTCGGATTCAAACCCGCGGCTGCGCAGAGTTCGCGCCATGACCTTGGCCAGTGCCTCCTCGTCATCGACGATGAGCAGGCGCTGCCCACCTGGGGAGGCGGCCGAGTTCACGCCCAGCAGTGTAAGAGGCTCAAGTAGAGACTTTCTGCCATATAGTCATCCGGACATGACCTTGGAAGTACAGACACGCCAGGCAGACAACGGGGCGACCGTTGTCGCGCCGACCGGGCGCCTCGACGTGGCAGGGGCCCCCACATTGAAGGAAGCCATCAGCGAAGCCCTCAAGAACGGCTCGCCTAAGGTCGTCCTCGACATGGAGGGCATCAGCTTCGTCGACAGCACCGGCCTCGGTTCGGTGATCGCCGCGCTGAAGCAGATCCGCAGCTCACAGGGCGACCTGCGGCTCGCGGCGCCCAACCAGCAGGTAAGAGTGGTGCTCGAGCTCACGACGCTCGATCGGGTGTTCCCTTACTACTCGACCGTCGAGGAAGCCCTGACTGGGTTCTGACCGTGGGGAGCCGTACGGAGCCCTTTGTGTTCCACGCCACGTTCAGCCAGCTTGATGAAGGTTTGGAGAAGCTACATGAGTCGGTCAAGCTTCTGCGTGAGGCCTCCGGTCGAAAACCGGATGACACCAATGTCATGCACTTCGAGATCGCGCTGGCGGAAATCGGCGCGAACGTCCTCACCCATGGGCGCCCAAACCACGTCGATCCTCCAATCGAGTACGAGCTGCGGCTCGAACAGGGCGCCGCGCTCGCGTCTTTTATCGATCGGGGACCGGCAGTTCTCGACTTCGCAACCCGCGCCATGCCGGACACCGAGAGCGAGTCGGGCCGCGGCCTCCCGATGGCTCGCTGGCTGCTCGACGAGCTCCTCTACAAACGCGACGGCGAGGTCAATCGATGGAAGCTGGTGAAAAGACTGTGACCACCGACGATGAAAGCTCTGAGCAGGCAAACCGCGTTCTGATCCACGACTTCCGCAACCTGCTCGCGGTGATCGTCAACTACAGCGAGCTGATCGCCCAGGAGACCGACGATCCGGAAGCGGTGCGCGCCGACATTGGCGAGGTTCGTACTGCAGCAGAGCGTGCAATCGTACTGACCGACACGCTCCGCCGGCGCCTGCTGCATCTGTCCGAGCCGGCCGGCGTTCCGGAAGAGACTCCTCCCGCGAGCACTGCGTGAACGTAGCGAGAAAAGTCGGGTCCGAGAAAGACACTCCCCCGCGCACTCCCCTGACACACCGCGAGATCGTCCTGGTGGTCGATGACGACGAGCAGATGCTCCGGCTCGTCCGGCGCGTCCTGGAGCGGGCCGGATTCGAGTGCGTGCCGGTCGACAACGGGCATGACGCGCACGCCGCAGCTGTTGAGTGGCGGCCCGACATCATCCTGCTCGACCTGATGCTCGGCGACACGACGGGCGATCAGATCCTGGCCGAGATCCGCGGCGATTTCCGAACTCGTCTGATACCGATCGTCTTCCTGACCGTGCGCAGCTCATTAAAGGACAAAGTCGAGCACCTCCTCGCCGGCGCCGACGATTATGTGACCAAGCCCTTCATCCCCGAAGAGCTCGTGGCGCGGCTTCGTGCGGTGATGAGCCGCTCCACCACGACTCGTGACCTCAACCCGCTGACGGGTATGAGCGGCAACAGCGACATCCTGCGCGAGATGGCTCTCCGTCTCGCCAACGGCGAGCGATTCGCCTGCCTCTATCCCGACATCGACGCATTCAAGAGCTACAACGACCACTACGGCTTCTTGCGCGGCGATGACGTGATCAAGACCCTCGCCACGATCATCCTCGAGGTCCTCGAAACCAACTACTCGTCGCGACACTTTGCCGGTCATGTCGGTGGCGACGACTTCGTCCTCCTCACCGATCCGGCCCTGGCCGAGACCATCGCGGCCGAGATCACGAATCGATTCGACGACGCCATGCCTGCGCTGTACGACGCGCCGGACAGGGAACGTGGCTGGATCGAGTCCGAAGGACGCAACGGCAACAGCCTGCGAACGCCTTTGGTCTCGGTTTCGATCGGGATCGTGATCGCAGAACCGGGCCGTTACACGAGCGCCGCCGCGCTCGCTTCGCGCGCTGCCGAGGTGAAGGGGGTCGCCAAGCGCATGCCAGGTTCCAAGTGGATCCTGGACCGCCGCCGGCCGCCCGAAAGGTTCAGTTGATAGTTGAGTTGATAAGCAGGTTGAGGGGCGCTAACCCGGTGCTAGCATCCATGAGGCCCGCCGTGAACACCCCCGTGGAGATCATGCAGTGAGCGAGGTCGTCACGTCCTCGCCCGAGACGCCCGAAGGCACGCCTGCCGGCACCGAGCTGGCCGCGCCCGTGCAGGGGTTCAACGGCACGCCTTCTCGGGCGCCTCGCGTCACGGTCTCCGTACACCGTCTCGACGGAGGCCTCGAACAAGGCGATTCGGACGCTCAGAGACTTGGCCCCGACGGCTTCCCCATCTACAACCCGCCGGATGCAGACCGCCCGCGCTGGATCCCGGCTCGCGACATCAAATATGTGGTCTTCGGCTCGGTCGACGATCCGAACCTGGAGGCCGACCCCGGCGACAGAAGCGCCTCGCGAAAAGCGATTCTTCGCTTCCGCGACGGAGAGTGGATCGCCGCCTACATCGACCCCGGCCAGCAGCCGGACGGGGAAGGCGTGGCGATCAAGATCCGCCTCACCGAACGCCAGCGCGTGATCCCGGCCGTCGCTGCATCGCCCGCGCTGCTCGAGATGCAGTTCGTGGACATGTGGGCGCCGGTCACACCGGCCCTGGCGCCCCAGCGGCGTCGCTCCGACGTCCTGGAGGCGGCGGCGCGACAAGGACGCGACCTGAGCAAGCTCGCCAACGACTTTCGCGACCGGCTCGCGCTCATCCGCGACGTCGGCCTCACGACCGGCGACACGCTCGCCTTCTCGCGTGCGGTTCGGGCGCACCTCGATCGCTTCCTCTCCGAGGACGGGATCATCCTCACAACTCAGGAAAAGTCGGCGCTCGCCGACATCATCCTGCGCGCCGCGGTCGGATACGGACCGCTCGACGCCCTTCTTCACGACAGGTCGGTGAGCGAGATCATGGTCAACGGACCGGACCAGGTCTTCATCGAGCGGCGCGGCGTGCTCACCAAGGCGGACGTCCGGTTCGAGGACGAGAACCAGCTCCTCGAGACGATCCGGCGCATGGTGGCGACAACCGGCCGTCACATCGACGGCTTGAACCCGATGGTCGACGCCCGCCTGCCGGACGGCAGCCGTGTCAACGCCATCATCCGGCCCGCCGCCATCCACGGGGCCGCGCTGACGATCCGAAAGTTCAAGGACGCAGTTCTCGGCATGGAGGACCTGACCCGCGAGGGCAGCCTCAGCCCCGCAATGGCCGAGTTCCTGCAGGCCGCCGTGCTCGGCCGCATGAACATCCTGGTCTCCGGTGGCACCGGCTCGGGCAAGACGACGACCCTGAACGTCATCGCGCGGTTCATCCCGCACAACCAGCGCGTGATCACCATCGAAGACGCTGCGGAGCTGCAGATCGACCACCCACACGTCATCGCCCTGGAGCACAGGCCACCCAACGTCGAAGGCAAGGGAGAGCTGACCATTCGCCAGCTGCTTCGCAACAGCCTCCGAATGCGCCCCGACCGCATCCTCGTCGGTGAGGTTCGCGGTGCCGAGGCCCTCGACATGTTGCAGGCCATGAACACCGGCCATGACGGAAGCATGTCGACCATCCACTCCAACTCCGCTCGCGACGCACTGTCACGTCTCGAGACCATGGTGATGATGGCCTCGATCGACATCCCGTTCGAAGCCGTCCGTGCGCAGATCGCTTCCGCCGTCAACCTGATCGTCCACCAGGCTCGCATGCCGGACGGCCGGCGCAAGGTCGCCCAGATCGCCGAGGTGGTGGGCTATGACGCCAATGGCGCCATCCTGCGCGACATCTTCCTGCTCGGCATGGGCACCGACCTACGGCTGGAGTACAACGCGACCGGCTATGTCCCCACCTCGCTGGACAAAGCTGCGTTCTACGGAGTCCAGGTGAACCAGGACCTGTTCGACCCGGTCAAGTCGCGATTCGTCCCCGCCGGGTCCGACAGCATGATGCCGGTGACCAAGGATCCGCTCATGAGCGGCCAGGGCCGCGGCGAGAACATCGTCAGGCAGGTGGTCGTCGTTCCGTTCAGCTCTGACCGGCCGTCTGACCGGGCGCCAGTTGCTACGCAGTCCTCCCCATCTCAGGCCTCCTCACAGATGGCTTCGACGCCCGAGATGCAGGAGGAGATGCGCAAGCTCATCGACGCGGCTCGCTCGGCGGTCGCGGACCTGCAGGCTGCCGCGCCGCAGGAGCCTGCTGCTGCCCCGGCCCCGGCGCCGGCCCCAGCTCAAGCCCCGGCTGCAACGGGCCAGTATCTGCCGCCACCCGCAAACGCCCCTGGATTCGCCACCCCGCCCCCCGCTTACAACACACCGCCGCCGGGTTCGATGCCCGCCATCGCCGCACCTGACCATTTCGGATCCTCGATGCACGCGAGCCAAGCGCTCGAAGCGGCCACCGCGATGGCCCGCGCCACCACCGCGCTTGGCAACCTGGCCGCCGCCAACAGTGGATACGTCGGCATGCTGCCGACGGTTCGCGCGCCGGAAGGCGAAAACCGGCCGGCCGGCGCTTCCCGCCGCATCCTCGCCGTCATGGAGAGCCTGATCTCACGTCGCGGCCTCAACCTTCGCCTCGCCTCCGCCATCACCGAGGCCTTCGAGGGTGCCGAGCTGAAGGGCAGCGACTACGCAGCAGAGCACCATATGAGCAAGGAATCAGGAGGGCGTGAGCTTCGCCAGGCCGTAGATGCAGGTTTGCTGCAGACGGTGCGCTACCCGCAGGGGGAGGCAGGCTTCAAAGCGTCGCAGGACCTCCTGCGAGCGGTCGCGGAAGGGCTTGGCATGCCGGTCAACGCCTCCGCGCCGCTGACGGTGGAGACGATCATCGGCAGCCTTGCGGTTGGTCAGACCGAGGGCACCGTGACCATCATGTTCACCGACGTCGAGGACTCGACCCGGATGCTGTCAACCCGCGGCTTCACCGAGTCGCACGAGATCATGAAGGCCTACGAGTCGATCATCGACGAGAAGGTTGCCGAGCATGCAGGCCGACGGATCAAGGGCCTCGGCGACGGATTCATGATCAGCTTCGGCTCGGTACGACATGGCGTCGAATGCGCGCTCGACATTCAGCGGGCGATCGCGGAGTACAGCAAGCAGAACCCGGAGAGGAAGATCAGGATCCGCATCGGCCTCAACACCGGCGAGGTCGTGGAGGAGGCTGGCGACATCTTCGGCGCCGCCGTCAACGTCGCGGCACGCGTTGCAGGTAAGGCGAGGGGTGGCGAGGTCCTGGTTTCGGAAGTCGTGCGCCAGCTGGTCGGACCCATGGCGGAGATGCAGTTCGCGGTCCGCGGACGCTACAAGCTCAAAGGATTCCCTGACCGGTGGCGGCTGCACCAGGTCACAGCGACCGAGGTCAAGGAAGCGCCTCGCGCGCTTCCCACCGGCGATGGGTTCGTCGACCGCGAGCAAGAACGCCTCGACATCCGGATGATGCTCGACCGGGCGATGACCGGAGCCGGCGGAATGCTGTTCCTGGGCGGCCCCCCTGGCATCGGCTCTTCGCGTCTGGCTTCCGAGGTGGCGATCGAGGCCGCGAGCAAAGGCTGGCTCGTCCTCAGCGGCCGCTGCGCCGACGAAGGCGGCGCGCCATACGCACCTTTCCGGGAGATCCTCGCCGCCGCGGTTGCAGGATCGACAACCAGGACTCTGCAGGAAGCAGGCAAAGACAATGGCCCGATGATTTCTCATCTGGTGCCGAGCTTGCGGCAGAAGGTGCGAGGCATGGCGGCCCCAGGCGAGATCCCGGCAGACAAGGTCCGCGAGCAGTTGTTCCGTTCCATTTTCGATTTCCTGTCGGACGTTCGCGGCACGAAGCCCTTGCTCATCGTCCTCGACGACCTGCAGTGGGCTGACGAGGCCACGGTTCTGCTCCTTCGCGACCTCGCCGAACGGGTCGGCGGCAGCCACATCGTCGTCATCGGCACGTATTGGGACAGCGAGCTCGACTCTGGGCGCCCCTTCGGCACCGTGCTTTCGCGACTGCTCCGCAGGCGCCGCGCGCAGCGCATCGCGATTGGCAAACTGTCCGAAGGTTCGGTCGCGAAGCTCGTCGCAGGCATCTCCGAGACACCTCTGTCGCCCCTCCAGCTCATGGGGATTCAGGCGGCGACCGAAGGCAACCCGCTCTTCGTCGAGCACTCATCCCTGTACATGGCGGAGTCGGAAAGCATGCTTGGCGGATCGGACCGGGCCCAGGGCAGCTTCTCGGAAGAAGACCTCGAGCTCGCCCAGAGCGTGCGCGGCCTGATCGGCCGGCGGCTCGAGCGACTGAGCGAACCCGCACAGAGAATGCTCGTCGCGGCTGCCATCGTGGGTCGTGATTTCGATATCGCGCTCCTCGAGGCATTCGGCGAGCTCTCGGGTCACGAGCTTCGTGACGCGCTCGAAGAGGCGACGCGTGGCCGTTTCCTGACTGCCGCGGGCCCCGACAAATACCGCTTCGCGCACGACCTCGTCAGGCAGAGGGTGCTCGGGGTGGTGCCATTGCCGCGTTTGCAGGCGTATCACCTTGCGGTGGCCGACACCCTCGAGCGGGTCTACGGCAAGAGCGCCCCCGAGCGCGCCGGCGAGATCGGCCATCACCTCTATCAGGCCGGCACTTCCGCCGACCCTGTGCGCACAGCCTCTTTCATCGCTCTCGCAGCCAAGAACGCGTTGGCGGTGGGAGCGTTCGAGGAAGTGCTTCGACTGGTCGACACCACTCTTACGCTGCTTCCGGGTGACAGCCTTCGCGCGCGGGCCGATTCCCTGACCATGAGAGGCGAGGCGTTCTGGGGTCGTGGCCGCATCGACGACGCCAAGGCCGCCTGGAAAGGCGCGGCGCAGCGCTACGAGGAGCTCGACGACAACAAAGCGGCACAGGCGGTCAATGACCGGCTGGCGGGACTCGAGGCAGGTAAGGAGCCGGCGGAGTCGCGCGCTAAGCCCTAGAGGCTCAGCCGATGATGCGTGCTGCCGGCGGAACCGGTGCGTAGTTCGGGCTGAACAGGATCGTCGGCATGGGGCCGGTGAAGGTGATCCTGTTGGCAATCAGACCGCCGGTTGCATCGGTCTTGAAGGCGGCGGACCTCTGCACAGTGAGCGCTGCCGCGGGCATGTAGACGAGTCCGATGAAAGCCGACTCGCTGCGAGCGCCCAGGACGTTGTTGCACGTGTTCGCGGGTGGAAAAGCATTGCCGGGCTCGTAGATCACGATCCAGTTGTACTGATACCCCCCGAAGATGTAGACGTCGCCGGCTGTCGTCTGGTTGAGACAGGCGCCGCTGGGGATGGAGAACGAAATCGCCCCTGCCGTGATCGGACCTGGGCAGGTCATGAATCCCCCGCCCGTCGCCTGGCAAGAGTCTTCGTTCGCGCGATCGCCGGAATTCCCGGGTCCCCGGTCTGGATTCTGATTGGTCAGGTTCAACGCAAGCGGTGGGGTCTGGCCGTCGGGCGGATTAGCGTTGGGAGTAAAGAGAGGGCCGAGGAGGGTGGTGTCCAGGAGGATGTCCTGCCCGCCGAGCGAGCAGTTGTCGCCGTTGCTCCCATTCCCGTTTCCGTGCCCGTTGCCGGCGCCGTTCCCATATGGACATCCGCTGACGTCGTTGTTGAGCTGCTGTCCAGTCACTGGAATGGTGCCGGCAAGGCCGAACGGACCCGCACACCCGCTGGGCGGCGGAGCCGCGTAAACGCGGTACGACTGAGCTCCCGGCACGTTGCTCAGCTGCACCTGGATGACCTGGCCGGCGCCGACCGCGATCTGGTGGCATGAGGAGGGAGCGCTTTCGCGCTGGTAGCTGACGCCGGCATAGATGTCACTCCGAACCGAGGTGATCACGATCGACCAGGTGCCGGCAAGGATCGAGGGGGTGACCCCTTTGGTGGCGAGCATGAACGCGCCCGCGCAGTTGACCCCTCCGGTGTTCCAGAACTGATTTGGCGTCACCTGTGTGCGGTTGGAGGTGTTCGGCTCGTCAGGCGGCTTCAGCTCGTTGCTGATGAAGGCGTTGCTGTTGGTGTAGCCGCCTTGCCACTGGTACACGCCGCCGGCCAGGAAGTAGCACACGTTGCGGTTGAAGTTCGGGTCTACCGCGTACACGCCGGGTGAAATCACCACGGTGTTCCCCGGCCTAGGCTGGCTGCCGCCCGCAACGGCCGGCGACGGATAGCGCGGGTCGGCCAGGTTGTAGCCGGACATTGTCGCGCCTGCCACGTCTGGAAAGGTGCAGGGCGTTGCTGCACGGCTTGGATAGCAGCGGCTGGTCACCAGACCCGGCACTGTCGACTGGCAGCGGGCGTAGATGTCCCCGCCGACCTGGAGCTGGGATGACCCTGGGACGCTGATCGCTCCGTTGGACACCACGTCGCCCCGTATGGCCAGGGTGCCGCTACCCGACACAGTCAGCGCAGCACCGGGCTTTCCGCCGCAGCCGGCCTGGTCCAGGGCGGCCACCGTCGGCGAGTACAGCAGGTTGTTGACCCCTCCCGAGGCGGCCACCGCGATCGTTGGCGAAGAACCGTTGGTCAGGATCTGGCCGAACTGGAGTGCCAGAGAACGGCTTGCCGTCAGGCGGAACTTGCTTCCCTGTGCTCCGGCAGCAGACACCACTTGCGTCAGCATCGTGCCGTCTGAATAGGAGCAGGTCACGGTCACCGGCGCCGCACCCGGAGCTGCGAAGGCTGGCGCGCACGATGGGGCCGCGTAAAGGCGGAGGTTGGTGCCGAAGTTTGTGGAGGCCGCCTGCTCTGCGGCAACGTAGCTTCCGGTCTGCTGCAGGCTGTCGGATGCGGCCAGCGCTGCCGCATCGATTGCTACCTGGAGGTCGCGGCGCAGTGCATAAGCGCGCGATCCATCGATGGCGAGCGCGGCCATGCCGATCACGATGGCGAGCATGATCGCGATCAGGACAATCGCCTGCCCTCTCTGCCTCTTTTCCCTCTCCCCGCAGGCAAGGGGGTGCGGGCCAGGGTGAGGGGCGGGGACAGAAGCTCGTCTCACCTCAGTACTCCGTCCTGAAGACGGACGCAGCGGTGATCACAATGCGATTCGCGGTGGCCTGCGCGACCACTGGCGTGATCAGGATCAGGTTCAACCGGACGGTGACCTGGAGCGTCTGGTTTCCGACGGCAGGATTCACGGCGCTGCATGAGCCATTGGCGATGGCTGGGTACTCGCCGCCGGGCGCATTCGGAGGCGGTGTCGGCTCCACGGTGGCCAGCGGGTTTGGCTGTGTGATGTAAAGCCAGGCGGCGTTGTCGGGCGGCGTAGCGCTCGTGATGGGCCCCTGCGGGCACGGCGCGGTCACTGGCGCTCCGATGATCTGCGAAGCCACCGTGGCGAGAATGTCGGCGTTGGTGGGCAGCGGATTGCCGGCACGCACCGCCAAGCGGGCGCCTTCGCGCGCGGCATGGCTCACCGTGTCGTAGTAAAAGACCGCCCGTCCGATGTCGACAATGCCAAACAGGAGAAGCAGGAGGACGGGCGAAACCAGGGCGAACTCGATCAACGCCTGCGATCGCTGGCTCCGCATCATCCGTTGCCCTGGACGGTCATGTGCGTATTCGAGGCGAGCCGGAAGATCCCGAACTGCGCCCCGATGAGCGGCGTAAGAGGTCCGTACGAATAGAGCACGATCACGTTCAGGTCCAGCTGGCTCTGGTTCGCGGGAGGCGATGTGAAATTCAACCCGGGCGTGTTGTTGTAGCAGATGTACAGCCACGCCTGGTTTGCCGTCGACGGGTACGACGAGCTCGTGTACGGCGGGTTATAAAATCCGTTGCCGTCCGACGGCGTTGGGCAGGTGCTCCCCGGGTTCTTGAGCACTGAAGCCGGAATGGAGATCGCCGCCAGCTCAGCGTCGACCACCGATTTGATCTCGGCGTTGGACAGATAAGGATGGGACCGGTTGGGTGTATCGAACCGCACGCCCTGGCGGGCACCCTCACGAGTCGCGTTCGAAAGAGCTTCGCCGACGTAGATCGCCCGGCCGATGTCCACCAGGCCACCGACAAGCAGGAGAAGCACGACCGAGGAGAGGGCAAACTCGACCAAGGACTGGCCACGCTGGTTCATAAAGAGCCCCAGCAAGGGCGTCTTAGGGGGGCGCGGCACCGGACTATCTTGCCTATGATGGGTCGGCTGTGCGCCCCCTATTGACCGGTCTCACGTTCAGAAGGCCGTTCACAATCCTCGGAATCCTGCTTGCCCTGCTTGTCATAGCTGCATTCGTCCTCGTAGCTCTCAACGCCGGGGCGGCGTCCAACAGTCCCCAGCTGCAGGTGGTAGTGGCGTCCAAGGAGCTCACGCCCAGGATCGCGATCGACCTGGGTTCGCTCGAGCTGAAAACCATCCCGGTGGCGGCCTCCTACCCCAAGGACTACTTCTTCACCAAGAAAGAGGACGTTCAAGGGTTGATCCCGCTGGTTCCCATCCATCCCGGCCAGGCGGTCATAGCCAATGACGTCGCCAAGCCGAACCAGGCCCTAGGGTCGCAGGCCGAGTACCTGCCGATCCCCTCCGGTTACGTGGCCATTACGATCCCGACCAGCGAGCAGCAGGGCGTCGCCAACTACATCAATCCGAACGACTACATCTCGGTGATCGCGACAGTTTCCTCCGGCCAGAAGGTGGCCTCCAAGACCGTCTTCACCAACCTCCACGTGATCCGGGTCGGGACGCAATCGGCGCCCGGCACCAACGCGAGTTCAACCAGCCTGACGGTGGTGGTGACCGAATGCCAGGCCGAGGTGATCACCTGGTTTTTGACCTACGCGGCATTGAAGTACAGCTTGCAGTCGTTCAAGGACTACCTCCAGCCGGGCACCCTGCAACCCGACCCCAAATGCCCGACCGTGGGCGACGCCAAGGGCGTAACTCTGCAGTTCATGCAGGCCACCTACCCCGGCCTCTTCTAAGGTGACCCTGCCGCCTCAGGTCATCGTCGCTGTGCCTATGGCCGCGGCGATCATGGTCTTCTTCTGGAGCCTGGACCGGATCCGCAAGGAACGGATCGCGAGGCCGTTGACGCCGGCTGCTCCCAGAGCTACGCCCCGTGAGCTGGTGGAGAGGCTCTTGCGTCCGGCGGCCGACACCCTCAGCAGCCGGCGGAGCGCCAGCGGGAAGCCAACGCTGACCGAGGATCTCGCGCGCGCCGGCCTGAACATCACACCGGCGGAATACCTGTTGATCAGGATCGGGGCGGTGGCGCTGGGAGCCCTGATCGGAATCTTTCGCTTCGGCATCGGGCTGGGGCCGGTCGTGCTGGCCTTCATCGGCTTCATCGCGCCACCCCTGGTGGTCACATTCCTCCAGCGGCGGCGTCAGAACAAATTCAACGAGCAGCTGACCGGCATGCTTCAGCTGCTCTCGAACTCACTCAAGACTGGATACCCGATCGACCGAGCGCTGGAGACGGTGGCCACCAAGTCACAACGGCCGATCTCGACGGAGTTCGACCGCGTCACCACTGAGATCACGCTGGGCACCACCGTCGAAGATGCGCTGAGCGCGCTGCTGCTGCGCATCAACAGTCCGGACCTGGAGTTCATCGTCACGGCCATCCTTCTCCACACACGAGTCGGCGGCAACCTGGCCGAGGTCCTCGACAACATCTCCGACACCCTCCGCGACCGCTTGCAGACCAAGCGAGACATGAGCGTGCTCACCGCGCAGTCGCGCGCCTCCGCGACCATCATCACGGGGCTGCCGATTCTGTTGGCGTTCGGCCTTTACCTCTTCGTCCCCGGCTACTTCGCTCCGATGACCAGCACGCTGCTCGGATTCATCCTTCTCGGCATCGCCGGAGGTTTCGTTCTCATCGGCAACCTCATCATCCAGCGCATGACGTCGCTCGAGGCCTGATGTTCCTGATCGCGCTCGCCGCCGGAACCATCTGCGCGGTGATCGTCATGGCTTACTTCATCGCGATCGACCAGGTACGCAGGACCGCGACCGCCACGAACGGTAACTTCAGAGGCCCGGCCCCGCGGGTAAGCGTGGTCAAGCAGCTCGAGGCGCTGGCCAAGCCCCTCACGTCTCGGATGCCGGCACACGAGACGGCACCGCTCCGTCAGCAGCTGAGCCGCGCCGGCGACCCTGGAGCCCTGACGCCGGCCGGATTCCAGGCAGTGCGTTACGGCCTCGCGGCGCTGATGGCGATCGCGGGTTTGGCCCTGGGAGCGCTCGTGTCCACGCCCTTGCCCGTCGCCATCGTCGCGCCCCTCGCCGGGGTCGTTGCAGCTGTCATCGGTTACCTGCTTCCGAGCTTGTGGCTCGAGCAGCGGATCGCCTCGCGCCGGCACGAGATCCAGCGCTCCCTGGCCGAGGCCACCGACCTCCTGACGCTTGTCGTCGAGTCCGGCATGAGCCTCGACGAAGGACTTCTGAGCGTCACCGAGCGGTTCCACAACGCGCTGGGCGATGAGATCGGCAAGGTGCTGCGCGAGATCCGGCTCGGCAGGCCGCGAATGGCCGCCCTCGAGCACATGGCCGAAACCACTGGCGTGCCCGACTTGCATCATCTCGTGGAATCGATTGTGCAATCCGACCAGATGGGCGTTCCGATCGCGCGGCTCTTGCGGGTTCAGGCCATGGAGATGCGGCGGCGCCAGCGCCAGACAGCTCAGGAGCGGGCAGCCCAGGCATCTTCGCGAATGGTGTTTCCGATGGTCGGCTGCATCTTTCCGGTCCTGTGGATCGTGCTGCTTGGGCCTGCCATCATCCAGATCATGAAGTCACTGCATTAGGTCAGTGAACACGCGACCGCCGCGAGGTACACAGCAATCGTTCGGCGACCTCGACAAGCCGCTCTACACCATCAGCGTCGCGGCGGAGATCCTCGAGACCCACCCCCGCACGCTGATGCTCTATGAGGACGCCAGGCTCATCGAGCCGCACCGCACCAGCACCAACCGCAGGCGTTACTCGCAGCGCGACATCAGCAAGGTGCAGGTCATCCAGCACCTGACGCGTGAGAAAGGCGTGACACTGGCTGGAGTGCGACACATCCTGAGCCTGTTCGAGGTGATGAAAAAGCACCGCGTGGAGCCGCCCGCCGACCTACGCGAAATCTACGACCGCTACAGCCAAATCATCTAGGGGTTTGGTATTGGTCCCCTCTCCCCTTCAGGGGAGAGGGGCTTAAGCTGGCCCTTCCGTAACAGAAGGACTCAGCCCGCCGCCGCCTTCCTCCGCCTCTTCGCCGCCGGTGCCCACAAGCTCTCCAGGTCGTAGTACGACCGCTCGCCCGGCAGGAACACATGCGCCAGCACCGAGTCGAAGTCGAGCAGGATCCACGTCGCATCCTCGTAGCCGTCGACGGCCAGCGGCCTCAACGCTTTCTCTTTTGCCGCGTCGACCATTCCGTCCGCGATGGCGCGCACCTGCCGGTCCGTCTCCCCCTCGCAGATCACGAAGTAGTCGGCGATGTCGGTCTTGTCGCGGACGTCGATGACAACCGGGTCCCAGGCTTTCTTCTCGCCTGCGGCACCCCGCAGCAGGCGCGCGAGCTGCAGCGGCGTGATGCCCTTGGACCCCTTTGTAGCTACCAACCTATCGATTATCCCGATAAAGGTTATGCGCCGCGATGTACCGCTCGACCGCAGGTGGCACCTTGCCGCCCACCGACTCTCCTGCCGCTATCGCGCGTCGCAGCTCGCTGCCCGAAATGTCCGGCGTGCGCACGTGACAGATGATCACACGCTCCGGAGCCAGGCCGATCGCCTTGAGCTCGGACGGCACAGTCTGCGACTTGCCGCGGTCCACGATCACGATCGAGGCAAGAGCGCTTACGCGCTCGGGCTCATGCCACGTGCGGAAGAGTCGCGCCGCGTCCCAGCCCAGGATCAGGAACAGCTGGTCGTCTGGAAAAGTGCGGTGCAGCTCCTCGAGCGTGTCCACTGTGTACGAGGGTCCGCCACGCTTGATCTCGACGTCGGAAACCTCAAAGCGCGGTTCGCCCTCAACCGCGAGCTTGGTCATGGCAAGCCGGTCCTCCGCCGGCGCTTGCGCCGCGCCGCGATGCGGCGGTTTCGCGCTTGGGACGAACAACACACGATCGAGACGGGCGTCCCTCATAGCCCACTTTGCCGCGGCGAGATGCCCCAGGTGAATCGGGTCGAAAGTTCCGCCGAAAACACCGATCCGGGTCACGGCTGGTATTCGAACTCGACGCCCGAGATGCGCACCGTGTCGCCGGGCTGAACGCCCTCAGCCTCCAGCGCCGTATTGACTCCGAGCTTGTCCAGCTCAGACTGGAACCGAGCCAGCGCGCCCTCCGATTCGAGGTCCGTGCGCCCGACCAGGTACTCGACGCGATCGCCCCGCACCAGAAAGCCGAAAGGCTTGCGCTCGACCACCAGGGCGGGCCCGGCGTCGCGCACCGGCAGCTTGATCTTCTTGGCCCGTCCCTGTGCGATCACCTCCGGCGCCGACGCCAGCGCGCTCACCATCGCATCGATCAGCTCGGGCAGGCCCTCGCCGCTCAATGCGGAGATGAAGTGCACCCCCTTGCGCCGCGTCCGCGCCCGGAGGCGCTGCGCCGGTTCGAGGTCGACCTTGTTGACGGCGACCAGGGACGGCCGCAGCGCAAGCTGGGCTGAGAACTGCTCCACCTCTTTGCGGACCGTCTTCAGATCTGCCCACGGATCGGGGGCCGAGCCGTCGAGCACGTAGACCAGCACTTTGGTGCGTTCGACGTGGCGGAGGAATCGAAGCCCGAGCCCCGCTCCGCGCGCCGCGCCCTCGATCAGGCCCGGGATGTCCGCGATCACGATCCGGCCCCCCTTCGATTCGGCCACGCCGAGCTCAGGGTTCAGGGTGGTGAACGGATAATCCGCGACCTTCGGCCGCGCCGCAGTGAGCGAGCTCAGAAGCGAAGATTTGCCGGCGTTGGGCGCTCCGACCAGGCCGATCTCGGCGATGAGCTTGAGGTCCAGGATCAGCGACCGGTCGTCGCCCTTGAACCCCGGTTCGGCGAAATCGGGAGCGCGTTTGGTCGAGCTCTTGAAGTGGACGTTGCCGCGCCCGCCCACGCCGCCTTTAGCGACCACGACGTCGGCTCCGGCGCGATCGAGGTCTGCGACCAGTTCGCCTTCTTCGTCGAGCACCACGGTGCCGACCGGCACGTCGAGCACCACGTCAGCTCCACCTTTCCCCGTCTTGCGTCCGCCGGCGCCGTTGGCACCAGGCTCGGCGCTCCACTTCGGGCGCTGCTTGTAGAGGGAGAGGTCTGAGACCCCGGTGGTCGCCTTCAGGAAGACTGAACCGCCGCGGCCGCCGTCGCCACCGTCAGGTCCGCCGCGCGGCGTAAACGGCTCGCGCCGAAACGATGCCGAACCTTTGCCGCCGTTCCCGCCGCGCACGACGATGCGCGCCGAATCTATGAACTGACGGCGACCGTCAGTTCTGGTCGTTCTTGGCGTTAGGTGCGCCCTTGGAAGAAGGTGCCTCCTGCGCGGCAGCGTCGATGTTGACCCGGCGGCGGTCCTTGCCGACGCGCTGGTAGCGAACCTCGCCTGGCACGAGCGCAAACAGCGTGTGGTCGCGACCGAGGCCGACGCCAGTGCCAGGCGCGATCCTGGTTCCGCGCTGCCGGACGAGGATGGCGCCCGCGCCCACCATCTGGCCGCCGTAGATCTTCACGCCGAGCATCTGGGGGTTGGAGTCGCGGCCGTTCCGAGAGGAGCCGCCTCCTTTCTTATGCGCCATCTATTTGGTTTCCTTCTTGCGCGTCGCGCGCTTGGCCGGTTTGGTTTCTGTCTCTACTGGTGTCTGTTCAACTTCTGCCGTCGCAGCCACCGGCGCATTCTTTGCTTCTGCCCTCGCCCGCGGCTTGCCGGCGGGCTTGGCTTTTGTAGCAGTCTTGGACTCAGCCTTGGCATCCTTTTTGGGCTCGGCCTTGATCCCGCCGACAGCGATGATCTCGAGAGCGGTCAGGTCGGCGCGGCCGCCGCGATGAACCCGGACGCGCTTCTTCGACTTGTAGCGGATAGTCTCGATGCGAGGGCCGCGACGGTGGGCGAGCACCTTGACCTCGACGTCGAGGCCGTCCACCGAAGGCGTGCCCACCTTGATCTCGTCCCCGTTGGTGAAGAGCAGAACCCGATCGAGCTTCAGGGACGATCCTGGCTCAGCGGCTAGGCGGTCGACCAGGATGTGGTCGCCGGGAGCCACTCGATACTGCTTTCCTCCGCTGACGACGACGGCCGACAGCGAACTATCAGGCTTGGGCACGGCGAGTGATTGTACCAAGCTCAGCGACAGGCTCGTCCACGGTGCGGCGCCGCAGGGCCACCGACTGGACAAGCCCGAGCCCCGCCAGCATCGCAATGGTCGCCGATCCGCCGTAGGAGATCAGCGGGAGCGGGATGCCCGCGATCGGCAGGACCCCGATGTTCATGCCGACGTTCTCGACCACCTGCACCAGGATCATCACGAACACCCCACCGGCGAGGAGCTCGCCGAACCTGTCCCGCGACACGGCCGCGGTGCGCAGAAGCCGGATCAGAAGGGTGCCGAAAAGGGCCAGCAGGACGAGGCTGCCGAGCAGCCCGAACTCCTCGGCGAAGATGGCAAAGACGAAGTCGGTCGCGCGCTCGGGCACAAACCCGAGCTGACCCTGCAGACCGTGCAGCCAGCCCTGGCCGAACAGGCCGCCGGACCCGACCGCGATTCGCGCCTGCATGAGGTTGTAGCCCGCCCCGAGCGGGTCCTGGGTCGGGTCGAGGAAGACCTCTAGACGCCTTCGCTGATACCCGTGCAGCAGGTACGGCAGCAGCGGCAATGCCACGCCACCGGCAAAGACGAGCGAAAAGAGCTGCCACGCGCTCGCGCCGGCGAGAAACAACATGCCGAAGAGCACCCCGACAAACACGATCGTGGTCCCGAGGTCAGGCTGGGTGAGGATGAGACAGGCGGGCGGCGCGACCAGAAGGAGCGAACCGCCGAACATCCGCCACGAAATCCGCTCACCGCGGCTCAGGTATGCCGCGAGCACAACGACGAGCAGCAGCTTGGAGAGCTCCGAAGGTTCGAGGGGGAAACCCGCCACGGAAAGCCAACGTCGCGCACCGAGTGCCGTGTGGCCGACCAGGTGCACGGCCAGGAGGATGAGGATCATCCCCGCGTACAGGCCGAGCGCTAAAGACCGCAGGCGGCGGTAGTCGAAAGATGCCGCGGCGGCGTAAGCTCCGGCGCCGAGGATCACCCACAGCACCTGGCGTCCCCAGTCCGCGTGGGCGCTGAAGACGGTCATCAGGCCCAGCGCCGCCAGCATTCCCGCAAGCAAAGGCTGGAAGTGGTCGAGCCTTCGCCACCAGGAGGCTCTAGTCACGACCTGATCGCGGCGACGTGATCGCGATAGAACCTCATCAGCTGCACTGCGATCGGGGCCGCCTGAACCTCCGAGAGCTCACCCCGCTCGACGAAGACCGACATCGCCACCTCCGGCTGCGCGTAGGGAGCGAAAAATACGAACCACGCGTGCGTCGGAAGATCTAGACCGCTCCCTCCCCACTGCGCGGTTCCGGTCTTGCCGCCGCCATCCGCCGGCACGCCCGCGGCGCGGAACCAGTAGTTCATGTTGTAAGGCGGATTGATCTCCTGCCGCATGCCCTCGCGCACCGTCATCAGGTTTGCCGCGGATGCGGGCACCGAACCCGTGACTTCCGGATGCTGCGTCTGGACCGCGCGCCCCGACGCGTCACGCACCTCGTGGACAAGTGTCGGCCTCATGGTTTGACCGCTGTTGGCCAGTGCGGCGACGTACACCGCCTGGTTGAGCGGCGTCGTGAGCAGGTAGGACTGGCCGATGCCGAAAGTGATCGTGTCGCCCGTGTTCCAGCGACATGCGTCGGAGTTGAGGTCGGGGACGCCGCATTGCAGCTGCTTCCAGATGCGGTCCGGGACCAACCCCGGCATCACGCCCGGCATCTCGAGTGATTGAGCCTGGCCGAAACCGAACGCTCGCGCGTACTTCGCCAGGGTGACGTCCCCAACCATCGCAGCCACCTGGTAGAAGAACGTGTCACACGACGTCGCAAGCGCCTTGGCGACGTTCATCCAGCCCAGGCTGTAGCTCGCCCAGTTGTGATAGATCCAGCCGTTCACGTTGATGAAGCTCGGACAGCTGAGCATCGTGCTCGCGGTGATCTTGCCTTCCTCGAGGGCCGCGGTCGCTGTGACCATCTTGAACGTCGACCCCGGCGCGTACTGCCCCGCGATGGCGCGATTCAGAAGCGGCCGGTCCGGGTTGTTCAGGAGGCCGCTGTAGTCGGTCTGGCTGATGCCATGTGTGAAAAGGTTGGTGTCATAGCCGGGGAGGCTCACGAGCGAGAGCACCTCTCCGGTTCGAGGATCAACCACGACTGAAGCCCCTGCCGTCTTGTGGTCGCGGACGAGGCCGGCGGCTAGCGCTTGCGACGTGGCGCGCTGCAGGTCCGCGTCGAGGCTGAGATAGACGGAATGACCCGTGGTGGGAGGCTGCACGCCAACCGTTCTGACGATCTGACCCCGCGCGTCCATCTCGACATCGGTCCAGCCGTTCTGGCCCCGAAGCACCGTCTCGAGTCCGGCTTCGATCCCCACCTTGCCGACCACCTCCCCCGGCTGATAGCCGAGGGGTCGCAGCCGCTTGAGGTCGGCTTCGTTCAGCGGTCCTACGTAGCCGACCACATGTCCGAAGACCAACGGATCGACGTATGTCCTCACCCCGCGTTGCACCATCGAGACCCCGGCGAGGACCGGCAGCCGCTCGTTGATCGCGAGCTGCTGAGCCTGCGAGAGATCGGGTCCGATCCGCACGCTGGCGTAGGGGTCGGCCGCGACAAGGGTCGCGGCGAGCTTTTCCTCGGGCTCCCCCGTGATGCGCGCGAGCTCGGCGAGTTCAGCGGTTCGCGCACGCGCCTCGACCGGGAGTCCGGCCCGCACCACCTCCAGGTTCCAGATCGCGCTGTTCGTGACGAGCGCCGCGCCGTGGCGGTCGTAGATGATGCCGCGGTCGGCCTCGAGGATGATGCGATGCAGCGTGTTGTCGCGTGCCATTCCGGCGAGGATTGCGCCGTCGGTCATTTGCAGGTAGGCGAGCTTGACGGCGAGCCCGCCGACGATGAGCACCGCCACCGAAGCAGCGCCGACGAGGCGCATCGACCACCGCGCCCTGGGCAGCGAGCCACCCAGCAGGATCAAACCGCCACCTTCGGAAACCCTGGCCTCGTCACCGGGGCGTGCACCTTACGCGCCACCCACATCGCGAACGGCATCAGAGCCGCGTTGTAGACGCATGCCGCGATGACGAGCTGCACCGCGATGCCAAATGAAGGCACCGGCAGGCCAAGCATCTCGTCCACGACGACAAGGACCAACGAATAGGCCGCGGTGCTGACGGCGGCGGCGATCACCGGCTGCACAACGCTTTCGCGATCGAGGTTGCGAGCCCAGAAACCGGTGAGGTACGAACCCGCCAGCAGCGCCACGGCGTGCGGGCCGATCGGCCCGGGCGCGGTCAGGTCGAGCATCAACCCCGCGACGCACGCCCACACCATCCCCTGCCTCACGCCGGCAGTCCACGTGATCGCGATCACCGCGACCAGCGCGAGGTTTGGAAAAACGCCGGCAACGGTGAATCTCGGTGCCCATGTCACCTGGACCAGCACCGCGGCCAGCAGCAAGGTGGCGATGGCCAGTCGCTTCATGACGGCACGAAATCCGTGATCACGAGCAGCAGGCTGAGGCTTGTGGGTTCGTTGACCCACGCGAGGAGCGCCTGGTCGCTGGTCGAGGCCGGTCGATATGTGACCGAGGCCAGCTCCCCGACGACCAGCCCGCGTGGATAGCCGCCACCAACTCCGCTCGTGAGCGCCCATTCGCCACTTGACGCTTTGAGGCCGAGCGAGTGCTCGATCTCGAGGTGAAGCGCGGTGGGCCCGCCGCTGACGGTGCCCTGGAGGCCGGACTTGGCGAGGTAGACGTTGACGCGGCTGCGCGGGTCCGCCAGCGTCTCGACTATCGCGCCGTGCGGGCCGGCCTCTCGCACGCGGCCGACAAGACCGGCACCGGTCGCCACGACCATTCCGGGGCGGATGCCATCCGCCGTTCCGCGGTCGATCTCGACCGTGCGGCTGAATCCGTCCGGACCGCGGCCGACGACCTGCGCCGCCACCATGCTGTGGCCGAAAGAGCGCTTGAAGTCCAGCGCTTGACGGAGGTTCGCGTTCTCTTTTGCTGCCGCGTCCAGCTCGATCACCTGCCGGCGTAGGGCCAGGTCGGCCGCCATCAGCCGTTGGTTCTCAGCGCGCAGAGCGGAGATGTCCCCCAGGACTGACGTGACCCGATCCAGGTTGCGACCTGCTTGCGTCATCACCGACTCGAGCGGCGCGAGCGCGCTCTTGGCGGCGCCGCGGGCGCCCGCCGCCCAGGACTGCTCGCTCAGCATCGCCAGCAGGAGCATCACCGCGCACAGGGTCAGGAACTGGCCTGTGTGAGCGGAGCTCCGTCTTCCGTACATCGCCGGCTAACTCAGTAGCGCAAGGCCCTGACGCGGCGCGTCCGCAACAGAACCCGGTTCAAGGTGTCGATCTCTTCGAGCACGATCCCGGTGCCGCGCACCACGCATGTGAGCGGGTCTTCAGCAATGCGCACCGGCATCAGCGTCTCGTGCGCGAGCAGCTGGTCGAGACCCCAAAGCAGCGCGCCTCCGCCGCACACGACGAGACCGCGCTCCATGATGTCCTCCACCAGCTCGGGCGGCGTTGCGTCCAGTGTGGATCTGACTGCGCGCACGATGTCGATCAGCACGCCCGAAAGCGCTTCGCGCACGTGTGCGGTCGTCATCTCGACGGTCTTCGGTAAGCCGGTCACAAGGTCGCGTCCGCGGACGAGGAACGATTTCTCCTCGGGGATTGGAAATGCCGAGCCCATGGCGATCTTGATGTCTTCAGCCGTGCGCTCACCTATGAGCAGGCCCATGTTGCGCCGCACGTACTGGACGATCGCGTCGTCCATGCCATCGCCGCCGATACGCGCCGACGTTGCTGCGACGACACCGCCGAGCGAGATGACCGCCACCTCCGTCGTGCCGCCGCCGATGTCGACGATCATCGAGCCGCCCGCGGCCTGGATGGGAAGTCCCGCGCCGATCGCCGCTGCCATCGGCTCTTCGACCAGGTGCGCCTCGCGCGCGCCGGCCATCGTCGCGGCATCCGTTACGGCACGCTTCTCGACCTCGGTGACGCCCGATGGGATGCCGATGACGATGCGCGGGTGGCTGACATGCCACGCACGGTTATGGGCTCGCGCGATGAAGTGCCGCAGCATCTGCTCGGCGTGCTCGAAGTCGGCAATCACGCCGTTGCGCAGGGGACGCATGGCGACGATGTCGGCTGGCGTGCGCCCGAGCATGCGCCGTGCTTCGGTGCCGACGGCGAGCACCTGGCCGGTCCGCTTGCTGACCGCGACAACCGAGGGCTCGTCAAGGACGATTCCGCGACCCTTCACGTGCACGAGCGTGTTGGCGGTTCCGAGGTCGATGCCAATGTCGGCCGACCACACGCCCAATACGGACATGAACAGATTCATGCTGAATTCACCTCCCCACCTTGTGGGGGAAGTCGAAATAGCAATTCACCTCCCCACCTTGTAGGGGAAGTCGAAATGGCAATTCACCTCCCCACCTTGTGGGGAGGTCGGACGCCGCTTGCGGCGTCCGGGTGGGGCGGCCCGAATGGCAAAGCGTTGGCAAGATGGGGGCGGGCTGGATGATACACCTGGTAGCGGTGTTTTCCACAGGCTTACCCCAGATCTAGTGCCCCCTAGTCTCGCTTCGCGGCCAAGGTACGACCAATTCGGACGGAATGGCGAGATCCCAATGCCGCGATACGGCCATTTCGGTCGGAATGGCGGAATCCCCGCGCTACCGCATCAAGAAGGTCGTCCCGATCACCATCACCAACACGACGAGTGCGAAGGGCGTGATCACTCGCGTGTAAAGCCCTCGCGCGACTACGGCGCCTCGGCGCTCCATCACTGCCCCCACCCCGATCAGCGCGGCGGCCATCAGCGCGGTGATGCCGAAGAACCGCAGCAACCCGAGCACGTCGTTGTCCGAGGGCGGAAAGAACAGCGTCGTGAACAGTCCGCAATATGGGAACCAGCAGAGGGCTCGCGCGGCGTTGAGCCGAGGATGAGTTCGCCGATCGCCCTTCGGGACGATTGGCCAGAGGCGGAGCAGCGCGGGCAGACAGAGCACATAGAGGATTCCGCACGCCACCTTCAGCGGCAGCAACGCGGGGACCAGCATGTTGCCGAGGACCTGCGGCCTCAGGCTCTCGGGCTGCACCGCGGGTCCGAGCACAGCCAGCAGCCAGCAGAACTGCACGATGAGCAGCAGCCGTGGTTCTGCGACCAGCTCAACCGTAAGCGCGAGCTCGGCCCACGCAGTGAACGCAAGCGCGATGGCCGCGATGACGACGCTGCGCTCCTCCGACGGCACGGGATTGAACGGAACTGCAAGCTGCACGGCGGCGAGGATCGAGCACACGAGCACGGTGGCGAGCACGGGCGTCGGGCGCCGCCGAGGAAAGTCCGGCCGCGACCACCCGCCTTTCGTGGTCCGCGTCCAACCGATCTCAGCGAGGCCACCCAGGATCATCGTGGTCAACGCGCCGGGATACACCACCAGCGCGAGCGCGTGTGTGGCGAGCGCCGCGAGGAATCGTGTCATCTAACCAAGCGTTCTTTGCCAAGAGCTCTTGGAATGCTCATAGGCCGGCCAGCCTCAGCAGCGGTTGCGGATAGAGACCGAGCAATACGTTAAGCCCGAGCACGATGGCGACACCCACCGCCTGGCGGCCGCGTGGCATCCCCATGCTGCGTCCGAGGCGGAGGGAAGCGGGCAGCCACATGAGCATCGTCAGCGCCAGGACGAGCGCCAGCGGCCAGTAGAGCTGCGTCGCGCCGCGAAGCAGAAGGACCCGCGCCGCAAAACCGGCGAAAGGCGCTGAGCCCGCGAGCAGCGCGGCGATGAGAAGGTTGATCGGCCGCTCCGCCGGCTTCTTCTCGCGAAGCGCCTGCCTCGACCAGAGGTACAAGGGCAGCCGGCCGAGGACAACGCTGACGAGGAGGACCAGCGCGGCCGCCATGCCATCGGAGATCGCCATGCCGAAACCGCAAAGCGCAAGTCCCCAATCGGCCATGAACGAATAGCGCCACGCGGCAGCATCGCTCTCCGTGCGCCAGGACGCAACGCTTCCCCACGCCACGTTGATCAACCCCAGTCCGATGAGCACCGCGCCGAACGCGTCGCCTGCATCCGCCGCCACCACCTGCCTCGCCCACGAGATCACCGTGACGGCGAATAGAGGTCCGATGAAAGCGATCCAGGGAATTGGCGAGGCGACGACAGATTCTTCGGGATCGAATTCGTGGATGAACGGAAAGATTCCGAGCGCCGCGACAAGTCCCGCCACGATGCCAACCGCGCCGAATCGCTCCAGGACGACGGGAGCGTCGACCCGTACAAAAGCCAGACCGATGGCCAGCAGCGCGACAGCCAGAACCGGACCGCGAACGCGAGTTGCGAAATCGCGACGCGACGCTAGCCGCGCCTGCAGCACCGCAAGGACGAGAACGATCAAGAGGACAAGGTCAAAGGTCGGCGCCAGGGCGATCGCGGCCATTCCGAGCAGTCCTGCGACACCCCAGGTCAGAAGGCTGGCACGCGCCACTCGAAGCGGAGCCAAGACGACCGCGAGGACCAAAGTGGCGGCCGCGGCCGCCATAAGCTCAAGTTGCACGTTTGTGCGGTTCGGAGTTTCCGTGCACGTGCCCACTGCGCGGGAGGGCCATGACGCCCGCCGCGATCAGGCCGCCGGCGATGTCGGGAACGGTTCCGTCGGTCAGCACGTCCAACGCGGGCGCCGCTCCCAACGCAAGCGCCAGGCCGGCGATCCCGGCCAGCACCACATGAAGCTCGCTGCTCGAGAGCACTCGCGCTCCCATCAGTCCGAGCACCACGAGGATCGCGAAGCGCATCGCTGCTCCCGGTCCGTTTGTCACCGCGGCGGCGACCCATAGGCCAACCAGGCCCGAGCCGATGCTGAGAACAAGCCTGGGCGTCGAGCCGGCGGGCATGATCCCCCACATTGCCGACGGCGATCGCCAGCATTGCCACGCGGCGATCCCCCCTCCCGCAGCGACTGCCACCGCTCCAATCTGAAGCCCGTTGGCCAGGGCGAGCACTGCGAAGCCGGCGGTGAGCACTGCGAGCCCGAGCGCGAGGCCGCGCCGGCCGTCGGACAGGACCACCAATGAGGCGCCGGCCCAGGCCAGAAACGCTGCCGCTGCTTCGACTATCTCCACTACCGACTCACGGCGAAGCCGAGGGCGGCCAGCGCGGCGAGCCACAGAAGTGGCTGCCCGGCTGCCGCCGCCTTCTCGAGGGCGGGGAGATTGACGATGGAGCGGTACTGCTCGGGCACGGAAGCGGCTGCAACCACGGCCCGAGCTCGCGCGAGGGCGCCGGCGCCAGGAATGGAGAACAGAGGCGGCCGAGACTGCGTTCGGATCACCGCCATGTTGGCCATCCCATAAGCCACCACTCCGATGATCAACAGCGGTACGAAGAGCGCAACCGCGGGGAGCACCGTCGAGACAGTGACCACCGACGTGAACCCGCCGCTCAAAGCACCCGGGACGTTGGGCATCACGTCGGATTGCGCGCGGGCAAACAGGAACTGCAAGACGGCAAGCGCAGGGCCCGCGACAACTGTCAACGCCGCGATCGCCATCGCGAAGCGCGGGAAGCCTTCATTGATCGGACGCCCGCGCCCGCCCGGGAGACCTATCGCGCGGGCCCCGGCGACGACCCACAACACCCAGGTGACCGCGGCCGCGATGCCGATGAGCCCGTAGAAATCTCCCGCCTCGAAAGTGGACTCGATGCCAACGATGCGCGCACCGAAAACGACGCCGGGTGGCAGCCCGACGGCCGCGGCGATGGCCACGAGCGACGCGGGTCCGGTGCGGTCCGGCAGCAGCGACAGGCAGGCCGTCATCGCGGCTGCCGCGGCAAGCGTGATCATTCCCGCGACCAGGCCCAACGGAGTTCCGAGCGCCACCGACATCAAAGCGAATCCCCCGATGCCGGGGATCACCTCGCCGAGAAACTCACGCCGGGTGGCGGCCGACTGCGCGCGAGCCGCGGCGCCGAGGGCCACGACCACTCCGAACGACGCCAGGATCGCGTTCAACGCTGCGTGCGGGTACCTGCCGCCACCCATGTCATACGCCCGGACAAGGAGGTAGAGCCCGAGGGGATAGAGCGTTGCAACGACCAGGCCGGCCGCCCGGAGTGAAGGCCGCGACCACACTTGAGCCGGCCACGAACGCCAAGGAACCAGCCCCGACGCCATGAGTCCGGCGAATGCGATCAGAGAGAAGACCGGGACGGTCAGGGCGGACACCGGCAGTGCCGCGTAGGCGGCGGTCCCGCCCAGGATCTGCAGGATCGCGCCGGCCCAGCTAAGCGCGAGCCAGGCGGCCAGCAGCATGCTCCAGCGCGGCCGCGGGGCGCGAATGTCCTCGGTGTCGAGCTGGACGACCGCCAGGGTCGCTGCGGTGCCGCCGGCCAGCGCGGTCAGCACTACGCCCCCCGCCTCGACCGCACCCATGGCTGCGGCAACGCCGAGCAATCCGACTGTCGCTTCCTGCCATGTGCGAGGTTGCAACGTCAGCACCAGGGCAGCCGGCAGCAGGACCATCAGGCCGAAGCCGAAAGCGACGGCGTCGATTCGCAGCTGGAAGTTGGAACCGTAGCCGAGCGGCCCGAGATTGAGCTCCTGGGTCGCGCGCAGCGGCAGCCAGATTATGAGCAAAGCCACCACAGCCGCCCACGCGCCGGCGCCGACCACGAGTGGACCGAGATTGAATCCGCTGAGCCCGAAGGCGGTGATGACCCCGGCCGCGATCAGCGGCAGGAGCACCGGCGCCAGCAGCACGAAGGAGGGCATAAAGCCCGTCTACTTTAGGCGGTCGATTGCGGCGCGAAGCTCGGCGGCCCGCTCCTCCAGCTTCCTGACGATCTCGGGTGGCGCCTTGGCCCGAAACTCCGGGTTCGCCAATTTCGCATCGGTCTTGGCGAGCTCCTCCTTGAGGCGCTTGAGCTCCGCCTTGCGGCGCGCGTCTCCTTCGCCTCCGGAGGGAAACGTGACGCGACCCGGAGTTGCGGTGAGCGGAATGCCGCCCTCCACTTCGTCGACCAGGTCGACCCATGCGAGCCGGGCCGCAAGTGTGGCGACCGAATGATCGACAGGGTGCTCCAGCGTCAGTGATCCGCCACGTGGCGGAGCGCCGGCCGCCTGCCGGTGCGCGCGCACCTCCTCGACGATGCGCATCACCTCGGCGAACGACAGTTCCGCCGCCGGGTCCACGAACTTGTCCTGCAGCTGCGGCCATTGCGCTCTCATGACGAAATCGGGATGGCCGGGCAGTCGAGACCACAGCTCCTCCGTCACGAAAGGCATGAATGGATGCAGGAGCCGAAATACGTTATCGAGACAGAGGTAAGCGACGTCCTGCGCAGCCGCGTCGCCCGCTCGCAACCGGTCCTTCGCAGCTTCGAGGTACCAATCGCAGAGCTCATTCCAGGCGAAACCGTAAGCGGCCGCCATCGAGTCCTGGAAAGTGAAGCCATCGATGCCCGAGGTGACCGCCTCGCAGGCGTAAGACAGGCGCGATAGCACCCATCGGTCTTCCAGGTGCTCGTGAATCTCGATTATTCCGGGTGCCTCGGTCGGCGGAGTGCCTGGCGAGCTCAGCACAAGGCGAGTCGCGTTCCAAAGCTTGTTGCAGAACCGTCGGTATCCCTCCACCCGACTCTCGTCGAAGCGCACGTCCTGGCTCGACATGGCGACGGACGCCGCCCATGCGCGCAGCGCGTCGGACCCGTACTTTGTCATGAGATCGCGCGGGTCGACGCCAGTGCCCAGTGACTTCGACATGCGGCGGCCGTCAGCGGCCTGTACTACGCAGTGGATCGCCACGTCGCGGAACGGGACCTCGCCCATGAACTCGAGGCCGGTCATGATCATCCGGCTGACCCAGAGGTTGATGATCTCTCGCGCCGTGCTGTTGATGTCGGTCGGATAGAAAGCCATCAGGTCTTCGGTCTCATCCGGCCAGCCCAACGTCGCGAAGGGCCACAGCGCGGAGGAGAACCAGGTGTCGAGCACATCCGGGTCTTGCGTCAGCTGCGAGCTGCCGCACTCAGTGCACCGGAGTGGCGGCTCGACCGCGACGATCTGGTGTCCGTTCTCGCAGTAGTAAACGGGGACGCGGTGTCCGAGCCACAGCTGCCGCCCGATGTTCCAGTCCCTCAGCCCGCGCAGCCAGTCGAGGTATGTGCGCTCGTAACGGTCGGGGTGCCAGGTCACCTTGCCGGCAGCGGAGGCGGCGATTGCCTTGTCGCGCATGACCTCCATGCGCAGCCACCACTGCTCGCTGATCAGCGGCTCGATCACCGTGTGGCAGCGGTCGCAGTGGCCGACCTGATGCGTGTAGGGCTCCTCTTTGACGAGGAATCCCTGTGCCTTCAGATCGACCACCACCTTCTCACGTGCCTCGAGCGCAGGCAGGCCGTCGTAGGGAAGGCCTGGCATGTTCATGCTCCCGTCGAGGTGCATCCCGTTGATGATCTCGAGCGAGTGGCGCTGCCCTATGTCGTAGTCCATCGGGTCATGTCCCGGCGTGACCTTGAGCGCGCCCGTGCCGAAATCCTTTTCGACGGCCTCGTCAGCCACGATCGGCAGCTTGCGTCCGACCAGCGGCAGGATTGCTGTCTTGCCGATCAGGTTCTTGTATCGATCGTCTGTCGGGTTCACGGCGACGCCGGTGTCGGCGAGCATCGTTTCGGGCCGCACTGTGGCGATCACCACCTCGCCGCCGCCCTCCACCGGATAGCGGATGTAGTAGAGGGTGTCGTGATGCTCCTCCCACTCGATCTCGAGGTCGGAGATGGCTGATTTGTCTCGCGGGCACCAGTTGACGATGCGCGGCGCGCGATAGATCCATCCGCGCTCATAGAACGTGACGAAGGCTGTCATGACCGAGCGGACGTATCTCGCGTCCATGGTGAACCGCAGCCGAGTCCAGTCCATCGACGCCCCGAGCAGCCTCAGCTGGTTGATGATGGTCGCGCCGACTGACTCATACCACGCATCCACACGCGCGGCAAAACCCTCGCGACCTAGCGCCTCCTTGGTCGTGCCCTCTCGGTCGAGCTGCTTCTCGATCACGTTCTGCGTCGCGATCGCGGCGTGGTCGTAACCAGGAAGAAAGAGCACCTCGAAACCATTCATGCGCTTGTAGCGCGCGATGAGGTCATAGACGGCGGTCTGCAGGGCGTGGCCCATGTGCAGCTCGCCCGTGATGTTGGGCGGCGGAAAACACATGGCGAACTTGGGTTTGTCGCTCGATGCGTCGGCGACGAAAAGACGTTCCTCTTCCCAGCGCGCGTACCAGCCGGCCTCGATGGCCTGCGGATCGAAGGCTTTCTGCATCTCGTTCGGGTTCATGTTCATGGGGGCGTGTTTGATCGCTTGGTGGGTATCAAGCTCGCCGGCGCGAAGGTCGCTTTAGCGCGACTGAGCCGGCGAGGGTACGGATACAGACCCCACGAAATCAGAGGCTGCGCCGCGATTTCGCGGGGACCCCTTTAAGCGCTGGTTGGGGCTCATGTTGCCTGGAATCTTAGCGGTTTGACCGTGTCGATTCTGGCCATCGCCATTCGTCGTAGGGGTATCACCGCAATTCATGAGGAGAAATCAGATGCCCAAATACATCTTTCTTCAGTACGTCGACGAATCCCAGGTACCACCGCAGGGCTCACCCGAAATGCAGGGCGTGATTGACGCTTTCGCGAGGTATCTGGAAGAGCTCCAGGCGGCAGGCGCGATGCACGACGGCGATCCATGCCAGCCTTCGTCAGCCTCCTTCAGCGTCACAGTCCGCGACGGCCACGCGAAGACGACCGACGGGCCTATGTATGCGAAGTCGCCGTGGCTGAATGGCTACTTCGTTCTCAACTGCAAAGACCGCGCCGAGGCGGCCGCCTGGGCAGCCAAGAATCCCGCCGCGCACGCAGGCACGGTCGAGGTTCACCCGATCCTGAAGCTGTAATCGCCCGGGGATACGGCCATTCCGACTGAATTGGTCGTATCCCGGCCGGTCGGCTCAAGGGGTCAACGCAACACCTCGTGAGATTACGAACCAAACGCGCCAAATGAGCAGAGCAGGAAGAAAGGACGGTGCAATGAAGAGGGTGTTGGGTCTCGCCTTGGTTTGTTCTGGGCGCAATGGCGGGAAAGGCCCGCCTGGCGGGCTAAACCGGCCTGGAAGCGCTGGATCCGACACGCCTGGCACCCAAACGTGCCATTGAACTCGTCCTTTCGACACGTCTGGCACCAACGGTGCCTTTGAAGGGACGAAAGCACGCCAGGGTGGGCGCTGACGGTAGCCGGTGTTGCGCCTACCGAATGAGACCACCCCGCGGATACAGCCAATACGGTCGAGTTGGTCGTGTTCCGGCGGGGTTAGGCTAGGCCGACTCTCCCACGAGTCTTGCCGGCCCCTCGCCTTCCTCGCCCAGCTCGAACTCCGGTTCCAGGGCCTCGCGGATCGAGCGCTCGGAGATCAGGCAGCGCTTGATGTCCGGGCGGGACGGGATCTCGAACATCGAGTTGAGCAGAGCCTCTTCGATGATCGACTTCAAAGCACGCGCACCAGTGCCTCGAAGTAAAGCCAGCTCCGCTATGGCATCAAGCGAACCTTTCTGGAACACGAGCTCGACGTTGTCCAGCGAGAAGAACTTCTGGTACTGCTTGACCAGCGCGTTCTTGGGCTCGGTGAGGATGCGCACGATGTCCTGCTGGTCCAGGTGGTGCAGCGTGACGATGATCGGCAGGCGGCCGATGAACTCCGGGATGAACCCGTACTTCAATAGGTCCTGCGGCTGCAGCTGCTTGAGCGTGTCGGAGACCGCCTTGCGCTCGATCCTGTTGCTCGGGGCGCCGAACCCGATCGCGCGCCGGCCGATGCGCTGCTCGACGACCTTCTCCAGCCCGTCGAACGCGCCACCGCAGATGAACAGGATGTTGGTGGTGTTGATCTGGATGAAATCCTGGTGTGGGTGCTTGCGCCCGCCCTGCGGCGGTACGTTGGCGACAGTGCCCTCGAGGATCTTCAGCAGGGCCTGCTGGACACCCTCACCGCTGACATCGCGCGTGATCGACGGGTTGTCCGACTTGCGGGCGATCTTGTCGATCTCGTCGATGTAGATGATTCCGCGCTCGGCGCGGCTGATGTCGAAGTCGGCCGCCTGGATCAGGCGGAGCAGGATG
>Ga0209011_1000097_pt1 | contig 48900 bp, 52 predicted proteins | sample BlaSpr_A8_OM1_M3_FD_187986 | JGI IMG/M metagenome (GOLD analysis project Ga0209011, IMG submission 187986) | Forest soil microbial communities from Thunder Bay, Ontario, Canada - Black Spruce, Ontario site 2_A8_OM1_M3 (SPAdes) (version 2) | ecosystem: Environmental > Terrestrial > Soil > Boreal...
GCACCTCGTTTCGCAAGTCCTTCCGGCCTACGGCCTGCAGGACTCGCGAAACGAAGAGTAAAAGCTCCAAAGGAAATCAAACCCAAATACCATGTGCCTGCCGATCACCCTTGGAGAAGACCATGGAAGCGGACATTTCTATCTTGCGAAAAACCGGACATTTCTACTTTGCGTTGACACAGCGGTGCTAACGCTTTCAACAGAAATGTTAGCGCAGTTCCCGCCCTTATTTCACTAGATGCCCCAAGGGGCCGAGGTCAATATTTAAATCTGCCGGCGTCAAACCAAAATGCTCAGATAATTCGCGGATCTTCTCTTCCAGATTCATCAAGGCTTCGCCCATTTTCTCCACTTCCGATTCGCTCAAGGACCCACCTTCCATGCGGCGGATAGCCTGGCGTTCCAAAAGTTGTCGCAACAACTCGATCAGAGTCAAAACCAGCCTCGCTAGCCCTTGTTCAATATTCTCCGGGGAGCAATCAATGCGCCCAGCGATGGTGCCCCCTTGGGCATCACTATCCTCAAGAGGTGTTACCCGTATCCCACGCGGCTTTGACAACTTTTCCGTCATTATTCCTTCTCGACAAATTGACCAGCGGGCCAGGGACCCGTAATACGAATCGTCAACTCCGGCGGAACGCTCACTTCTCGAAACGACTGGCGGCAGTTATCGATGTCACCGCGATCGATGAGAGCATAACATTGCAGCCCGTCTCCGGTTTCGCGCTCCTTCCACCAGTCAATGTGTTGACCAGCAGCAGTGCGTAATCGTTGCGCAAGCGATCTCAGATCAATACTGCGTGACTGCTTCCGTCGCAAATAGCTGGCGCCCGAGTCCTGCTGCTCGGCCGGAGGCTTTGCAGCATCTACAAAAGCGATGCGGACCTCCATTTGAACCTTGTTCCGCAATCGGCTCAGCACATCGAGATAGTTAGATGCATTTTCTTGCAAGAAGTTGACCAATTCTTTTGAATCAGAAAGAATTGTCGGAAAGCGGAAAGGGATTATCGCCGCTTGCGACAAGATCGTCTGCAACACGCGATGAAAATCCAATGCCGCTTCGCGAACCGGGTCTGGGTCAGTGGGAGGCTTCAAAGGGTAGGAGGAAACGAAGCATCGTAAGCCGGACTCCTCTAGCGTTTCGATCTCCGCTCCGCTAACACCGGCAAGTAGGCGGCTATGAATTTCACATGCTGCTTCGGCAACGCAGTACGCGAGAACAGGCATTAACACACCGCGTTATGCGCCCGCGTCGCCATCGGGCTTCGTAGAGTTAAGCGATGTCCCGGGAATATGCCGCAAGGCGGTCTCGATAGAAGACAAGATGACGTCCACGCCCAAATAAATCAGGTCGACGCCGGCCACCGAAATGATCACACTTCCGCGAATAACTACGCCGGAGTTCAAGACGTGGTCAAGAATATCTACCAGGCTGACCTCATCCTGGTCACCACTGCCGATGTTTACAATTTCTGGCGATTGTTTAGCCATCTCACAACCCTCGAAGCAGTTACTCGGTTCTGGGCGAAATGAAAGAATAAGGCGGCCAAGGCCCGGTGCACTCGACTTTAAATATATTCCTCCACTCTTTTGAGAACCTTCTAACCGTAGCCTCAAGTTTCTTACGGTCGCCTCGACGCAATAATAACGAGACCTGAAACCGCAAATGCCGTTGTCCAGCGCTGATTTTCCCCCCTGCAGCCTGGCTCTTAGAAAGTTCCTTAAGCGCCTTTGAAAAGGTTTCTAGCTCCTCGGATTTTTCGACGGACCCCGGCCTGGGCAGGAGTGCCGACTTCGCCTGTAGATACGCCCTGCCGGTTTTAGGCCTCGGACTCGTCCTGAGATTCCCGGGAGCCACCGCAAAAACCTTAATGCCCCATTCTTCCGTGGATTGAATTCGCTTCAGATCGGCGCGCAAGTTCGCTTTACGTTCCTCGACGTTGGAGCACAAAGACGCATCGTTCAGGAAAATTGTGCCGAGTCTTGCGGGAATAACATCCTTGGCCTTCGCGATGGCCGAGACCGCGCGTTGATGGGCAACTCCCACGGTAGTCAACCAATCTAAGTTTTCCATGTTCGTGACCAGATTATCGGCAAACTCAGTCCGTGGAACTCGGCTAATCCAACAGTCAAACCCACCGCAACGAATAGTTTCTAGTTCGGCGACACCTTGAGTCCCATGGAGTTTCGCGCCACGGGATGGCGACGCTTTTGTAAGACCATAAAGGTAAATAACGGTGTCTTCCTTGTTCTTTTTCATGCCAAGTTCCATAACTCATTTGTAAAAGCACGCAGTGCTTTCTTTCCAGCGATTTCTGCTGGGAAATGGCGCACTACGTATATCATGGCATCTGGATAGCGTATTTTTAGTTTGGCCATCGTCTTGAGTTGCCATTTCCGGACGAGCTGACAGGAAGCACATCGACCTATGTCCTCCCGGAACAGGACGCGATTGACAAAAATCGATCGCGAAGCAAGTTCTAAGGTGCGAAGTTCCCTCATGAGCCGCTCCGTCTCGAGATCGGGGAGCGCTTCAGGAAGCATGACGGTAAATATTTGAGTGTGTCTGGCATTTGTCAGAGAACCCGCTAATTCCCGCACTTCTTTGCCCAGTTCTGCAACTTTCACGCCGAGTTCCTTGACAACAGACAATGTACGGTGCGCTGCCAAGGATTTCAATAGCAGTCTGGTCCACGCGAGAATTCGCTCCGGAGTTCGTAATAATTCCAGCGCGTGCCCGGTAGGAGCCATATCAATTATGATGCGGCTCGATTTAGAGCCCAGCACTTCAATCAGCCGCAAAACAGCGAAAATCTCGTCCAGCCCTGGCGGAACGCTATCCAGCAATTGAAAAAATAGTTGGCGTTCGAATCCAAAGTCCACGTGCACGCCGGACGTTTCTGGCGTTAAATTCTCATTCACCATGTCCTTCATGCGATCAGCCCAGCCGCGAAAAAGTTGTGGAGCATCGAGCTCCGAAGCCCGAAAAGCTGAATCGCCCAGCACCGCGCGCGGTCGATCTCCTATCGCAGTTCTAAATATATCGTCAAGGGATGGAGCTGGATCGACCGAGCAAAGGTCAACTGGGACACGGACCTTTGATCGCGTGTGAAAGCCTAACCCAGCAGATACAGTTGTTTTTCCAACCCCTCCTTTTCCCACCACCAAAGAGAGAGGCGTGGCCAGCACCGGCCATGCTGCCGGGTTCAGCGTCACTTCCCTACTACGTGGAGCCTTCGGGAGCCAGCGTAGAGGCTGCTCTAAAAACACGTGCCTGCCAAAGGCCTTAAGACCGGCAGCGCCGGTCACTGGCGCCCCGGCGTCGCGGGCTACAAGTAAGGTAGCTCGAGGAAAATGCCGCTTTAAAAACACTTGCGCCGCACGTGTGGCATGAAACTTTGATCGACAAATTCTGCAGTTAGTCTTAGACAAAACGGCACGATTCAAAATCACCGCATGAATGGTTACTCGCGGCAGATGAACGCGTAACTCAGCAACGGATCTCTTGGACTCGTTTAGGGAGAACTTTTCAGGTGTTGAAACGACGCATAACTGAGCGTCCTCGCTGAGAGCTCGTCTGATGGTCGCAACTCGTTCCCTCCAGTCAGCGAGAAATCCGCTGTTTTGCGAGCGCGCCCTGCCCCCAAAATGAGCGGCCAGCACTTGGTCACGCCGAGCCGCCAGCTCCAAAAAATCAACGAAGCGGGACAAGTAAGTAGGCAGTTCAAACAGCCTTAATGTGTGGCCGAAAGGTGCGGTGTCCACAACCACGTGATCGAACTCTCCGGATCGCAAAGCATCAGACACGCTGAGCAACGTAGCCATCTCAGCCATTCCCGGTAGCGTGGTATTCAGTAGGGCCTCGATGTCCTCACGGGAAAAAATAGAACCCGCTTCGAGAACGCGCAACAGCCTTTCTTTGTGTTCTTTCAGAAAATCGCCAAACTGGCGCTCGGCGTCTACTTGCCAAACGAAGAGTCTGCCATGGAACGGTAACCGAACGCGTTTGGCGCTCTTACCAGAAACGGTCTGCTCAAAAACATCCGCTAGAGAGTGCGCCGGATCGGAAGAGAGGAGCAAGACCTTCTTGCGGGGACTACGTGCGGCGACATGTAGCGCATAAGCGGCTGACACCGTCGTCTTGCCGACCCCGCCTTTGCCTACAAAGAACGCCAGACTCGACACAATTCACCCACACCATAATCTACAGTTGTAACCGGCACACTCTGGCCTTTTTCAGAAGAGAAGGGCAGGCAGCATGAACCGATAATGGCTGAGAAGACTTGGCAAACAATGCGGACGCGTGCCTGCTGCGGAAACCCTAAACTCGGAAGTGTTGGTCAGCTCGCCTGAAGAACTCTCTTTAGGGTGTTTAATAGATGTTCTGGGTCGTCACCCTTAAGGATCCAGCGATCGGCAAGCCCCACTGTTTCACCGGGAAGTTCTACCAGTCCGGACAGAACAATTATCGGAACGTTCGGATTTATGCGCTTCAGCTCACGCGCGACCGCGGTACCGTTCATACCTGACATCCAATAATCCAAAATAACAGCGTTAATTGGCTCCGATTGAAACAATCGAAGTCCGTCTTCTCCGGATCGTGCCACCACTACTCGGTAGCCGTGCCCTTCCAATAGACGCTGGCGGACTATCAGCCCGGAGGCCTCATCATCAATACACAGAATCGTGGTCATGCGTAATTCCAGATGCCTAAGTTTCGATTGTTACAGGGCAGAAGCAGAAAACTACCGACCCCTGCCCCTCGTTGCAAATGTGCCCGTTCCAAAAAAACCTATGCGCATGTGTCTGTTAAGAGGTGATGTTTATCCTGTTGTTAGAGATTGTGGAATAGAACACTACCCTTCTTTTCCGAAGAAGCTAAAGCGATTCTGGCAACCATGGAACCGCTAGCCAATACCGCAAACAATGTACGATACCCTACCGCCGAACGCCGGCAGCATCAATCCCAAAATGCACTCTGTCACGCAAATTCTATTGGTTACAATAGTTTTATCGTCGCTGCGCGAGTCTTCGCGATCGTTTAACTCACCTTCCGTCACCTGTACAACCTAAAGTTCCTGGTTGTTCCAGAGAATCCCTAACCGCATCCCCGGTTATCAAACGCGCGCCACGGCTGAACGTAAGATATTCAAATCCCCATTGGATGAAGACGATCACGCGGCTTTGAAATTGAACGATGTACATTAAATGGACGAAAAGCCAGATGAGCCAGGCCAGCGCCCCGGCCAGGTGCAAGCCGAAAATATTCGCAATAGCAGCACCTCGGCCGATCACCGCCAAATCACCCTTCTTCAAATAGCGGAACGGCGGTAAGTGGCGGTTCCCTGATAGTTTTCTCCGAATCGTTTTAGCAGCGAATGTTCCACCTTGAATCGCCACCGGAGCAACGCCCGGCAGAGGCTTTCCGTCTTTGTCACCGACATGCGCTAGGTCTCCCACAAGAAAAATGTCGGGGAACTTCGGCACTGTAAGATCGGGATTCACTTTGATGCGCCCGCTCTTGTCGGTTTCCGCATTGGTTCGCTCGGCTAGTTGCTTTCCAAATGTGTTGCTCATGACTCCGCCGGCCCACACGACAGTCTTGGCTACTAACCGCTCGCTGACTTCCCCTCGTTTGAACGTGACACCCTCACCGTCAATGTCCGTGACCATTACGTTTTTCATCACATCCACGCCGAGCTTCGCCACCAACTTCTCTGCCTTAGCGGATAAATCCTCGGGGTAGGCCGCGAGTACACGTCGGCCACCTTCCATGAGGATAATGTGCGCTTCCTGCGGATTGATGTGGCGAAAGTCATTTCTCAGAGTCTCCCTGGCAATTTCGGCTAATGCGCCAGCGAGTTCCAAACCGGTGGCGCCTGCGCCGACAATGACAAACGTTAGCCAGGCGTGCGATTCTTCCGGAGTCGTAGCGCGCTCAGCCCGTTCGAATGCATAGAGAATTTTGTGCCGGATCGCGGTGGCCTCTTCTACGGATTTGAGGCTGGGCGCCCACTCGCGCCATGCATCCTTACCGTAATAGGAAGTCTGCGAGCCAGTGGCCACAATGAGGAAGTCGTAGTTGAAGCACGCGCCGTCACGCAGAATTACCTTTTTCCCTTGTGGATCCACATCGGCAGCTTCGCCGAGTAGCACACGTGTGTTTTTCTGACGGTTCAGTACGCCACGTAACGGCGCTGCAATCTCTCCGGGCGACAAGGAACCCGTTGCTACCTGGTAGAGTAAGGGCTGAAATAGATGAAAATTGCGGCGGTCGATAAGAGTCACCTCAACCGGAGCGTTCTTGAGTTGCTGCGCTGCGGCAAGTCCACCGAAGCCGCCTCCAAGAATTACCACGCGATGACGCTCTGCCATTGCTCACTCACCTTCCACACGACTTCTAGTCTGCCGCAGAATGCATCACTGCCATGATTTTGTCATCTTTGCTTCCCAAATGTGCGATTCTCTACGTCCGACACATATGGAGGCGGGCTGTTAGACTCATTCCCATGCGAGAACCGCAAACAGACGCAATTAGGAAATGACATGGACACGCCGCCAAGTTCTGCGAGATTGGCTGCAGAACGGAAAGCCTTGCAGCTTCTCTGTTCACCCGAGTTAAACCCTGTGAGACGCGCTCAGATTTGCGCGACAATCGCCATTCCTACCTTTACAGATAGCCTGCACCGCGTCGTCTTTGAGGAAATCCTCGCCGTGGGTTCCATCCATGTGTGCCGTTTGCGCGAATTACTCCCCGCGCGCATTACCAACCGTGGTTTTCCAGACTTTGAGGCAGGATTCCTATTCGAATCAACAAACTTGCCGATGGGCGATGTCGAGGCTCCGTTACGCGCTACTCTGCGTTTGCTAGTGTTGGACAAGACCGACGCTAAAGATTGATATGTCCATATTTCGACGCGGCGTTAAGCGCAACAGACACATGCTCATGAGGATTGCGTCGCCCATCCCACTCCCAGATCCCTGGCACAGCAAGGCCACACGAGTAACACGTGCCTTTCTTAAGTTTATTCTCCAGAACATTGTGCCACGATCGGCGAATCAGCAATGTGCCGCAATGCGGACAGTAGGTGTGCGCGCCCTCGCTGAAAATGTTGCCTTCGTAAACGTAGTGGAGTCCCGCTTCTAAAGCGATCTTGCGTGCGCCATGAAGAGTTTCTGGCGGTGTGGCTGGCTTATCTTGCAACTTGAAATCGGGATGGAACGCCGTAAAGTGCAGCGGAACTTCCGGTCCAAGGTTAGAGAGAACCCAATCCGCCAGTTTGCGCGTTTCTTCCGGGTCGTCATTGAGTGTAGGAATCATCAGGTTGGTAAGCTCGAACCACACTTTTGTTTCATTCTTCAGCCATTGCAGTGTCTCTAAAACGGGCTGCAGGTGCGTCAGCGTTATCTTGCCGTAAAAATTCTCACTGAAAGCCTTCAGATCGATGTTGGCGGCGTCGACATGGTCGTATATATCGTGGAACGCTTCGCGAGTTATGTATCCGTTGCTCACCATTACGGTTTTTAAACCGTATTGTTTCGCGGCTTTGCAGATGTCGATGACGTACTCGCCCCAGATGGTCGGTTCGTTATAGGTGAAAGCGATGGAAGCGCATCCTTGCTGCAATGCCAAGAGAGGCACATCCTCCGGCGCCACGTGCTGTGAATGCACTTGGTCGTGCCGTGACTTAGAAATGTCCCAGTTCTGGCAAAAGAAACATCCCATGTTGCATCCGGCCGTTCCCATGCTGAAGACGCGCGTTCCCGGCAAAAAATGGTTGAGAGGTTTCTTCTCTATGGGATCGACTTGTAGCGCGGCAGGCGCGCCATAACCCAAACTGTAAAGTTTTCCACCTTGATTGATGCGGATAAAACAAAAACCAGCTTGTCCGGGATTCATGTGGCAGTGACGCGGACAGAGATAGCAATGTACCCGGCCATTCGGCTCCGGCTCCCACCAGCGCCCTTCCTTCAGTTCGGTTGTCTTCTGAAGGATGTTCAGCACTTCCACAAACCCTCCCTCCCACGCAGCTATTATATACCTCTAACTGCATGAATCCCTTCGAAGGACGGAGTCATATGCCTTGGCCAGTGTGAGGATTCGATTCGGAAGGTCAGAACTGGCTGCGGCTTTGAACCCGACGTCTTTCCGCGGCCCACTCGATGAAACGGCTTAGTTGTGCGCGGTACTTCCACGACAATGCTAAAAATTTTCTGGCATTCATTTCCGATGCTTCCGGGCCGAGGAACGTCTCCAAACGCCAGCGGAGATATGGGCTTCTCCAAGGCCTCAAGTGGTAGCCGCGCGCAACCGCCCAGTAATATCGCAAGGTCGCAATCATCTTTATACAGATACTTTAGCCTTCTACTCCGTTGTTTAGCTCTCCCACCAATCCGGGTGAGGGCCCGTGAGGTGAACCTATCCCGGTAGGCGCCGCACCCAGATGCGTGTGGTTGCCGGTTTACCCAGGTGCATCGTGCGCCCGCTCGACCGCAAAGTTATGGTCTCGTCGTATTCCCGGTTGAGCACTTGAACCTTGGCCGCGGGCCGGAGGTGTAGCCCTTCCAGGAACTCCAAAAACTGGCCGTCCTTTTCGTAAACACAAAGAATTTCCGCCGCCTCTTTGGCGCGCAAGTCGGAGAGCAGGACAGCCCCTTGCCGGCGAAGCTTGGCGATTCCGCCTCGCATGGGCACGCCGTGGGGACAGCTCTTTTTGTTCCCAAAACGCTTCAAGAGCAGCGCTTCCACTTCGGGTGAAATAGCGTGTTCGAGGCGCTCCGCTTGGTCGTGAGCCTTCGCCCAAGACAAACCAATTACTTCGGTGAGAAGTATTTCTGCTAACTGGTGTCGAAGCGCCAGTTTTTCCGCAACCATTCGCCCCTTGCGAGTAAGATCGATTCGGCCGCTCCGCTCGACGCGTACGTGCCCATCCCTCGTCATGCGTTTTAGTGCCGCCGTCACTGCGGGTGGCGTGACCCGCAGTTCTTCAGCCAGACGCGCACTGATGGGCGTGTGATCTTCCTCAAGCATTTCCCAGATAGCCTTTAGATAGTCTTCCTGCGATACGCTTGTTTTTTCCCCGCGCAATGGAGCTCCCGTGCTTCGATTGCCTAGCGTTTTTGCTCCGTCCTCAATCGCTCAGCCAGTTCTCGGACGCATGTCTGGATCTCTTCGCAGATCGCTTGATAAAGCTGGGCGTCGCCGCCATAAGGATCCTTGACGAGCCAGTCTTCCACTTTATCATGCACCTGAAACGTCAGTTCCCTTGGCTGACCGCTCATATTGATTACGATTTCCGCTGCATCCCAAGCTTCCCGCGTTATTGGTTTAGAGGCCAATCTCTCATGAGCATAGCCGTTCGTCGCCAGCGTCTGTTTCGTCATTTCAGGTATAAACCCGAGCGGTAGTAATCCGGCGCTCGAAGCTTCAATAATGTCACCAGCCTCCTGATAGGAGATGGCTTCAGCCATCGCGCTGCGACACGCATTGCCGACGCAGACAAACAAAACTTTCGCCGGGACAGGCTTTGCGCGACTCGACCTCGGATTCTTTGCGAGGTTCAGGTTCATGACGTCGCGCTGCTGAGCTCTTTGCTGGCAGGCACACTGGCTAATTTCACGAAATACTCATGGACAGTTGTGTCGTCCGTCAGTTCCGGGTGAAACGTCGCCGCCAGAAGGCGGCCTTCTCTTACCAGCGCGGGCTTTCCTCCGTATTCTGCGAGAACCTCCACCCTTTCACCGGTTCGCTCAATAATGGGTGCGCGGATGAACACCATCTCCAGCGGCTCACCCTTCAGCTTGGATCGACCGCTTGCCACTTCGCTCGCAATTTGCCTGCCATAAGCGTTGCGCAGCACCGTCATGTCGAGTAACCCGAGCGATGCTTGCTTTGGATTTTGTACTTCTTTAGCCAGCAGAATTGCACCGGCGCACGTACCGAAGACGGCGTGGCCGTCGGAAGCAAACTTGTGAATCGTGGTGTAGAGACCTTCTTCCTGCAAAAACTGCAACTGTGTTGTGCTCTCGCCACCAGGCAGGATAAGACCGTCACACCCCGCCAGGTCGTCAGGTGTGCGTACTTCAACCGTTTCCATGCCCAGGCTTGCCAGCATCGCGGCATGGGCTTCAAAATCACCCTGCACTGCCAGGATGCCTATTTTCATGGCCCATCGCTCCAATCGATCCGTTTTCACGCGCACGCTGCGGCGTCGCTGCCGAGTTTCGCGTGGTTACCAGCCGCGCGTGGACAACATGTCTTTTTCTTCCAGTTGCCGAATATCTAGCCCCTTCATCGGCTCGCCCAAATCCTCATGCGCTTCGAGAACCGCTTTGGCATCCTCAAAATGAGTCGTAGCTTTCACCACCGCTTTGGCGCGAACTTCCGGATCGCTGGATTTGAAGATGCCGGAGCCCACGAAGACAGCCTCGGCGCCCAAGCGTCGGACCAATGCGGCGTCCGCCGGCGTAGCGATCCCACCCGCTGAGAAATTGGGGACCGGTAGTTTTCCCGTCTTGGCGATTTGCCGGATCAAGTCCAGCGGCGCGCCCAATTCTTTGGCTTCGCGCATCAATTCGTCATCGCGCATAGTGGTAAGCTTTTTCATCTGGCTAACGATAGTGCGCATGTGCCGGACGGCCTCGACCACGTTGCCAGAACCCGCTTCACCTTTTGTGCGGATCATGGCTGCTCCTTCTGCGATACGCCGCAGCGCTTCTCCCAAATTGCGCGCGCCGCACACAAAAGGCACCCGGTAATCGTGCTTCCAAATATGGTTTTCTTCGTCGGCTGGCGTCAGCACTTCGCTCTCATCAATAAAATCCACTTCCAGCGCTTGCAGTACATCCGCTTCGGCAAAATGCCCGATGCGCACTTTGGCCATAACGGGAATGGTCACCGTCGCCATGATTTCGCGGATAACCTTGATCGACGCCATGCGCGCGACTCCGCCTTCTTTGCGAATGTCTGACGGCACGCGCTCCAGGGCCATCACCGCGCACGCGCCGGCTCTTTCAGCGATCTTCGCTTGTTCGGCGTTGGTGACATCCATGATGACGCCACCCTTCAACATCTCCGCCAAGCCGACTTTCACGCGCCATTCTTTGTCACTCGAATTGCCGTTTCCGCTGCCGTTAATTTTCTTCGCGTCCATGCTCCTGCTCCTCTCGCTGCGATGTTCTCGGCGATGGTTATGTCGCCCAACGCCCTACTTCGGGTGCGCTCCTATTTCTGCGCAAGTATCACGAATCTTCCTTTACCGCGCGCCAATACCTCACCCGAGGCGTTGCGAATCTCTCCTGTGTGGAAAAGATTCCTACCCTTCTGTCCGCTTTCCTGCGCCTCGACAATAATTTCTTCGTCAATCTTCACCGGCTTTAAATACTCCACAGCAAGTTCCGCCGTCACCGCGCGAACGTCGCGAAACCTGCTGACCTTGCCCATAGCTTCGTCGAGCAGTGTGGCAATAATTCCGCCATGGGCCATCCCGCCACCGCCTTGGTATCTAGGCCCCAGGACAAAACGCCCAACGATGCGCCGGCTGGTATTGTCCTGATCAAAAGCCAGCTTCATTCCATCCTCGTTCGCCCCTCCGCAACCGAAACATTTGTTCGTCGGATTTGGCTGTAGACTTATTGTCTCGCTCAATCCACTCTCCTCAGACGAGCGCTACGCGGCTTCGCTCGGCGCGCCGGACGCCGCGCTGCCGTTTCCGCATCTCGATACGTAGTAATTCAGCCAGCGTAGCTATTCCGCGTGCAATCTGCTTCTCATCGAGACTGGCGAAACCCAACCGCAAGGTGTTCGGCAGAGGCCCCTGCACATAAAAATAGCGGCCGGGGGCAAAAAGCACGCCGCGCTCTTTCACGTGAATCAAAAGCTCACTGGCATCGAACCCGAGAGGTAATTCCAGCCACAGGCACATTCCACCTTCGGGACGCGTCCAGCGCGTGCCTTCCGGCATATGTTTGCGCAAAGCCTCGTCCAGCGCCACCAGCCGTGAAGCATAAACCTTGCGCATTTTGGCTAGATGTTTAGTGAACATCCCGCGGCGCAGGAATTCCGCGAGCGTGGCTTGCGCTAATTGGTCGGTATGTAGGTCGGTGGTCTGCTTCACCAGTCGCAAACGCTCGATCGCTGCCGCCGGAGCTATGATCCATCCCACGCGCAGTCCAGGGAAGGCCACTTTCGCGAAGCTGTCGATGTGAATCACCAGGTTGGAACGGTCTAACTGCTTCAACGAAGGTATGCGTTCTTCGCGCGCATGCAGCCTCGCGTAAATGTGGTCTTCGACCACCGGCACTTGATGCCGGGCTGCCAGTTCCAGTACTCTTCGCCGAGACGCCAGCGGCATCGACGTGCCCGTCGGATTTTGAAAATCAGGCGTCAATACCACAAGTTTCACCCGATTGGCGGCCAGCGTGGCTTCTAGAGCCTCCAGATCAATGCCCAGGGAACTCCCCGGCTCCGCATTTGTTTTCATCGGCACCGCTAGGCAACGCGCTCGGGCCCCATGAAAAATCGCGATGGCGCCCGGATAGGTGGGATTTTCAAGAATTACCGCGTCGCCAGGTCGCACAAATGCCTTACTAATCAGGTCAAGCGACTGTTGGCAGCCGTCGGTGATCAGCAGATTTTCGTCCTTCGCGGAAATCCCCTCGCGCTCCAGCATATCGAGCACTGCTTCCTTTAGCGGCGCATACCCGTCCGATGGGCCCAGATTAAGCACGTCAGCAGCTTCACGCCTCAGTACCGCGTTCACGCATGTCTGCAACTCCTCTACGGGAAAGAATTCTTGCGCTGGCCGCGCCATTACGAAAGACAGGGCGTCCTCCGGAGCGCTGGCCGTTAACCGGCTTAGAACTTCCTCACCTCGCTCGTCGGCAAACAACAATTCCCATCGAATTCCAATACTCCCGTTGAGAACGGGCGGCGCCGGCGGCGTGATTTTCAAGCCGCTTCCATTGGCCTTAATAAATGTGCCGCGACCTACGTGGCCTTGAATCAGGCCTTCGGATTCAAGTTCGGCGTAAGCATTGGCCACCGTGGTTCGGTGCACGCCCAGCACGGTGGCGAGCTCGCGACTAGCCGGAATGCGATCGCCGGTGCGCAAATCGCCTGCATGCACGAGAGCGCGCAGTTGATCGCGCAACTGGATGTACAAAGGAACGTGACTTTCGGGTTGAAGATGAAGAGGAAGCATTGTCTCTCACCTGAGCCAATTCTACCAGACATTGGACTGCTGCAAGAGCCAATTTGTCTCCCGCACCGCCGCCCCAGGTCCATCGCGTCCGCGGCCCCCGGAATGACGTGCGCCGAGCACCATGTCGCCGCCGGAATCAGATTTCAATTTTGAGCGTGGGAGGCCGCGTTTCCGGTGGTCTCGCCTTCTGCCAGGTCTCGCAAGCACAGCTTTGTCCCGTCGGCGGGGTCGCATTGATAGATCACTTTTAAGGGCAGGTCGGTTTCCTGAACCTCATAGGAGCCTCCTTGCATGTCTTCCGCATCGTCAGCCGAAGAAGTAACCACTGGACTTCCCTGCTCGACTCGCACACGGAACTGCCTAGAAGAGGCCTCGTAATTGGAATAAGTGAAGCAATGGCCAATGCAAGCCCGGTCCACGCTATGACCGATAAACTGGATCCGCGAATCTGGGGCCGCCGAAATGATCGGAACGACCCGCGTGCCGTAGGGAAGCTCGCTCACAAGCTTTTCGGCGCTGGCCTCCATTCGATTCAATACCGACGTGTCTTCGTACAGCAATATAAAAAACACGACGGCGCAGGCCGAAAATCCTAGCGCTTGCCAGTTCCGCGGTTTCAGGTAGCCCATTATACATAAACCGAAAATGGCGGAAATCGTCGTCAGTCTGGAAACCAGTAGCCCGATCCAGCCCGCGTAAATGGATGGTCTTAAATTCTCAGGAAGCAGCGACGTAGCACAGAAAGCCACGAGATAAAGTTCGAGGAGAAACACAAAAGCGTTTCCAGAAAGCCAACTTTTTCTCTCTTGCCATACATGCACCGCAAAACACAGAACCCCGAATGCAAAAGCGGCTCCTGCCAGCCAGATGTAACGCGGACCATAAAGCACTAGTTGGTCAGCACCATTAAAAAAGTAAACCGGCTGCTCGGGCCAATCCAATGCTAACTTGGCGCGATGCGCCAGATACCAGTGAATGGCGACAAAACTTCCCACCGCAATGACCGCTGGCGCGAGCCTCCACCAGGAAGTAAGCTTCGATCTAATCTGCGCGTACGTGATGCTCCCCAGCAGCCAAAGAAACCCGATCGGATGAGCGAGTAATACAAGCGGAACAACAAACGCACCCATTACCCAATCGATTCGATTACCCCGCCACAACAGCGCCAGGCCGAAGCATGCCAGCCCCAGCGAAAGGTAATAGTTCAGAAATCCCATGTTAAAGGTATAGCCGTACGCAAGCATCGCGATGCACGGCGCGAGGAACCATGGCGAACGCCCCGTTGTGGTACTAATCAGCGCAAAGACACCCCAAAAAAAGATCAACACGCATGTCGACACGACGGTTTTCTCGGCGGCTGAAAACCCTGCGACACTTGCCACACGAAGCAGCGACACATCCAGCAAGACATTGTTCCATTGAGGAGCCAGGTAAAGACCAGGTGCTTGGCCTTTCTGAATTAACTGCGCGAGCCAGGCATTGTAAACGTGGCTGGCCAGATCCCCGGCTTCGATGTGGCGATGCCAGATGCACGGCACCACCAGCAACGTCGACGTAATCAGAAATAGCCAAATGTTCTTCTTGATAAATTGCAAGGCACGCGACACACCGTTCGTCAGTTCAGTCGTCACGTTCTGCAAGAGCCCGGCCTCCACGGTCCGCCCTAACGGCGCGTGCGAGACATTCTACCGGGAACCGGCAGCTTCGCCGCATTCTTCCTTTTTACGAAAACGTGTCACGAAACAGGGATATGGCTGATCGGCGAGCCTTATTTGGAAGGCTGGCTTTCGCCGAGGCGTTTCAGGCGATCGCGCAACCGGCGCTGCAGCGGCGTGGGCGTGTTGGGATTGAAAGCCACCAGATACCACAATGGCTGGCTGCGGTCCTTGCTCAGCCAGGTCAGGGTCGCGGCATCAGCGTTGGGATGGCGTGCGACATTCTCGCGAATCGCACCATAGGTATGCTTAGCAAGCCTGTTCAATGTCTTGGCGTTCGCACGTGGATGCTCACTGATTAAACGGAGCAGATAAAAATCCTCCGTAGGTGCCTGCTTGACTAGCTTTTCGAGCATTTCCGGCTTGGCATCAGCACTCAGCACCAACCCAATTTTTTCGTCCCACGCCGTATTAATCTGATTCAACTCACGGGTGCGCGCGTGAATCAACTCTTCGAGCACCCGGCGTTCGTGTTGCATGCGGGCGATCTGCAGATCAGTGCCTTCCAGAGAGTCGAGAACACGCAAAAGATGCTGCCGCTCACCGAAAACAATCTGCGTAGTGCGCGTGACACCGCCCTTTTCCTTTTCTTTGTGCTGCACCAGGTCGGAACGTCGCATCTTGAGCGGCTCCAGTCCGATCCCTTCCCCACCGTCTTGCGGGACCCGGATACAAATCGCAGAATCAATTCCACAATCTCAATCGCCGGAATTACCAGGCGAAACCGGCTTTTCTAGACGCCTGCCCACGCGAACACCGTATAGCGCTGCTCTGTGGCTTGAGCGAATTATGTTACGTGAACGGCATGCGGTAAAGTTTGGTTCATGCTATATGTGCCCGATGTGCAACCGTCTATCGTTGCGGTGGTCCCATAGAATTGAGGAATGCCTACCATGACCGCTTTTCAGGAACATAAGGATGAGCTGGAACATTACGAGCAGATGTTTGGACAAGAACGCGGACGCCTAGCGGTCTCTTTGGATCGCATAACCAATGCTCTCGTCCTTGTGGGACAGCATGGTGTGTATTGCACTAGCCAGCGAGATCCCACGGTCCCTGCTATGGATTTACGCATGATCACCACAGAACTGACGCACGCCAAGGAATTACTTCAATCGGTCATGGAAGAACTTCGCAAGAAAAGGAGCCATGACCGCGAAGTTTGAAACCACCCCTGTGAACTCTGCGAGCGCCTGCTGACCTTCGCGCTACGCGGTAGTCTGACTTGTTGAGGAGGAGCCAACCCTTGACAAACTGCGCGCTATCCTTAGTTCGACCCTATACGTTCTGTGGGCTCAATTCCGTGTTGGCAAGCTTCCGTGCGATGCTGCTAATCGCGCCTTTGTTGGCAGCTGGAATCAGCTACCCAGCAGCGTGGCAACAGGTCCCCAGTCCTCCCCGCGAACGCTTCCTGACCGCTGATGTCGTCTATGATTGGGTATCCAACAATCATGGCGAAAAGCTGCGCACCTTCATCGTCTAAAGAATGCAACAGGCAAGGTACCGGCCATCTTCTTTGTTGGTTGGCTGAGTTGCGACAGCATGGAGTACCCCCAAGGTGAAACCGACGGCTTTGGCGCGCTCATGCTGCGCTTAATCGATCAGTCGGGATACGCCGCGGTACGCATGGATAAGCCCGGGGTTGGCGAAAGCCAGGGAATCTGCGAGAAGACTGATTTCCAAACTGAGCTTGAGGGTTGGCAGGCGGCTTTCGATTCGATGTCGAAGTACGACTTCATCGATCCAAATCGTATTTTCGTGCTTGGGCTTAGCAATGGCGGCGGCTTTTCTCCTTTGGTTTCACGGCAGCATCCGGTACGAGGCTTCCAGCAGCTGGGGACGTACTTGGTTCGAACATATGCTCGAACTAGAACGCAGGCGGCTGACGTCAGCAGGGAAATCACCGGCGGAAGTAACCGACGCAGCAAAGGCTTTTAGCCAATTTTACAACCTCTTTCTGATCCAGCGCCTAACTCCAGGGCAAATCGTACGCCAGCATCCAGAGTGGAAAGGGATGTGGTATGACGGTCCTGATGGTCAATACGGCCGGCCCGCCTCTTTTTTAACAGCAATTACAGGGCCTCAACTTGGGTCAGGTCTGGCAGAACGTGAATGCTCCGGTGTTCGTCATCTATGGAACTAGCGACACCATCATGAGTCGCGCGGACGCTCAGGCTATTTCTGAGACCGTGAACCACATTCATCCTGGTCATGCAAGCTACTGGGAGGTGGATGGCATGGACCATTTGCTGACCGTCAACGGCAAGTTCCACAAAGACCTTGTACCTACGATTTTGCAGTGGATCAAAAAACAACTAGGGACAATGTGAGGCTCAGCCGCATTACCGATTAATCAAAAACGGGTTGGAGTCACGCTCTTTTCCGATGGACGTGATTGGCCCGTGCCCCGGATAAACTATCGTCTCATCCGGAAGTTCCATTAGCTTGCTGCGCAAGGAACTCATCATGTTTTCCATGGAGCCGCCCCACAGGTCTGTGCGGCCGATGCTGCCGGCGAAAAGTGTATCGCCGGCCAGCAGTTGCGGCGTGGGTAGCATAATTTTGTCGGCGTTTTGGGGAATAAAAAGGCATACGCTGCCGGGTGTGTGGCCCGGAGTATGAATCACGCGCGCTTCAAACGAACCCCAATTCAACGTATCGCCCTCCTTGAGAAGATGGTCGACTCCGGTAACCTCTGGCGTAGGAACACCAAGGAACGCCGCTTGCATCTCCATCGCTTTATAGAGCGGAAGGTCTTCACGATGCATCAATACCGGCGCGCCGGTGAATTTATGGAGCTTGCTGAGCCCTCCCACATGATCGATATGCGCGTGCGTGCTTACAATAGCTGTAACGGTTAGCTTGTGGCGGCCGAGCAATTCCAGTATTCGACTGACTTCATCGCCAGGGTCCACCACCAGCGCTTCTCGCGTAACCGGATCGCCGATAATCGCGCAGTTGCACTGCAAAAGACCCACAGGAATAGTGATGTGGATGAAGTCCTGAGCTGTAGCATCAAATGCTGGAGTAAAATCGCTCATTGTAGTGATTATATCATTAGGCCCGTGGCAGTTCGGAAGAGACACTTCGAAGCCCTGGTCGATTCGCCGGAACAGCGAAAGGAACGTTTAGCAATGCCCGAAACTCAGCTGCCGATCAAGACCCCTCTCGCCGCGCTTCATCGAAACGCCGGTGCAAGGATGGGTACGTGGTGTGGTTGTGAGTTGTCCGATGATTGGGGAGATCCCCGCGCAGAACAGGGCTTTGCAAATAACAGCGTTGCGCTCATCGACAAAAACTATCGCGCCTATCTGTCCTTCACTGGACCAGATCGCGTGCGGTATCTCAACGCCATACTCACGAATAACATCAAGGATCTCTCCACTGGCACGGGTAACGTCTCGCTCTTGTTGAACCCGCAAGGACATATTCTGGCTGAAATCGAAACTTATGCTCTTCCCGACAGCCTCTTCTGCGTTTCTTATGCCGTAATCCGCCAGCGGCTGATCGCATGGCTCGATAAATACATCATCATGGACGATGTGACGCTGACCGATGACACCGATCTCTGGGGAACACTTGCGCTCGAAGGACCGAAGGCCGCTGCCGTGGTCCATAAAATCTCAGGTATTGACATTGCCCCACTTGGGGAACTCTCCGTCACCGATGCCGTTGTGGCTTCGATTCCCTGCCGTATTGTGAAGCGTTCGCCCGCGGGAATCCCTGGCGCCGAATTCCTCGTCGATCAGGCCAAGCTCGAGCTGCTTTGGAAATTTCTGGAAGACGCTGTCCGCCAGCACGGCGGGGGCCCGATGGGCTATACCGCCTTGAACGCCCAACGCCTCGCACAAGGTGTCCCATGGTTTGGATATGACTTCGGGGAGAAGCAAATTCCGCATGAAGCGGGCTTAGAGGAGAGTCACATCAGCTACACAAAAGGCTGCTACACCGGACAGGAAATCGTCGAGCGCGTGCGCTCGCGTGGACAAGTGAATCGGCGTCGCGTGCGGCTGTTTTTCTCCGGCCACGCTGTACCCGAAGCCGGCTCAGTGCTCACCCTCGACGGTAAAGAAGTAGGCTTCGTTACGCGAGCGGCGCAGAGCTGGTATCCTCCGCGCGTCATCGGTATGGGGTATGTCCGCAAAGAAGGCCAGGCCGAGGGAAGCAAATTGCAATGGGCAAACGGAACTGCCACGCTGATGCTGCTACCGTAGGCGCAACACGATAGCTAAGTGCTAATCCAGAGCGAAAAATTAATCGAATTCATGTCGCGCTGTAGCCTGATCGAATCCAACGCGGCCGGTCGCTACCTCGGCCGTGGAATAGTTCTCGCCTCGGATGGGACACCCCGCCACGCGCCGCAGCATGGCGATCTGGCCGATATGTGTGAGGGCGTCGGCCACCGGACCCTGGAATAGCGCCTCCACTGAAGCACGTAACGGTTCGTTCGATCCAAGGTAATCGTCGAATCTTTTAATCGCGGCGAAAAACCGGTTAACCTCTGCGTCCCAAGGAAGCGGCTCCGAATCGTGCCACCGCGTCTCACCGCGCGCCATGGAATAGGCCCACTCAAAGAGATCGCCCACATGCGCCAGAATTTTAGCTGGGGTGCGCGGGGTGTCACCCATTCCGAAGTCGCCGAAAGAGTCTGGCGCGTTGCGCAACGCTTTGCCGCCACGATACGCCGCCGTTGCAACCGTGTGGCGGAGAAACTCTCTCTTCTCATTTACTCTTTCAGTTGACATGAAAAGGACCTTCGGTCGAGAAGGACGTCGTTATTCCTTCGTATAGACGCGGACGTAGTCTACCAACATTGGTTGTGGGAATACCGTAGTGCTATCTGGAGAGCCTGGCCAATCGCCACCCACCGCGACATTTAATAAAATAAAGAATGGGTGGTCGAAGACCCACCTTCCGCCCGCCGGCCACTGCGAAGCCGTAAATGTTGTGTAGAGGTTCGTATCTACAAAAAAGCGAATCGTCCCAGGTTCCCACTCCACCGCGTAAAGATGAAAGTCATCGCTAAATTTCTGGCCTGCCGGAAGGCTGAATGGTGCTGTCGGATCGTTCGTAGGACCCGCCGCGCTTGGTCCATGTAACGACCCGTGGATTATCGACGGCTCCTTGCCGATATTTTCCATGACGTCGATCTCGCCGCACTTCGGCCAGCCCACTGTTTCGATGTCATTGCCCAACATCCAGTACGCCGGCCATATTCCCTGCCCGGCCGGAATCTTAATGCGCGCTTCAAACCGCCCGTAAGCTTGCGCGAAGAGATTTAAAGTTTTGAGTCGCGCCGAGGTGTAATTTCGCGTTAACCCATCCGCGCCGGTGTAGGCCTCTTTCTGCGCCGTGATTACGAGATTGCCGTCTCGGATCTGCGCGTTCTGCGGCCGATTGGTGTAGTACTCGAGCTCGTGGTTGCCCCAGCCATGGCCGCCCACATCGTAAACCCATTTTGTACTGTCAGGAGTTGACCCGTTCGCAGAACTGAATTCGTCGCTCCAACTCAGCTGATAGGCCTTCGGCGTGGGAGGCTGCAGCAGTGCGCCGCCGCCGCAACTGAACGACGCGAATACGATGGGTACTACTAGAAAAGCTGCAAATCTCGCCACTCGAAACGCTTTGCTTGGCATGCCAGCGATCCTCGGCGCAGAATAACTTCACAATTAGGCAAGGTTCAGAGCGCGTTTGAAGGAGCCCGTCTCGCTATCAATCTTCTTCTGCAGTTGCAAAATCGCGTACAACACCATCTCAGGGCGCGGCGGGCAGCCGGGCACATACACATCCACCGGAATAACTTGATTGCAGCCTTGTACGATAGCGTAATTATTGAAAACTCCGACCGAAGTGGCGCAAGCACCCATGGAAATCACCCACTTTGGCTCCGGCATTTGATCGTAAAGCCGGCGAATGACGGGAGCCATCTTCTGCGAAAGTCGTCCCGCAACGATCATCAGGTCGGCCCTGTCGCGGGGACGGACGAAAAACTTCGGCGCCAAACCGCGCCACGTCAAACCGCGCAGCCGCCATCGACATCATCTCGATCGCGCAACACGCCAAGCCAAAGCCTAGCGGCCAGATCGAACTCCTGCGCGCCCAGTTCACTGCCTTATCGAGTTGCGCGAAAATGATGCCTTCATCTTCCAGCAGCTTGCCAAAATCGTCCGGCTTGCTAAGCGTAACGCCTCTGCCCAGCTATTTACTCATATCGCCTCGTCAACATCATTTTCGCATAGTCATGCCGCACCCACAAATGAGGCGGTTCGTGTGGATGTGGGTCCTGTGAACCTCAAACCGAAAGCACGACCTTACCAAATTGCGCTCCGCTTTCAAGATAAGCGTGGGCCTCCGCGCACGCGGACAACGGGAACACCCGGTCCACCACTGGCCTCAACCGTCCGGCCGCCACCAGCTTCATCACGCGGTGAAGTTCGGACTTGGTACCCATGTAGGACCCCAGGATGGAAAGCTGCCGGACGAATAAAAAACGCAGGTCGATAGTTGCGTCGTAGCCGGTTGTCGCTCCGCAAGTCACCAGACGTCCGCCTGGCGCAAGGCTCGCCACGCTTTCATCCCAGGTGGCCATGCCGACGTGTTCGATCACCACGTCGACGCCGCGTTTGTGGGTAATACGCCGGACTTCCTCGCTGATTTTCTGGGTCTTGTGATTGATCAGATGGTCAGCTCCCAGCTGTGTCGCTTTTTGCAACTTGGCCTCGCTGCCTGCCGTGGCGATGACGCGCGCTCCGAAAAATTTAGCGATTTGAATCGCTGCGCTTCCCACGCCGCTCCCTGCCCCGAGAATTAAAACATCTTCGCCAGGTTGCAGTTCAACGCGTGACAACAGCATGTGCCACGCCGTCTGGAAAACCAGCGGGATGGACGCTGCTTGTTCGAATGTCAGATTTTCAGGATAGGGCAGGCAGTTCACCTCCGGACAACGCACGAATTCAGCACAGCCGCCGTCGATTAGGTATCCCAGATTGGTAAAGTAGCGGCACTGATGGTCGCTACCGGATATACATGCGGCGCATTTTCCGCAGCTAACGCCAGGTGCCAGCACAACTTTCTGTCCAGGGCGAACCGTCGTGACATCGGTTCCTACCTGCGCGATTTCGCCTGCCACATCGCTGCCTGGAATATGCGGGAACGGGATTGCCACGTTTGGTAATCCGCTTCGCACCCAAATATCGAGGTGGTTCAAGGCGCAAGCTTTCACGCGCACCAAAACTTCATTGGCGTGAATGACCGGCACAGGGACCTCCTCATATTTCAGGACCTCGGGCCCGCCATGTTCGTGAATTACGATCGCCTTCATGTACACTCCTCATTTCAAGTGCGCTCGTCGCTGGCGACGTGCAACTTAGCATCGCGCGCACCGCAGTGTCCAGAATTCCACGCCACATTGACCCGTTTGATGTCGTTCACGCTTCAGCGTATTACACGCCCATAAACCTGCGCATTCCCATACGCATTACATGCATTGAGGCGGATTGACATCAGAAGTCACGCGCCGTACGCTGTCCCCAGCTACGCGAAAAAGCAGCTATGGACCTGTTCGAAGAAATCGTGAAGATGCGGCGTGCTGCACGGCGCGGCGCTCTCGCCACCATCGTGCACACCAATGGTTCGATCCCCAGTTATGAAAGCTCACGCATGCTGGTACGTGACGATGGCTCCATTGCAGGAACCATCGGCGGCGGATGTGTGGAGGCCGAGGTGTGGGCCGCCGCCAAGGAAGTAATGCACAAGGAAGCTCCGCGCAAAATGGTCTTCAACTTGAACAACGAAGCAAGCTACGACAACGGCTTGATTTGTGGCGGTACCCTGGAAGTTTTCGTGGAGCCCATCCTGCCGCAACCCGTGATATGCCTCTTTGGTGGCGGTCATGTATCAATCGCCCTAGCCAACGCCGCAAGCGCCGCCGGTTTTGCAGTTGTTGTCGCGGACGATCGCGAAGCATTTGCGAACGCGCAGCGCTTCCCAATGGCGCAGGAAATCTATACAAGTTACGCGGAAGCTTTCGAAAAACTTCGGCCCAATGCCTCCAGCTATCTGGTGATCGTAACCCGTGGTCATAAGGAAGACATGCGCGTGCTGGCCTGGGCTGTGCGCACCGAAGCGCGCTACGTCGGAATGATCGGCAGCAAGCGCAAAGTGCTCTCCGTTTATAAAGCTCTGGAAAACGAGGGCTACCTCCCGGAGGAATTTGAACGCGTACACGCACCCACGGGTCTGGAGATCGGCTCCCTTACTCCTGAGGAAATTGCCGTCAGCATCGTGGCGGAACTTATTGCCGTGCGCCGTAACGTGGCGTCCCCCGCCCACAAAAAATTGAAATATCAGTCGCACCTGACTCTCAGCAAATCTTGAAACGAGGGACTCATGCTGGCCGCCGTGATTCTCTCCGCCGGCGCATCGCGCCGAATGGGAACTCCAAAGGCTCTTCTTCCCTACGAGAGCCATACCTTCCTTGAGCACTTGCTCGAAATAAGTTTCCACCCCCGGATTGGAGTCCGGCGCATTGTGCTCGGAGCGGATGCTGCCGCCATTACTCGTTCCTTGCATCTGCAATCCGAAGAAATCGTAGTTAACGATCGCTGGGACGAAGGTCAGTTAAGCTCGCTGCATGCTGCACTACGCAGCCTTCCGGAGGGAACCGACGGCATGCTCGTTTTTCTCGTCGACCATCCGCTGGTCAGCGGCGCGCTGGTTAATGATTTAATCGAACGCTTTTACGCGTCGGACAGAGCAATCATTTTGCCTGTCTACCGTGGACGCCGCGGGCACCCGGTGATTTTTCCGGCGCGCTTATACAATGAACTGCTGCACGCATCTCTTGAGAAAGGCGCGCGATCTGTCGTGTGGGCGCACGCGAAAGAAGTGAGCGAGGTTCAGACCGAAGAAGAGGGTTCTCTGTTGAATTTGAACGACCCCAGCACTTTGCAATCGCTGCGTCGCCATATCGCCTAGCTCGATGCGCGCGCCAGTATGGCGTGAAGCGCATCAACGGCCAGCTGCGCGCCGTGAAAGGTAGCTGCTGGCAGGCCATCCAGCGCTGCGGAGAGACTTTCTGGCGTAATGTCGCGCGCCTCGGCAAGAGTTCGATTTGTCAGCTCAACCGTCAAATACGAAGCGCACGCGATCGCCGTCGTGCAACCGCGGCATAAAAAACGTGCCTCGACGATGCGCCCGCTTTCGATTCGAATAGAAAGCTGCAAGACGTCCCCGCAAACCGGATTGGCGACTTCAGCGCTCATATCGGCGTTCGGCAACACTCCGCTATTACGCGGATTTCGAAAGTGCTCGAGCACAGCTTCGCTGAACATGGTGAAAAAGTATCCCAGACCGCCAGGAAATAACGCAACTCCCCGCCCAAATAACCGATAATCTCCAAAACACCATGCGCAGGACCCAATTCCGGATCGTATCGCTAGCGCCAAGTGCTACCTCCATCTTGTGCGCCATTGGCGCTAAAAACCTGTTGGTAGGTGTGACCAAATGGTGCGCCCACGTTGCGCCCGTGAAGAACCTTCCACAACTGGGCGACTGCTGGCATATGAACTCCGTCCAGGAGATTCTGCAGCTCGCGCCAACTCTGGTGGTCGGTTCCGTTCCCTACCGTGCGGAAACCGTGGCGAAGTTATTGGCGCAACCCATCACTTTTCTAGCAATGAATCCGCGCACACTCACCGACATTGAAAACGACATACGCATTCTCGGCCGCATCTCGGGAAGAACGGTACAAGCGGAGCGGTTGCTCATAGAAATGCGCCAAACCTTTCGGGAAATCGAGCGTCGCACTCGTTCTGCGAGACTCCACGTTGCAAAAAATAGCGCTTCCAGAAAAGCAAGAGTGTATTGCGAAGCGTGGCCAAATCCTCGAATTAGTTCCCCGCACTGGGTGACAGAACTGGTGAGAATTTGTGGCGGCGAGATGGTGGTACCCCCGGGACGAAAAGTAACGGAAGAGCAAGTAGCCGAAGCCAACCCGGATGTGATCGTGCTGGCGTGGGCTGCCACGCAAAACAAATCGCAGAAGAGCAAAGCGTATCAAGTAAAAGCCTGGCGTGAAGTGACCGCGATTCGCAACCACGCTGTGTACGTGATCCGTGACGAATTGCTCAATACACCCGGTCCGCCGCTGCTCGCCGGCGCGCGGGAACTATTCCGCATTCTTCGCCGTCACCACCCGAACGGATTCTCAGCATGATCGTCGTCGTCGCCGCCGTAATCGAAAGGAGTGATCGGCGTCTGCTGATCGGCCAGCGGCGGAGAAACGATAGCTCGCCGTTAAAGTGGGAATTTCCTGGCGGCAAAGTCCATCCCAACGAAACACCGGAAATTGCTCTCGCCCGGGAGCTGAAGGAAGAGTTGGGCGCCACGCTGCGACAAAGCGTGGAAATAGGCCGCGTAATCCATCGCTACGCGGACACTATCGAGCCCCTGGAAATCCGCTTTTACGCCGCGCAAATAGACGAAGCAGACGTCACGCCGGCGGCGTTTGAGAAAATTGCCTGGGCACTCCCGCGGGAATTGGGTAACTATGATTTTCTCGCCGCCAACGAGCGGCTCATCGCGCAACTAGCGACCGGCAAGATCAAGCCCGCTGCGTTGCTTGAGGACGCAGCCCAGAACGAAGATCACTCTTAAGACACTACAGGATTTGGTTTGTCCGGGTTGATCCCAAGTTGTTTGATGGCCTTGTCCACTACTGAGCGCTCGATTTTGCCTTCCATGGACAGTTCGTGCAACGTCGCCACCGTTATGAATCGCGCGTCCACTTCAAAAAACTCGCGCAAAGCGACGCGGCCTTCGCTGCGCCCGAAACCGTCGGTTCCCAGTGATGCCAGACGCCGCGGCACCCACCGGCTGATCATATTCGGCAAGGTCTTCAGATAATCCGACGCCGCCACAAAAACTCCAGGCGCATCCGCAAGCATCCGTGAAGCATAAGGAACGCGCGGCTTTTCTTTAGGATGCAAGCGATTCCAGCGTTCCGTCTCGTTTCCGTCAGTGTAGAGTTCTTTGTAGCTTGTGACGCTCCACACGTCGGCGGCTACTCCGTATTTTGTTTCCAACATATCCTGCGCCTGCAAAACTTCCCGTAGAATGGCACCGCTTCCAAGTAGCTGCGCGCGCAGCTTTGATTTTTTATTCGCTGACGGCCGGAAGCGGTACATTCCTTTCAATATGCCTTCTTTCACGTCCCCTGGCATGGGCGGCATGGCATAAGGCTCGTTCATCACCGTGATGTAATAAAAAATATTTTCGCCCTCTTTATACATGCGGCGTATCCCATCCTGAATAATGACGGCAATTTCATAGGCAAATGCCGGATCGTAGGCGCGAAGATTCGGCACGGGCAGCGCCAGCACATGGCTGTTGCCGTCCTGGTGCTGCAAACCTTCTCCGGCCAGCGTAGTCCGTCCCGCGGTACCACCCAGAAGGAACCCGCGCGTGCGCATATCCGCGGCCGCCCAAATGAAATCCGCTATTCGCTGGAAGCCAAACATCGAGTAATAAATAAAAAACGGAATGGTGTTTATGCCGTGCGTGGCGTACGCCGAGCCCGCCGCGATGAACGAAGCCATGGAGCCGGCCTCGGTGATGCCTTCCTCCAAAATTTGCCCGTCCTTGGCTTCCTTGTAATACAAGAGCGTGTTTACATCTACCGGCTCGTAACGCTGGCCGACGCTTGAATAGATCCCCACTGTGCGGAAGAGCGATTCCATCCCGAAGGTGCGTGCCTCGTCGGGAACGATCGGCACTACCAGCTTGCCCATCTCTGGGTCCTTAAGCATTTTGCGAAGCATGCTTACGAACGCCATCGTCGTGGACACTTCCCTGCCGTCGCTGCCTTCGGAAAACTCCTTGAACAATTCCTCGTGATCGGCCACCAGTGGCTTCGCGCGCACCACCCGTTTGGGAACGTAGCCCCCTAGTGCTTCCCGGCGCTCCCGTAAATACCTGATTTCGTCACTATCTTCGGGAGGCCGGTAGAAGGGCACTTCGATGCAGTCTTCGTCGTTCAGCGGAATGCCGAAGCGCGTAAGAAATATCCGCAGTTCCTCTTCATTCAGCTTTTTCTGCTGGTGTGTAACGTTTTTCCCTTCGCCAGCTTCGCCCAGCCCGTAACCCTTGATCGTGCGCGCCAGTATCACGGTCGGCGCGCCTTTATGCCCTACCGCGGCTTTGTACGCGGCGTAAACCTTGCGCGGATCATGCCCGCCCAGCCTCAACCGCCGCAACATCTCATCCGGAAAGGGTTCGACCAGTTGCAGCAACCGCGGATCAGAACCGAAAAACCATTGGCGAACATAGGCTCCCGATTCCACAACGAGTTTTTGATATTCGCCGTCCACCAACTCGCCCATGCGCTTTACGAGAAGTCCTTCCTTATCGCGCTCCAGGATCGGATCCCACTCACTGCCCCATAGAACTTTAATTACATTCCATTTTGCGCCGCGGAAAGCCGATTCCAGCTCCTGAATAATCTGTCCGTTCCCACGTACCGGCCCGTCCAGACGCTGCAAGTTGCAATTGATCACGAAAATTAAATTGTCCAGCTTTTCGCGCGAAGCCAGCGTGATGGCGCCGAGCGATTCCGGTTCATCCGTCTCGCCATCGCCCAGAAACGCCCATACCTTGGCGTCCGTGACCGGTTTTAATCCCCGATCTTCCAAATATCGATTGTAGCGAGCCTGATAAATCGCCATCAGCGGGCTCAGGCCCATGGACACCGTTGGAAACTCCCAGAAGTCCGGCATCAGCCACGGATGAGGGTACGAAGATAGTCCGCCGCCCGGCTTCAATTCCCGCCGGAAGTTTTCCAGTTGTTGTGCGCAGAGACGCCCCTCCAGAAACGCGCGAGCATAAATGCCAGGGGACGCGTGACCCTGGAAGTACACCGTATCCCCTTCAAAGTCGTCCGAACGCGCCCGGAAGAAATGATTGAAGCCTACTTCGTAAAGCGTGGCGGCGGACGCATACGTCGAAATGTGGCCGCCGATATTGTGTTCCACACGATTGGCCCGCACCACCATCGCCAGTGCGTTCCAACGGATGATGCTCTTGATGCGACGCTCCAGTTCCTGATCGCCGGGGAAAGGGGGTTGCAGCCGCAGCGGGATGGTATTGGCGTAAGGTGTGTTGGCGCTGAACGGAAGATCGATGCCAGATACCGTGGCATGCGCCCGCAGGCGCTCCAGTATTTCTGTAGCTACTTCTGAACCGCTCGACTCCAGCACCGAGTCGAGCGATTCCAGCCATTCCTGGATTTCTACATCATCCATCATCGGCGGGCGGGTGTACGTCTCATTATCCATAGATCAGATCGGGTCCTCTTCCTTCAAATAGAACGCCCTCCCCTCGGGATCGTGGACGCTCCTCATTTATCCTTGCGATAAGCAAATAGAATACACCGTACAGCAAGTCTCTGCATAACTCGGCTCTCCTATCCGCCGTATATTTCTCTTACCAACACGAATCAGTGCAATTTTGATTTTTTCTGTACCAACAGTTGCATTTGACACTTTTCCAGGTTGCGAACATAATTGCGTGTACGTCACTCCTGCGGAGGGCAAACAAACCGGCGCGAACCGCCGGTAGCACGGATGGCGCCAAAGTATATTTTTGTAACCGGCGGAGTTGTTTCCTCACTGGGTAAAGGCGTAGCTGCCTCCTCGATTGGATGTCTCCTAGAAAGCCGCGGATTTACCGTCACCCTACAGAAATGCGATCCGTACCTGAACGTTGATCCTGGGACCATGAGCCCGTTTCAACATGGAGAAGTCTTTGTCACAGAAGACGGTGCGGAGACCGACCTGGACCTCGGCCACTACGAGCGCTTCACGCATGCCAAACTTTCCCGCGACAACAACTGGACCACCGGCCGAATTTACGAAACGATCCTGACCAAAGAGCGCCGCGGTGATTATCTGGGCAAGACGGTGCAAGTGATTCCGCACGTCACGGACGAGATCAAAGCCACCATTAAGAAGGTTTCTGACGGCGTAGACGTAGTGATTGTGGAAATCGGCGGGACCGTCGGGGATATCGAGTCCCTGCCCTTCCTCGAAGCAATCCGGCAGATGCGGCTGGAGCTGGGAGCGGAGAACACGCTGTTCGTACACGTCACCCTGGTGCCATTCATCAACGCCGCGGGTGAACTGAAGACCAAGCCCACCCAACACAGCGTGAAAGAAATGCTGGGCATCGGAATTCAGCCGGACATTCTACTTTGCCGGAGCGACCGGCACATTCCTGGTGAGCTGAAGAAAAAAATCGCGCTGTTCTGCAACGTGGCGGAGTCTTGCGTAATTTCGATGGAAGATGTGGACACTATTTATGCCGTGCCGGTCGAACTGGGTCGAGAGGGGCTCGACACACAAATACTGCGCCACCTGAAGCTAGCGGAGCGTCCGGCAAATATGTCGCCGTGGATGGATTTGCTGCATCGTTTGCATCATCCCGCGGGCGAGGTGCGCATCGCGGTTGTGGGCAAGTACGTACAGCTCGAAGACGCGTACAAAAGTTTGCGGGAAGCGCTGCTGCATGGCGGCTTGGCTCACAATCACAAGACGGCGCTGGAATGGATCGAAGCGGAAGAAATTGATTCCGCCGAAACAGCGGCCGTGCGTTTGCGAGGGTATGACGGCATTCTCGTTCCGGGGGGCTTCGGGAAGCGTGGCATTCAAGGAATGGTGCATACGATTCAGTATGCCCGCGAAAATAAAGTGCCCTTTTTCGGAATCTGCCTGGGCATGCAATGCGCCACAATTGAATACGCGCGCGACGTCGCGGACTTGAAGCAGGCGGACAGCACGGAGTTCGATCCGCAGACGCCGCACCGCGTAATTTACAAATTGCGCGAGTTATTGGGCGTGGATGAGATGGGCGGCACCATGCGGCTGGGGGCGTGGGCTTGCCAGCTGGAACCCGGCTCGCTGGCGCATAAAGCGTACGGCAAAACACAGATCAGCGAACGCCACCGTCACCGCTACGAATTCAACCGCGACTTCGAAAAAACTCTGCTGGGCGCGGGGCTGCGTATCACCGGACGGACGCCCGACGAAAATTACGTGGAGATCATCGAGGCGCCGGATCACCCGTGGTTCCTCGGCTGCCAGTTTCACCCAGAATTCAAGTCTAAGCCGCTGGAGCCGCATCCACTTTTCGCTGCATTTATCGGCGCAGCGTTGGACCAAAAAAAACAGAGGGCACGCGTGTTCGCTGAACCTCAGCACGCACACGCCGTAAGCGCCGCGCCGCGCGTTACTGCCTAAAGCATTGCAAACGTAAGGCTAGCTGCGTAGCCTAAGACGCCTGCACCTTCGGCAATACTTCATGACGACACGTGAAATTGCACTGGGTTCCCTGCGCCTCGGCGGCGGGCAGCCTCTTTTTCTTATCGCCGGCCCTTGCGTCATCGAAAGCGAGTCCCACGCGCGCCGCATGGCGGAGAAGATCGCAAAAATTGCCGCGAATTGCGATGTGCCTTACATTTTTAAGGCTTCTTACGACAAGGCGAACCGCTCCTCGGTGAAATCCTTCCGCGGGCCGGGATTGAAAGAAGGTTTGCGCATCCTGAATATTATCAAGTCCGATCTGAAAGTGCCGATACTCACGGACGTTCACGAAGCCTCGCAGGTAGCGGCTGCCGCCGAAGTTTGCGACGTTCTGCAAATTCCCGCATTCCTGGCGCGCCAGACGGATTTACTTGTGGCCGCGGGCAAGAGCGGGCGCATCGTGAACATCAAAAAAGCGCAGTTCCTTTCACCGTGGGATATGAGCAACGTGGCGGAAAAAGTTGCCAGCACTGGCAACCGAAATATCGTGCTCACCGAGCGAGGCGCATCCTTTGGCTATCAAAACTTGGTTGTGGATATTCGTTCCTTCCCGGTACTGCAAGCCACGGGTTATCCCGTGGTTTTTGATGTCACGCACTCCGTGCAACTCCCCGGCGAGCAAGGTCAAGCCAGCGGAGGCCAGCCGCAATTTATCGAACCGCTGGCTCGCGCGGGAGTGGCTGCGGGCGTCGACGGCATTTTTTTGGAGACCCACGATCATCCAGAAGCGGCGCTCTCGGACGGCGCGAACGCTCTGCCGCTCTCGCAACTCCCTGCGCTTCTATGGCGATTGAAAGAGCTGTCGACGCTGGTGCGCAGGTGGGGCGCGATATGAGTCTGGACACCGCGCGTCGCGTATTGCGGATCGAGGCGCAAGCTATTCAGGATGTTCTCGCGCGGCTGGATGCCAGCTTCGAAAAAGCGGTGGACGTTTTATATCAGTGCAAGGGCCGCGTGGTGGTGAGTGGGATGGGCAAGTCTGGGCTGATCGCGCGCAAAATTTCCGCGACGTTGTCGAGCACTGGCACTCCTTCCTTTTTTTTGCATCCGGCAGATGCGCTGCACGGGGATCTGGGCATGCTGGCACGTGGAGATGCGCTGCTCGCGGTTTCTTACGGAGGCGAAACAGAGGAAATCATCCAATTGCTGGAAGCGCTCAAGCGACTTGAGATGCCATTGGTGACGTTGACCGGCAAACCAAGATCGACAATCGGCGAAGCGAGCGATGTTGCCCTGGATGTAAGTGTGCGTGAGGAAGCGTGTTCGCTCAACTTGGCACCCACGGCGAGCACTACGGTGGCGATGGCGGTAGGAGATGCTCTGGCGGTTTCGTTGCTGGAACGCCGCGGATTCCGCCACGATGATTTTGCTATGTTGCACCCTGCGGGGCGCCTCGGGAAGAAATTACTTCGCGTCGAACACTTGATGCACGCCGGCGAGGCACTGCCGAAAGTAGCGACGGGCACCTCCATGGCCGAAGTTTTCCACGAAATGAGCAAGAAAGGCCTGGGGATGACCACCGTTACCGAGACGGACGGGCGGCTGGTCGGCATCGTCACCGATGGCGACTTGCGGCGTTTGATGGAAAAATATCGCGGCGCAACTCTGGAAATGACGGCCGGCACGTGCATGACGCGCAATCCCCAGACTATCGGCCCGCTTGTGCTGGCCAGCGAAGCCCTTAATTTGATGGAGAAGCGAAAGATTACTTCGATTGTCGTGGTCGATGAAAAAAATAAGGCGCTCGGCGTGGTGCATCTGCACGATTTGTGGACGCTGCAGCTTATCTAGTATTGATCACCGTCCGGCGCATTTGCGGGCGAAACGACGCTTTATCGAAATGGTTGGAAATACTCAAAGCAAAAGAGGAGCAGAATTGGCCAGCACCCAAAAACGAATCCCCGTAAGCGTGGCGCAGCGAGCGAAGCAGATTCAGGTTTTGTTAATGGATGTAGATGGCACGATTACCGATGGCGGCGTTGCTTTGCTTTCCATGGCGGACGGTTCGGCGCTGGAAATCAAGACCTTTGATGCCCACGACGGCCAAGGACTGAGCCTGGCGCGCACGGCAGGAATACGCACTGGCCTCATCACCGGTCGCGAGAGTCCGGCACTGCGGCGACGCGCCAAAGAACTGGACATCGAATTCGTATACGAAAAGCAGCCGCACAAGATTGCGGCTTACGAGGAAATCCTTAAAAAGACAGGCGTGAAGGAATCCGCCGTAGCTTACCTGGGAGACGATTTGCCCGATCTTACCGTGATGCGTCGTGTGGGCCTAGCCGTGGCGGTAGGCGATGCGGTGCCCGAAGTAAAGCGCGAAGCGCACTATGTCACTAAAGCCCATGCCGGCAAAGGCGCGGCACGTGAAACAGTCGAGTTGATCTTAAAGAGCAAAGGAATCTGGGAAGCCATGCTCGACAAAGCGCGCGCATAACCTGAATACGTAGCGCCACGCAGTCGGAGCGGCTATCTTAAACAAAGAAAAAGAGGCATTCGATGTTGCACGCCTGGCATGACGTTTCTCCCGGATCGGAGCTTCCGCGCGATTTTCAAGCGGTAATCGAAATCCCGCTGGGTTCCAACGTAAAGTACGAGCTGGACAAGCCCAGCGGCTTGCTGCGAGTGGATCGCATCATCCATTCCGCGGTGTATTACCCCGCGAACTACGGATTTATCCCGCAGACGTACGCCGAAGATGATGACCCGCTGGATGTGCTGGTGCTATGCCAGGAAGCAGTACAGCCCTTGGCGCTAATCAAGGCACGGGCTATAGGATTGATGACCATGCTGGATTCCGGCGCGAGCGACGATAAAGTCATCGCGGTGGCGACTAACGATCCGGAGTTCAGCAGTTATATTGAAGCACGGGACTTGCCGCCGCATCGTTTGCTGGTTCTGAAGCGATTTTTTCAGGACTACAAGCAATTGGAGGGCAAGAAGGTGGAAGTGGAAGACATACGTCCCGCTTATGCGGCGATAAAAGTGATCGAAAAATCCCTTCTACGTTACCAACAGGAGCGCGAAAGATTGCGTTCGAGGGACGGACGCTAAGCGATACCGCTAGCTTATACTTCCGCCGTGAAGCGAATTCCGACTATTCCGCGGGTCAATCCATTAGGGAAAGCCGGGCTGGCGCGAGCACTCTCTAAACTCGGCTACTGTTCGCGAAGTCAGGCAGCGGAATTAATCCGCGCTGGACGCATCCGTGTGAATGGCGCGGTCACAAAAGATCCGGAAACTCCAGTGCATTGGGGCAAAGACCGCTTGGAAGCAGATGGGCAGCCCGTTAGCCAATCCAAAAAGATTTATTTTATTTTGAATAAACCGCGCGGGATCGTGACCACCGCTGACGATGAACAAGGCCGCAAGACGGTCTACGGTTTTCTGCCGAAAGGAGCGCCGTGGGTTAGTCCAGTGGGGCGATTGGACAAAGCCAGCGAGGGATTGCTCTTGCTCACCAACGATTCCGAATGGGCGGCGCGAGTAACCGCGCCCGAAACGCATCTCGACAAGATGTATCACGTACAGATTGGCGGCGTTGCGGATGCCACGCTGACGAAAGCTTTGGAAAATGGCGTCACCACCAACTTTGGTGATTTCCTGCGCGCGAAGCGTGCCGCCATACTCCGACACGGGGACCGCAATTCCTGGCTCGAAATTATTCTCGATGAAGGCAAGAACCGTCACATCCGCCGCATGCTGGAGCATCTCGGCATGGAGGTCCTCCGATTGATCCGCGTGTCTATCGGTCCAGTTACACTGGGCGAGCTTCCCAAAGGCGAGGTGCGTCCGCTCGCGGAAGTAGAGAAACTTGCAATGGACCGCGCTGTGCGTCGTTCAAGCTAGCTTCTCGCACGACTTCGCTTGACAAACCTCGGGTATCTATATGTATATATCCGCGCAGTACCTTCGAAGGGGGTTACATGGCTAGTTTTTGTTCGAAGTGTGGGTCCGAACTGTCCGGAGACACGAAGTTTTGCGCGACGTGCGGAACACCTACGGGCGCGGTTGCTTCGCCCGCAACGCCTGCCGGCCAAGCTCCCGCTGTCACTGCTAAACCGGGCGGGGCGCTCAAGATCATTCTGATCGTAATTGCGGTATTCGTTGGACTAGGCGTACTGACGACAGCAGCCGTCATGTTTGGAGTGTGGAAGCTTTCCAAGACGGTCAACGTCGATCGTTCGGGCGGCGTGACGATTACGACCCCGGAGGGAAAAGTTTCCGCCGGGATCACTCCGGCCAACGTAACGGAGGCAGAAGTGGGCGCTCCGATCTATCCGGGCGCGACATCCGCCGAAGGCGGCATCAAATTCGGCGCGGCGAGCGGATCCATGGCCACCTACGCCTTCAAAACCTCCGATTCTGTACAGCAAGTCCTGGCGTTTTATCGCGACAAGTTCGGACCGACGGTCAGCGTGATGGAAACAGGGGACGGCGCCTTGGTCACCGCTGCCAAGAACGAGAACGAAGGTATTATGGTTACCATCGGGCGCGATGAAACTGATGGTAAGACCTCCATCGCGATCACCCACACTACTTCGACGAAAAATAAGTGAAGCGAGCCCCGTCGGACGCCGTAAGTGACAATCTCAGGAAAACTACTCCATCTGTGCGCACCATTAGCCACTTCCATTTTGATCTGCTAGACTGACGCGGCTTTGCGGCGAACTACACGACGACACTTTATTGCACGATCTGCTGCCACAGCGGCGAGCGGGCTGTTGCCCGGCTTGAAAATTGCTCTTTCTGGACTCTCCGGCCCCGCACTGCAATTCCCTTCCCAACCCCGCGAGCGCATCGCAGTCGCTTCTTATCCGTTCCGTGAGGTCATCGCTGGATTGGAGCAGCGCGGCAGCACTCCGTCTGCCCGCAAGATGGAGTTGAAGGATTTCGCGGCGCACGTGAAATCGAGATTCAACGTAAATAAGATTGAGCCGTGGAGCCAACATTTTCTTGCGCTGGATGCCAAGTATCTGGAGCAAATTCGCACTGCCGTGCAAATGGCCAGGGGCGCCATTGTTAACATTGCGGCGGACGGCGAACACAGTCCTTATGCCGCCGATCGTGACGAGCGAGAAAAGTCGGTCGCTTTCAGCAAGCAATGGGTCGATGTGGCCGTGGCCGTCGGCTCGCCAAGCATTCGAACAAGTATTTCGGCCGCCAAGGATTCTGACCCGGATGTTGAGCGCGCGGCGGACAGTTTGCGGCGCGTTGCGGAATATGGCGCCATCAAAAATGTGGTGATCAATCTGGAGAACGACAGTCCCCGTAGCGAAGATCCGGTTTTTGTGGTGCAGGTGATTCAGAAGGTGAACAACCCTTGGCTGCATGCGCTGCCAGACTTCGCCAACACGTTAGCGGCCGGCAACGAGGAACACGCGTACAGCGGCGTGCAAGCCATGTTCAAACACGCGTATGACATTTGTCATGTAAAAGAGATGGAGAACAACGCGGAGGGTAAGGCCGTTCACGTGAACCTGGCCAGAACATTCGGCATGCTAAAGAGCGCTAACTACCGTGGTTACTGTTCGATGGAATGGGACAGCCCGGGCGACCCGTACCGCGGGACGTCGGAACTCATCGAGAAAACCATTCGCTATTTGTCCTGAGCAAAACAGCCCCACAAGTCCTCTCCGCCGCTATTTAAAATCCTAATAGCAACAATCGGAAAACATGATTGGCCCCCGCACCCCTTTTTTAGTATCTTAGTGGGTGTGTTGACCTCCCTGTGCATGACCGGCGCCTGTTGTTGTTGTCGTCTGCAGAAGACGGCAGGGGTTGCTGTGTCTAAGTTCAGTGAGAAGCCAGCTTCTTAAAAAGCGCTTACGCTAGATTTAGCAAGCCCACCGCCGAGACTCGGTTTGGTGGGTTTTTTGTTTTTATTGAGGTTCCCGATGGCCACATCCGAATTTTCAGTCGGCACGATGCCGCCGCCACCCTCGTTCGACGCGGGCAATGTCAGCACGCCCCGACTCAATCACTTGCGGGCCCTCGAATCGGAAAGTATTTATATTCTCCGCGAAGCCGCCGCGGAATTCGCGCGCCCGGTGATGCTCTATTCCATCGGGAAAGATTCCTCCGTTATGCTCCGGCTGGCACAGAAGGCTTTCTTCCCTGGGAAAATTCCCTTTCCCCTGCTGCACGTGGATACCAGCTACAAATTTCCCGAAATGATGGCCTTCCGCGATTCTTACCCCCGCGAGATCGGCGCCGAGCTGATCGTTCATAAGAATGAAGAAGCGCTCGCTGCCGGCGCCAATCCATTTTCCCTGGGCACGCAAAAGTGCTGCGGCCTGCTGAAGACCAAATCATTGCTCGACGCTCTCAGCGAAGGTGGATTCGACGCTGCGTTTGGCGGCGCGCGTCGCGACGAAGAAAAATCACGCGCCAAAGAGCGCATTTATTCCTTCCGCGATTCCTTGGGACAGTGGGACCCGAAAAATCAGCGCCCCGAGCTATGGAATATTTTTAATTCACGCATCGACAAGGGTGAAAGTATTCGCGTTTTCCCGCTTTCCAATTGGACCGAGCTGGACGTCTGGCTGTATATTCACGTCGAAAACATTCCCATCGTGCCTTTGTACTTCGCCCGCGACCATAATGTCGTAATCCGCAATGGCGCCATCGTCGTGATTTACAGCCCGGATCAACTTCTGCCCGGCGAAAAAACTCAAGTGGTGAAGTGCCGCATGCGCTCGTTGGGCTGCGTGCCTTGCACGGGAGCGATCCGCTCGGAAGCCGACACGGTCGCGAAGATCATCGCGGAGATGGTTACTTTCCGCCGGTCTGAACGAGAAAACCGCACGATCGACCATGACCAAGAAGGCTCCATGGAATTGAAGAAGCGCGAGGGCTACTTCTGATGTCCGCCATCTTAGCGAAAACGAAGTCACGGGAAGCTTCGTTGGATAACGACGTGCGCGGCGAATTCGCAGCGTTCCTCGAGCAAGATCTGAACACCGAACTTTTGCGCTTTACCACCGCTGGAAGCGTGGACGACGGAAAATCCACCTTGATCGGCCGGCTGCTTCATGATTCCAAAGCGGTTTACGAGGACCAATTGGCCTCCGTAAAAAAGAGCCGCATTAACCGTTCTTCCGGGCCCATCGACTTTTCGCTGATCACCGACGGCTTGCGTGCTGAGCGCGAACAAGGCATCACCATCGACGTGGCCTACCGTTATTTCGCCACGTCGCGCCGCAAATTCATCATCGCGGACACCCCGGGCCACGAACAGTACACCCGCAATATGGCCACTGGAGCCTCCACCTCGGATTTGGCGGTGATTCTCATCGACGCTACCAAGGGACTCCTTCCCCAGACGCGGCGCCACGCCTTCATTGCTTCGCTTCTCGGCATTTCTAATGTTCTGGCGGCCGTCAACAAAATGGATTTGGTCGAATATCGCGAAGATATTTTCTTACAGCTTCAGAAAGATTTTCTGGGACTGGCGCAACACCTTGGAATTCGAGCTGTCCAATGCATACCGATCAGCGCGCTAGAGGGAGACAATGTCGTCGAACCAGGCGCGCACATGTTGTGGTATCCAGGTCCAACATTCCTCGAGCACCTGGAGACCGTGCCGCTGCGTGAAAACGATTCCTTGGAAGGTTTGCGCTTCCCGGTACAGACCGTCATTCGCCCAGACGCCGCATTTCGCGGATTTGCCGGCCAGTTGTCCAACGGCAGCGTTCGTCCTGGCGACTCTGTCCTGGCGCTTCCTTCGGGTCGCACTTCACGGGTCCACTCGATCGTCACTTATGACGGTGAGCTGCCGCAAGCGTCCTCTCCGCTGGCGGTCACGCTTCGCCTCGAAGATGAAATCGATCTTAGCCGCGGCGACATGCTCGTATCGCCAGATAATCCGCCGTGCGTCTCGAAAACTTTTCGCGCCATGGTCGTGTGGTTTAACGAAGAGCCCCTGCAGTTAGGACGCACGTACCTGGTGAAACACACCGTGCGCCAAACAAAAATTCGTGCCCTAACAATTCGCCACCGGGTCAACATCAACACGCTGACACACGAGGCCGCCTCGCAGTTAAGGTTGAATGAAATTGGCGCCGTAGAGTTCCAGACTCATGCCCCGCTGTTCTTTGATCCTTACGCCAGCAATCGCATAACCGGCAGTTTCATCCTGATCGACCCCATCTCGAATGCTACCGTCGGCGCGGGAATGATTCAGGAGGAGTCCGCCGCAGAGTTCAGCGACGTTGCCGCTACACCGGGCGCGGACGGCGTGGACGAATCGCTCGTAGGCGTGACCCCGCGCGCGCGTCACGAACGTCACGGCCATGCCCCCGCCCTTTTCTTGCTGCATGGGCGTACCGCACTTGCCGCACAACTCGAACGCGCCCTCTTCACGCAAGGTTTCCAGGTTCTACATTTAAGCGCACCGTACGTTTCTCCCTTTGCGCTGGCAGACACGCTTCGCGTAACGGAGATGGCCGGCATCGTCTTGATCTACTCTGGCGAGGCACTCGACGCCGAAACTGAGTGGCCCATCTCGTCAGAAGGCACTCATCGCGTATTTGATCTTTCAGCCGCCACCTTGCCTCGTAATGAAAACAACCAACACGAAGCCTTGCACTACCTGCTCGGTCTAGCAGCATCCTTATGGCTAAAGAAAACCCAAGAAAATCCTGGAACGGTGAACTAATGGACGTCGAACACCTGGCCAGCGCCGTCGAAGAACTTGCGCCCGCGCAAGCTCTCGGAACCATACTTGCCGCTAACCCAAACGGCTGTGCATGTCTCACCAGCAGCTTTCAAGCAGAAGACATGGTGGTGCTGCATTTACTTCGCAAGCGCATTAAGAACTTGCCCGTAATTTTTCTCGAAACCGGTTATCACTTCGCGCAGACCTGCGAATTTCGCGATCGCATCGCCAAAGAGTGGTCGCTGAACTTGGTGAACGCCTTGCCCGCCCAGACCGTCCCCGAACAAGAATCGGCGTTCGGCATCCTTTATCGCAGCGATCCCACGCGTTGCTGCCAAATGCGCAAAGTGGAGCCGCTCATGCGCTCGCTCGAACCATTCGACATTTGGTTTACCGGTTTGCGCCGCGAACAATCCCCTACGCGCAAAAATCTCAAAAAAGTAGAGCTGCACCGCTTGCCCACCGGCAAGGCGCTCTGGAAAATCAGCCTGCTCGCCGATTGGAGATGGCCGCAGGTATGGGAATACACGCAAGCCAATCGAATCGGCCATTTGCCGCAATACGACGAAGGCTATCTCAGCATCGGCTGCGAACCTTGCACGGCGCTCCCGGCGGACCCCAACAATCCGCGATCCGGCCGTTGGGGCGGCACCAAGCTGGAATGCGGCATTCACACTTTTTCTCAGCGGACAGACGGATGAACGTGCTCATCGGATTCCTGATTGCAGTAGCAGTAGGGCTTACGGGCATTGGTGGCGGCAGCTTCACCGTGCCGGCGCTGATACTGATTGTCGGCCTGTCCGCTGGCGAAGCCGTGGGGACCGCATTCGTGTTTGCCGGTGTGATTCGTTTGATTGCCGCGCCGTTTTATCTCCTCAGCAACCATTTCCACGGGCGCTACCTATGGTTACTGCTGAAAGGCGCTATACCCGGGCTGCTGCTGGGAACTTTAGTGCTGCGCCTCGTCGGACAAAATGCCGGGAATCCTATTGTTGTCATGTTGCTGGGAATTTTGCTGGCCGCTTCCGCCAGCGTTACTTTTGCGCCGCGCGTCCAAAATCCCGGTTTCGCGAAAAAGAATTCTGGCTGGCTGCCCTCGCTGGCCTTTCCGATCGGAGTGGAAGCCGGCTTCTCTTCCGCCGGCGCCGGTGCGCTTGGCAACGTGCTTCTTTTGAATTACTCAGAAATGTCGCCCGCGGAGGTTGTCGGAACGGACCTCGTCTTCGGGCTTGTGTTGGCGGTGCTCGGCAGTGCTTTCCACTGGAAATTTGGCGCCATCAGCCATCCGATTCTAGCGCAACTCCTCGCTGGCGGAGTCCCGGGAGTCTTGTTGGGTTGCGCGCTGGCGCGCCGCGTTCCCGCGCGCAAGCTCAAGATGGCCGTCGCGGTGATTGCCATCTTGGCTGGACTGCAACTCGCCTGGAATGGCGCCCATACACTGCTCTCCAATCGAGCAGCAGCGGCGCTGAAAGCCGCCAACCAATCTTCGACTCCCGCACGCAGCCGCTAATGTGCTTAGCCAGCCTATAACCTTGTTCAGACCTTGGGCAGATGCCATCATTGTTTCAACCGCGCGCTTGCAGGCGCTTTAAGCTAAGGTATTGGCGTGAGCCGCCCGTATCGACTGATTCATGATTAGCACAACCACCATCCTGATTGTCGATGATGAAACGCAGATTCGCCGCGTCCTCCGAGCAGGACTTTCGAGTCAAGGCTACGAGATTTTAGAGGCAGAGACGGGCGAAGAAGCCATCGAAACTGTTCTCAAGCAGCATCCCGATCTCGTGCTTCTCGACGTCAACATGCCTGGAATGGGCGGGATCGAAACCTGCCGCAGACTTCGCTCCTCGTTCGATGGGCCCATCATCATGGTTACGGTGCGCAACGCCGAACGCGACAAAGTAGTGGCTCTCGATTCCGGCGCCGACGATTACGTCGTCAAGCCATTCGCCATGGGAGAATTGCTGGCGCGCATTCGCGCTTCGCTGCGCCGCGTCCCGACCGGAGATCCCCTCGCATCAATTAATACTCCAGAATTAACCGTGGACCTTGAGAAGCGTCTGGTCGTCGTGCGCGGCGAGAGAGTTCACCTCACGCCCAAAGAATTTGAAGTATTGCGCGTGCTTGTCATGCACCAGGGCAAACCCCTGACGCATCAACGCTTGCTGCAAACCGTGTGGGGTCCCGACTATCGGGAAGATACCGAGAATCTTCGCGTGGTCATCAATCAACTTCGTAAGAAGTTGGAAAAGGACCCTGCGATTCCGCGCGTGATCCTGACCGAGCCCTGGGTGGGATACAGATTTCAGCTGCCGGAAACACGCGCCGGCAAAACGCCGTCCAAAAAGCATTGACGCCCCGGGCCCTAATGGTGACCTAAGCCTTTTGATCGGCAACAGGTAACGTAAACGAAAACACCGAACCCTGTCCCAGTTGGCTCATGACGGAGATTGTGCCGCCTTGCGCAGCGATGATCGCCTTGGCAATCGGCAATCCCATCCCGGTGCCGCGCACCTGATACCGTTGGTCTTTGCCCCGATAGAATTTGTCAAAAATCATGGATTGTTCCAAATCATCGATACCCGGCCCGCGGTCCGCGACGCTGGTGGTCACGTAGTTTGCTGTCTGTTCGGCCGAAATGATGATGGGCTCGTCTTTCGCAGAATAAAGATTGGCATTATCAATAAGCTTCACTAGCACTTCCTTGGCGCGCGTTTCATCCGCAAGCACTTCCGGAATATTCGGACTCACTTTGACTTCCACCGGCCGGCCGGCAAGCACCGTCTTCATCCCTGCCAGCGCCGTTTGAATCACATCGAGTATTGGCGTCGGCTCCAGATGGAGCTCGATTTCCCCGGCTTCCAGTTTTGCCATCTCCCCGGCTGCTTCCACCAAATGATTTAGCCGGTCGCATTCCTCGTCGACAATGGTGAGCACTTCTCGATTTTTCGCGGAGATGCCGCTCTCGGACACCAGGAGACTCGTTACCCCAGCCTTGATTGAAGTAAGCGGTGTGCGAAAATCGTGCGCAATCGAATCAAGTAAGGCGGACTTCAAGCGTTCGCCCTGCTTTTCCGCTTCGGTTTGTCCAAGTTGTTCCACGGCACGTGCCCGTTCGATCGCTATCGCCACCAGCGAGCTGATGGCGTCTAAAGTCTGGCGACTGAATTGCGCGCCGGAAATGCCCAGGCTGCCAATCGGTCGCACGCCGAGCCTAACGGGAACGAAATATAATCCTTGCGCGGTGTCGATATGTGTTTCGTCCCGTAAGAATGCCATCCTCATGCGTTCCTCATCCAAATGCGAAGCGCCGAAACCGGATCGGTAAAATTTATCCTTTTGGGGCAGAAAAAGTTGAGCGGCACCCGCCTCAAAGCTCTCCACAATGTAATCGGGAATCGCGTTCATTAACTGAATTACGTTTCCTTCCCCCAACAGTTGGCGGCTCAGCCGGTACAACCGTTCCACTTCGCGGCGGCGCTGGTGAGCTTCGTCAGCTTCCTTGCGGATTCGCGCCGAGAGCTGGCTTCCCACGATGGAGGTAACCAAAAACGCGCACAGCGCCACCCAGTTCTGAGGATCTGTAACGGTAAATGTGCCGATAGGGGGCAGATAAAAGTAATTGAAGGCTAACATGGCGAACAGCGACATCGCAGCCGACACCACCATGCCCCACACAGCCGAAACTGCTAGAATTGCCAGCAGGAAAGTAAGCGCAACAGTCGTTTGATTGACAGAAATCACATGGCGAAACACCAGCGTGATGCCGACAACCGCCATAAATGCAACCGCAAACCCGACGACGCGGCCACCAAGAAATCTTTGCATCGGTACATTCTAACGCATGCGTCCCGTTTGACGCGGAGAAGATAACTCCTTGCCAAAAAAACCCGAAGAATGGCTCGAAATCGCGTCTCCTTCTCAGAAGCAAAAGGGGATTTTTAAACTGTTCCTCGGCTATGCCCCGGGTGTCGGTAAAACCTACAGCATGCTTAGCGAAGCCATCCGCCGCCGCAGTCGCGGCGAGGATGTGGTAATCGGCCTCATCGAAACACACGGGCGCAAAGGCATCGCCGAGTTGGCCACGCAATTGGAAGTGGTTCCCAGAAAACAAATCGAATACAAGGGAACGATTTTTGAAGAGATGGACGTCGACGCCATCCTCGAGCGCCGCCCGGACGTCGTGCTGGTGGACGAACTCGCGCACACTAATATTCCAGGCAGTAAACGCCGAAAGAGATACGAAGATGTCCAGGAATTGCTGGCCGCCAAGATCGACGTTCTTTCCACCTTGAATATCCAACACATCGAAAGTGTCGCGCCCATCGTGCGCTCTATTACCGGGATCACCGTCCGCGAGACGGTGCCCGATTGGATGCCCTTGACCGCCAACGAGACCGTCATGGTCGACGTCACTCCAGAAGCTTTACAAAATCGCATGAAACGCGGTGATGTCTACAGCACGGAAAAGGTCGAGCAGTCTCTAAAGAACTTTTTTCGCCGTGGCAATCTCATCGCTTTGCGCGAGCTCGCGCTGCGACAAGTCGCTGAACAAGTCGATCGAAGCCTGGAATCCTATATGGACGCCCAGGACATCCGCAAAAATTGGGCAGTGCGGGAACGCATTGCCGTATGTGTATCCGCCAGTCCTTCCGCGCAGTATTTGATTGCGCGGGGCGCTCGCATGGCACGCCGCATGGACGCCGAACTCTACGTCATCCATGTAGAGAGAGATTTTGGCCTTAAGGAAGCAAACCCCAGCGCGCTGGCCGCGAACTTGCGCTTTGCGGAAAGCCTTGGTGCACAGGTCGTCAAACTTCGAGGGAAAAGTGTGGCGGACACGGCTGCGGAATTTGTGCGCAGCAAACACATCACTCAGGTAATCTTCGGGCGCGCACCCGTGCATGACTGGCGCAAGTATCTCTACTTATCCGCCGTGCACCGCTTCCTTCGCGAGTCCCCAGCCGTGGACGTTCATATCGTGACCCAAGAATCGGACACCTAGCTCTAGTGTGCTTCGCTGCAAAACAGGAGAGCCTATACATTTTATTAAGGTCATATTAATATGACCATAGGCATAAGGACGGTACTATGAAGCAGATGCGCGCCGGTATCTTCAAAGCACGCTGCTTGAGCATCATGAAGGATGTCCAAGCGACCGGTGAACCGGTCGTTGTCACTAAGCGCGGAAAGCCAGTCGTAAAAGTCGTTCCGGTGAAGTCAAAAAAGGCCAATCTTTTCGGATTTATGGTTGGAGAATTCAAAATCGGCGGTGATATCGAGGCTCCGGTGGTTCCTCTTGAGCACTGGAAGGCTATGAAGAAGTGACCCTGCTGGACACGCACGTGTTGATCTGGCTGGCCATTGAACCCAGGAAACTGTCGAAAAGAGCCGGCGCGGCGATTCGTACGGCTAGCCAGGAAAGTGGAATCGCCATTTCTGCGATCACGCTTTCGGAGTTAGCGTGGCTCGCTACTCAGGGCCGCTTGGACATTACGGGAACTGTTGAAGCTTTCGTTGAAAAAATCTCGGCGCGCACTGTTATCCGCCCGATTACCGCGAAGGTCGCCGTTTTGGCTACCCAACTACCGGCAAGTTATTCTCCCGATCTATGCGACCGCCTCATCGGAGCAACCGCGTTGTCTGAGGGCATCCCTTTGGTCACGAAGGACAGGAACATCCGAAATTACAAAGCCATTAAAACCATCTGGTAACCGCGCCTCCCCTCCCCCGTTTAAGTCAAAATCCACGTTTTGGCCCGGACATGTTAGACTGCGCGCGAAAGCACTAACACTCTGTAATTGACGAGGGAAAACATTATGCAGCGATGCACGCTCGTGCTCTTGCTGTGTCTCATCGCAACCATGTGTCCGCCACCCGGCGCGCAAGCAAGCGACAATCCTTCCGCTTCGCAACTCGCAAAAACTCCGCCCATGGGATGGAATAGCTGGAATAAGTTTGGTTGCGACGTCAGCGAAGGACTCATTAGAGAGATGACCGAGGCCGTCGTCAGCAGCGGGATGCAGGCCGCTGGCTACCAGTTCGTGAACATCGACGACTGCTGGCAAGTGGACCGCGACTCGCAAGGGAACATTATTGCCGACCCGGCGCGATTCCCTTCCGGAATGAAGGCGCTAGCGGACTACGTCCACAGTAAGGGACTAAAACTTGGGCTTTATACGGATGCGGGCACGCTTACCTGTGCAAAACGCCCAGGCAGTTTGAACCACGAAGTTCAGGACGCGAAAACATATGCAGGGTGGGGCATCGATTACGTAAAGATCGATTGGTGTGCTGCGGAAGGACTCGATCCAGAAGTGCAATATGGGAAATTCCGCGATGCGCTCGCGCAATCCGGCCGACCGATCATGTTTAGCATCTGCAATTGGGGTGTAAAAGCGCCGTGGAGGTGGGGACCTCACACCGGAAACTTATGGCGCACGACCGGCGATATTAGCGACAGTTACGCCAGCATGTCGCTGATTGGTTTCGGACAGAACGGCCTGGAAAAATTCGCCGGCCCGGGGCATTGGAATGATCCAGACATGCTCGAAATCGGCAACGGGCACATGAATCGTGACGAAGACCGCACGCACATGGCGCTCTGGGCTCTCCTGGCTGCTCCCCTCCTGGCCGGTAACGATCTGCGGACGATGACACCCGAAACAAAGGAGCTTCTTACCAATCCCGAGGTTCTGGCAATCGATCAGGATGCGAAAGGCGTGCAAGCCCATCGCGTCTGGCAAGAAGGTCCTCTGGAGATCTGGGCCCGGCCGCTGGCCGATGGAAGCCACGCGGTCGGTCTTTTCAATAGCAGTGAATCCCCAATTAAGATGACGCTCGATTTCAAAACGATCGGTGCAGGCGCATCTGCAAAACTGCGTGATCTCCTCGATCACAAAAACCTCGGCACATTGCAAAATTCCTACACCGTAGAAATGCCAAAGCATGGCGTGGTGCTGGTGAAGGTGTCCAGCTAAGTTTGCGCTGGCGTCCCCAGTTCATCGTGGCTTCGCGAATAGAAGTCTAAGGCCTCACCACAATCCATGGGATACTCGGCCTGACTTTTCCAACATTTTCCGATGATCTCGTCACCAAGCCAAACAAATCTGGAAATCACGCCTGTGCCCCGCCGGCGATGGCGGATCGCATGGCTGCTGGGATTCGGAGTCTTAGTCAACTACTTCGACCGTGTGAACCTCTCCGTCTCCCAGGACGCGTTGCACGTCACCTTTGGCATTACGCCCGTGATGTTTGGCTATATGTTAAGCGCTTACAGTTGGACCTACGCGTTGTGTCAACTTCCCTCTGGCCTGTTGCTGGACCGTTTCGGCGTGCGGCGTGTCGGTCGCCTGAGCATCATGCTTTGGAGTGTCGCTTCCTTGGCCGCCGCGGTCGCTACAGGAGTCGGCGGTTTCATTGCTGCTCGACTTCTTCTTGGGATTGGCGAAGCACCCACATTCCCCGCCAATGCCAAAGCCATTGGCTATTGGTTTCCAGAGAAGGAACGCAGCCTCGCCACGGCCATTTTCGATGCCGCCGCAAAATTCGCTTCCGCGATTGGCGTACCGGTCATTGGTATTTTGCTGCTTTATTTTGGCTGGCGCTGGAGTTTTGCAGCTACTGGACTGATTAGCCTCATCTATTTTGCGTTCTTCTACGCCTACTATCAAAATCCCAGTGAGGATAAATCGCTCACCGATGCCGAGCGACACTACATCGTTCGCGGTGGTGCGCAACCCGAAGACGCCGCCCAAGCTGCGAAAGGCGCTCCGCTTGGCTATTTGCTCCGCCAACGCCGCGTCTGTGGCCTAGCTTTAGGTTTTGCCTCTTACAACTATACTTTCTATCTGTTGCTGACCTGGCTGCCTGCCTACCTCTCGGCTGCTCATCACGTGAATCTGCTTCACTCCGTTTTGTACACCAGCGTCCCGTGGATGTTTGCAACATTTACTGATCTCTTGGTCGGTGGCTGGCTTGTCGATGCTCTGATTCAGCGCGGCTGGAATCCGGTACGCGTTCGCCAATCCGTTCTGATCGGTGGCACCATCTTGGGTCTGGGCATTTTAGGCGCGGCAAACGCTCACAGCCCGCTCAGCGCGCTCTTGTGGATAAGCATTTCGCTGGGAGGTTTGTCTGCCGCCGCGCCGGTGGGATGGTCGATTCCCTCGCTGATGGCACCCCGGGAAAGTGTTGGCACGCTAGGTGGAATCATGAACTTCTGCAATCAGCTATCTGCCATCACCGCGCCGATTGTTACCGGCTACATCGCTCAAACTACGCATTCCTTCTATTGGGCATTCGCTGCGGCTGCGGCCTTTCTGGTGCTTGGTATAGCCGGTTATATTTTTCTGCTTGGATCGATGGAACCCATTCCCGAACCAGCTTGAATTGAGAGAAATTCAGCGGGCCCCGTACTTTTTAGTAGCTTGGGTCCTCGAATTGAAAACTTCAAAGCTTCCATCCGCCGACGCGCTAAGCTTCAGATAGTTTCCGGCATCGGGTCCCTGGAGATTCGCGATGAAAGGCGCTGTGACATTATGCGTGTCAGCACCCTCTTCGGAATAGTGAACCTGCCAGAGATCCTCGAGGCCGGGCGATTTTTCTATGATCGCCCACTGTGGCGGCGACCCGCCTTTTTTCGCCCCGTTATCCATAATCGCGACGCGCGGTGCGATGCCATTCACAAGTGCGGGGCTTCCGCTTTGGCTCCAGCCGTGATGCGACACAACGTAAATATCAATCGGCCCCAACTTATTCACCGGGCACATCAATTCCATTTCCTTATCTGAGGTCAGGTCGCCTAAGTCCAGAATCCGCAGCTTGCCAAAGGTAATCAACGTACCGACCGATCTCGGATTTTCTGTTTGGTCCCCGGCACTTTGCTCGGGACTTCCGCAGCTCGTATTCGTTCCGCCAGCTCTCGGCAGAGGCTTCTCAATTACGGCGCCGTCCGAACTCACAACCCTAACTTGCATGCCTGGAATCGGAAGAACATCGCCCGGCTTGGCAACAATGTGTTTGGATTTTCCCGTCGCCAACACGCCCTGATAGGTCTGCCACATTTTTTGCGCTGCCGCGCTGGTTTCGCGGTTCTCGCCATGATCGATGAATGTGCCCACACGAATTCGCGCGACGAGTTGGGGCGCGCCTCCGACGTGATCGTCGTGATAGTGCGTAATCAGGACGTAGTCAATCTTCTTAATCCCCGCCAGCTTGGCCGCAGAAACAATGCGCTCCGCGTCTCGCCCGTCATTTCCCGGCCAGCCGGTATCAATCAGCAGCGACTTCCCTTCCGGCGTCACAAACAGCGTCGCTTGACCTCCTTCGACGTCGACGAAATAAATCTGGAGTGGTTTGTGTATTTCCGCAGCCGGTGTGGCCCAGGCCGAAACCAGTAACACACTTAGAAAACTTGCCAGTGCCGCTTCCGACAAAAAGCACCGGAGAGCACCCTGTATAGTTTGATGGCCGCTGGCGTTTGTCATTCTTAAACTCCTAACCTCATTTTTCGTTCTTACCTTGCGTCGACTGCACCAAGGCGCGCGTTGCGCCGGTAGAAATTCCGCCATCCACGAGCAAAGTCTGCCCCGTCACGTAACGGCTGGATTCCGCGGCGAGGAAGACCACGGCGATTACCATCATCAGGCCGTTGGTCGCCAGCGTCAGGCTCTGGCTCGTCACGAGGTTGTTGAACATCTCGCGGACCATCTGTCCGGTCGTGCCCGGGGGAAGCGAGGCGGCCAATTGGCCGTTGGGATCGACGACGTTCGCGAGCTTGGCGTGCGCAATGATGGTGCGGTTCTGCCAGGAGGTCGTCACCAGCGAGGTGGCGATGGCGAGCACGCCGGGGACTGCGGCCGCCTTCTCGAAATTGATGCTCTTGATGCGGGCATGGGCGTGGGGCGAACGCAAAATGCGGCCATGAAGAAGGCCGGCTAGCTGGATATCGGCGCCATATTGGGCGCGGC
>Ga0209011_1000098_pt1 | contig 48803 bp, 41 predicted proteins | sample BlaSpr_A8_OM1_M3_FD_187986 | JGI IMG/M metagenome (GOLD analysis project Ga0209011, IMG submission 187986) | Forest soil microbial communities from Thunder Bay, Ontario, Canada - Black Spruce, Ontario site 2_A8_OM1_M3 (SPAdes) (version 2) | ecosystem: Environmental > Terrestrial > Soil > Boreal...
GTAAGCGTTATCCGAGTTTGCCCGCGCTTGTGAAGCGATACCCAATGCCGGGTACCGCCAGGATGAAGAACGGGTGTGAGGGATCCTGCTCGATCTTCCGCCGCAGGTTGCGGATGTGAACGTCGATGACCCGGGTCTCGATCGGGTACTCGTAGCCCCACACGTGGTTGAGGATCTTTTCGCGGGATAGGACCTTGCCCGCGTTCGAGGCGAGGAACGCCAGCAGGTCGAACTCGGTGTGGGTGAGCATTACCTCGCTCGAGTCGTGGAAGACGCGGCGCTCGTTGAGGTCGATGACGAGATCTTTGAACTCGAGCCGCCCCTGGTTGACAGCCTCCTCGTCCTGGCGCGCCTTGCGCAGGTGGGCCGCGATGCGGGCGAGCAGCTCGCGGGTCCGGAACGGCTTCGTGATGTAGTCGTCGGCGCCGATCTCCAAACCGACCACGACATCGATCTCTTCGGTCTTGGCACTCAGGATGATGATGGGCACCCGCAGCCCCGCCTTGCGGATGTCGCGGCAGACGTCGAACCCGGAAACGTCGGGCAGCATGATGTCGAGCAGGATCAGGTCGGGCTTACTCAGCTCGATGCGGCGCAGCGCCTCCCCGCCGGTCTCCGCCTCGACCACCTCGTACCCCTCCTTCTCCAGGGCGAGATGGACCGCCTTGCGGATCATGGCCTCGTCGTCGACGATCAGGATCTTCTTCGCGGGTGCCATTGGTTAGTGGGCGCCGACGGCGACGCGAGGCCGGGTTCGCGTGGCCGGCTCGGCGCGGGGCAGCGTGACCGTGAAGACGGTACCCTTCCCGGGGCGGCTGCGCACGTGGACGTGACCACCAAGCATGGTCACCAGGCTACGCACGATGTACAACCCCAATCCGGTACCGGAGGTACGGCGCACAAACGGGTCGTCGGCGCGGTAAAACTTCTCGAATAAGCGGGGCATATGCTCCTTGCGGATTCCGACCCCCTGGTCTGAGACCTCGAACCTCACTTCCGATTGGTCGATGCGCGCGTTAAGGGTGATCTGGGTCCCGGGTTCGGAGTATTTTATGGCATTGGTCAGCAGGTTCACCAGGATCTGGTGGAGCTTGCGCGCCTCACCCATGACGGCCGGTAGGTTTTCGGGAGCCCGGCATTTGAGCGTGCGCCCCTTGAGCATCGGCTGCACCTCTTCGCAGACATGCTGCACCACGGACGCGACGTCGACGCGCGCGAAGTCGACAGAGATGCGACCCGAGTCGATCCGGCTCACTGCGAGGATGTCCCCGATCAAGCGCTCCATCCGGTCGGCCTGTCCGTGCAGGTCCTGTAACAACTCGCGGCGTTGCGCTTCGGACAGATCGAAGTCGAGCAGCAGCTCACTCAGTCCCTTGAGCGTGGTCAGCGGCGTTTTCAACTCGTGCGAGGCCGCGAGCATCAGGGCATCGCGCGCCTCGATCGTTTCCAGCTCCGGCGTGACGTCGTGGATGATGACCACCGCCGCGTCCGGCGTCTTCCCCTTGAGGCGGATCGGCGACACCGAATAAGAGACCCGCACCGGGTCGTCGCTGGTGCGCAGCCGGAACAGGTAGGCGAAGTGGGTATTGATGCGAGTGCCGAGCCGAAGCGCGCGGCGCAGCGCCCCATTGGGTGCGCAGAGATTAACGCCGGTCTCGGTGCGCACCTCGAGGATGTCGGCCGCGGGGCGGCCGACCGCGTCCCTCAGGGCCCACCCGGTGAGGCGCTCGCCGACCGGGTTCAACGACAGCACCGTCGTCTCACGGTCGACGATGATCAGGGCCTGGGGGAACTGCTCAAACGCCTGCTCGGAGAGCGTTCGCTCCCTCGCCATGTCATCGCAGTATAGGCACAGCCGGGCGCACTCTCGCCTTCAATTGTTGGAGCCGCCGCTCCAGCTTGAGCGGACCGGGGCGCAGCACGCGCTCGTAGAGACCGATATAGCGGACCGTCTGGCCCCCGAAGCCGGTCTTGAAACGGTATAAACCGAACCACGGATGGTCCGGCGCCGGTTCCTCCGGGATCCCCCACCAGTCGTAGGTAGTACAGCCGAGGGCCCTGAAGTCGAGCATCGCCTGCCAGTGCAAGAGGTAATTCGGCATCAGCTCCCGCTTGCGGTCGCCCGACCCACCGAACAGGTAATAAGCGGTCTGACCGAAGCGGAAGACCATGATCCCTCCGAGTGTCTCGCCCTCGTGCTCGGCGAGGTAGAGCCGTACCTCGTCGGACGGGGCGAAGAGCTCGAGTGCGGCCTGGTAGTAGGCGGCACCCGGTAGGTGGATCCCCTGCCGCTTGCCGGTGTCGGCTGCCAACCGCGCGAAGGTGGCGACATCGCGCGAGGCGCGCACCGTCACGCCTTTCTTCTCCGCGAGGTTGAGGTTGTAGCGGGTCTTCGGCTTGAAACCGGCCTTGAGCGATTCCGGGTCGAGGTCGATGCGGAGCAGCCGCGTCGCCTCCGGTTGGACGGCTTTGCCCTTGACGAATCCGCGGCCCTCGAAAAAGGCGGGCCACTCGTCGCCGACCGTCGCGTTTGGCTCGACCCGGAGGATCAGCCCGCGTCCCGCGGTCGCGCGCTGCTCCAGCGCATCCAGGACCAGCAGGCGCTCGCGCTCGGCCACGACCGGCCCGCGCGGCACGTAGTAGACCGCACCGCCGGGAAAGAGACTGGCACTGCGCTGCAGCGAACACACACCCGAGCGGCCATCGTGCACGACGAGTCGCTCGATGCTCCAGCCGAATCGCGATTGCAGCTCGCCCCACTTCCAGCTCTGCAGCAGGTTCGCCTCGGGCTGCGCGAGCAGCAGCTGGTCCCAGGCCGCCGCGCCCAGCCGCTCGCCCGGCGTGACGGCGAGGGCGGTCTCAGACAAACTCGGGCTGACCCGCGCGCGCAAACCGCTCCGCCAGGCGAATGGTCAGCGTCGCGGCGCGGTTGACCGGGAGGTCGTAGAGCCCGATAAAGCGCACCATCCGCCCGTTGAACCGCGACTTGAAGACGTAGTAGCCGTAGCCGCGCTGCCCGGGTTGAGGATCCAGCGGCACGCCCCACATGTCATAGGTGCTGCAGCCCCGTCGCTGGGCATCTTCGATGGCGCGCCAGTGCAGCAGGTAACCGGGCTTGAGGTCCTTAGCGTCCGTCCGTGTGCCGCCATAGAGGTAGATCAGCTTGGAGCCGAAGAACAGCATCACCGCCCCGGCCAACAATCGGTCCTCATGGCGGGCGAGGTAGACGGCAGCCTGGCCACGCTCGCGGAAGTGGCTCAGCAGATCCTGGTAGTAGGCACGGCTGCGGATCGTGAACTGCTCGCGGGCAGCGGTCTCCTGGAGCAGTTCGTAAAAGCTGTCCATGGCCGCCGAGGCCTCCGAGGCCTCGACCGTAATGCCCTGCTTGATCCCCGTTCGGATGTTGCGCCGGGTTGATTCTTTGAGCCGCATCATCGCCTCGTCGCCGCCGCTGATGTCGACCAGCCAGGTGGCCTGGTGCTGGATCGGATGCCGGCTGGGTAGCGCACCCGACTCGGTGAGCACCGCCCGCTCGGCGTCGGTCGTCCATTCTGGGTCGACCTTCAGGACGGTGCCGCCGTCCTGGGCGAGGCGCTCGCGCAGCGCCTGCCAGAAGGCCGGCCACTGGTCGAGGCGGCCGTCCAGAATGGGCCCGCGCGGCGCGTAATTCAGGGCCAGTCCGCCGGGAAGGCTCCGCCGGAGCACCGCCGCGGCCCCGATCGGCGCCCCACCATCGACCCAGAAGTAGCGCTGAACACCCCAGCCGTAGCGCGACTTGAGGCTGCCCCAGGCCCAGGCTTGCAATACGGAGGCATCGCGAGCCTGGGAGACGAACGCGTCCCAGGCCGACGCGTCGTTGCAGGTCCTCAATTCGGGCATGCCTTGACAGCTTACCCGGCTGATCTCGAACGGGGGCGCCACAGCGCGTCGCGGACAGTTCGGGTATCGTATTTGGCCTGTGCTAGCATTGGTTGGAAATCTCGGGGCGGTGGGAGGCTTTTGGTGAGTTCCATCGAGCAGGCGCCCGGGCTTCTTGATAACAGGGGAACGCTCAACCAGACACCGCTGCTTACCCTGTTGCAGTCGAAACAAGCCCAGCGTGCTACCGGTACACTTCAGGTCCGAAATGGCGGTGAGGCGTACTCGCTGTTCTTTCTGTTCGGGCACCTCTTTCACGCCTATGGCAACGGGAGCCAGGGCGAGGAGGCCGTCTTCACACCGCTCTCCTGGCGCCAGGGCGACTACTCCTTTGACCCGAAGTCCAAGCTTCCTACGGAGGAAACGATCACGGCGCCGACTGCCGATATCCTCGCCGAAGCCAAGCGGCGCGGCGTTCCCGGTGCTGATAACGGACCCGCGCCCGCGCGGGAAGCCCATTCCGCTGCACCGGCAGCGCCCCCTGCCACGCCGGCCGCGCCAGCCCAGCCGCAACCTCAAGTCAGTGAGCGCCCGGTCGTGAGTCAGCCGGCCGCCGCCCAACCGCAAGCCGAGCCCGAGCAAGGGCCGCCCCCGACCGAGCTGTATCCGCTGCCGGTCGGCAAACTGGTGTACGAGTCGCTCAAGACCGCATTCGTCGATTTCCCCAAACTGCTGAGGTCGCTGAGCAGCGACCGGCTCACCGGATATCTGCGGCTGACCGGCGCCGCGTCGCGCGGCATGATCCTCTTCTACCAGGGCAGCCTGATCGAAAGCTTCTACGACGGCGGCGCGGTGGTTTCCACCGGGCGGACGGCCTTCTCCCTGTTCAAGAACGATGTCGACCGCGGCGAAGGCAGCATGGACGTGATCGAGTTGTCGGCCGAAGTCGTCACGGCCATCTATCAGCTGCTGACCGCGCCCACCATCCTGCAGGGGCTGCTGGCGCGCTTCGTCGACATCCGCGCCCTGCTCCAGTATCTGCAAGAGGAGAAGATCCACGGCAGCCTGCTGGTCCGAGCTCCCGAGGAGATGGGCATTGTCCTCCTGCGCGACGGCCAGTTACTGGGCGCGTTCACCAGGGGACAGCCACTGCTGGTGCAGGACCCCGAGATCGTGACCCGCCTCTGCGCCGACTCAAAGACCCGAATCGAGGTCAAGGCCGTCGCCGACCTGGAGGAGCCGGCCTCGGTGAGCCTGGAAGAGATGCTGGCCATGACGCCGTCGGTTCCCTCCACGGTCTACCGGCCGGCCCCGCCGCCGCCGCAAGCCGGACCTGCCGCCCAGCCCGCGGCACCCCAGCGCGTCCCCAGCTATCAGCCCGCGCCCCAACCCGCCCAACCCCCGGCCGCCGGCGAGCCGGACATCGACTGGCCTGCGCTGATGAACCAGCTGAACCAGATGGCCGACAACGCGCTGGCGAACCGGTCGAAGAAGGTCAAGGAGATGCTCGGCTCGACCGAGCACAACATCGACTCCCTCGACCGGACGATCGACCGGATCTCGCAGACCTCGATCATGTTCGTCGATCCCGCGCGGCTGACAAACCTGGCCAACGAGATGCGCCAGCTGCTCGAAGAGCAAAGGTAGAACCTCCTCCGCTGGACCTCTCAAGGCAGGCATCTCGCTAACCTTCTAAGCGGGCATGCGCCGCGGAGTCCTTTTGGTCCTGGCATTGTTGGCGCCTCTCGCCTCGGCATGTGCTCTCAATCCGCCGCGGATCGTCAGCATCTCCCCGGGCCGTGAGGCGACCGACGTGGCGACCAACCAGCCCATCAGCATCAGCTTCGACCGCGGGATGAGCCACGAGTCGGTGGAGCAGCGGTTCGGGCTCACCCCCGCCTTGCCGGGCTGCAGCGGATCGAAGAACTGCCATTTCGCCTGGAGCGGCAACACCCTGACGTTCATCCACGCGCACGTCAACTTCGACGTGTCCACCGCGTACCAGGTTTCCATGCACGCCGGCTACGCCGATGCCAGCGGGCAGCAGAATGGGCTCGACCACTCCTGGCGCTTCATCACCGAGGGCCGGCCGGCGTTGACGGCGGTCGACCCGCCCGATAACGCCACGGCGGTCGCCCCGGACCGCAACATCGTCCTCAGTTTCAGCCGGCCGATGCGGGCGGATTCGATGCGGGCGGCCATTCAGCTGAGCCCCGACGCCCCCTTCCTGCTGCGGTCGAAGCCGGGCGGCGATGGCTCGCAGTTCGAGATTATCCCGACCGCCCTGCTCCAACCGAACCAGAGCTACACCGTTTCCCTGGACCGGCCGATCGATGTCCACGAGAATGCGATCTACGGGCTGGTGCAGACCCGTTTTCGGACCGGCCCGCTCTCGCTGTCTCGAAAGATCGGCTACCTGGTCGCGCAGCCAGGACAGCCCGCCTTCGCCGTGGGGATCGTCGATCCCCACGCGGATGGCTTCCTGGGCCGCTCGACGCCAAAGATCATCTATCGCCTCGGCGCGCAGAGCCAGCTCGAGGACGCCCTCCTTTCCTTCGACTGGTCGCCCGACGCACAGCGATTGGTCGTGGTCGAGGCGCCCCGCAACGCGGCCAGCGGCCCGATCCAGATCGTCGACCTGGCCACCGGCACCGTGATCCGGCCCGGAATCAATGGCTCCGCGGTCTACTGGTCACAGGACGGCACGATCGTCTACTCGCGCAATGGAACGCTGCGACGGTTTCGCCCCACGACGCTCGAGGACATCGCCCTCACCGATCCGGCCGACGGGCGCGTCAACGACCCGGTGGCGCTGAGCCCCGACGGCAAATCGATCGCCTACAGCACGACCGACCTGCAGGGCATCAACCATCTGTGGATCTTGAACCTGGACCTGCGCAGCCGCTACCGGCCGGCCGGCCTCGACGATCCTGCCGATCGCCCCGCGTGGTCGCCCAACGGGACCAAGCTCGCCTTTCGGCGCCTGACCGTGGCGGGGCCCGAACTCTGGATTTACGACCTATCGGCCAGCGGCGCCAGCGCCTACCGTCGCGGCGGCCCGCTCGATATCACGGGGGCCGCCTGGCTGAACGACAACAGCACGCTCTATGTCGCCACCGGCACGCGCGAATCGGCGGCGCTCTACCGCGTCAACATCTTCTCGGCCGGCGAGGCGGGCGGCGTGGTGAAGGTTACCGGCAGCAAAGAGGCGCCCAACGGATCGACGCCCAGCACGCCCGCCTACGATCGGCGGATCGGCTTCGTCGTCCAGGTCGACCACCTGCCCCAGGTGTACGTGATGAACGGCGATGGCTCCCGCCCGCAGCAGCTGACCGAGTGGGAGGCCGATTACCCCTATACCGGCGAAGCACCGAACTGGGTGCCGACCGGTTAGGCGGCGCGAGTGAGGGCTTCGTCGGGCGCGATCTCGACGTGGGGCGGCTTCAGGTAATTCGCATGGAAGTAGGCGCGCACCCAGACGGTGACCAGCATGGCAATCGCCATCAGGAGGGCCGATGACCAGAAGGGCATGCTCATCTGCAGGCCGTACATCCATCCGGCGACCGGGTAGGCGACGATGACCACTGCGCCGGTGACGAGCGCGAAGAGCCCGTACCCCTTGGCCATGGCGTAGTCGGGCAGCACCTCACCGATGACCGCGGTCATCACCTGGCGGAAGGACCAGAACGCGCCTCGCAGGAAGAAGGCGAACCCAAGGATCGGCAGCGCCATAGAGGAGAGGAGCAGGATCGCGGAAAGGAGGTAGGCCGCCTCGAAGCAAAGGACGATGGCGACGCTGCCGAGCGACCGGCGCAGCCGCCCCAGGCCGAGGCCCATGATCACCGAGCCCAGGTAGAGGACGCTCATCAGGACCCCGATCCAGAAGTTGTCGACGTGGGCCGCCTCGCGGGCGTAGAGCGCGGTGAAGGTCCAGGGGATGAAGATGACGGCGGTCACAACCGTGAAGAGGCCGAGCATGACGCGGTAGGCAGGGAAGCCCATGAGGTCTCGGTATCGGATCGACGGCACGCTGAACGTGGGTGACCGCTTGGACGGAAGGAAGGCGATGCAGACCGCCGCCAGGAAGAAGAACGCGAACGACACCCAGAAGAGCGCGCTCAGCGGGACGACCTGGGCCAGCCAGCCGGAGAGCACGCTGGAGGCGATCAGTCCAAGGGAGTACGCGGAGAACACGGTGGTCATCACCGCGGCGATTCGGTCGCGGGGGATGCCCAGCGAAAGGTACACGCTGATCGCCGGCGTGTTGAAAACCGAGAGCTGCAGGAAAAGGATTCCGACGGCGGTCCAGCCCCAGTGGGGCGCGATCGCGTAGCAGAGCGGCGCCGGCACCGCGATCGCCCAGCCCGCGATCACGGTCTTACGGAGGGAGCGGCGCTCCGCCAGCCGGGTTCCGGGCAGCATGACCAGGGTCGCCACCAGCATGCCGAGGGCAGCCAGGACGCCGATCTCAAAGGCGCTCGCGCCTAGCTCCCGCTGGTAGATCGCACCAAAGGCGATGAAGGGGCCGGCGCCCAACCCGGAGAGCCCGTGAGCGGAGAAGAGAAGCCAGCCGCCGCGGTCGATCCGCACCCGGGTCTCCGGCATGTGGCCGCCCCTGGTGGGCCGGTTGCGGGGCGCGCGCGCCTGGAGCACACCCGTATATCGCGCCGGCCATATCGACCCATCGAGCGGGGCGGCGACGAACCGGTGAAAGCGGCAGGCGAGGTGCTAGGCGGCGATCCGCCCTTCGAGGCTGAAGCGACGGTGCAATCGCGCCAGGGGGCGCGGTGCCCACCAGTTGGCTCCTCCCAGCAGCCGCATCACCGCCGGCACGATCAGCGCCCGCACCAGCGTGGCGTCGATCGCGACCGCGATCGCCAGGCCCAGGCCGATCGACTTGATCAGGACCACGTCCGCAAGGCCGAACGCAAGGAAGACGGCCACCATGATGCCGGCGGCGCCGGTGATCAGCCGGCCGCTCTTCTCCAGGCCGTCGGCGACCGCCCTCGTCGTGTCGCCGGTTCGCCGGTACTCCTCCTGGATTCGGCTGATGAGCAGCACCTCGTAGTCCATCGAGAGCCCGAAGACGATGCAGAACAGCAAGACGGGGACGGACGGGTCGAGCGGAGCGGCGGTGAAGTTCAGGAGCGAGCTGAGGTGACCTTGCTGGAAGATCCAGACCAGCGCCCCGAAGGAGGCCCCGATCGACAGGATATTCATGATCACGGCCTTGAGGGGGAGCACCACCGATCCGGTCAGCAGGAAGAGCACGAGGTAGGTGACGATCATCACGTAGCCAACCGCAAGCGGGATCCGTTGCAGGATGAAGTCCGTGAAGTCGATGGAGAAGGCGGCGACCAGCATGCTACTGCCCGCGGGCGGGGTCATGGTCCGCAGCGAGTGCACAATGGCACGTGAGGCATCGCTTTCCTGGCCGTACTTGGTGACGACCGAGAGCACGGCGATCTGTGAGCCCGTTGTCGCGCGCACGATCGCCTGGGCCCGGGGCGGCAGCGCCGAAGAGGGCTGCGTCAGCAGGGTTTGATAGGCGGAGCGGCTGAGCGATGCGTCGAAGCTCACCAGGCTCTCGACCCCTTCCACCCCCGGAATCCGTTTCATCTGCTGCGCGAGGTCATAGAGATCGCCGACCCGCTTAGCGGTCAGTGGCCCGCCGCTCGGATACTGAACGACGACACTGAAGTAGGTCGAACCCTGTCCTGGAAACTGTTGCAGTTGGTCGTAGCCGCGGCGGCTCTCGACGTTCGGCGGCAGCATCCCGACGTCGCCGTTCGCGATCCTGATCTGGAGGAAGGGCGACGCCATGAGCAGCAGCAGCGCGACGATCGGCAGCAATACCACCAACGGCCGGCGCATCACACGGATCGCGAGGCCGTGCCAGAACCCACGACCCGCCGCCCCGCGGGGTAGTGGCACGCGGAGCTTGTTGACGCGAAGACCGAGGATCGCCAGCAGCGAGGCGAGGAAGGTCAACGCATAGAGCACCGCGATCGCCACCACTATGGCGCCGGCGAAACCCATGGAAGCGAGGAAGGAGCCCTGGAAAAAGAGCATGGCGCTCAACCCGATCGCCACCGTGATCCCGGAGAACGCAACCGCGCGGCCTGAGGTGCGCATGCTGGCGATCAGCGCCTGCTCGGGCGACCGCCCACCTGCCAGCTCTTCGCGAAAGCGGTTGACGATGAAGAGCGAATAGTCGATCGCCACGCCAAGACCGATCAGGGTGACGATGTTCGTCGCATAGGTCGAGACATCGGTAAAACGCGCGAGCAAGCCGACGGCCGCGAGGCCGCCGACCACGGCGACGCCGCCCACGCCGAGGGGCAGCACCGCGCTGACCACGGTGCCGAAAACGATCAACAGCAAGATCACCACGACGACGAGCGAGACGACCTCGGCTCGCTGCAGGTCGGATTGCAGGTACTTGTCGAAGTCCGAGGCCACCGCGACGTTGCCGGTGCCAAGCACCTGCAGGCGGTCGGCGTGCACCTTGGCACGAAGCTCCGTGTAGTACTGGCGGGCGGTGGGGTAGTCGTCCTTGAGGGTGACCAGGGCAAAGACCTGGTGGCCGTCTGTCGTCGTCATGGCGCGCGCTTGCTCGGCCGGGACATCGAAGGGGGTCTCGATACTCTTCACCCGGGGGTCATCCTTCAGCGGTTGCAGCGCGGTGAGTACTGCCTGCTTGAACGCGGGGTCCTGGACACCCAGCGTCTGACTGCCGAAGACCAGGACAAAGGATGAACCGGCGCCGTTCTGGGGCAGCTGACTCTGCATCAGGGCCACCGCTCGTCCGGACTCGGTATTGCTGCCGCCACTGTTCTTCGCGGTGCCGCCGTTGAACAGCGCCAGGATCGAGGCGGCGAGGAGGAGCCCGGAAACGCCGAGCACCGGCCAGCGGAATCGGTAGACGAACTGACCCCACCAGGCAAACATGTCAGCCCACCTGCGCGGACGCGTGCCGCGGCCGTGTGGCAAAAGTGATCGCCATTTCGCTCAGCGCATCGATGGCCGCATCGGCGTCGAAATCCGGGTCCATCAGTTTCTGCAGGTAGATCCCGTGCAGGCTGCCCCAGATGGCGGCCGCGATTTCTTCGGCGGATGCAGCCGGTGGCTCAGACATTCCGGCGATGACGCCCTGGGTAATACGCGCGATGAAGGCCCGCCGCTCCTCGATGAAGGCACGGACCGCCGCCGCGATCTTGGGGTTGTGCAGGCCGACGCCGAACATGTCGAAGGTCAGGAGGAAGAGGCCGCGGTAGGTCTTGAGCTCCTCCTTCGCCAGCTCGAACCCCGCCCGGGCGAACATCATCGGGTCGGCATCCTCCGGGAGCGGCCCGCTGAGGTTCATCCCCGCCTGCTCCCAGCCGTTCATCACCGGCTCGCAGCCGTGCTCGATCGCCGCCACCAGCAGGTCTTCCTTGGTCTCGAAGTAGTAGTGCGCCAACCCGGGCGCCACGCCGGCTTCCGCCGCGATGTCCTTCATCGAGGTCTCGTGGTAGCCGCGCCTCACGAGCGTGCGATAGGCGGCGTCGACGATCCGTTCCTTGGTCTGATCGGGCACCCGCTTACTCCCCGCCGTTTATTTGGTCAATCAATCAAACGCTCGGCTATTTAAGCAAACCGGGGCCCTGACGTCAAGACCGGGCGGATCTGGCTTAGCCGGCGACCGCGGGACGGAGGACCGGTTGGGGCACCGTGTACTCGGCGATCAACCGGTCGACGGTCTCCTTCCAGGTGAACTGGGTGGCGACCAGCCGGCTGCGACGGCTGAAGCAGAGGCGGAGTTCCTCGTCGGCGAGCAGACGACCGATCCGCTCGGCGTATTGAGCGGGGTCGTGCGAAGCGAGGGTGAAGCCGGTCAGGCCGTCTTTGACGATGGTGGGGAGGCCGCCAACGCGAGCCGCAACTACCGGCGTCCCGCAGGCAGCCGCTTCGAGTGCGACCAGCCCAAAGGATTCGCTGTAGGAGGGAACGACGCAGACGGCCGCCAGGCTGAGATAGCCGGCGAGGGCAGGCTGATCCACCGACCCCAAAAAGCGGACCTGTCCGCTGATGCCAAGCGAATCGGCCAGCGCGATCAACCGGGCCTGTTCACCGCCGCTCGACCGGCTCTCGCTGGCGCCGTTGTGGCTGTCGTCCCCGATCACCAGCAGCACTGGCGGCTCGGGCTGCGCCCGATCGGCGGCCAGGTGCGCCATCGCCCGGATGACGGTTTCGGCACCCTTCAGGCGCTCGAGGCGTCCCGCGAAGACGACCACGCGCGCGTCGCCCAGACCCAGACGCTTCCGAAGTGCCCCGGTCGGTCGCTGCGCGAAGACCTGGAGATCCACGCCGGGCGCGACCACGCTCAGCCGGTTTCGCGACGCGCCGTAGAGACGAATGAGGTCATCCGCCTCCTGGGCGCTGGAAGCGATCAGGTGGTCGCAATTCCGCACGATCGCCTGCTCGACCGCGATCCGATGATCGGGCTCGACGATCGCGCCTTCGGCGGCGCGCTCGTTCTTGACGCGAGCCAGGGTATGGAAGGTGTGGAACCACGGCAGGTTCCACTCATCACGCAGCCGTGAAGCGACCCAGCCGGAAAGCCAGTAGTGGCTGTGGACCAGGCTGTAGTCGACGCGGCGGCGGCGCTGCTCGCTGAGGATGGCCTCGCTGAAATCGGGCAACAGGTCGAAGAGGCGCGCTTTTTCGATGTCCTCGGCGGGTCCCACGGCCAGGCGGGTCACCCAGCTTCGCTCCGCCAGCCGGATCCGGTCCGGCCCCTGGTCACTCGAGCGCCGCGTGAAGACCTCGGTCGCGACCCCGCGCCGGCTCAGCTCCTCGCAAACCGCCCGCACGTAGACGTTCATCCCGCCGTTTTCGCCGGCCCCCAGGGCGGCGACCGGCGAGGCGTGCAGGCTGACGATCGCGAGCGGTTTCAAGTTGGGGTACTCCTTCTGCTTCCGGGCGCCACCCCATCGTCGCCGTTCGGTCACCGCGCGGTCAACTTCGAATGGGTACCGAGCCTGTCCCGGGTTGTCGATGGCGGCGCCCTATGCTACCGTTGTCCGGATTCTTAGCCACCCTGGCCGGAACCCAAACTTACGATCCACCCAGCGCCAGTCAACCCGCTAACACGATTTCGGCTTCCCCTCCTCGTCCTCACCCTGGTCTTCTGCTACGGGGTGATCGGCTACATGGTGCTGCTGCACTGGAACCTCATCGACGCCCTGTTCATGGTGCTCACCACCGTGACAACCGTCGGCTACGAAGAGGTCCATCCGCTCGGCCCCGGCGGCCGGGTCTTCACCATGACGGTCATCGTCCTCGGCGTCGGCACCATGCTCTACACGCTCGGCATCCTCGCGGAAACGCTGATCGAGGGACACCTCGGCCGGTACGCTAGGATGCGCGGCATGGAACGCCGGATCGCCGGCCTCAGCGATCATTTCATCGTCTGCGGATACGGCCGGATGGGAACCCGCGTTGCCCAGGAGTTTCACCAGCTGGACACGCCCTTCGTCGTGGTCGAGAGCAACCTCGAACCGCTGGAGCGGCTGCGCTCGAGCGACCTCCTCTATGTCGAGGGGGACGCCGCCTCGGACGACGCCCTGCTCAAGGCCGGCATCCTGCGCGCCAAAGGGCTCGTCACCGCGGTCGACTCCGACGAGCGCAACGTCTTCATCACCCTCACGGCGAGGTCCCTGAATCCGGCCCTGCTGATCGTGGCCCGTTCCTCCTATCAGGACTCGACCGAGAAGCTGCGTCGCGCCGGCGCCAACCAGGTGGTGTCCCCCTATTTGATGGGCGCCCACCGGATGGCGGCGCTGGCGGTTCGGCCGGTGGCGGTCGACGTCCTCGATACCGTGCTCCACGGCGAGAACATCGACCTGGTCATCGAGGAGTTGCTGGTGGTGTCCAGCTCGAAGGTGCTCGGCCGCACGCTCGCCGACTCGGGGATCCGGGAGGCGGGCGCCAACGTGCTCGCCATTCGCAAGCGCAGCGGCCAGCTGCGTATCAACCCACCAGAGACCCAGGTGCTCGAGAGCGATGACCTGCTGGTCGCCATTGGAACGCGCAAGCAGATGAGCGCCGCCGAACGGCTCCTCTAACGCGGAGCGGGAGCGGTCATGGCCGCCCCTAAGCGCCTCCTCTTTCTCTTCTCTGACACGGGCGCGGGCCATCGCGCCGCCGCCGAAGCCGTGGCCGCGGCCCTCGCCCGCCGCTACCCCAACGAGTTTCAGGTCGAGCTCTTCGACCCGATGGCGGACCAGCGCGTCATCGCCGGGCGCCTGACCGCGCTCTACGGGCCGATCACGCGCCGGGCGCCGTTCCTGTGGGGCGCTGCATATCACGCCACCAACTTCAAGCCGACCGTCCGCCTCTTCCAGCATGCGGTCGGTCGTGGTCTGCGGCGCAAGCTCCGTGGCGCGTTGGAACCCCGGCCTGCGCTGGTCGCCAGCTTCCATCCGCTGCTCAACCACGTCGCCGTCGACGTCATGCCCTACGGCGTCCCGCGTGTCACCGTGATCACCGACTGGGTCAACTTTCACCAGGCATGGACCGACCTCACGGCGGACTGCATCATCTGCCCCTCCGATGCCGCCGTCGAGCTCTGCCGCCGGCGCGGGGTCCCGGCGGATCGCCTCGTCAAGGCCGGACTGCCGATCCATCCACGATTCCAGGACGCGATCCGCGGCTTCACTGATAAGAGCGCGATGCGGCTCAAGCTTCGCCTGCGGCCGCACGCGCCCACCGTCTTGCTGGCGGGTGGGGGTGATGGCACGGAACCGCTGCGCAAGTACGCGGCGGCACTCGCTCGCTCACCGCTGGATATCCAGGTGCTCGCCATCTGCGGCCGCAACCGAGCGCTGGCCGAACGCATCCGCGAGGACAATCACGCCGGGGTCCATGTCTTCGGGTTCGTCGACAACGTGCCGGAGTTGTTGCTCGCGTCCGACCTGCTGGTCACCCGCGCGGGGCCCGGGATGATCGCCGAAGGCCTGGCGTGCGGCTGCCCGCTGCTGCTGACGGGCTACTTGCCCGGACAGGAAGAGGGAAACGTCAAAGAGGTGGTCGGCCGCGGCCTTGGTCGCTTTGTGCCGCGGCCGGACGACCTGGTTGACGCGGTGACCGAGTGGTTTACGAAGCCGCAGGTAGAACGCTTGCAGGATGCGGAGAGGGTGCGCGCGGCGGCCGATCCCGGCGCGGCGTTTCAAATCGCGGACGTGCTCGTCGGAATGAGCGCCTGATCGTCGTCTCGTCTACTGACCTTTCATCGATGCCCTGACCTCTTGGTCAGGCCGCACGCCGAACGTGCCCGTCAATTTGTCATAGAGCCCAACGGCAGCGGCATGACGTAAAAGGTCGCCTTCAGTAGCGCGGTCGCCCTTGAACTCAGTTCCGCCATGACGGGACGCGTCAATGACAAGAAATAGATCGCCGCGGCGGAGAGAAACGCCGATGGAGATCTCTTTGCCGGCGTTTAAATTGCCCCAGGCCACCTGTTCGTTTCGCGACTGTGCGAGGTCGATCATGCGCTGGAGGAACTGCTCGATGCCCTCTGGGGTGCAACGCACCACTGTCTCAACAGATTTAGGGAACCAAAAACGCACTCGGCACATCACCCGGTCGTACGACCGACGGACCATCGCCTGCATTTTGCCTCTTGTAATTTCGGGCCGTAGCCCTTGGCCTCGAAGCCAGGTTAGACCGCGGCGCTCGGACAGAGCTGGCGGAAGTCGCAGCCGCCGCACTTCATGCGGTCCGGCTTGGCCACAAAGAGCTCGGCACGGATGCCCTCCGCCACCTTGACGATCGTCTGCCGGTCTTCTTCCAGCCGTTCCTGCGGCTTGTCGACCGTGATCCGCTCGCTGGTCTCGAGGTAGTAGTAGGACAGGCTGAGCGGATCGAAGTGAAAGACCTCGCGGGCGGCGAGGGCGTAGACGCCCAGTTGCAGGTCGCGCTGGAGTTCCGCCGCTCGCTTCGCCGAGCCCGTCTTGTAATCGATGACCTCGTAGCTGCCATCGGGATGGCGGTCGACACGGTCGATCCGGCCGGTCAACCGGAGCCCGTCGACGCGCAGGCTGAAGGGCTGCTCCAGCAGCAGCGGTTTGCTGAGGTCGCCGGCGTCGAAGGCCCGGCGCAAGTAGGTCCGACCCAGGTCCTGCAGCGATGGTGCCTGCTCCGGTGCGCAGAACCGTTCTTTTGCCCAGGCCGCGACGTAGGCCGAGTCCACCATCGCCCAGGTGAGCGGCGTTTCGCGTTCGATGCTGCCCAATGCATCCTTGAGCGCGTCGTGCAGGATGCGGCCGAACTGCATCTGCGGCTTCGGTCGCGTCGGCAAGCGGAAGACGAAGCGGTACTGGTACATCTGCGGGCAGCGCAGGTAGGTGTCCACCTGCGTGTACGAAAGGGCGGCGATGGGCGGTGCGTCGTTCAGCGGCAGTTCAACCTGGCGCGCGACCTCGACCAGGCCGCCGGCCGATGCGGCGAGCAGCTGCGAGCCGGCCAGCTCACGCGCGCCGTCGCCACGGATCGGCGTGAGGAACCGCGACGGCCGCCAATCCTTTACGCCCTCATAGCGGCCCGCGAGCGTGCAGACGATTTCCTCTCGGGCGCGCGTCAAGGCCACGTAGGCCAGGCGTCGCTCTTCCGCCAGGTGCAGCTCGGCCGCCGGCAATTCCTCTTTCAAGAGCTCGTTCGGCAGCGTCAGTCCCTCGCTGCGTCGGCTCGCGGGAAAACGGCCCTCCACCAGGTGGGGGACGATGACCAGGCCGAATTCCAGCCCCTTCGCCTGGTGGACCGTCATCAGGTGGACGGCGTTGACAGTCTCATCCAACGGCGCAATCTCCTCGTCCGCCTGCGCCGCCTCGGTCGCGTCGAGGTGCTTGAGGTAGGCGGAGAGGTGGTGATCGGGATGCTCGTCGCAGTAGGCGGCGATCAGCTCAGCGAGCTTCTGGACATTGGCGCTAACCTGGAGTCGTTCGATCGGTCCGAGGAACCGCTCGAGGTCGAGGTAGTGGGTTTGCTCCATCACCTCGTAGAAGAGATCGTCGACGCCGAGCCGTAGCGCGAGGCCGTTGAAGCGGCGCAGGTCCTCGGTGAGACGGCCAGCCCCGGCGTCGGTCGATTCCTGCAGGAGATCGAAGAAGCGCCGTCCATCGTCGCGCGCCTGCCGCGCCCAGCGGCCCGCCTGCACCGAGTCGACGGCGTAGCGGGGCAGGCTCAGCAAGCGCATCAGGCAGACGGTGTCGTCCGGGCGATCAACCGCGCGCAGGTAGGCCAGGCAATCCTTGATCTCCGGTTGTTGATAGAAGCCGCGGCCACCGCTGACCTGGTAGGCGACACCCTGGCGCTGCAGCGCGCGGGCGAAGTTGTGCAGGTGCGCATTCGCGCGCAGCAGAATGGCGATCGCATTCGGCCGATGCCTCCCTTCGTCGATCGCGGTTTTGACCAGGGCGGCGACGGCGTCGGCCTCCTCGGTGACACTGGTTGCCGTTAGCACGCTGACCGGGCGCCCCTCGCCGCGCGTGGCGACGAGCTTTTTCTGCAGTCGGTCGGGGTCTTCGCGGATCAGGCGGCCGGCGGCGCGCAGGATGGGACCGCGGCTCCGGTAGTTCTCTTCGAGCCGGATCACGGCGGCATCGGGAAACACGGCGTGGAACCGTCGCAGGTTGGCGACCGACGCGCCGCGAAACTTGTAGATGCTCTGGTCGTCGTCACCCACCACGCAGAGGTTGCGGTCCGTTCCGGCGAGCAGCTCGAGGAGCCGGCTCTGCGCGAAGTTGGTGTCCTGGAACTCATCGACCATCAGGTGGGCAAAGCGCCTTGATTGCCGGGCGACGACCGACGGCTCTTGTGTCAGGAGTTGCACGCCGTAGTAGATGGTGTCGTCGAAGTCCAGGCGGTCCTCCGCGAGCAGCCGCTCCTGGTACTCGCCATAGACCAGCGCGGCCTCCCGTTGGGCGGCCAGCTCGGGATCATCGACGCTCGCGGTGGCGCCTGCCCATTCCTGGAATTCGACAGGCGAAACGAGCTCCTGTTTCGCTCGTTCGACCAGTTTGAGGAGTTCGCCGATGCGCTCGTACGGCCGCTGCGCGTGGAAGAGGTGGGGCGGTCTGAGCTCCAGCAGGACGTCGCGCATCAATTCCCACTTGCGGACCTCAGACACGATGTGAAAGGCCTTCGGGATGCCGCAGAGCCAGCCCTCTTCCTGGAGAAACCGCTGGGCAAACGCATGGTAGGTGAGGATGAATCGCTCGCCCGCGGGCAGGTAGTCCTCCTGCTCGACCCGGTCCAGCACCTCGCGCGCCGCCTTTTCGGTGAACGTCAGGAGCAGGATCTGTTCGGCCGGCACACCCTCCTGGCGAAGACGCCGGTAGCGCTCGACCAACACACGCGTCTTTCCGGTGCCCGCTCCGGCGACGATCAGCAGCGGCCCCTTGGCATGGGCGACCGCGGCCCGCTGCGCGTCGGTGAGGGCCGTCGCGGTGGCGATCATTCCTCGGATTTCCCTCTTCCTCTGCTGGGGGGCAGGGTGGTGGCTCCTGACTGCCGGAAGCGGATCTCGCGCACCGCCGGCGCACCAATCCCTTCGTTGAGCCGCTCGATCAGCATGCCCCGCTCGAGATGCAGCTGATGGGCCAGTGCCGGACTGCTGGCGGTCACCAACAAGGTGCCCCCGGTCAACTTGAGCGCACGGGTCTCGCGGGCGAGGTGCTCGCCGACCACCTGCGGCCAGAGCCAGAGCGCCTGTGCCTCCCGAGTCCGGCGGGAGATGCCGAGCGATTTCAGCGCCTTGGGCAGGGCCGCCCCGATGCTACGCATGGATCCCGCCTTGCTCGACGCGGAAGAGCGCGGCCCGCTCCAGAATGCTCTTCGGCAGGTCGTTGAGGTCGGCCGCGGTGATCAGCGCCTGGGGCCCCGGCTCGAGCGCGGCCAGCAGGCGCTCACGGCGCGCCGGGTCGAGCTCCGACATCACGTCATCGAGCAGGAGCACCGGTTGCTCGCCCGTGACCTCGGCGAGATAGTGCAACTCCGCCAGCTTGAGACTCAGCACGGCACTGCGCTGCTGTCCCTGGCTGGCGTAGAGCCTCGCCTCGTGGTCGTCGAGCCACACCTCGACATCGTCGCGTTGCGGTCCGACAGCTGTCTGTCCACGCCCGATCTCTTCGTCGCGGGCCTCGCGCATGGCGGCCCGGAGCTGTTCCACAACAAGCTCGAGTGGCGCCTCTCCGATTCGAGCCCCGGCGGGACGGTAGCGCAGCTCGAGCCGCTCCCGGTCATCGCTGAGCTCCCGGTGAAACGCGGCCGCGATCGGTTGCAGCTCCAGCAGCCGGCGCTGCCGCTCCACCATGATGGCCGCGCCCGACTCGGCCACGGCGATCGTCCAGACGTCGAGCCCATCGATCGGCTGGCGCCCCTCCCGAATCGCCCGCAGCAGCGCGTTGCGCTGTTCCAGCAGGTGCGAATAACGGTTCAACTCCCGCGCGTGGTCATGATCGATCTGCGAGAGGAGCGTGTTGAGAAAGCGGCGGCGGCCCTCGCCCGGTCCCTTGACCAGCTGCAGGTCGTCGGGCCAGAAGAGCACCACGCGAAGCGACCCGATCATGTCGCTCGACCGCCGGGGGATGCCGTTGACGGTGAACTTCCTTGATGCCCGCGAGCCGCCGGCGACGGGACTGAGGCTGATCCGCACCTCGAGCTCCTTGAGGCCGGCGTCGGTCTGGACGCCGCAGGTGACTCGCGCGGCCGCCTGGCCGAAGCGCACCAACTCGGCGGCTTGCTGCGTGCGCGGGGAGCGGGTCAGGGCCGCCAGCGCGACGGCCTCGAGCAGGTTGGTCTTTCCCTGCGCGTTGCCGCCGAAGAAGACCGTGGCGGAGCGCTCCAGCGCCAGGTCCAGCTCCGCGTAATTACGAAAGTCGAACAGTGAGACGTTAGCCAGGAACACGCGGTCTGCGCGCTGACTACATCGCCACTCTGACCGGCATGATGATGTAGAGGTAGTTGTCCTTCCCCACCGGCTTGATCAGGCCGGGGTTCAGCGGGCCGGTGAAGCCCAGCGTCACCTCTTCGCTGCCAATGATGGCGAGGACATCGAGAAGGTACTTGGAATTGAACGCCACCTGCAGGTCCTGGCCTTCGATCTTGGCCTCCACACCGGCCACGTTCTGGCCGACCTCGCTGGTGTTGGCCGTCAGCGTCAATTTGCCGCCCTCGGCCTTGAACTTCACGACGTTGGCGGCATCTTTGGAAAAGAGCGAGACCATCTTGGTCGTGAACAGCAGATCCTGCGTCTTGCTGGTGATCGTCGTCGTGCTCTGCCCGGGAATGACCTGCTGATAGTTGGGATAGGTCCCCTCGATCAGCCGGCTCATCAGCTCGACGTCGCGCGTCTTGAAGAACACCTGGTTCTTCTGTGCGCCGACGGTGACCTCGACGCCATCGTCGCCGGTCTTGAGAATCCGGCTGAGCTCGCTGAGCGCGCGCGCCGGGATCACAATCGTCTCGCCCTCGCCCGGTTCGGCCTGGACCGCCAGGGTTTTGACGGCCAGCCGATGGCCGTCGGTGGCGGCGAAGGTTGCCGTGCCGCCGTTGAGGTGAACGTAGACGCCGGTCAGCACCGGGCGTCCCTCATCGCTGGAGGCGGCGATCACCGTCTGCTCGATCGCGTCCTTCAGCTCCGCCTGGTCGACTTTGACCTTGCGACCCTCGACGCCGGAAGGGACCGGCGGGAAATCGGCCGGATCGATCCCACGGATGTTGGCGTCGAAGCGATTGCTCTTGACGGCCAGCGACTGCGTCTTCTTGTCCAGCGACATGGCGAGCGGTTCGTCGGGATGAGAGGTCACGAAGTCCGTCAGCAGCCGCGCCGGCACCGTGATCCCCCCTTCTTCCTGGACCTCGGCCGGGATCACCTGCCGGATGCCGATCTCGAGGTTGGTCGCCGTCAGCTGCAGTCCGGTCTCGGCCGTCTGCAGGAGGACGTTGTTGAGGATCGGCAAAGTGGTCCGCGATGAGACGGCGCGGGAGACGACCTGCAACCCTTGTCCGAGGTTTCCGGCGGTGACAGTGACCTTCATGATGCTCCTGGTCTACACGACCCCGTTAATCAAAGGACCTTAATTAAAAGAAGAGACGTAGTCGTAGGGCGGTGCACAACAGGGAAAAACCCCTTCTTCGCGTTCAAATCGGCCCAATTATAGCTTTCAAAAACTGTGCGTTCGCACCCGACGTATCCCCAGTCGAGCCCGATTCCAACAGAATCCACGTCGATTGCCGCGCTATTCCACAGGCTCAATGCGAATAAAGAATTTCGCGAAGTTTGCGCAGGTCGGCCTGGAGGCGCTGGTCCTCTTTGGAGTCGGTGTTGATCTTCTCGTAAGAATGCAAAACTGTTGTATGGTCGCGTCCGCCGAAGGCCTGCCCAATCGCGGGCAGTGAGGACGCGGTTTCTTCACGGATCAGGAACATCGCGACCTGGCGCGGGAAGACAATGTGCTTGTCGCGGCGCTTACCTTTCATCTCCTCGAGGCTGATGTGATAGAAGCTCGCGACGGTGCGAGAGATTGCGTCGATGGAGAGCGTGCGATTCTCGGTGGAGGGGATCACGTCCTGCAGCAGCTTCGCCGCCATTTCAACATTGACAGCGCTGCGGTTGAGGGAGGCGTGCGCGATGACGCGGATGAGCGCACCCTCGAGCTCGCGGATGTTCTTCTGAATCTTGTGGGCGATGAAGGAGAGCACATCCTCCGGCACCAGCCGCGCATACGGCCCGACCTTCGACTTGAGGATGGCGACGCGCGTCTCGAAGTCGGCCGCCTGGATATCCGCGATCAGACCCCACTGAAAGCGAGAGCGCAGCCGGTCTTCTAAGGTGGGGATCTCTTTCGGCGGCCGGTCCGATGAGATGACGATCTGCTTGTTGAGCTCATGCAGCGAGTTGAAGGTATGGAAGAACTCTTCCTGGGTCCGGTCTTTGCCGGCGAGAAACTGGATGTCGTCCACCAGCAGGACGTCGACCGTCCGGTAGCGGGTCCGAAAATCGTTCATCCGGCCTTCCTGGATCGAGGAGATCATCTCGTTCATGAACTTCTCGCTGGTCACGTAGGCGACCCGCCGGCGGTGATGCTTTTCCAGCACCGCGTGGCCGATGGCGTGCATCAGGTGAGTCTTGCCCAAGCCGACCCCGCCGTAGAGGAAGAGCGGGTTGTAGGCCTTCGCGGGGGTCTCGGCCACCGCCCGGCAGGCGGCGTGCGCGAAGCGCGAGTTGTTGCCGACTACGAAATGCTGGAACTGGAACTTCGGATTCAGTTGCGAGGCTTCGTGGAGGACGGGCTCCTCTTCTTCGGGGCGTGGCTCGTCGGCGACCGCCACCGCCGTTCTGCCGGCGGCCGCCTCGGTCTGACCCGGGATCACCTCGAAGGCGACGCTGACGTCGCCGGAGACGATCGCCGATAACGTCTCCTTGATCATCGCCGAGTAGCGATCCTCGAGCCAGTCTTTGGCGAGCTTGGTCGGCACGCCGATCTTGAAGGCGTTCTTCTCGCGGCCGACGAGCGAGGCATTCTTCAGCCAGGTCTCGTAGCTTGGCTTACTGAGCTGGAACCGAAGTTCCTCCTGCGCCGCCTGCCAGATTTGTTCCCCGTTCATCGACTCCTCCACACGCGCATGACGACTTCGGTGGAGAGCAGAGCCGGTGCTGCGCGTCAGGCCGCGAAGTCGGAAACGAGGCCCATGGACGGCGGGAGCGGGACGGAACTTATGCACAAACTTCCCACAACAGTGGAGAAGTCTATCGAGGTCTCCCCAGACTTATGTGTATAAGTTGTTGATGATTACTTGCCGTAGCTCTCCAGGGCAGCGGAATAATAGCAAACGGCCTCCGTCCGCGCAATCCGAAACTACGTACGACCGGCGCTGCCCCGCATGATATGGTTAGGCGCCGAAAAACGTTGAGGTGTGAATGAAGCGTACCCATCAACCAAAGAAGCGCCAGCGGGTCAAGGTCCATGGCTTCCGGGCCAGGATGTCGACCACGGGCGGCGTCAAGGTGATCAAGGCCCGCCGCCTGAAGGGCCGCCGGCGCCTGACGCCTACGTCCAGCCGGCGCTACCGGTAACCCCGCTCCGCGCGGGTGAAACGGCGGTCTCGGCTGCTCCGGTCGGCGGACTTCGACCGCACCCTACGCTCCGGCCGTCGGGCCGCTTCTGAGTACCTCGCCCTATTCGTAAGCGATAATGAGCTTGGCCGGCCCCGGGTCGGCCTGGCCGTCAGTCGGAAACTGGGCAACGCCGTGGTCCGAAATCGAACCAAGCGGCGGTTGCGCGAACTGGTCAGGCCGTTGGTGACGCGGGCGCAAGGCGGCCGTGACGTTGTAATCGTGGCACGGACTCGTGCTGTCGACGCGGAATTCACGCGGTTACGCCAGGAGATGGAAATGTTGTGGGCGAAGGGGTGGGGGTCATGACGGCGATATCGCTGGCGTTGATCCGCGTCTATCGGGTCACGCTGGGTCCCATCTTTGGCCTGGTCTCCGGCTGCCGCTACACTCCCACCTGCTCGCAGTACGGCTACGAGGCTATTCAGCGCTACGGCTGGTGGCGTGGCTGGGGGATGGCCTTCGGCCGGATCGCGCGCTGCCACCCCTTCCATGCCGGCGGCTGGGATCCAGTGCCATGACGTCGCTGCTCGCGCTGTTGGCGACCCGCCACGAGCCATGGGACACGCTCGGCGACCTCTGGCACCCAATCTGGCTGATCTGGTGGACCGTGATCGGCACGCCAATCCATGCTGTGCTGAAGGCGTTCCTGGGGGTCCTGAGCGGTAATTCGGTTGCGGAATCGATCGGGCCGTTTGGCATCGCCATCGTGCTCCTGACCATCCTGATCAAGCTGATCATTGCGCCCATTTTCCAGTACCAGCTGACGACCTCGCGCCGCGTCCAGGCGGAGCAGCGCCGAATCGCTCCCCAGTTGTCCGCGCTGAGGAAGAAATACAAGAAGGATCCGCAGAAGCTCAACCAGGAAACGATGGCGCTCTACAAGGAGCACAACATCAACCCGCTGGCGCAGATGAGCGGCTGTCTGCCGGCGCTGATCCAGTCCCCGATCCTGATCGCCCTCTTCTACGTGATTCGGGATGCCCATCAGTCGCTCCCGATCCACGATTTCACGTTCCTAGGGATTTATCTCGACAAGACGGCCTTGCAACATGGACAGTTCCCGCTGGCCATCCTCCTGCCGATCCTTGCCGGCCTCACGACCTTCGTGCAGACCAAGATGATGACGCAGCCGGGGCAGGTTCAGGACCCGACCCAGGCCGCGATGACGCAGAACATGACGTTGATCATGCCGGTCTTCATCGGATTCATCTCGATCAACTTCGCCGCCGCCCTCGCGCTTTACTGGGTGGTCAGCAACCTGTTCAGCATCGGTCAGCAATACTTCATTACCGGTTGGGGATCGCTTTCCATACCGCCGGTCCTACGCAGGGGGAACGCCGCATGAGCAGCAGCAGCGACAGCGTGGAAACCACCGGAGCGACGGTCGAGGAGGCTGTCGAGAAGGCGCTCGAGGACCTCGAAGAGGCACGCGAAAATGTCGAGGTCACGGTTATCGATGAGTCGCCGGATGAAGCCCGCGTGCGGGTGACCGTTCGCGAGAGCTATGCCGTGAAAGCCCGCCAGGTGGTGGCCGAGCTTCTCTACAAGATGGGGATCACGGCGCAGGTCTTTATCAAGAAGGCCGACGACCCGGTGATGATCGATGTCGCCGGCGATAACCTGGGCTTGCTGATCGGCTGGCGGGGAGAGACGCTCCGCGCCTTTCAGACCGTCGTCAATCTAATCCTCAATGAGGGACGCGTCGACCGGCGCCGCCTCGTCGTCGACGTCGAGCACTACCGCAACCGGCGCGAGGAAACCGTCAAGGAGATGGCGCTCCGGCTGGCGGAGCGCGTGCGGCGCACAGGCGAGCGGGTGATGATGGATCCGATGCAGTCCTACGAGCGACGCATCGTGCACATCACTCTCGAAAAGGAGCCCGGCATCCGCACCGAAAGTCAGGGCGAGGAACCGAACCGGCGGGTCGCGATCCTTCCCGACGGTGTCACCGCCGCCCGGCGACCGATGGAGCGCCCGGTGCCCGCCCCGTCCCCGCCGCTCACGCGCCAGGGCACCGGCTACGGCGATCGCCCCCGCTACGGCGATCGGCCTCGCTTCGGCGATCGGCCGCGCTTCGGCGAGCGGCGACCCGGTTACCGCGAGGGCGAGGGCGGCGGCGGAGAAACGCCCTGATCGCCCCCGGCCTCTAGCTCGGCTCGCACCTGGTACAGCGCCGCCGCCACCGCCTCGGCCGATAGGCCGTCGTCGAGCGCGTCCTGGGCCCGCCGGAGGCCCTCTTTGAGCCTCGGGGAGGCTGCCGCCGAGGCGAGCGCTTTCAGTTCTCGTGCCACTTCCACCGGCAACCCGGCGCCCGCATCTGAGTCGGCATAACTCCAGGCCTCGACCCGCCCAATCAGGCGATCCAGGCGCTGGCTGAATTCCAGACGGCCCTTCACGTTTGCCTATTATCCGACATTCAATCGCTCACCTTATAGACGGATGGGTTGTGGAAATGTGAGGAGGCGTGAGCACCCCTACGATATACTCAGATCGTGCCCCAAGCTCGTCCTCCCTATCGTCTTTCCACGTTGCCGACCGGGGCCAGAGTCGTGTCGACCGACCTGGCGGACCGCCCCTCGATCACGATGGCGATCATGTTCAAGGTCGGTTCCCGGTACGAGTCTGACAAGGAAGCCGGGATCAGCCACTTCCTCGAACACATGTTCTTCAAGGGCTCGGCCCGCTACGGCGGCGCCAAGGAGATCGCGGAGGCGATCGAGGGGGTGGGCGGCGTCCTGAACGCCGCGACCGACAAGGAGCTCACGATGTACTGGGCGCGGGTCCCGAAGACCAAGGCGAAGCTGGCCATCGATGTCCTCGGTGACATGCTCTTCCAGCCGCTGCTCGATCCGGCCGAGCTGGAAAAGGAGCGCCTGGTCGTCCTCGAGGAGCTGCGGATGTACCAGGACTCGCCACAAGAATACGTACACAGTCTCTTCGAACAGATCAGCTGGCCGGATCATCCGCTGGGACGCGACGTCGGGGGCACCGAGGCGTCGGTCCGCGGCCTCTCGCGCGATGATCTCGTGCGCTACCTCGAGGAGCACTACCTGCTGCGCAACCTGGTCGTGACCATTGCCGGCCCGGTTACGCACGAGGAGGCGATCGCGCTCGTCCAGCCGTATCTCAAGGTTCGTGGTAACGGCGCCGCACCTCCGTCGTTCTTGCCCTCGATTGGCAATGGGTTGAAGCCCAACGTGCTGCTCAAGTCGAAGAAGACCGAGCAGGCGCACGTCTGCGTGGGCGTGCATGCGCCGTCCTACATGGACCGTGACCGCCACGTAATCGACATCCTCAACTGTGTGCTCGGCGAGGGGATGAGCTCCCGCCTGTTCCTCGAAGTCCGCGAGAAGCTTGGCCTGGCGTATGACGTCCACTCTTACGTCAACAAGATGTTCGACACCGGCGTCCTGGGTGTCTATGCCGGTACCGAGCCTCGCCAGGCGGCGCGTGCGGTCGGCGCCATCGTTAACCAGCTCCGCCGGTTGTGCACGGAGCCGGTGCAGAGCGCGGAGCTGACGAAGGCCAAGGAGTTCTACAAGGGTCGGCTGCTCCTGCAGATGGAAAGCACCAACTCAGTGGCGACCTGGTACGGGGGCCAGGAGGCCCTGACCGGACGCATCGAGGGCGTCGACGAGACCATGGCGGAGATTGATGCGGTTACCGCCGACGACGTGATGCGCATCGCCAAGGAGCTGTTCAGCCAGGCGCTGCAGCTGGCGGTGATCGGCCCCTTCCGCAGCGAAGCGCCCTTCCTTAAGCAAATCGCTTAACCGATAGAGCGGGATGAGGGGATTACAATGAATCGCCCTCGGATGAAGTTGAACAGCTAAAGGATGGCGCAGCCGCAGATGGCGCAACCGCCGGCGCCGCCCCAATCAACGCGCCAGAAGTCTTTCCTCAGGGACACGCTCGAAATCGTGTTCCTTGCGCTTGTTTTGTACGTGGTCATCCAGTACGCGGTGCAGACCGTTCACGTGCTTGGTTCGAGCATGTACTCGACACTGCATGACAACGACCTGCTGGTGGCGTCGAAGATTTCCTATAAGCTCCATCAGCCGCAGCGTGGCGACATCATCGTCTTCAAGCCACCCGATGAAGCGAGTCGTGATTTCATCAAGCGGATCATCGCGCTGCCGGGCGAGCGGGTCCACATCACCAACAGCGTCGTCTACATCAATGGCCAGGTGCTGCACGAGCCCTATCTGCCGGAGCGCTGGACCTATAACAACAACTGGCCGGCATCCGGCCAGGATCAGCTGATCGCGCCGAATCAGTACTTCGTGCTGGGCGACAACCGAAACCATTCCAGCGACTCGCGCAGTTTCGGTCCCGTCGATCTGGACGCGATCCTTGGAAAGGCCGAGATTCGCATCTGGCCGCTGGGCCAGGTCGGGTTCCTCGGCGCCAAGCCGACGCTCGCCGCGGGACCATAACGATGCAGCGCACGCTGGTCCTGGTCAAGCCCGACGGCGTCCAGCGTGGACTGGTCGGGGCCATCGTCGCGCGGCTGGAGGATCGCGGCCTGAAGCTCATCGGCCTCAAGATGATGCGCATCACCAAAGAGGTGGCCGGCCGCCACTATGCCGAGCACCAGGGGAAGCCCTTCTACGATGGCTTGATCGCGTTCATCACCTCGGGGCCGGTGGTGGCGATGATCTGGGAGGGGCGCGAGGCGGTCAGCGTCGTGCGCAGCCTGATGGGGGCAACGGATCCGCTGAAGGCCGCGCCCGGGACGATTCGCGGCGACCTGGCGCTCGACCTCGGCATGAACCTGATCCACGGCTCGGACTCACCGGGCCGGGCCGAGACCGAAATCGCCCTCTTCTTCGAGGCGAGCGATTTGCACGACTACGAGCGCACCGCGGACCGCTGGATCCGCGAGTAGCCCTTACACGTGCAACGGCTAGTGCGTCGTTAGGCGGCGCCTCAGCGCCTCGAGCTCCTCGTTGCTGTAGAACTCAATCGTCAGCCGGCCGCCGTTCTTGATTCGGGTCAGCACCACCTTCGTGCCCAGCGCCCGGCGAAATTCTTCCTCGACTGCGCGCGTCTCGGGATCCGCCGTGGTCACCCGGCGCGGCTGCCTGGTCCCCGCCTCGGTGGCGCGGGCGCGGCACCACTCTTCCGTCTGGCGGACGCTCCAGTGTTCCCGGATGGCCCGCTCGAGGCCGACCAGCTGCTGGGCGGCGGTCGGCAGGCCGAGCAGGGCAATCCCGTGGCCGGCGGTGATCGCCGCGGTCTCGATCGCCTTGATGGCCGGCTCTGGCAAGCCTAAAAGGCGCACGCTCTGCGCGATCGTCACCCGGTTCTTCCCAATCCGTTCGGCCAGCGCCTCCTGGGTGAGCCCGAAGTCGCGCAGCAGCCGCTGAATCGCGCGCGCTTCTTCGATGGCGTTGAGGTCGGTGCGTTGTAGGTTCTCGACGAGCGCCAGCTCGAGCCGCTCCTCGAGGCGGCCGCCGCTGCCGGGGTGGACGATGACCGGCACTTCGGCGAGCCCGGCAATCTCCGCGGCGCGGAGTCGCCGTTCACCGGCAATCAGCTCATAGCCGGCGAGTCCCTCGCGGACGAGCAACGGCTGCAGGATGCCGTGGATCCGGATCGAGTCGGCGAGCTCCTGTAGCGACGCCGGATCGAAGGAGCGGCGCGGTTGCTCCGGATTCGGCTTGATTTCGGCGATCGCGATTTGCAGGGCGAAACGGCGACGGGCGCGGTTGTCGCTCAGCTCCTCGACGTATTCCCCCGACGGAATCAGGGCCTCCAGGCCCCGACCCAAACCACGTCGTTTGTTCATCTGGCGATCAACTCCTTCGTGAGTTCCTGATACGCGACGGCGCCGCGCGAGGTCGGGTCGTATTGCGTGATCGGCATCCCATGACTGGGCGCCTCGCTGAGCCGCACGTTGCGGGGGATGACCGTCTGAAACGTCTTCTCCGGATAGCGGGCGCGGACCTGCTCCGCAACCTGGAGCGTGAGTGTCAAACGTGGATCGAAGAGCGTCAGGACGATGCCGCCGATCTTCAGACGGGGATTGAGCTCGCGCTGGATGAGCTGCGTCGTGTGGGTGAGCGCGCCGAGCCCTTCGAGCGCGTAGTACTCGCACTGGATGGGGATGAGCATGTACTCGGCGGCCACCAGGGAGTTCACCGTGAGCAAGCCCAGCGACGGTGGGCAGTCGATGATGATGTAGTCATAGTTCACGCGCAGCCCCTCGAGCGCGTAGAGCAACCGGCGTTCGCGGCGTGGGAGGTTGATCAGCTCGATCTCGGCCCCCGCCAGCGAGCGGTGCGAGGGAAGGATGTCGAGGCCGGGGACCGCGGTGGGCCTGATGACCTCATTGATGTCGTCGGCGTCGACGATGACGTTGTAGACACTACTGCTGAGCTCGCTGCGCACGATGCCCAGCCCACTGGTGGTGTTGCCCTGCGGATCCATGTCGACGATCAGCCCGCTCAGGCCGAGCTCAGGAAGGTTGGCAGCCACGTTGATGGCGGTCGTGGTCTTGCCGACTCCGCCCTTTTGGTTGACGACTGCGTAGACTCTTGGCAATTTGCTGGCTGAACGCGGGACGGTGCTGCCGGGATTATACGGTCGGCCGCAGCAAACACACGTTTGCACAGGTGGATTGCCTGTGCATAACTATCTCGCGAGGTAGCCGATCAGGCCGACCGCGATGTTGTAGCCGGCGTGCGTCACCATGCACGGTAGGGTGCTGCCAGACCGGACACGCAGCCATCCGAGCCCGACGCCGAGCACGAACACTTCGAGGGTGGCGAAGGTGACGGCGTACTGGGTGTGCAGGGCGGCGAACAAGACGGCGGTGACCACGATGCCGAGCCGCGGAACCAGGGCACCGCGGAAGAGCGTCTCTTCCACGACCGCCGGCATTAGCCCGAGCAGAATGACGCCGATCGGGTTATTGAAGCGGCTGAAGAGCACATTCGTCGCATTCGTGACCTGCTGCTGGGTCGATGGAGTCAGTTTGTCGGCCACCCGCTCGATCCCGTAAGCGACCGCGAGGAACGCGACGATGCCCACCACCGCGATCAACCACCACCGCTTCTGACGGGGCGGGATCAAGCCGAGGCGTTCGGTCGCCTCGCGCGGCGACCGTCGCACGAAAATCCCGACGCCGACAAAGGCAAGGATGAGCAACGGAATGTCCTGCGCCAGCAGATCGGCAATCGTCAGGGGTGTGCCGGGCTGCACCTGCGCACCGATTTGTTGCGACACCAGCAGCAGGCCGAGTACCACGGTGAGGTAGACGACCGGCGAGCCGGGGCGTACTGGAAGGACGCGCGCCACCGCACGCTGGAGAGGAGGCCATAGGTATAGCAGGCCGAGACCGCCGGCCACCATCAGGGGAACCGCGAGCAGCTCCGCCGTCCGGAAGGCATCCGCGCGCTCGGTTCCAGCCGAGTAGACCAACAGGTGGCCTGCCGCAACCAACAGGCCAACCAGAAACGCGAGCCCCGACAGCGCGCCGCCCGCGATGAGCGACGCGATGCGCGCGGTGGAATTTCGCTCGCCGAAGTTGGCGAGCACATAGAGGCCGATGACGATTCCAAGCAGCACGACGGTCCAGAAGTCGAGCGTCGCGTCTCCGTGGACGAGAAGGAAGGTCAGGTCTTTGCCGGTGTCGTCGGGCCGCTGCCCTTGCCCTGGCGGATATCGATCAACTGCTGGACGAGGTCGATCGGGACCGGGAAAACGATGACGGTGTTCCGTTCGACCCCAATTTCCGTCAGGGTTTGCAGATAGCGCAGCTGGAGCGCGCTGGGTTGGGTGGCGATGACGCCGGCGGCGTCGGTCAGCTTCTGTGCCGCCTCGAACTCGCCCTCGGCGTGGATGATCTTGGCTCGCTTCTCGCGTTCCGCCTCCGCCTGCTTGGCCATGGCCCGCTGCATCGTCTGCGGGAGCTCGACGTCTTTGATCTCGACGGTCGAGACCTTGATGCCCCAGGGCTCCGTCTGCTCATCGATGATCTTTTGCAGGCGGGTATTGATCTTCTCCCGGTTGGCAAGGAGCTCATCCAGTGACGACTGGCCGAGCACGCTCCGTAGCGTAGTTTGCGCGATTTGTGAAGTTGCGTTGATGAAGTTGGCAACTTTGGTGACGGCGTTGTTGGGATCGACGACCAGGAAGTAGATGACGGCGTTGACCTTGATGGTCACGTTGTCGAGCGTGATGACCTCCTGAGGCGGGACCTCGAGGGTCACGGTGCGGAGATCGATCTTCACCAGGCGGTCGATGCCGAAAGGAATGATCAGCCGCAGCCCCGGTCCCTTCAACGTCATCAGGCGGCCCAGCCGGAAGAGGACGCCACGTTCGTATTCGTTGATGATCCGGATCGCCGAGCTGAGGCCGATAAGAACGACAAGAACGATGATGCCGAGAACAATCAGCGCGAATACGCCCACGGATCCCTCCTCGCTAATGCACTAGGTGCGACGGTTTCATCTTACGAGTCATGTTTCAAGCGCGCGTCTCATCAGCGCGCTCCGGCGTGGAAAAGCGCGCGTGTCATGACGAGGCGGCCTGCGGCCCCTCCGCCGGGAGCGGCTGCTGCTGTTGCAGGGCTTCGACGCGCAGACGAAGTCCGTCGACCCCGACCACGCGCACCTGCGTCCCGGCATCGAGCGGCCCACTTGTCGACGTTGCCTGCCACAGCGCGCCGCTCACGAAGACCATCCCACTGGGGTTCAAGGGTTCTCGCACCGAGCCGAGACTGCCGATCATCGACTCCTCGCCCGCCGCATACGGACGCCGCCGGGCATCGATCAATTTGCGCAGGATGAAGAGGAAGATCCCAGCAATGACGAGCACGGTGACGATCAGGAGGGGGATGTTGACGCCCTCGGCAAGGAAGCTGGTGTTGACCAGCAGCAGGCCCCCCAGCGTCATCGCGACGATGCCGCCGGTGGTCAGCACGCCGTGGGTCACCGCCTTCAGGTCGATGACGAAGAGCACGACCGCGATCAAGATCAGGAGGACTCCGGCGATGTTGATCGGAAGGTCGTATAGGGACACGGCGGCGAGCACGCCGGCGATGACGCCGATCACCCCAGGAAGAAACAACCCCGGATGGGTGACCCAGAAGCCGATGCCGATGATGGCCAGCAGGAAGAGGAGGTACACGAGGTTCGGGTCGGCGAGCGCTTGCAAGAATTTGTCGAACCCACTCATGTCGAAGCGCTCGATGCCGGCCCGGGCGGTTTGCAGCGTGTAGGTGTGGCCGCCTTTTGCGACCTGGCGACCGTCGAGGTCCTGTAGCAACGTGTCGAGGTCCCGGCTTTCGAAGTCGACGACACCCAGTTTCACGGCGTCGTCCGCGGGCGCGTTGATGCTCTGCCGCACGGCCTTCTCCGCCCAGTCCGCATTGCGGTGGTGCAGCGTGGCCAACGCCCGAATGTAGGCGGCCGCATCGTTTTCGATCTTCTGCGATTCGATGTCCGGTGCGGTCGAGGTGGCGCCGCTGGCACTGGGGCTAGCCGCCGGACTGGCGGCGGGGTTCGACCCACCGAGGCTGACCGGATGCGCAGAGCCGATGTTGGTCCCCGGCGCCATCACGGCGATGTCGGTCGCCTCCGTGATGTAGAGACCGGCCGAGGCAGCCCGGGCGCCCGACGGAGAGACGAACATCACCACCGGCACCGGGGCAGCGAGGATCTTCTTGATGATGTCGCGCATCGACGTGTCGAGCCCGCCCGGGGTGTCCATGGCGATGATCAGCGCGGTGGCCCGGCCCGAAACGGCCTTGTCGACGGCGGTGGAGATGTAGTTGTCGGTGATGGGGTTGATCACTCCGGTCAGGGTCGCCACCAGGACATGCGGCTCGGCGGCGCGGGCTTGAACCGCGGGCACGAAAGCGGCCAGCATGGCGGCCGCGAGAAAGAGCCGGGCGGCCCTCTTCACAAGCTGATCATAGCCCCGGTTCGCAGGCCCGTCGTTCGTAGAATGAGAACGTGGCCCAACGTGTCGAGCAACGACCTCCGAAGGATGAGGAGGAGGAGATCCGCGAGCAAGTCGCGCAGTATCCACCACTCTCCAACGCTGAGGAGCAGCGGCTCCTTGCCACGCAGGGCGTAGACCGCGACGCGGCCAACCGGACGCTGATCGAGCACAACCTTCACCTGGTGGTGGAAGCCGCTCAGGCGCGGAAAGACCGCGGCGCCGCCTTTGGCGACCTGTTCCAGGAAGGGACCGTCGGCTTGATCTCGGCGGTTGAGCACTACAAGCCCGGTGACGGTGGTTTCCACGCCCGGCTCGTCCACGCCATCGCCGTCACGATGGATGACGTGCTCGCCCAGACGGACGAGGCCCAGCGGAACGACGAGGCGTTCGTCGTCGCGTGTCGCCTATTGGAGTCGGCGCAACGCCTCCTCTCGGAGCGACTCGGCCGCGAAGCGACGCCGGCCGAGCTGGCCAAGCTCCTGCAGTGGGAGGAAGCGCGGGTCAACGTCATCCTGGAGATGCTGGGTGGGGCGCGCGTCGTCCACGACCAGGAGTTGCTCGACTACCTCGATGTCCTCGACGACGCTGACGAGCCCGACCCTGAGGCGTAACGTTTGGTCGTGACGGCCGCGCGGACACCGCTCTACGAGGAACATGTCCGCCTCGGCGCCCAGATGACGAACTTCGGTGGCTGGGTGATGCCGCTCCAGTACAGCACCATCCGCGAGGAGCACCGCGCGGTGCGGGAGGCCGTCGGTCTCTTCGATCTTTCGCACATGGGTGAGCTGCGCATCGCGGACGAGAGCCTGGCCCAGCGTGTCGTCAGCCGCGACGTGGCTCGCCTCAAGCCCGGCCGGATCCAGTACGCCCTGCTTTGCGACAAGGACGGCGGCATCATCGACGATGTCCTCGTTTACGCGATGCCAGACGCGAGCTATTGGTTGGTGGTCAATGCCGGAAACCAGGACGGCGACTTCGAGTGGATCCGTTCGCAGTCGTCGGGTTCCTCCCCCGCACGCGGGGGAGGGCAGGGTGAAGGCTCTGTCCTTAATGTCGGACGAGAATGGACGCTGATCGGCGTGCAGGGCCCGCGAGCGGTGGGCCTCGTCCAGCGGCTGACGAGATCCGAGCTGGGCAGTGTCAAGTACTATGCCTTCGTCGAGGGGACCGTTGCGGATGTGCCGTGTGTGATTTCGCGGACCGGCTATACCGGCGAAGACGGCTTCGAGCTGTTTTGCGCCGATGCCGACGCCGTGCGACTCTGGCGCGCGCTGCTCGATGAGGGCCAGTCCGACGGCATCCGGCCGGCCGGCCTGGGTGCTCGCGACACCTTGCGACTGGAAGCGGGAATGCGCCTCTACGGCAACGACATGGACCGCGACACCAATCCGCTCGAAGCCGGGCTGGATTGGACCCTCAACCTCGACAAGGACTTCATCGGCCGCGACGCCATCATCCAGGCCCGCGAGCATGGGCTCGCCCGGGTGCTCGTGGGGTTCAAAATGCTGGACCGCAGCATTCCCCGTCACGGCTACCGCGTCGTCAGTGATGGCGAGCGCGTCGGTACCGTGAGTTCGGGGAACGTCGCCTTCACCCTCGGCTACAACATTGGGATGGCGTACGTGCCGCCGGCCCTGGCCGAGCCGGGGACCCAATTTGGTGTGGACGTTCGTGGCACGGCCGCCCCCGCCGAGGTCGTCCAGCTGCCCTTTTACAAGCGGCCTCATCCGAAATGAAGGAAAGGGAGTTGGGATGGCAGAGCTGAGCGGGATGCGATTCGCGGAGACCCACGAGTGGGTAAAGAAGGACGGAGAGACGGCGACGGTGGGGATCAGCGAATATGCCCAGTCGCAGCTCGGCGACGTCATCTACCTCGAGCTGCCGGCGGTCGGTCAACAGCTCGATGCGGGCGCTCGCCTGGGGGTGATCGAATCGGTGAAGGCGGCCTCCGACCTGTACAGCCCGGTTGGTGGCGAGGTGACTGAGGTCAACCAGGAGCTCAAGGACCACCCCGAGTACGTCAACCAGGATCCATACGGCAAGGGTTGGATCATCAAGCTTCGGGCCGTGAAGGACAATCCCAAGCTTCTCGACCAGAAGGCCTACGACGCCTTCGTCGAAGGCCAATCCCACTAGTGACCTACCTCCCGAACGCCGATGCCGAGCGCGCGGAGATGTTGAAGGCGCTCGAATTGAACAGCCTCGACGGCCTGTTTAAGCATCTTCCTGAGGCCCTGCGCGTCGATCGCGTCGAGCTCCCCGAGCCGCTCTCCGAAGTCGAACTGGTGCAGTACATTCGCGAACTTGGCCGCCTCAACGCGCGGATCCCGCCGTCACACAGCTTCCTGGGTGCTGGCGCATCGCGGCGGTTCAGCCCGGCGATCGTCAACCAGGTCATCTCGCGGCCCGACTTCTACACGACCTACACGCCCTACCAGGCGGAGGCCAGCCAGGGCACGCTGCAGGCGACCTACGAATTTCAGACGATGATCACGCTCCTCACCGGGCTGGACGTGTCCAACGCCTCGCTGTACGACGGCGCCACCGCGCTGGCGGAAGCGACCGCGATGGCCGTGGCACACACCAACCGTCACAACGTCGTCATCGCCGGCGCGCTCCATCCCGAGTACGCGCAGGTCCTCAAGACTTACTCGGAGGCGCAGCAGTATGAGATCCTCCGGGTCCCGCCGGGGGCCGACGGACGCGTCGAGCTGTCGAAACTGGAGCAAGCCATCACCGGGACCACGGCGGCGGTCATCCTGCAACAACCAAACTTCTATGGCGTGCTGGAAGATCCGCAACCGATCAGCGACCTCGCGCACCGTTCGGGCGCGCTGCTGATCGCCTGCGTCGACCCGATCTCCCTCGGAATCCTCGCCCCACCTGGCGAGTACGGCGCCGACCTCGCGGTGGGCGACGGACAACCGCTGGGCATTCCCCTGTCGTTCGGCGGACCCTACGTTGGCTTCATCGCTTGCACGGAGGCGTTGATGCGCCGCATGCCCGGGCGGCTGGTTGGCGCGACGCTCGATGCGCAGGGCCGGCGTGGCTACGTGTTGACGCTACAGGCTCGCGAGCAACATATCCGGCGCGAGCATGCGACCTCCAACATCACGACCAACCACGCGCTGATGGCAATTGCCGCCACCGTCTACCTCGCCCACATGGGCGGGGAGGGCCTGAAGCAGCTCGCCGAGCTCAGCGCGCAACGGGCCCATCACCTGGCCGCGCAGCTCGTGGAACGCAAAGGGTACCGGCTCGCCTTCGATGGCCCGTTTCTCTGGGAGTTCGTGATGCACACGCCCTATCCGGCCGAACAGACGCAGGCCTTCATGCTGGAGCGTGGCGTCCTGCCGGGCTTGCCACTCGGGAGGTTCTTCCCCGAGTTGTCGGATGCCTTACTCATCTCGGTCACCGAGCTCAACCATCCGCGCGCCATCGAGCGGTTCCTCGAGGCCCTGGCGTGAGCGAACCCCTGCTGTTCGAACTCGGCCGCGAGGACCGGCCGAGCCCGCAGCTCCCCGCGGCCGGCGTCAAGACGCGCCCGATCGACGAGCTGGTGCCCTCCGGGCTCCGCCGTCAGTCGCCGCTGCCGATCGCCTCGCTCAGCGAGCCAGAGGTGGCCCGGCACTTCGGCCGCCTCGGCCGTCTGAATTTCAACCTTCACCAGGGCCTCTATCCGCTGGGCTCCTGCACCATGAAGTACAACCCGGCCGTCAATGAGGCGCTCGCCCGCCTCGACGACTTCGCCGATCTTCACCCCTACCACCCGCCGGCACGAGCCCAGGGGGCCTTGCGGCTGATGTGGGAGCTGGAGCGCGCCCTGCTGGCGCTGACCGCGATGGATCGGATGAGCCTGCAGCCGGCCGCCGGCGCGCACGGCGAGTGGACCGGGCTGCGCATGATCCAGGCGTACCATCGCAGCCGCGGTGAGACCCGCGATGAGGTGCTGGTCCCGGACAGTGCGCACGGCACCAATCCGGCCAGCGCCACCCTCTCCCGCCTGAAGACGGTCACCGTCAAGTCCGGTTCCGATGGACTCGTCGACCTCGAGGATTTCAAGAGCAAGATCTCGACCCGGGTCGCGGCCGTGATGCTCACCAATCCGAACACCTTCGGCCTCTTCGAGAAGGACATCCTGGAGATCTCCCGGCTGTCGCACGAGCAGGGCGTGCAGCTCTACTACGACGGTGCCAACCTCAATGCCCTCGTTGGGATCGCCCGGCCGGGCGATATGGGCTTCGATGTCGTGCACCTCAACCTGCACAAGACGTTTTCCACCCCGCACGGCGGCGGCGGCCCCGGCGCGGGACCGGTCGGCGTGAAGTCTCACCTGGTGCCCTTCCTGCCGATACCGACCGTAGAGCGGACCGATGAAGGCTTTCGCTTCGAGTACGAGCGGCCGCAATCGATTGGGAAGGTGCGCTCCTTCTATGGCAACTTCGGCATGCTGCTACGGGCCTACGCCTATATCCGGACCTACGGCAACACCATCAACGAGGTGGCGCAGAACGCGGTGCTCAACGCCAGCTACCTCCGGCATCACCTGCGCCGCTCCTTCGACGATGCGTTTAGCGGGCCGTCGCTGCACGAGTTCGTGCTGACGGCGACGAAGGCGAAGAAGCAGGGCGTGTCCGCGAAAGACATCGCCAAGAGGCTCATCGATCTGGGCTTCCACCCGCCGACGGTCTACTTTCCGCTGATCGTTCCGGAGGCGCTCATGATCGAGCCCACCGAAACCGAGTCAAAGGCGACCCTCGACGAGTTCGTCGCCGCCGTCGAGCAGATCGTGGAGGAGATTGCGAAGGATCCCGAGCTCGTCAAGACCGCGCCCCACAACGCCCCGGTCGGACGGCTTGACGAGGTCCGGGCCGCGCGCCAGCTCGACTTGCGCTGGCGGCCGCCGGTCGAAAAGAGGGCACCGGTCGTCGCTTCCTGACATGCCGCCCGCGCCCCGGGGGCAGCCGCCTCGACGAGGGCGTCCCGGAGGGCGTTTTTAGGCGCCCACAAAGGTCTATTTTGGCACCCTTATTGGGTATAATTTGAATACGCGATTTGCTAAATCCTAAGGAAAAAACGACGCCTGCCTACGACGCCAAAGCCATCCAGGTTCTGGAGGGTTTGGAGCCGGTCAGACGGCGTCCCGGAATGTACATCGGCTCCACGGACAACCGGGGCCTCCACCACCTTATCTACGAGATCGTCGACAACTCCACTGATGAGGCCCTGGCTGGCTTCTGCACGCGGATCGAGGTAACCCTCCACCAGGACGGCTCGGCCTCGGTCGCCGACAACGGCCGCGGAATCCCGGTCGACATCATGAAAGACCAGGGCAAGCCGGCCCTCGAGGTGGTCATGACCAAGCTGCACGCCGGCGGAAAGTTCGGCGGTGGCGGCTACAAAGTCTCGGGCGGCCTGCATGGCGTGGGGCTTTCAGTCGTCAACGCGCTCTCTGAGCGGCTGCAGGTTACCGTCATGCGCCACGGCAAGCAGCACTACCAGGAATACCGGCGGGGTGCGCCCGTCGCGCCCTTGAAGGTGGTCGGTAAAGCCGATACCACCGGCACCTACATTCGATTCTGGCCGGATCCCGATGTCTTCGAAGAGCTCGGCTTTCACTGGGACGTCGTCTCGCACCGCTTGCGCGAGCTGGCCTTCCTCAACAAGGCCCTGACCATCCTGCTGCGCGACGAGCGCATCGACCTCGACTACACCTTCTATTTCGAAGGTGGCATCAGCGCCTTCGTCAAATATCTCAACCGCGACAAGGGCTGGGTCAACCTGCGGCCGCTGCACGTCGAGCGCGAGATCGAAGAGAACACGGTCGAGATCGCGCTGCAGTACAACCAAGGCTTCACAGAGAACGTTCTCGCGTTTGCCAATGACATCAACACCGTCGAGGGTGGCAGCCACGTCACCGGCTTCCGCTCCGCGCTGACGTCCGTGCTGAACAAGTACGCGCGCAAGGCGAACATGATGCGCGAGCAGGATCCCAACCTCACCGGCGACGACGTGCGCGAGGGTTTGACCGCGGTGATCAGCGTCAAAGTGCGCGAGCCGCAGTTCGAAGGTCAGACCAAGACCAAGTTGGGGAACTCCGAAGTCCGCGGCCAGGTCGAGACGGTCTTCTCCGACGCCTTCACCCAGTACCTCGAGGAGAACCCGCCGGATGCGCGGCGGATCATCGAGAAATGCCTGGTGGCCGCTCGCGCCCGCGACGCGGCGAAACGGGCCCGCGAGCTGGTGCAGCGCAAGTCACTGCTCGAATCGTCGACGCTACCCGGCAAGCTGGCCGACTGCTCGGAGCGTGATCCGAGCCTGAGCGAGATCTACCTGGTCGAGGGCGATTCCGCCGGTGGCTCGGCGAAGGGTGCCCGCGATCGTCGCTTCCAGGCGATCCTCCCGCTGCGCGGCAAGATCCTCAACGTCGAGAAGGCCCGTGAAGACAAGATCCTCACCTCCGAGCAGATCCGCAACCTGATTACCGCGCTCGGCACCGGCGTCGGCGAGAAATTTGATATCGGAAAACTCAGATATCACCATGTGATAATTATGACTGATGCTGACGTAGATGGCTCACACATCCGTACATTGCTGCTCACATTTTTCTTCCGCTACATGCCGCAGGTGATCACGGGGAGATACCTCTACATCGCGCAGCCACCGCTCTACAAGATCACCCGGGGGAAAGAGATCAGCTACGCCTATACCGATGAGCAGAAGAATCGGAAGCTGGCGCAGATGGCCGGAAAACCCGAAGTCGCCCGCTACAAGGGTCTCGGTGAGATGAACCCGGACCAACTCTGGGAAACCACGATGAACCCACAGAACCGGATGCTGCTGCGCGTCGAGATCGAAGATGCGGTGGAAGCCGACAAGATCTTCGACGTCCTGATGGGTAACGACGTCGATCCTCGCAAGCGATTCATCCAGACGCACGCCAAGACCGTGCGCAACCTGGACATCTAGTCGCCCCCAGCCCCGCGTCCCCGATGAAGATCGCGCTCGATGCCATGGGTGGTGATTTTGCTCCCGAGCAGGTGGTGGCGGGTGGCGTGCAGGCGCATCGCGAGCTCGGGGTCGAGGTAATCTTCGTCGGCGTCAAGGAGAAGGTGGACAGCGCCCTCGCGGCATCCGGAGCCGGCAAGTGGGCGCAGATCGAGGATGCACCTGAGGTGATCGCAATGGACGAGCATCCGGTCCAGGCGGTACGCAGCAAGAAGGCGTCCTCGATTGTCCGCGGCATCGGGATGGTCGAGGACGGACGCGTCAGCGGGTTCGTCAGCGCGGGGAACAGCGGCGCGGTGATGGCCGCCGCGCTCTTCGGTCTTCACCGGATTCCCGGCATCGACCGTCCCGCGATCGGCTCCATCATTCCGACGGCGACGGGTCAGAACTGTTTTCTCCTGGATGTCGGGGCCAACACCGATGCCAAGCCGGAGCATCTCGTCCAGTACGCGCTGATGGGGAGCATCTACGCCGAGAAGCTGATGGGTCTCGACAGACCAAGGGTGGCGCTGCTCAGCAATGGCGAGGAGGCCGGCAAGGGCAACCAACTAGTGCAGGCCAGCGAGTCCCTGCTTCGGGCGCTCAAAGGGATCAATTTCATCGGCAACATCGAAGGTAAGGACATCTTTAAAGGAAAGGCCGACGTCGTGGTCACGGACGGCTTCAGCGGCAACATCCTGATCAAAACCGCCGAGGGGGCCGCCGAATTCGTCTTCCAGAGCATGCGGGACGCGGTGCGGGGCGACCCCCTGGCAACGCTTGGTGGACTCCTGATCCGTCCGAAGCTGCGGGCAGTCCGCCGCCGCGCCGACTGGCGTGAGTTCGGCGGGGCGGTCCTCCTGGGCGTCAATGGGGTGGCGGTGATCGCGCATGGCCGCTCGGATGCCCGGGCGACCTTCAATGCGGTCCGGGTGGCGCGAGACGCGGTCGATCGCCAGGTGGTTGCGACGATCGCGGCGGCCGTTCCGTCGCTCGCGAAGCCGCAAAAATCCGCGCCTAAAAGCGCGCCTTTCGTAACATGACGGCATGGCAGGGAATGGGGTGCGGCCAGAGCACCGCGTCGTGGTGACTGGCATGGGGGTTCTCGCCCCGAACGGCATCAACCTGGTCGAGTTCTGGGACAGCCTGATCGAGGGACGGTCCGGACTCGGGATCGCGACCTCCTTCGACGTTTCCGACCTGCCGGTCAAGACCGTGGCCGAGCTCAAGAACTTCGATCCGCGCGACTATATGGACTTCAAAGAAGCAAAACGTATGGCACGCTTCAGCCAGGTGGGGGTTGCCGCCGCCAAGATGGCCATCGAGCAATCCGGTCTCGAGTTGGCGAAGGAGGACCGGACCCGTATCGGCTGCGAACTGGGCACCGGAATTGGCGGCTTCAAGGAGATCTCCGAGGAGATCGAAGCCTTCGCGCTCCGCGGGGAGCGCGGCCCCGACCGGATTTCACCGTTCTTCGTGCCCCGCGTAATCCCCAACATGGCCTCCTGCCAGATCGCGATTCAGTTCGGGCTGGAGGGCCCCAACAACACCGACACGACGGCCTGTGCCGCGTCGACCCAGGCGCTGGGCAACGCCTATCGCGTGCTGCAGCGGGGGGATGCCGACGTGATGCTGGCCGGTGGCGCCGAGGCGAACCTCTGCCGCTTCGGGCTGGCCGCTTTTGCGGCGATGAAAGTCCTGTCGACGTACTCCGAGGACCCCACCAAGGCGAGCCGGCCGTTCGACGCCCATCGCGACGGCTTCGTCCCCGGGGAGGGGGCCGGCATGCTGGTCCTGGAGACCCTGGAACATGCCGAGGGCCGCGGGGCCGAGATCTACGGCGAGATCATCGGCTTTGCCGTCACCGACGATGCCTTCCACATTGTGATGCCCGAGGAGGATGGGGATGGTCCCGCGCGCGCCATGGCGAAGGCGCTCGAGGATGCTCACATCGGCCCGGAGGACATCGACTACATCAATGCCCACGGCACCTCGACGCAACTGAATGACAAGTCCGAGACGGCGGCGATCAAGCGCGTGATGGGAGACCGCGCCAAGCGGATCCCGATCTCGAGCACGAAGTCGATGATCGGTCACTTGCTCGGCGCGGCCGGTGCCGTCGAGGCCATCGCTTCGATCCTCAGCATCAACCACGGCATCGTCCACCCGACCATCAACCTGGAACACCCCGACCCGGACTGCGACCTGGACTACGTGCCCAATGAGCCGCGCCGCCATGAGATCGAGGTCGCGATGTCGAACTCCTTCGGCTTCGGCGGCCAGAATGCCTGCATCGTGCTCAAGCGCTTTGATAACAACTAAAAACCCACTTTTGCGCGCAGAGGTCTAAATGGATCCACTGAACATCGGTACTGTCTTGCCGCTGCAGCTCGAGAACGAGATGCGCTCGAGCTACATGGACTACGCGATGAGCGTCATCGTGAGCCGCGCGCTGCCGGACGCTCGCGATGGCTTGAAGCCGGTGCATCGCCGAATCCTCTACGCGATGCAGGAGCAGGGCATGACCCCCGGCGCCCGCTACCAAAAGTGTGCCGCCATCATCGGTGAGGTCCTCAAGCACTACCACCCGCACGGCGATCAGTCCGTCTATGACAGCCTGGTGCGACTGGCGCAGAACTGGTCGCTCCGATACCCCTTGGTCGACGGCCAGGGTAACTTCGGGTCGATCGACGGCGACTCGGCAGCCGCCTACCGGTACACCGAGGCGCGGCTCGCCCCGATCGCCGCCGAAATGCTGGTCGACCTCGAGAAGGACACCGTCGACTTCGGCGACAACTATTCGGCGACACGGCAGGAGCCGCTGGTGCTGCCCGCCCGCCTGCCCAACCTCATGATAAACGGCTCGTCGGGGATCGCGGTTGGCATGACCACCAACATTCCCCCGCACAACCTCGGCGAGGTCTGCGACGCCGAGATCTATCTCATCGAGCATCCGGACACCACCACCGAAGACCTGATGAAGCTGGTCAAGGGACCGGACTTCCCGACCGGCGGGATCATCATCGGTCGCGAGGGAATCGCCGCCGCCTACGGCACCGGCCACGGTCGCCTGATCGTGCGAGCCCGTCACACCTTCGAAGAGGCGAAGAACGGTCGCGAGCGGATCATCATCACCGAGATCCCCTACATGGTCAACAAGGCGACCCTCGTCGCGCGCATCGCGGAACTGGTCGGCGAGCGAAAGCTGGAAGGCATCGCGGACCTGAATGACGAGTCCGACCGTCAGGGCATGCGCATCGTCATCGAGCTGAAGAAGGATGCGCGGGCGCTGACCGTCCTCAACAATCTCTACAAGCACACCGCGTTGCAGACCACCTTCGGGGTGATCTCGCTGGCGCTGGTGGATGGCCGGCCGGTGGTGCTCAACCTCAAGGCCCTGCTCCAGCATCACATCGATCATCGCCGCGACGTCCTGACCCGGCGTACCCGCTACGAGCTCGAGCGGGCGCGCGACCGGGCCCACCTCCTCGAAGGCCTCAAGATCGCCCTCGACAACCTGGATGCGGTGATCAAAACGATCCGCGAGTCGCAAGACGAGAAGACCGCGCAGGAGCGTCTGCAGGAGCGCTTCAAGCTCTCCGAGCGGCAATCGAAGGCCATCATCGATATGCGGCTGGGCCGCCTCACCCGCCTCGAGCGCAACAAGGTCATGGAGGAATACGAGGAGGTCATCAAACGGATCGCCTATCTCGAAGACCTCCTTCAGCACGAACCGAAAATCATGCTGCTGATCAAGGACGACCTGGCCGACCTCAAGAAGAAGTACGGCGATCCCCGCCGGACCACGCTCGACTTCCAGGGCTCCGTCGAGCTCAACGAAGAAGACCTGGTGCCCAAGGAAGACGTGGTCGTCACCCTCACGCACCGCGGCTACGTCAAGCGGGTGCCGGCCACCACCTACCGGCCGCAACGCCGCGGCGGCAAGGGCATCCTCGGCGCGGCCCGCGTCGAGTCCGACTTCGTGGAGCACCTCGCGATCGCCTCCACGCATTCCGACATGCTGTTCTTCACCAACCACGGCTCGGTTTTCCGTCTGCGGGTTCATGAGATCCCCGATGTCAACCGGCAGGCCAAGGGTTTGCCGGCGGCCAACCTGATCGACATCGATCCCAAGGACAAGGTCACGGCGGTGATCGGCATCGCGGACTGGGCGGAGGATCGCTACCTGGTGATGGTCACCAAGCAAGGCACGATCAAGAAGACGCCGGCTCGCCTCTACAGCCAGGTTCGGCGCAACGGCCTGATCGCCATCAACCTGACCGAGGGCGACGAGCTGAACTGGGTCAAGCTGAGCTCGGGCGGCGATGAGCTGATCATCGCCACCACCGACGGGAAGGCCGTCCGCTTCAGCGAGAAGCAGGTGCGCCCGATGGGCCGCGACACCACCGGCGTGCGTGGCATTACGTTGCGCAAGGATGCGCTGGTCGCCGGTTTCGACATCGTGCGCAAAGACGCGCATCTGCTGGTCGTCTCGGCGAAGGGCTACGGCAAGCTCACCCCGCTGGCCGAGTATCCGGCGCATTCCCGCGGCGGCCAGGGCGTCTACACCATGGCAGTCACCGATCGGACCGGTCCCCTGGTCGGGATGCGCGTCGTGGTCAATCCCGAGGAGGAGCAGCTGATCGTCATCTCCGAAGGTGGCCAGGTGATCCGCACGCCGATCGAGAACATCCGCGTGGCCGGAAGGCAGACACAGGGAGTCATCATCATGCGGCTCGATGACGGCGATACCGTCGCTACCATCGCCGGCGTGGGCGGCACGGAGGAGGCCGAAGAGTAACGCTCGCAGCCGTCGCCATCGCTTGTGCCGGCGTCGGCCTGGTGTTGCTCATCTTCGCGACCGTCTCCGTGTGGCGCGCTTATGGCCGGGCGTCGAGGCGGGCCACCGAGCTTTCCTCCTATGCGCTGGAGGAAGCGACGGAGTTAGAGCGACTCACGGCCCAGCTGAACGAGCACGGCTTCGCGCTGGAACACACGGCCTCGGAACTCTTCCCCAAGCTGGAGGCTCTGTCGGCGTTCGTGGGTCAGCCCCTGGTGGCGGCGACCATCCCCTGGTTGCTTCGCCGGGCGATGCGCCGGCCCTACCGGCGTCGCTAGAGGGCGTTTCTCCTTCCCCCGCTTGCGGGGGAGGGTCGGGGTGCGGGCTACTCCGCGACGACGCGATCCTTGCCGGTGCGCTTCGCGGTCAGCAGGTTTTCGTCGGCCCGTTTGAAGAACGAAAAGGCGTTGTCCTCCTCGGGACGGTAGGCAGTGACGCCGGCGCTGACCGTGAGGGTCAGCGGTGGAACGCTATGGGCCTCGTCGGCGTAGGGGTTGTTGCGGATCTCGGTGAGCACGCGCTCTGCCACCGCCCGCGCCGTGTCCAGGTCGCCCTCCGGGACGATGATGCAGAACTCGTCGCCGCCGTACCGGACCACGACGTTCGCCTTGCGGCTGTGACGCTGAATCAAGTCGGCGAGGTGACGCAACACGCGGTCACCCACCGGATGTCCGTGGTTGTCGTTGATGACCTTGAAGTTGTCTAGGTCGAGCACGATCAGGGACAGCGGGGCCTTGCTGCGGGAGGCCCGGCTCAGCTCGCGTTGCAGGCTCTCCTGGAAGAACCGGTAGTTGTAGAGGCCGGTGAGGCTGTCGGTGAGCGCCTGCTCTTCGCTGGCGACCAGCCGCTCCAGCATTACCAGGCTGTTGACCGCCTGCGCCGCGAGCATTGACAGGAGGTGGAGGTCCGACTCCGGGTCGCGGCTCGCGTCGGTGGCGTAGATGCCGAGCGTGCCGCGAAGCCGATCCTGCTGAAGAAGCGGCGTGATCGTGATCGAGCCCTGCACTTCGTTCCGGCCCAGCAAGTGCTGCGTCCAGGGGCTCTGCGAGGCGTCGGGAACCGACAGCGGCCGCTTCGACTGCAGCACGAAGTCGGACATCTCGACCAGTAGCCGTCGGAGGTCGCCGGTGCCATTGGGCTCCGGTCCGGCATAGGCCTCCTCGCGCTGTCCCTGGTCGCCGGCAAGGAACAAGAGAGACGCCTGGCCGCGCAGCAGCCGGGTCCCCAGGTTGAGGATCATGTCGCTCAGCACCTCGTAACTGAGGTTGGTCATGATGGAGTCGAAGGCGCGCAGCACCGTGAGCTCGTCCTGGTGCTTGTAGTTCTGGGCGACGACATGTTGCACCAGCGTGTGGACGAGGTTGGCGGCTTCCATGATGTGCGGCTGGGAGACGACGGGTACCGACTGCACCGCGCGCATCAAGTTGTCCGGATGCACCGGGAGCGCCCGCGCCAGTTCGTAGACCGTCGCAAAGTCGGGTTTGGAGACGGCGAATGGCTCGCTGACGAGCCGCCCGAGGAGGTGCCGGCCGTCGCAGATGGGGATGATCAGGTGACCGATCTGAGCGCCGTCGTAACGCAACTGGGGCCCGTCACCGTGGATCGGCGCCGAGGCGTTTGGCACCATTTCGCACCGCCCAAAGTTCTGCATGATGAGGCAGAAATCGTTCTGCGGCAAGCCGGGAGGGATCTGGTAACCGTCTGTCGAGTCGGCAGCCAGCGATATGCCCGTGCGGGCCGAGAAGTTCTGCATTGCGGCCTTCGTTACATCGTGGTTAATGATGTACGAGAGCCGAATGCTGGCGGTTTCAGCAGTCAATAAAGATCACAGGTCCTGGGGGAAGGCCGCGACTCAGCCATTATAGCTTTGGCTCCCGTAACATCTTTGTACACGGTTATCGCCTCAACGGACATCCGCCGAACTGCCCTTGACAAAACTTTCTTTCCCGACTTCGATAGTCGGAAGTCGCAACTGAGAAGGCATGCACGACGTCCTTGTTCATTACCTCGAGGTCAACTTTCCCGAAATTGCGGAGCAACTGGCGCACGCCCGCGCCCGCGAGCCGAGTAACGAAGAGCGGGCGGCGGCCGCCGAGCGGCTGCGGGAGCTGATCCGGCGGCTCCGCCGCGGTGCGGTCGAAACCGGTACGGCGTGGCACGAGCCGCGCGCCAGTGCCGCGGAGTTGATCGCCGGCGTCAACGGCGAGCTGAGTCCAGACGAGCGCGCGGTGCTCGATCACTTCTTCGAGCTCTTCGCCCGCTCGATGGAGCGGACCCAGGCGGCGAAACGGCCCGAGCCGGCACCTGCCGAACGGCAGGTTGGCGAAGCGCCCGCTACCGAGCCGGTCGCAGGCACGACGCCGGCTCCCGAGCCTGCCGCCGAACCGGTCGCCGTCACACCGCCGGCCCCTGAGGCTCCTGCCGAAGCAGTCGTCGTCACACCACCGATTCCCGAGCCTCCGGCAGAACCAGTCGCCGCCGCCGCGCCCCCAGCGGAGGCTCCCGAGGAACCAGCGGCTGTGGCCACGTCGGCTCCCGAGGCTCCCGCTGAAGCGGAGCGTGAACCCGCCGTCGAACCCTCGGCGCAGGAACCGCCCCCTCAGGCGGCGCCGACCTCGGCCGAGCTGCCGGCGTCGCGCCTGGTTCCGGAACAGATGGCCGGTTATCTCCAGACCATCCTGCTGGCGGCGGCCCAGCAAGCGCTCGATCTCCTCCAAGTGGACGCCAGCCAGGTCTACACCCTCGGCGAGCACCGGCGGTTTGTTCTTCGCGCGGGGGTTCCGACGGAGTCGCTGGCGGCGCCGGAGGGCGTTGCTTCTATCAGTAGCGGACTCTTACGTCAGGCGTTGGAGCACAACGAGGTCTTCACAGTCGAGGACCTTGCGTCCGTCGAACTGACGCCTGACGAGGCCGCCTGGGTCGATGCCGGCTACCGCGGCTTCGCCGGCATTGCGCTGTCGCCACCGCTCGAGCGGCCGATCGGCGTGCTCGCCTTGTTCCGGCGCACTCCCTGGCGGCTCGACCGGCGCGACGCGGTTCGGCTCGAGGACCTCGCCGTGGAAGCCGTGGCCGCGCTTCGGGCACACAGCCTGGCGAGCAAAGTTGCCGAGGTTGCCGTCCTCCAGGAGCGGCTCAACCTGGCGCGCGAGATCCACGACGGACTCGCCTCGGATCTGGCGGCTGTCGTCGCGCTCTTCAAGTACTACGAACAACGGCGGGAGCGCGATCCGGACGATGCGGGTCAGTTGCTGCCGCAGCTGCGCTCGATGACGGAGGAGATCCTGGCCAGCGCGCGGAATATTCTCCAGTCGCTGCGGCCGAAGACCATCCGATCGGAGGGGTTGCTGGCCTCGCTTTTGAAGCTGGTGGACCAGTTCGGCCGGGTGAATCTGGTCGAGACCAACGTCAACATTCGCGGCGAGGAGAACGCGGTTGCGGCCGAGCAGAAGGAAGTCATCTTCCAGGTGCTGCGCGAGAGCCTCTCGAATGTCCGAAAGCACTCCCGAGCCCGCAACCTCTGGGTCGTCCTCGATCTGTCATCGGCCCCCTGGGTAATGACCGTCCGCGACGACGGCCGAGGCTTCGACGTGCGCCGGGTCGCCGAAGATCCCAGAAAGGTTGGCTCCTACGGCCTGGTGGGTATGCGCGAGCGGGCTGAGCTGATGGGGGGGACGCTGGAAATCATCAGCCAATCGCTGGAAGGCACCGTCGTTACGCTGATCGGCCCCGCGGACCGCTCCGAATGAATCGGGTCCGTGTCCTGATCGCTGACGATCGGCCCATTTTCCGGGCGGGCGTCCAGGGGATGCTCCGCGACTTCCCTGAAATCGACATCGTGGGCGAGGCGATGACCGGCCGGCAGGCGGTCGAGAGGTCCCGGCGGCTGAAGCCGGACGTGATCCTGATGGACCTCAACATGCCGGAGATGGGCGGAATCGCCGCTACCCGCGCAATCAAAGAGGAGAACCCCGACCGGGTGATCCTGGCGCTGACGGTCTCCGAAGC
>Ga0209011_1000101_pt1 | contig 47266 bp, 53 predicted proteins | sample BlaSpr_A8_OM1_M3_FD_187986 | JGI IMG/M metagenome (GOLD analysis project Ga0209011, IMG submission 187986) | Forest soil microbial communities from Thunder Bay, Ontario, Canada - Black Spruce, Ontario site 2_A8_OM1_M3 (SPAdes) (version 2) | ecosystem: Environmental > Terrestrial > Soil > Boreal...
CCGCCCGCCCCCGAGGGGGCGAGCGGCGGTGTCAACGGCCGGAGTTCCGGCGGATGTCAACCGATGGCCTGGGACCACTTCGACGAGAGGTAGTTGCCTGCGGCGGTCGACTGCGCCTCGGTCGGGAAGATCGGGGTGCCGGTCACCTTCGGCAGTGACGCCGCCGCGGCGGCGTCGACCTTTCCAGACTTCTCCATGGCGGCCTGGCGGACTGGCCGAGCGCCGCCCTTCAGCCACAGGTTCTGGCCTTGATCCGAGTAGAGGAACTCCTCCCACAGCCGCGCGGCTGCCGGGTGAGGGGCCCCCTTGTTGATCCCCTGCGCGTAGTACCCGCCGATGGTTGCGTTCGCGGGCACGTAGATCTTCCAGCCCTGGACGTCCTTGCCGTGAGACGCGGACAGGTAGTCCCATTCGAACAGGACCGGCGTCTGACCCGCCTTGACGGTGGCGGCGGTCCCGATCACGGGCACGAAGTTGCCGGCAACCTTGAGGTTGTGGAAGAAGTCGACGCCCTTGCTCACGTCATCGGCCGAGCCGCCGTTGGCGACGGACGCCATGATCACGCCGTTGAGCGCCTGGTTCGACTTGGTCGGGTCGCCGGCGAGGGCGACTTTGCCCTTGAACCCTGATCCCAGCAGGTCAGCCACCGATTTGATTTCTCCGCCGGGCACCTTGGTCGGGTCGTAGCCGATGCCCATGAAGCCGCCGTAGTCCTGGAACCAGACCCCGTCCGGGTCCTTCTGGCCGGGGAGGATGTCGTTCCACGTCGCGACCTTGTACGGCGCGAACAGCGCGGCGTTCGCCAGCATGACCTTCATGCCGACGTCGACGACATCGGGAGCGCCGCTGGTCCCGGCCAGCTGCTTGATCGCGTCAACCTCCTCCTGGCTGCTGCCGTTCGGGTTGGTGGAGAGGACCTTGATGCCTGGGTACTTCGCCTTGAAGGCGTCGATGATCGCGCCGTAGTTGGCCCAGTCGGGCGGAAGCGCGATGACGTTGAGCTGGCCTTCGGCCTTGGCTGCCGTGTAAAGGCCGTCGATGCCGCCGCAATCGGCGGCAGACTTCGCCGTCTTGGCGGGGCATGCAGCGCTGCCGCTAGACGTACCGCCACAGGCAGCCACCACTACGAACGCCAAAACGGCAACGCCGATCTGGCGCATCGGACTACTCAACCTCATGATTCCTTCCCCTTTTGAATATCGGACGGCGCCCAGCAGGACACCAATATGCAGGGGAAATATTGCTCCCGACCGGCCTGCGTTGCAAGGACGGAGTCGAATGCTCTTGTCGAGATCTGGTTAGCCGGCGGTCAAATCCGGCCGGCGTCCGCGGTAGCCGAGCCGGCGCGAAAGGTCCGCGGCGGCTTCCACCGTGAGCCGGACGAGCTCGGGGCGGTCTTCCGCGCGCAGCCGGTGGGCGGGACCCGAAACGTCGACAGCCGCCACCACGTCGCCGGCGACGTCGTACACCGGCGCCGCGATGGCGTCGAGCCCGACCTCGAGCTCCTCATAGGTGCGGGCAAAACCGTGGTGTCTCGCGGCGTCGAACTGGGCTTGGAGCTCGGCGGGGTCCGTGATCGTGTGCATTGTGGAGCGCTCCAGAGGACGCATGAGGAGGCGCTGGCGGACCGCTTCCAGGCCGAAGGCAAGGATCACCTTGCCGCTGGCGGTGCAGTGGGCCGGGGTGTGGCGTCCAAGCCAGTTGACGTTCACTACAGAGGTCGACCCCGTTGCCTGCTCGATAGGGACTATCTCGCCGGCGACGAGGACGTCCAGCGTGACAGTCTCACCCAGCGCGCCGGCCAGGCCCTCGCACACCGGGCGGGCGAGCGCGCGCAGGTCGGACTCGCCCGTCACGACGCTCGCGAGCTGGGGCAGGCGAGGTCCGAGGCGGTACTTCGCGCTCTTCTGGTCTCGCTCCACCAGCGCGTGGCGTTCCAGCGTCCCGAGCAGGCGAAGCGCGGTGGAGCGGTGGACGTGGAGCTCACGCGCGACCTCGGCACCGGTCCGCCAGCCGGTCTGGGCCAGCAGGTCGAGGATGGTCACCGCCCGCTCGACGGAGCGGACGCCTGGGTCGCGGGCCTCGCCGTTGCTCACAGCGCAACATTACGCTTGCGAGGTACCCCATAGCGCTATAAACTGTTGGACTCTGAGCATCTGTTGAGCGATGCGCAACAGAGAAGGAGCGCCATGAGTCGCGAAGAGGAAATCCGAGCAGGGCTGTTCGAGCACACGCTGAACGGGCACGCGCCTGAGGTCAAAGCCCTGACCGAGGAAGGGCTGAAGCTCGGGATGGACCCGATGGACATCCTGTTCAAGGCCCTGATCCCCTCCCTCGAAGAGGTGGGCCGGCGCTTTGAGAAAGGCGACTTCTTCGTCCCCGAGATGCTCATTGCCGCGCGCGCCATGCAAGGCGCGCTGGTCATCCTGCGGCCGCTGATCGCCGAGACCGGAGCCCAGCCGGTGGGCCGTTACGTCATCGGGACCGTCAAAGGCGACATCCACGACATCGGCAAGAACCTGTGCGTGATCATGCTCGAGGGCGCGGGTTTCGAGGTGTACGACCTCGGTGTGAACACTCCGCCGGAGAAGTTCGTCGCGGCGGTCGAGGAGCACAAGCCCGACGTGGTCGGCTTCTCCGCCTTCTTGACGACCACGATGCCTATGTTCAAAGTCAACATCGACGCCCTGACCAAGGCAGGCCTGCGCGACAAGGTCCACATCGCGGTCGGCGGCGCGCCGGTCACCCAGGAGTACGCCAAGCACGTCGGCGCCGACAGCTACGCGCCCGATGCCTCGATGGCCACACGGATGGCGAAGGAGCTCGTCGGCGATCGGAGCGGGCCGTCGCAGGGCGCGCAGGCTCTGGAGCAGGCGGTCAAGCTGATCGACGAGACCCTGAAAAAGGGCTAAGACAGTGGAAACGCGTCTTCGCTCGCGGAGTCGCGAGGTGGTGATCTCCGGCCACTCGTCTTTCGTGATCATCGGCGAGCGCATCAACCCGACAGGACGCAAGGTGCTCGCGGCGGAGATGAAGGAAGGCAGGATGGACCGCGTCCGTGCCGACGCGCTCGCGCAAGCCGCGGCGGGGGCGCACATGCTCGACGTCAACGCCGGCATCCCGGCGCTGGACGAAGCAGCGCTCCTCGTCGCCACCATCAAGGCGGTGACGGAGGTCTGCGACCTGCCGCTTTGCATCGACTCGTCGATCATCGAGGCGCTCGAAGCCGGCCTGTCGGCTTATGAGGGCAAGGCGCTGGTGAACTCAGTCACTGCCGAGGAGGAGCGGATGGAGCGCATCCTTCCGCTGGTCAAGAAGTACGGCGCCGCAGTGATCGGGATGGCCAATGACGAGACCGGGATCTCGATGGTTCCCGAAGAGCGCGTTGCGCTGGCGCGGCGGATCATCGAGCGCGCTGCTGACTACGGCATTCCTAAAGAGGACGTGATCATCGACCCTATCGCGATGACTGTCGCGGCGGACCCCACATGTGGCGTGATCACCCTCGAGACGATGCGACTCATTCGCGACCAGCTCGGCAACAACATGACGTGTGGCGCCTCGAACGTGTCTTTCGGGTTGCCGGACCGAGCCACAGTGAATGCGGCCTTCCTGCCGCTCGCCATGAATGCCGGACTCACCTCCGCGATCACGAATCCGCTGGTGCCGGAGGTGAGGCGCGCGGTGCTCGCGGGCGACCTGCTCCTCGGCCATGACGAGTACGCGATGAAGTGGATTGCGCACTATCGCGCGGAGCTGGCCGCCCGCACGTGATCCAGCGCAAGCTCGAGGTCAAGTACCTGCCGTTCGATCGAGTCACGCGAGTCCCGCCGGGCACCACGTTGTTCAGCGCCGCGCACTGGATCGGGCTTCCCATCGATTCCACGTGCGGCGGCCGCGGCACGTGTGGCAAGTGCAAGGTGCGGGTCGTCGAGGGCAAGACGGACGCCGAAACTGCCGACCATCGCTTGCTGCGTCCCGCGGAGATCGACGAAGGCTGGCGGCTCTCCTGCCAGGCACGCATCTACGAGGACATGACCTGTGAGGTCCCGCAGCTCCTGCGAGTGCCGAAGGCGGCCACCATGGGTCTCGGCCGCCTGGTCATCCTCGACCCGAACGTGCGCAAGATCTTGGTCGAGCTGGCTGAGCCAACGCTCACCGACCAGCGCAGCGACGTGGAGCGCTTGAGGGACGCGCTGACCGAAGAGGGCTACGACATGGTCGCCGGGGTACCGGTGATGCGAACGATTCCGAAGGTGATGCGCGAAGCAGAGTTCCGAATCACAGCTGTCCTAGCGGGTGAGAATCTCGTTGCTGTCGAGCCGGGCGACACGACCGGCGAGTGCTACGGCGTCGCGTTCGACGTCGGCACGACGACGGTGGTCGGCACGCTGATGAACCTGCGGACAGGGATGGCGGCGGCAGTCCTCTCGACCCTCAACGGTCAGGCGCCCTTCGGCGCTGACGTGATCTCACGCATCAGCCATGGCATGAACGGGCCGGACGAGATTCGCGAGCTGCAGGCGGCGGTGGTCGCGAGCATGAACGGCATCATGGCTTCGCTCTACAGCGAGTCAGGCGTGTCGCCCGACCGGACCTATGAAGCTCTCGTCGTCGGCAACGCCACGATGCTTCACCTCCTGCTCGGCATCGACCCGAGCCCGCTCGCGGTGATGCCCTTCACTCCGGCGTTCATGGAGCCGCTGAACATCGTCGCGAGCGAGGTCGGCCTCGACATCCATCCGCGCGGCTACATCCAGACGCTGCCGGCGCTGGGCGCTTATGTCGGAGCCGACATAGTCGCCGGCGTGCTCGCGACCAGCCTGGTACGCGAGGACAAGCTTCGTGTCTTCGTCGACGTCGGCACCAACGGCGAGATCGTGCTGGGCAGCGCCGGACGCGCGCTGGCCACCGCCGCGCCGGCGGGGCCCGCGTTCGAGGGCAGCCAGATCCGGTGCGGGATGCGGGCGACGGACGGTGCGATCGAAGGCGTGCACCTGGGGGAGGCGGTGGAGCTGCAGGTGATCGGCGGAGACATCCGGCCGGAGGGGATCTGCGGGTCAGGACTCGTCGATGCCGTCGCGCAGCTGCTGGTGGTGGGCCTGCTGGATCACTCGGGCCGCATGAAGACGAAGGAGGACGTGCCCGGGCACCCGCTGCGCGAGCGGCTTATCGATGTGGATGGAGTGCGCGCGTTCCTGCTCGCGGACGGCGTCTACCTGACGCAGAAGGACATTCGCGAGCTGCAGTTCGCCAAGGGTTCGATCGCCACCGGGATCAAGGTCCTGATGGACATCCTCGGCGTCGAGACGAAGGACCTGGATGAGGTGCTGCTGGGCGGTTCCTTCGGTTCGTATCTGAATCCGGAGAGCGCGAAGATCATCGGGTTGGTCCCGCCGGTGGAGGTCGACCGGATCATCGCAGTGGGCAACTCCGCGGGTGAGGGGGCGAAGATCGCACTCCTTTCTTATAGGGAGCGGCAGGTGGCGTTCGAACTGCCCGCGCGCATCGAGTACATCGAGCTCTCGGGGCGCACAGATTTCAATGACGCGTTCGTCTCGGTCCTGGGCTTTCCGCATCTGGAGCTGGTTTCCTGACAATGCAAACTCTGCCCACCCCCACCCTAACCCTCCCCCTGAAGGGGGAGGGAAATGCACCTACTGCCCTCGTGATATGCGGGGCGCTGGGCAAAGAGGTCAAAGACATAGTCGACAGGCGCGGGTGGGCCGTGGACATCTACGGCGTCTCCGCGCTGCTGCACCTGTACCCGTCGCGCATAGTCGACGAGCTGCGCGTGAGGCTGCTCGAATTGAGGCCGCTGTACGCAAACCTGGTCGTGGTGTACGGCGATTGCGGGACGACCGGCAAGCTGGAGCCACTGCTCGAAGAGGTTGGGGCGTCGCGGTTGCGCGGGCCGCACTGCTACGAGATGTTTGCGGGTGAGGAGCGATTCAGGCGCGTGTCCGAAGAGAAGCCGGGGACGTTCTTCCTGACCGACTGGCTGGTGCGCAACTTCGACCGCGCCGTGGTGCGAGGTCTCGGACTCGACCGCGACCCGGAGCTGAAGACGATGGTGTTCGGCAACTACGAGGCGCTCATGTACCTGAGGCAGGTGCCGAATCCGCGGCTGGCGAAAAAGGCGGAGGAGATCGCGGCCTATCTCGGGCTGCCGCTGGAGATCGTGGACGTCGGGCTCGGTGAGCTGGAGGACCGGCTCGCGGAACTGGTGGAAGCCTGATGGCCCAATTTCAGGTGATGTTCTGGAAGCACATTCCTTCCCAGGTCATGGCCTGGGAAGGCGAGGCCAAGGTCAAGCGCATGATGCCTGACCACTTCCAGGCCGCGATCGACGCCTACGCGATGAAGGACGGGTCGACCGACATGGATGCTTACCTGGAAGGCTGGCGGCGGGGCGCGATCGAGGAGCGCGCGGGCACTCCGGAAGAGGTGCTCAACGCAGTGATCGAAGAGCTGACCGCGGCCAACCCGCGGTCGAAGCTCATGAAGCCGGAGGCTTGAGGGAGCCCGCCAGCTCGGTCGCCTGACGCGCCAGCTTGCGAGCCGCGGCGAGTCGCGGGTCGGTCACCGCGTCGCCGACGTTGACGGTGATCAGCGTGAGGCCTGACTCCGCGGCCGCGGCGGCAAGGGTCGCGGCGACCACGGCATCGGGACGCAGGTTGGGGTTGCCGTGATGCGCGACTTGAACCGCAAGCGCGGTTACCTCGGCCGCGGCGCGAGTCATCCGCAGCGGGGCGTCGACGGTGCGAGAGTGAGCAGAGCTGACGTCACCCTGCGAGCGCACGGCTTCGAGAAATTCCAGAAATGCCTGAGCGTCCTCCTCGATGAGCTCTAAGCCCTCCACGCGCAGCGCATGCGCGCGCTCGAGCGCCAGCGCGGCGCCGTCCCATTGCTTCGTCGAGAGGGTGGCCGCCTTCTCGACGAGCGCCGCCGCGGCCGCGACCACGGTGCCGCACGCAGAGCCGCTGGCGGGAGCGGGCTCCTTGGACGCGATCTTTTCCAGCAGGTAGTTCAGGCGGTCGAGGTTTTTGTCCTCAGTCAGGGCCGATTTCCTTCCGGCGTTTGGTCATGAATTCGTTGAGCGCCTCGTCGACGCCGGGGTCGATGCCCGGGTCGGGATACTCGGCCAGGACCTGCTTCCACTTCTCCGCCGCGACAACGTCCGCGGTCCGCGCGCCGAAACGATTCCAGCGGTCGAAGTTCTCCGTCGACGAGATCCACGGCCGGTAGAAGCCGGTGCGGTAGTTGCGCAGCGTGTGCTCCGCGCCCAGGAAGTGCCCGCCAGGTCCGACCTCGCGCAGCGCGTCCATCGCCATACCCTCTTCGTCGACCGGCAGGCCGCGCGTGAGGATCCACTCGAACATGCGCAGCTGCTCCACGTCGATGATGAATTTCTCGTATGACGCGAGCAGCGCGCTCTCCAGCCAGCCCGCCGCGTGCAGCACGAAATTGACGCGGCCGAGGATGGTCGGCCACATGCACATCATCGATTCGTACGCGGCCTGCGCGTCCGGCGCTTTGGATGACGTGAGCGCGCCGCCGCCCCGGAACGGCAGGTTGTAGTGGCGCGCCATCTGCGCGCTCGCGAGAATTCCCATCGCGGATTCCGGCGTGCCGAACGCGGGACTGCCCGACTGCATGTCGGTGTTGGTGAGGAACGACCCGTACACGCTCGGCGTGCCCGGGCGGATCAGCTGCACCAGCGCGATGCCGGCGAGCGCCTCAGCGGTTTGCTGGGCCACGGTGCCGGCGAGTCCCATCGGCGACATCGCGCCCGCCATCAGGAACGGGGTGACGATCACCGGCTGCCCTGCGTCTGAGTAGTCGAGCAGCGCGCCGAGCATCCGGTCGTCGTAACGCAGCGGGCTGTTGACGTTGATGAGGCTGATGATCGCGGGCGTCTTCTCTATGTTGTCCCGACCTCCGAACACTATCGACGCCATCTCGATGGTGTCGCGCGCGTTCTCGGCTGAGATCACGCTGCCCATGAAAGGCTTGTCGGTCCACCGGAGGTGGGAATAGACCATGTCCAGGTGGCGAGTCCCCAGAGGAAGGTCCTCCGGCTCGACAGTCGTGCCGCCCGCGCAATGGATCTGGTCGATCGCCTGAGCGAGCTTGTCGAAATTGTTGAAGTCCTCGATGGTCGCGCCGCGGCGGCCGCGCTCGAGGTCCGTCACGAATGGGGGTCCATACACCGGGGCGGTCACCACGTTGTCGCCTCCGAGCACCACCGACCTGGCCGGGTTGCGGGCCTGGAGCGGGAAGGTCGCCGGAGCCTTCGCGACCTGCTCCATGACGAAGCCTCTGTCGAACCGGACCCGGTTTTCCTCGATCTTCATGCCTGCCTTGCCGAAGAGGTCCCGGGCCCGGTCGTGGAGGAAGTCGACGCCGATCTCCTCCAGGATGGTCATCGCCTGCTCGTGGATCGCCTCCACCTCCTCTCCGCTGAGGAGGTCATACGGCTGGAGGCGGTTCTTCCACATGTGCGTTAGCAATCTTGCAACAGCGCAGCCTGTGCTAACGTAGTCCTTGCCCATTGGGGTGCTTGGTTCCCGCCGGGGGACCCCTTTTTGAACTCACTTGATCCCAATTTCACGCTCAACCAGCGTATGGACACTCAGGTCTACCTGACGTGAGCACGCCCAACCCCGGGGACGTTCTCCCGCTGTGGAATCCTGACATTCCTGGCGAGGAGATCCAGACCGGACGCCTCGGCATACGCGTCCGCCCGGGCACTCCCGCCGCCGCCAAGGTGCTGGCCATGGAGGCCGCCGGCGGCGCCGAATTGCTGCGGCAGGTGCTCGAGGAGCAGCGCGTCATCGACGGCATCTACTCGGTAGTCAAGCCCGAGAAGCCGCTCGAGTTCATAGGCCAGGTGAGCACCACGCTGCTCACGGGCAAGCTCGGCCGGACGCCCATGGGCCTGGCGCTCGAGATCACCGACTGGCAGGACCTGGACGGCGACTACGAGATGGAGAAGAACCGCCTCCGCCTGCGCTACCAGGAGCTGCACGTCGTCAAGGAGTGGGACGGCGACCTCGAAGGATTCACCGCCCTGGTCCTCCGCGAAGAGGCCAAGAAGCTCCCCATCCTCGACTCGACAATGCGCTTCATCGAGCACCTGCGCGACTACCGCGAGAAGCTCGCCGAGGCCGCCGTCCGCCGCTACGAGGCCACCGAGCAGTGGATGGAGTGCCCCAAGTGCGAGGCGGAGGTCCCGACCTCCAACGGCATCCACTGCCCGGAGTGCGGCGAGGACATGCGTGGCGGCGAGTACGTGCGAGCGGTCCTCCACCTTGTCGACGATGCCGAAGGGCGCATCTACCGCGGCATCGACTCGCTGACGGTCCGCTCGGCAGGATTCCCTGAGTACCGAGGCATGTCGCTCGACCGCATCCAGGGCTCGAACCTGTGGGTGAGCTTCCGGCGCTACGACCCGCTCCCGGACGAGGGGATAGTGCTGCCGACGGCGAGCGTCGAGATGTTCGAGGCACAGCGCTCCGTCATCCGCCAGCTGCAGATCGGCAGCCCGCGCACCGGTGCCCTCGCCGCCGAGCTGGCCGACACCGGCTGGCTGGGCAGCCCGCCACGGGTGCCCCTGGATGGCAAAAAGGCCCACCACCTGCCCGATCCGAACGAAGAGCAGGCCGAAGCGGTCGCCCGCGTCATGGGCATGCGGCCGGGCCAGATGTACCTCATCCAGGGCCCGCCCGGAACCGGCAAGACGACAGCCATCGTCGAATCCATCCGGCGCATCCTGGGCCGCAACCCGAACGCATCGATTCTCATGTCCTCGCACTCCAACGACGCAGTCGATACGGGCCAGGAACGGTTGCTGGGCTTCTCGCATGTGCGGCAGGCGCGCATCGCTGAGCCGGGCAAGGTGCCGCGCCGTTTGCGGCCGACGCTTGTCGAGAGCGACGACCTCGAGCCGTACAACCTTGTCGCCGGCACCTGCAACAGGCTTGCCATCGACTCGCGGTTGCGGTTCAAGGTGTTCGACTGGCTGATCCTCGACGAGGCGAACAAGGTGCGCGCCAACGAGGCGCTGGCGCTGATGCCGCTGGCCAAGCGGTGGGTGATGATCGGCGACCTGAAGCAGCTGCCGCCGGTGATGGAGGAGGCCGCTTCGACGTTCAAGATCGAGCAGCCGCTGGACGAGCTCGTGCGCGACGACAGCTTTTACGGCTGGATGTGGGACAAGGTCCCCGCGAGCTCGAAGATCATGCTGCCGCGCCAATACCGCATGCGCGAGCCGATCGGCCGCGTCGTCTCCGACCTCTTCTATGGCGGCAAGCTGGTCCACGAAGCGCCGCATCCGCGCATGCCGCTGCCGTGGCCGTTCGACCGCGAGCTGGTCTGGGTCGACACGGGCGCGCAGGACGAGTATCGCGACGCGCAGCGATCGGTCGCGAACGAGTTCGAGGTCGCGCTGTGCAAGGACATCACGTCGATAGTGCGACGCCGGGTGCGCAAGGCGAAGCTCGCCGTCATCGCGATGTATGCGTCGCAGGTGAACCGGCTGTCGTCGGCTTTGAAAGGCATCGTCCCGCCTGAGGACATCGAGTCGGTGGACGCGTTCGAAGGGCGCGAGTCGGACGCCGTCATCCTGTCCCTGGTGCGGTCGAACGACCGCGCCGCGATCGGCTTCCTCAACGACCCGAACCGGGTCAACGTGGCCATCTCGCGGGCGAAGAAGCTGCTGGTCATCGTGGGCGATTCCAAGACCGTGATCGGTGGCGCGCCCGAGCTGTTCGGGCCGCTGTTCGAGCACTGCAAGCAGGAGGGCCTGGTGGCCGGAGTCGGTGCAGTGGTCACGGCGTGCCAGCGGGTGGGCATCCGCTCGCAGGTCCAGCGCCTGTCCCGGCCTCACCGGGGCGGCGATAGGTTGCGGAGGCGACGCAGGCGCGGCCAGCGGCCGGGCGAGATGGGGGCCAACGGCGAAGCCGCCGCGAACGGGGCGAACGGAGCGGAATCGGCGGCCGGAGGGGCCGAGGCTGAGGCGCCACCAGTCTCCAACGGCTCGGGCGCGCCAGAGCCCACGCCAATCGATTCGACTACTAAGGTCGAATAGCCTCTGAGCGGCTTAAGCTCTCGCTTGTCGTGAGCGATTGCATCTTCTGCGAGATCTTGAAAGGGAACTCGCCCGCCAGCTATACGTACCAGGACGACACGGTGGTCGCCTTCATGGACATCCAGCCGATCACCCACGGCCACATGCTGGTGGTGCCGCGCGCGCATGCGGTGTTGATGTCGGACGTCGAGGATTCGGTCGCCATGCGGAGCTTCCGCGTCGCGCGCCAGCTGGGGTCGATTGCGCGGACGACGTTGGGGGCGGCGGGCGTCAATCTGTTCGTGGCCGATGGCGAGGCCGCGTTTCAGGACGTGCCGCATTTCCACGTGCACGTCATCCCCCGGTATCCGAAGGATGGTTTCGGGTTGACCTTCCCGTCCAAGTACAACCAGCCGCCGAGCCGGGCGCAGCTGGAGACGATTGCGGAGGCGATCCGGGCGGCGGCGGGTTAAGGAGGGTCGGGTTCGTTCCGGTTCCCCGCATTGCACCGGAATGCGGGTTAAGGAGGGGGTGGGTTCCCCGCATTGCACCGGAATGCGGGTTTCGGTGGTCGGATTGGGGAACCGCAGTCCATCGGCCGGTGTATCTGGTCCGAGGTGCAAAGCCAATGAAAAGACTGCTCGCTCTGCTCGGTGCGCTCGCTGCTGTCCTCGTCCTGCCGGCACCGGCCGCCGCAGGCGGCTGGGCGGTCACTTACCTCGACCCGCTGCCCGAACACATGCAGGCCGGCCAGGCCTACACGGCCGGTTACTGGGTGCTCCAGCACGGCTCCCATCCGTCGATGATTCCACTGACCGAGACCGGCCTCAGGCTCACCAGTGCGAGTGGTGAGGTGAAGTACTTCCGCGGTATGCCCCTCCGTGAGGTCTCGCATTTCGCCGTGGCCATCCTGGTGCCTCACGAGGGCGCCTGGTCCGTCAAGGCGGTGCAGGAGCCGTTCGGTCCGTACGACGTGGGCGAGCTGACAGTTCCCGGCGGCCTCAAGCTGGCCTCGATCCCCACCCCGATGGCGAGTGACGGCCACGCTGAGCACGCTTGGGGAGAGATCCACCCGCCGCAAGTTGTTGCCGACGGGCACAGCGGCCACCCCTCCACCATTGCCATGTCTGCGACCAATGGCAAGTTGCCGGCGCCTGCGCCTGGGCTACCAGTCGCACCCCTGGTCCTTGCGGCGCTTGGAGGAACCCTTACCGGCGCGGTGCTCATGCTGGCCGGCCGGCGCTTATTGGTTAGGGCGTGACTGTGACCTTGACCGAGAAGACCGCCACATACATAGGACAGGCCGAGCCGGGCGGGCAGTGGGGGTTGGCGTAAGCGGTGATCTCGGCCTGGCCAGGGGCCACGGCCTTGAATGCGGCGAGTGTGACGCCACGCACAGCGGTCGCGGCGGGGTTGACGATGGGGACGAGCACGGACTCGGTGGTCGAGCGCACCTGCGTCCAGTTGTCCATCCCGCTGTTGGCGCGAAGGACGACCTCGACCTTCTGGCCGACACGCATCGTGGCGGTCTTGTCCTTCTCGGTGACCACCACGTCATAACCGAGGCCAGTGCCCTCGCTCGGGGTCGGTGAGGGGGATGGGTCTGCCCCCGTCCGGTAGGCGCCGCAGCCGGAAATGACAAGCGCCGCCGCGATCGCAATCATTAGGTATCTCAATTCAGCTACGTAACGAAGCGGGGCCCGCACACGTAACATCGGCAGCTTGATTCGAAAGCTGGTCGTTGGACCATTGATGGCGATCCTGATCGCTTCCTGCAGCGGCGGCGGGCCGATTGCGGTCAAGTCGCCGACCGCGGTGACGGGCGGGCTCGCCCAGGGACTGATCGGCTACCTGGGGGACCAGGGCGTGGGCGTGGTCGACCCCGTGACGGGGAAGTCGACCATCCTGGCGCCCTTTCCACCCGGCGCGCCCTTCCGCACCGCCGGCCCGGTGTGGGCACCTGCCCCCGGCGTCACGTACCCCGTCCTGTACTTCACCCTTCACGACCTCAGACCTGTGGAACGGCTGCGCACCCCGGGGGTGGTCCCTTACGACTGGCTGTTTCGTGTCGACCCGTTCACCGGCGCGATCGATCCGATTGCGGCGTCGATGGATGCGACGAGCGAGGGTCCGATCGGGCTCGTCGCCAACCAGCACTATGTCGCGCTCACCGTCGGATGCTGCTCGAGCTACGAGGTCGACGCGCTCGACGTGACCAAACCGCTTGGGCCGCTGAGGGTGCTCTCCAAGCCGCCGGAGCAGTCGGCGTTCTTCACCGAGGGCGCGGCGCCTGGGCAATCGGGACTGATCGCGGTGCGCGCGTTCGGCACCGGCGCGTGGTACTGGCTCAACGCTGATGCCGGCGTCCTCAACCCGTTCCCGCTGAAGCTCGGCACTGACGACGGCCCCATCGCCATCTCGAAGGACGGCACCCTTGCCGCCGTCTCCCTGCCCGACCACGGGGCGACGATCATGCCCATCACCACCGCGGTTCCGGAGGCCTCCGCGAGCCCGAACGCGAGCCCGAGCGGCAGTCCGGCGGTGGTCGTTTCGCCTCGTGCTTCGCCGACGGCGTCGCAAGTGCCGCCGCGCAAGCCGACGCCCATCAACTCGAAACTGCCCCATGTCGACGGTCTCTCGTGGAGCCCCGATGGCAAGCAGATCGCGCTGGCGGTGAACGGCCAGCTCGACGTGTACGCGACCTCAGCTGCTGACGGCGCTCCGGCCACCAAGAAGTACGGAGGCACCGGCATCATCGGTACGGACTGGTCGGAGCCGATTGCTGGGAAGACTGGGGAGATGGTGACGCCCGGACCAGGGCCGCAGGCCACTGTCGACGCCCTGCTGACCGCCACCACACTGCCGGCCGCCGCCGACAACGCGACAGCGCGACCTCAGACGAAGGTCTACCTGTGGCAGTTCGATTCGAGCAAGCCCTCACCGTTGGCCGCGATTGCCGACCCGACCCCCGCGGTGTTGACGCAATATCCGCCGCTCCCTGCCGCTGTCGTCATCCATCACTGGGCTCCTTCGGTCAACTGGCAGCTGCTCGGTGGATGCTTCCGCTATCGAGTCGTGATCGCGGGCGGCATTCCTCCGGTAGCGTCGACCATCGGCTTGGGGTCGAGCACGCTGTGTAACGCGCCCCCGAGCCCAAGTCCAAACGGGAGTCCCAAGACGACCGCGTCGCCTTAATGCGTAACCATGGCGGCTTGCCGCCACGTTACCTTTGCCGATGAGGTACCTCTCGGCACCGCTCTTCGTCCTTCTTTTGGCCGGATGTGGCTCCGAGCCGATGCAGCCGGCAGCGGTTAGCTCCCCCTCGGCGAGTCCCTCTTCCACGCTCCGATCGGGTTGGACCCGATTCGACGACGCAAGCCTAGGTTTGAGCTTCGACTATCCGACTCAGTGGGGCACGGTCTCCGTAACCCCCGAAATCAAACGGTGTTTTGCCAACGGAGAAGGACACATTTTTCAATTCAGCAACTTGGCGACCGTGGGCGCAACCATGCGGTCGAACGACTACGTATGGTCATTGGCATGCGGGCGCGGCGGCATTTACTCTGACTCGCCTGCCCGATATGGCGACATGGCGAACATGAGCGACAAGGCCTGGGATCCAATCGCGATGTCCGGCCGCTGGATAACCAAACGTGCAAGCGACAGGCTTATTGAAGCTTCCTGCAACGTGCTTCTGAACATCGTCGGTATGGGTGGGTGGGTCAGGCTTGGCGCGCAGAAATACGACGTGATCCATTTCTATCAGCAGCTCCGGCCGCCCAGGGCCAATGGCGGGGGCGTGGATGTGACTGGATGCGACCGCGGCGCAGAGTTGTTCACACCCATTTCGGCCGACTTCACAGATGTGGTGAATTCCGTTCGTATGGTGTTCGTCGAGGAGCCCCGCGTGAGTGGGGCCTAGCATTGGCTCGTGGCAGAGTTCGATTACCTCGCTAGCCATGCGGAGTCCCTGCCCACCAAGCCCGCCGTAATCCTTGGTGAGCGGACCGTCGATTTCGCGGCGCTGAACCGCACCGCGAATCGGGTGGCCAACGTTTTCAAGAGCCTTGGGTGCGTCGATGGGGATCGGGTCGCGTCCATGTCGTTCAACTCCATCGAAGGGTTCGAGGTCAGCAACGCGGCGCGCCGGGCACGCATGGTGGTCATCCCGGTCAACTACCGGCTTCGCGGCCCCGAGGTTGCTTACCTCCTCAATGACTCCGGAGCCAAGGTTGTCATCGCCGGACCCGACCACGTCGAGGTGATGCGCGAGGCGCTGCCCGAGGTGAAGGGTGACCGCCGTTTGATCGCGGTCGGCGAACGCGTGCCTGATGGTTGGCTGTCATATCGCGCGCTGGTGGATGGCGCGAGTGATGCGCCCCCCGCCGACCCTGCTGATGGGCTCGCGGCGTCGATGATCTACACCTCGGGCACTACCGGTCATCCCAAGGGCGCGTGGCGGCCCAATGGAGTGGACATCGCGTACGTCCTCAATGTGATCGGGACCTTCGAGCTGACGCAGTCCGGCGTGCATTTGATGTTCGGGCCCGGTTATCACAGCGCGGTCTCGTTCTTCGCCGCGCTCCATCAGGTGATGGGCGCCACCGTGGTCGTGCAGAAGAAGTTCGAAGCCGATGAGGCGCTTGACCTGATCACGCAGCATCGAGTGACGAATGCCTTTCTCGCGCCGACTCTACTGCAGCGCCTTGTCGACGCTCAGCTGCGCAAGCCACGCGACATCTCGTCGCTGCGGGCCCTCTACCTGGGCGCCGCGCCATGCCCCTATCCATTGAAGGTGAGGGCGGAGGCCGTCTTCGGCAAAGTGCTGTGGGAGTTCTACGGCGCCACCGAGACGGGCATCAACACTGTGCTTCGACCCGAGGACCAGCTGCGCAAGCCTGGGTCGTGCGGCACCCCGATGCCCGGCCAGGAGATTCGCCTCGTCGACGTGAATGGCAGCGAGGTCCCTGATGGCGAGCCCGGCGAGTTCATGGTCCGCAACAGCGCGCTGGCCGAGTACTACAACCGGCCCGACGCCACCGGCAAGAGCCTGCTCGACGGATTCTTCTCGGTCGGCGACGTCGCCTACAAAGATGCCGAGGGCTACTACTACATATGCGACCGCAGGATCGACATGATCATCTCGGGCGGGGTCAACATCTACCCGGCCGAGGTCGAGGCGGTGCTCCACGCGCACCCGGCGGTGATGGATGCCGCGGTGATCGGAGTGCCGGACGAGCAGTGGGGCGAATCGGTCAAGGCCGTGGTGCAGCTGCGAGGAGGCGCGACGGCCGATGAAGACGAGCTGATCGCGTTTTGCTCCGAACGCCTGGCGAGCTACAAGAAGCCGCGCTCGATCGACCTCGTCGACGAACTGCCGCGCGACCCCGCGGGCAAGCTGCTCAAGCGAAAGATCCGCGAGCCGTACTGGGCTTCGGCCGGGCGACGAATCTAACCGAGCAGGGGCATCAGGTGGTCGAGCGAGCGGCTGATTCCACCCAGCGGGCGGACGTCCGCGGTAGGGAGCCTGGTTTCCTGCCTCAGCGTGTACCAGCCGCGGTACTTCGAGCGCCGCAGCTCTTCGACGACGCGGTCGACCTTGGCGATCCCTTCGCCAAGCGGCTTGTACAGACCCATGCCGACCGCCTCGACGTAATCCTCGCCGTGCTCCCGCACCTGCTCGGCCAGGTCTCCGTCGACGTCGTTCAGCTGCACGTGCTGGATGCGGCCCTGCCCCAGGTCGAGCACCTCGATGGGGTCCGCGCCCGCGAGGATGAGATGGGCGAGGTCGAGGCAGATCCCCGCGTCGGAACCGACGAGCAGGCGCTCGATGTCCTCCGGTCCCTGGATGGTGCTGCCAAACATCGGCTGGAACGCCAGGCGCAGCTTGTAGCGCGCGCAGACGTGCTGGACAGATCCTATCGAGTGGAGGAGGTGTGCCCACTCGGCGTTGTCCAGCACGATTCCGTGCCCCGCTCCACCCGTGCGCTGCGGGATGGCGGAGAGGATGAGCGTCTCGGCGCCGAGGGCCGACAGCCAGTGCGCGTGGCCGTCGATGTGGGCCAGCTCGGCGCCGCGGATGTCGTGGTGGTGGAGGATGGCGTGCACCTCTCCCGCCACGACCCGGACCCGATGACGCCTCAACAGGGGCTTGGCCTGGTCGCTCCGGTCGGGCAGGAAGCCGGGCGGGCCGGCTGTGATCGCGGCTTCACCCACCGCAGCGGCCTCGGAGAGGACTCGCTCGGGAGCGAGCTGGTGACCCCAGCCGAGGATGTCGCTGACGCCCCAGCAGACAGGCGACAGCGCAAGGCGGTGGGGAGACTTCGGTATCCCGAACCCGCGGAGGGTGCCGACTCGCCTAACGATCAACGCGCAGAGATTAACCTTCTAGTCAATGTCAGCCTTGATGAGCGACGAGCCCTACGGAGTGAAAGCGCTGCCCAAGCTGTATGAGGAGTGGGCGGGGAACGGGATGATCGCGAACATCGGGACGCGATTGGTCGAGGTTGCGCGAGGCAAGCTGGTGCTGTCGGGAAACCTGACCGGCGATGCGCACGGATTCCCAACGTCTCGCGGCACCATCATCCACGGCGGCGCGATCGCGACCCTGGCTGACGAGTCGCTTGCGTCGGTCGCCTTCACAGCAGCGGACGAGGGCGAGACGACGGCGACGGTGGACCTGAAGGTCGACTTCTTGAGGCCGGCCAGGCCGGGCCGCCTGCTCGCCCGCGCGACACTTCGCCACCGCACCCGGCGCCTCGCGTTCTGCGAAGCGACTGTTGAGCAGGATGGCGGCGAGATCGTGGCCGAAGCGCGCGCGGTGATCGCTTACTTGAAGGCCTGACCCTCTTGCTTTGGGCCCTCGCGCGTCTCAGAAGACTTTGGGCGGGAGAACCGGCTTCCAGGTGAGGCCGCCGTCGGAGGTAAACGCGACCTCCGATGCCCGATAGCTTCCCCCGTCTCTGCTCTGGAACATGGAAACCTGTGCCCAGGCATGTTGAGCATCGATGACATGAAGCACCGTCGGCTCCGGCGACTGCGGGATTAACGATATGAACTCCCACGTCTGTCCTGAGTTGGACGACTTGTACAGCGAGCCCGACGAGATCGCCCACCAGTGGACGGCGTCCTGGTAGACGATGTCGTGGTAGTAGAAAGACACTGGGGGCAGCTGCACAGCTGTCCACGTATTGCCGTGGTCGAACGACACGAACTGCATTTCGTCTCGAACAGGGGAGCATGGCGCGGGCTTCCCGCAATTGGGGCTGATCGAGACGATGACCGCCACGCCCGAGCCCGGGAGCAGCGTGACCTGCGCATTGGAAAATGTGGGCCCCGTCGAGACCGGCACAGGTGGGCGCGGGACGTCGACAGGGACCCACGTGAGGCCCCGGTCATCAGACCGGTACACATGAAGCGCGCCTGGTTGAGATGCGCGTGCGCTCAGCCAGGCCTCGGAATTACGAAAGACGGGTCCATACGAGTCCTCGGGCGGATCCGGAAGCCGGCCCCAGGTGTCGCCAGCGTCGTCCGTCGTATAGACCACCGGAAGCCCGCTCAATTTGGGTGGGGCCGATGACGAACCACGCCGGCGATCGGTGAACGTGATGCCCGATGTCCTCTCTTCGGGTATCGCCAGCTCGGTCCAGTGGGCGCCGCCGTCGGTGGTCCGGTAGAGGTGTTGGGGGTTGCCCGTGAGCACGAAGCCGTGGGTGGTGTCGAGGAATTGGATGGTTGCCCCGTAGCTGGCGGGGAGCCGGCCCGAAAGGCGCCAGCTCTTGCCGCCATCGACGGTCTTGAACACTGCCGTCTCGGTCGGCCGCGCGAAGACCGCCCAGCCGGTGGACATGGTCGCGAACTCGTACGTCGAGGGATAGATCTGCCGCGGCGGCAGTTGCGAGACCGGCTTTGCACCCGCGGTTTGCGACTTTCCGATTTGGCCAAGGCTTGGCACGAGCCAGGTCAGGCTCGCCGCCGCGAGGGCGAGAAGCGAAAAGGCGATCAGCCCGACCGCGCGCCGCTTGCGCGCATTAAGCCTCCCCGCCCCGTCCGGCTCCATCGCCTAGATTGTGGACGGACATGGTTCGGCCGGCGACCCTCGCAGACGCGGAGGCGATCGCGCGCGTTGATCGCTTACTTGAAGGCCTGACCCTCTTGCTTTGAGCCCCTCGGGTCGCGGCTGATTACGCCCCGTTGGATCAAAAGGGGCGGAATTTTCGAATCCAGACGCCCCGTTGGATCAAAAGGGGCGGAATCGGACGGCCTAGCGGCGCCGGCTCATCGCCTAGATTGTGGACGGACACGGTTCGGCCGGCTATCTCGAAGAGGCGGCTGACGATCGCGCGCGGTGATCGCCTGACGCTCTTGCTTGAGCCCCTCACCCTAGCCCTCTCCCCTGCGGGGAGAGGGAAGACTGCTCCATCGCCTAGATTGTGGACGGACATGGTTCGGCCGGCGACCCTCGCAGACGCGGAGGCGATCGCGCGCGTCCACGTAGCCACGTGGCGCAGCGCTTATCGCGAGCTGCTTCCGTCCGGCTTCCTGGCCTCGCTCAGCGAGGCCAACCACGCTGAGCGCTGGACGCGTTTCATGGGCGAGGGATCGAATCGGGTGTTCGTGGCCGAGGAGCCGGAGGGAGTGGTCGGCTTCGCGTCAGGGGGACGCGAGCGGGCGGGAGAGAACGGCTACGCAGGCGAGCTGTACGCGATCTACGTCCTGGATGCCGCCGAACGTCGCGGGCACGGACGCGAGCTGGTCCGCGCGATGGCCGGCGCGCTTCGCGAGATGAACCTGCCGGACATGATCGTGTGGGTGTTGCGCGACAACGCGAAGGCGCGCCGCTTCTACGAACGCCTGGGCGGCAAATACGTGCGCGCGCAGCCGATCACCATCGCGACGACAACGCTCGAAGAGGTGTCCTACGGCTGGCGATCTCTGGATGAGATCCGCTACTGAGGCGGCGGCAGCGGCGTTTGCTTGAAGTCGAAGCAATCCTCCATCCCGTCGGACGCCGTGGTCCGCTTGTTCAGCGAGGGCAGGCCGAAGTTGTTCTCGCAGAACTTGATGAGGCTGACGTGCGAGTGCAGTGTTTTTGAGACGTGGCCCTTGCGCGCGTAGGGGCTGAGCACCAGGCAGCCGACGCGCCCGCCATAGCGGAACTGCGTGCCGTCGGTCCACTTCTCCACGTTCGGTGGCGTCACGTGGTCCCACCAGCCGCCCCAGTCGTCCCACGTGATGAAGATGGCGGTCTCCGGCCACAGTCCTGCTTTGACGATGGCCTGGACCTGGCTCGCCGTCCAGTCGCTTCCCTTCGTGACGTTGCCCACGCCGGCGGCAAGGTCGGCCGGCTTGTCGGCGGGGTGCTCGCTAAGCGTGTGGTCCCCGTAGAGCCACGACACGGTGGGCAGCTTTCCCGCGGCGGCATCGGTCGCGAACTGCTGCGTGGTCCGCTTCTTCCCGGCGGTGTACTTGATGAACTCGAACGCGTAACCGCTGTAGTTGCCCCACGTGAGCCCGGCCTTGTCCAGCTGCGCGGGAAGCGATGGCTTGTCGTAGAGCGGTGGACCGGGGTTGTTGCGGTAGCTGCGCGACGGGTTATCGACGAGTGGGGAGTCGGCCATGATCAACATCAGGTGGTTCGGGGTCGACGGCCCGGCCACGTCGGTGAAGTAGTTGTCGCAAAGCGTGAACTGGCTCGCGTAGCTCCAGTAACGAGGGATGTCCTTCTGCTGGAACTGGACGCGGGCAGCAGTGGTGTCGCGCGTGAGCCACGCGGCGTGGCGGTGGTTGGGGTCCTTGGGCGGAGGGTTGGGGCTGTGCGGCATGGTCGCTCCGTTGCCGCCAGGAAACGTTCCGAAATAGTTGTCGTACCCGTGGTTCTCTTTGACGATGATCACCACGTGCTTGATGGGGCCGGCGCCACCTGCCGCGGGTTTTGGCTTTGGCGCGGGGGGGCGACGTGGCCTGACCGTCTTCTTCTTCATCTACGGCTTAACGATGGCCTCAGCGCCGTGCTTGCGCCCAGCAGACAGACAGCCGTGACGGCCAGGAACGCGTAGGTCGGGCTGAGCGAATACAGGGCGCCGCCGGCGATTGCGCCGGCGATGACCAGCAACGTCTGCACTGTCTGGAACGCGCCCTGCGTGCGCGACTGATGTCCTGGCGGTGCGCTGCGGCTGACCTCGGCCATGAGGCTCGGGCCGCCAGAGACTGTGAATATGCCCTCGATCAGGCCAAGCCCGACCAACCACGGCACTGACGTGATAAATGGATACAGAGCAGCGAAGAATCCCGTGCCGAGGAGCGCGACGACGATCAGGCGGCGCGTACCGAAGCGGTCGGCGAGCGCGCCCGCGCGGGCGCTGAGCAGTACCGCGGGAACTGCAAACGTGACGAACGACACGCCTACCCAGAACGTGTTGGCCCCGCGAGAGGTCACGTAGAGAGCGAAGATCGCGTCGTAGGTGCCGATCATGTAAGAGGTCCCGGCGGCGAGCAGGATGAAGGGCACCAACTTTCCAGTGAGGCGCAAGGCTCCCACCGGCGCTTCCAGCATCGCCTCCGCGCGGACGTTCGAGAGTCGTGACAACGCGATGGTCGCGAGGGCGCCCATGCATGCCGAGACGACGAACACGGCGCTGAGGTTGAAAAGGGCGATGAATCCTCCGAGGCCGGGGCCGAGGAGCATGCCGGCCATCGAAGTCGACTGCATGACGCCGAATGCGCGCCCTCGCTCATCGGGGGGTGTCAGCTGCGCGACAAGCCCGTTCGCCGCCGGCCAGTAGGCGCCCCCCGCGAGACCATGCAGGAAGCGGACCACCACGAACGCAGGCAGCGGCAATGGCAGCAGGTAGGCCAGGAACAGAACGCTCCAACCGACCATCGCGATGAGGATCACCGGCCGTGTGCCCCAGCGGTCCGCGGCCCAACCCGCGGGGTAGCGGATCAGCGCGTTGGCAAGGAGGCCCGCGGCGAAAACGAGGCCGATGAGCGCGGGCGAGCCGCCCCGGCGTGAGATGAAGATCGGCAGCAGGGGGATGAAGAACCACACCCCGACCTGAGTCAGGAAGTTGCCGGCGTAGAGGGTCCACAGCGTTCCTCGGTGCATTGGGATCCGGAATACTCTGCCGCAGTGCAACAGATCGAGTGGGACGTGATCCCGTCATCGCCTCACCCGGCGCACATGCACATGGCGCTCGATGAGGTCCTGCTCGAGCGGGTGATCGCGGGCGCTCGCCGCCCCACGCTGCGAATCTGGGAGTGGATCGAGCCCGCCCTGGTCATCGGTTCACATCAATCGGTGCTCAACGAAATCGACGGGGCCACCGCACGCCAGCTCGGCTTTGTCGTGACGCGGCGGATGAGCGGCGGCGGCACGATGCTGTGCGAGCCCGGCCGGACCATCACGTACTCGCTGTACGTGCCGGAATCGGTGGTGGCCGGGATCTCCTTTCGCAAGTCATACGCGCTGCTGGATGCCTGGGCGGTGCGCGCTTTCGTCGAGCTGGGCATCCCCGCGGACTATCGCGAGATCAACGACATTATCTCGCCGCGCGGCAAGATCGCGGGCGCCGCGCAGGCGCGACGGCGCGGGCACGTCCTGCATCACACGACTATCGCCCACTCGATGGATGTCGAGCTGCTGCCGCGCCTCATCCGGGTCGGCCGGCCCTCTCTCGCGTCCACCGGCGTGCGCAGCGCGGACAAACCGGTGTCTCCGCTCTCGTGGTTCACATCGCTTCCGTGCGCCGAGGTGGCCGCGCATCTCGAGCGGCATTTCACTCAAGAGTTCCACGTCTCACCGAGCGAGGTGTCGGCCTCTGAGCTGGAGGCAGCGCTTCGCCTGGTCGCTACGAAATATTCGACCCCCGCGTGGGTGAACCGGCTGCCTTAGAGATCAGCCAGTTCCTAACCATTTCCTAACCATTTCTTGGCCTCGGCAACCGACGAGAAGAGGGCACCTTCCAGCAGGGTGGCCCGAACTCCACTCGACACTTCCTCGTCGGTCAACTTCGCGAGCGCACTTTGCGGCAGGACGATGGCCCACTTCCTCAGACCGGCTGAGAGAGCTCGAGGGAACCAGACCTGGAGGACCCAGTCTTGATCCGCCTGTGGGAGCGCCACCAGCGCGAGGGTGTTGATCAGCCCTCGCGACGCGTGGTGCTTCTTGATGCCCTGAAGAATTGCGTCGAAAACGGAAAGGAGACCAGCGCGGTCCGGCATGCCTTGCCACTCCGCGGACACGGCCTGGATTGCCGGGTCCCACTTCACGATCGCCAAGTTGGGACGGTTGAAGAAGACCTCATCTGCTTCACCCTCCGGCTTCATGGTCAGGGTATACACCAGAGTTCGGCCTTTAACGCTTAGCCTCCCAGTCTCCGATCAGGTCCGCGCACTGCTGGACGTGCTCGCGATAGTGATCGCGCAGCCACTCGATGACGTCCTCGGGGCTGGTCGGGTAGGGATCCTGCCCGGCGCCGTAGACGACCGGGCACTTCCGCGACCAGTCGGACTCGGGCAGGCGCGTGCAGGCGCCCAGGACAGCCTGGTGCAGCCGCCCCATCTCCTCCAGTGACTTCGCCCGCTTGGCCGCGTCGAGCCCGGCTTTGGCCTTCTGCCCCGCGGCCTGGGCTTCGCCGGGCGCGTCCTGCGGACCGAGCTGTGCGAAGCCGCCGGCGATGAGGCCGTCGAGGACGCGGCGGTAGTGCGTGAGCACCCAGTTGACGTGCACCTGCAGGCCGCCGAGTGCATAGTCGTCGCCGGCTTTCAGGTAGGCCAGTGCCGCGTCTGGAATCTTCGCGAACGCGGCCTCCCACTCACTGCGTGCGGCCTCGAAGTCCGCTAGCGCAGCGTCCTTCTGCATCAGACGAAGTAGTTGTGCGCCTGTAGGTAGGCCTTGGCCACGACGTCGGGATCCTTGTGGTCGATCGAGACCTGGGCGTTCATCGCCACCAGGTCCGCGGTGGTGAGGTTCTTGTCGACGTTGTTCAGGATCTTCTTCACGTTGTCGGTCGCCACCGCCGTGCGGATGATCGGCACCACGTTGTCGGCGGCCTCCAGGTGCTTGTCGTCCTGGAGCACGACCAGGCCGAGCGCGTTCAGGTCGCCGTCGCTGCTGAAGACCAGGCCGACCTGGATGGTGCCGTTCGCGAATGCCGCCCGGGTCAGAGGCCCGTCGGTGTCCAGCGCCTTGAACGCCTTGAACTTGATGCCGTACGTCTTTTCCAGGCCGGGGATGCAGTAAGGCCTGGTCAGGCACTCAGGTCCGGCGCCCATGGTGAGCTGGCCCGCGATCGGGGCCAGGTCGGAGAGCTTGGTGATGTTGTTGTATTTCGCCTGCGTCGCCTTGGTCACCGCAAAAGCGTTCTGATCTACAGCGGCGGATGGGCTGAGTGCCACCAAGCCCAGAGGCTGGAGGTAGGAGTTGAGCTTGGCTGTGGTCGCCGCCACGTCGCCGGTGGCCTCGCCCGCCTTGTTGTTGTAGTACTCGAGGTCGGTCGCCGCGTAGCCCGGATAGAGGTCGATCTGGCCGCTCTTGATCGCGGGTGCGACCACCTCACGCTGGCCCAGGTTCAGCTTGTAGGTGACGGTGTAGCCGTCGTGCGCGAGCGCCTGCCCGTAGACCTGGGCGAGGATGCTGCTCTCCGGGAACCCGAAGCCGCCGACGACTATGGTTCCCTTCGCGGCGGGAGCTGTGGTGCCACCACACGCGGCGGCCAGGACGGCCAGCGCCGTCAACGACAAAAGCAGCTTGCGGTTCATTTGAGGATCCCTCCTACCAGCCGGACGTGGTGTCGCGAATCCAACTCCGGTTGGAACCTGATTCTTCCAACCTTAGGCCGTCTTGTAGGCGGTTGCTCGGCGCGCGGCGGGCGCTTGGAGCGAGCGGAGCCCGCGTGGCGTCAGAACGCGCTCCAGTGCAGAGAGGCCGAGCTCAGTCGCGAGGGCGAGGATAGCGACCAGGATGGCGCCCGCCAAGACCTTGGTGTAGACCTGCGTGGCAAAGCCGTCGATGATGTAGCGCCCGAAGCCCCCGCCCGCGATGAGGGCGGCCAGGGTGGCTGTCGCGACCACCTGCACCGCGGACGTGCGGATGCCCGCCATGATCAGCGGCACCGCCAGGGGAATCTCCACTCGGACAAGCTGGGCGAGCTCGCGGTAGCCCATGCCTCGCGCCGCCTCCTTGATGTCGGCGTCGACCTCCCGCAGCGCCACGTAGCTGTTGGTGACCATCGGCGGGACAGCCAGCGCGGTGAGGGCCAGGATGATGGGCGCGTCGCCGAGCCCGAAGGCCTGGAAGGCGATGACGAGGATGGCGAAGGACGGCACCGCCCGGCCGGCGTTGGAGATGTTGATCGCGAGGTTGCCGAAGCGGCCGAAGTGGCCGAGCCCGATCCCGATGGGCAGCGCGATGAGCGCGCCGATCGCGACGGCTTCGGCCGACAGCTGGATGTGCTGCATCAGCCGGATTGGGATTCCATCCGCACCCTGCCAGTGAGCTGGATCCGTCAGCCAGCGCAAAGTGTTGTAGAGGAGAGTCATCGCGCCACTGTCCGCGACCACGGCACTGCGAGTCGCTGAACCCCGGCAAGCGTCACGTCGGCGACGAGCGCCAGCGCGATCGACAGCGCGGTGGCCACGACGAGCGGCGTGTGGAAGTTGTCGATCAGCCCTTTGTTGATCAGCTGTCCGAGCCCGCCCACACCGATAAGGGCGGTGATGGTCACGAGGCCGATAGTGGTCACGGTGGCAACGCGAACGCCCGCCATGATCGCGGGCAGGGCGAGCGGCAGCTCGACCTGAAGCAGGCGGGCGAGCGGCCTGTAGCCCATCCCGTCGGCGGCGTCGAGGATGTCCGGCGGCACCGACTCCAGGCCGACCACGACGTTGCGCGCGAGGATGAGCAGCGTGTAGCTGACCAGGCCGATCTCCGCGCTGAGGTAGCTCAGGCCGGTGTAAGGGACGAGGAAGGCGAACAGGGCGAGCGACGGAATCGTGTAGAGGATGCCGAACGTGGTCAGCAGGGGGTTGCGCAAAAAGCCCCAGCGATGCGCGGCGATGCCGAGCGGAAGGGCGATGGCGAGTCCCACGACAACCGCGATCACCGTGAGGATGACGTGCTGCTGAAGGGCGTCGAGGATTGACGGGATGTGCGTCGACAGCCAGTCCCATCTGATCCACGGGTCGGCCGGCATTCAACTACGGTAAATGACGCGGTGATCCGCTTGGAGCACATCAGCAAGGAGTTCCCCGGCGGGTCGAACGCTGTGCTCGACCTGACGCTCGACATCCCGACCGGGCAGACGTGCGTGCTGATCGGCCCATCGGGATGCGGCAAGACGACGACTCTGCGGATGATCAACCGGCTCATCGATCCGGACCAGGGTCGTGTGCTGGTCGACGGCGAGGACACGCAGGCGACCGACCCTGCGCACCTCCGGCTGAAGATGGGCTACGTGATCCAGCAGACGGGCCTGTTCCCGCACATGACTGTCGGCGAGAACGTCGCCACGGTGCCGCGGCTGTGGCAGTGGGACAAGGCGCGCATCAAGGCGAGGGTGGAAGAGCTTTTAGTGCTCGTGGGCCTGGACCCGGCGGAGTATCGCGACAGGTATCCGCACCAGCTGTCGGGCGGGCAGCGGCAGCGCGTGGGCTTTGCGCGCGCTTTAGGGGCGGACCCGCCAATCCTTCTGATGGACGAGCCGTTCGGGGCCGTGGATCGCATCACGCGCGAGCGGCTGCAGCACGAGTTCATCAACATCCAGCGTTCGATGCGCAAGACGGTGGTGTTCGTCACTCACGACATCGACGAGGCAGTGATGGTGGGCGACCGGATCTGCCTGATGGAGATGCAGGCGCGTATCGCGCAGTACGACACGCCGGATGTGATCCTGACCCGTCCGGCCAATGAGTATGTGGCGGAGTTCTTGGGGCGCGACCGGCTGGTGCGGCGCATGTCGGTGGCGACCATCGATGTTGCGACTCTGGAACGTCCAGCGGCCGGCCCGCTGCCCGGTGAGCCGCGCGTGCAGGTGACGGCGACATTGTCCGAAGCATTCGCGGCAGCGCTCGCGAGCCCGACCGAGCATGTCGCCGTTTTTGACGGGGAGCGGTACGTGGGGACGTTCACAGCGACTTCGCTTTTGGAATCGCTGCGGCGCGCAGGCACTGAAGGAGGTGAGCAGGTTGCCACAGGAATTTGACGTCGTGTGCCTTGGCGGCGGTGTGGCAGGTGAGGCTCTTGCGGGCGGGCTGAAAGGAAGCGGGTTGTCACTGGCGGTGGTCGAGCGGGAGCTCGTGGGCGGCGAGTGCCCGTACTGGGGATGCATGCCTTCGAAAACGCTGCTGCGTTCGGGCGAGACGCTGGCAGAGGCGGCGCGGGCTCGCGTCCTGGCCGCGTCGCGGGTGGAGTTGGAGGTCGACTTTCCGAAGGTGTCCAAACGCGTGCTGTGGATGGCGCGCGACCTGAATGACACCGGGGCGGCTGCCGCCCTGGAGGCGACAGGGGCGAAATTGATCCGCGGCGTGGGGTCGTTGGTGGACCTGCGCACGGTTGCGGTGGGCGGCGAGCAGCTGGTCGCGCGCAAGGCGGTGGTGATCGCGAACGGGAGCACTGCGGCGATTCCTCCCATCCACGGTCTCGATAAGGTGGAGTTCTGGACCAACCGTCAGGCGACGCTGCCGCGTGAGCGTCCGGATCGTCTTGCCGTGCTGGGTGGCGGCGCTGTAGGCGTCGAGCTGGGCCAGGCGTTCGCGCGACTCGGGTCGAAGGTCACGCTGATCGAGGCGGGGCCGCACTTTCTGGGTTTGGAAGAGCCTGAGGCGGGCGCGGCGCTGCGGCCGCACCTGGAAGAGGACGGCGTAACGCTGTTCGTGGGCGACCCATGCGAGGCGGTGGAAAAGCACGGGGCGGGCGTGATGCTGCACCTCAAGTCGGGCACCATCGTCGAGGCGGACCGGCTGCTGGTCGCGACGGGGCGGCGACCGAATGTCGAGGCGTGGCGCGAATCAGGGCTGGCGCAAACCGAACGAGGTTGGCTGAAGGTCGACCCCTTGACGCTCGAGGCGCACGCGGACGTTTACGGCGCGGGCGACGTGACCGGCCTCGGGGGCTTCACCCACCTCGCGTACTACCACGGGCGGGTGATCGCGCGGCGGCTGCGCGGAGAGGACGCTCGGGCGGACCACACCGCGGTGCCCCGCGTGACGTTCACGGATCCGGAGGTGGCGTCGGTGGGGTTGTCGGAGGCCGCGGCGGCGGCGCGAGGTGTGGACGTTGTGGTTGCGGGTGTCGATCCTGCGGACACGGCGCGGGGGTACATCCATGACTTCCACGGTGGAGCAATCAAGCTGGTCGCGGACCGCGGTCGTGGCGTTTTGGTGGGGGCCACTTTGGTGACGCCGCGGGCGGGCGAGATCCTGGGCGAGCTGGTGCTGGCGGTGAAGGTGGGCACGCCGGTGAAGGAGCTGGCCGACGTCATCCATCCCTTTCCTGCGTTCAACCGCGTGCTTGGAGCCGTGCTCGGGGATCTCGCTTCGAAGCTGAGATAGGCCGGTTTGGCGCAGCTGGGCGTTTTACCCATGACGCCTTCATTTGCTTGTAAAGGGGTGCAAATCCAATGGTCATCACGATCAACGGTGCGACCTTCACCCTCGAATGGGACACGGTCATCATCTGGTGTCTTGTCGGGTTGGTGGCTGGTTTTCTCGCGAGTCACATCGCGCTCGGGCATGGGCTCGGGCTATTGGGTGACATCGTCGTCGGCATTCTCGGGGCCTTCGTCGGAGGGTTCCTGTTGATGGGTGTGCTGCACTTCACCATCGATGTGGCAGGGCATCCGATCCTCACGCAGATGCTGATGGCGTTCATAGGCGCGGCGATCCTGCTGCTGATAGTTCGTCTGGTCGGCGGCGGGCGGAGCGGCTACCGGCGCCGGGCTTTCTGAGAGGTCAGTAGACGCCTGGGAGCAGTTCGCTCCCAGGCGTTCGTCACCAATCGCTGCGCGAGTTTTGCATTGATGCCCGCGAGTCTCACGCTCACCCAGCCGAACCGCCCCGTGTAGGCGGCGGGGGCCAAAGTTTTCGGGTCCATCTCGACGAGGGCTCCCTGGTCGTCGGGAGTTGCTTTCAGTGACGCGAACTCGCCGTCGGGCGACCCCATCGCGAAGATGCGGTCGTTGACGCGAAAGGTTGCTTCGCCCCAGGTCTCGCGTTCCTCGGCCTCGGGCATCGACAGGCACAGGCGGCGGAATTGTTGGAAGGTCAGGGCGGGACGACCTCGAACGTCAGTCGTGCTTTGAGTCTCGTGAGCGCCGCCAGGACTGGCGCGCCGAGTGCCAGCACCATCACGACGTTGCCCACCGCACGGAATGTGTCGTAGGCGAGCGAGGTGAGGAGGTAGTAGCGGCCGAAATTGATCAGGGCTGTGCCGGTGGCCATGCCCGGTTCCCAGCCAAGCGTCGGGTTGCCGCGAAAGGCGGGCACCCAGCCGGAGATGTCGAGGAGCGCGCCGAACACCCAGCCCATGATCGCGCCGACGCCGGCGAGGGCGATGAGGTCGCGCCAGCCGGGGGTGGTGCCTCTCCAGTGTCCCGCCAGGCCCGCCGCGACTCCGACCCAGCCCAGCCCGAAAACCTGGTACGGCACCCAGGGACCGACGCCGCCGCCGGCGATGGCGGAGACGAGGATGGAGAAGGCTCCGGCGAGGAATCCGAATGAGGTGCCAAAGACGTAGCCGGCGCAGAGCACGAGAAAGAAGATCGGGTTGAAGCCGCCGATGCCTTCGATGAAGGCGAGGCGGAGCGCGGTGTCGATGGCGGCGATCGCGGCGAGCAGCGCGACGGCGCGGCTATCGAGCTCGCGCGCGCCGGCCTCGACGAGGAGCAGGGCGGTGACAGAGCCGATGGCGAGGGCCCAGGCGGGGGTGTTGGCGGGCAGGCCTGAGCCGAAAAAGGGCCAGCAGAAAAGAGCGAGGCCGGCGAGCGAGACGAGGCCTACCGGCAGTGCTCGTTTCATGTGGCCTGCACCACCTTGCCACCGGAGACTTTGAGCACGCGATCGGCGAGCGCTGCCCTGAGGTGTTCGTCGTGGGTGGCGAGCACGATGGACGCTCCGTCGTCCCGGAGGTTTGCGATGAGGTGCACTAGGGCGTGGCGGGCTGTGTCATCCATGCCGCGAGTGGGCTCGTCGAGAAGGACGATTTTCGGGTGTCCCGGCAGGACGGCGGCGAGCGCGGCACGCTGGCGCTCGCCGGTAGAGAGGTCGCGCGGATACCTGCCGGCCACTTCGGTCAGGCCGAGCTTCTGGAGGATGACGTCCGGCATTTCGGACTCGTTGGCGCGGTCGAGGGTCATTCGCACTTCGGCCCGCACGGTGGGGAGGTGGAGGAGGGCTGTCGGGTTCTGGGGCAGGTAGGCGATGCGACCGGGTCGTCGCTCGATGGTGCCTTTGGTCGGTGAGAGCGCGCCGGCAATGAGTCGGAGCAGCGTCGTCTTGCCGCCGCCGTTGGGACCGCACAGCGCGACAACCTCTCCCTGGTTCCCCGCAGCGTCCACGTCATCGAGGACGACGTGAGTGCCGAAGCCTGCGGTGACTTTGGTCAGGGACCAAGCGAGGGGACCAGGCTGCGAAGTCATGTGAGGGGCTGTGGGCTGAGTTGTGGGCGGGGTGGGCGGGGTGGGCGGGCCGCTGGTTGCTCTGCCTTCTTCGACCGAGACCATTGCGCCTGCCGCTTGCAGGAGGCGCTCCAGGCGATGCTCGGCGATCACGGCGGCTCGCCCTTGTTGGACCAGGCGCATGGTCGCGTCGAGCACCATGGCCGCTCCCTCCGGGTCCAGCTGCGACGTGGGCTCGTCGAGGACCACCAGGCGGGGCCGCATCGCCAGAGCCGAGGCAAGTGCCACACGCTGGCGTTCGCCGCCGCTCAGCGTTCTCACGCTTCGTCCGGCGAGGTGCGACACGCCCGCGGCGCGTAGCGCCTCTTCGACGCGGTCGGCCATCTCGGGGGCGGGCATGCCCACGTTCTCGAGGCCGAACGCGACCTCGCGGTCGACCACGTCGTAGACGGTTTGGAGCTCGGGGTCCTGGAAGACGAAGCCGACGGTGCGGGCCAGGCGGCGGGTGGGGGTCGTGATGACGTCCTGGCTGTCTACGTTGATCGAGCCGGCGATGCGGCCGCCGTGGAAGTGCGGGACGAGGCCGTTGAGTACGCGCAGCAGAGTTGACTTGCCGCCGCCTGACGGACCTGAGACGACGGTGAGGCCTTCGTCGATTTGCAGGGTCACGTCTTCGAGCGCCATGTCCGTGGCTCCGGGGTACCAATAAGAGAGGTGGGTTATCCGCGCGATCGCCATGTCAGGACCGGGGTGAAGAGGAGAAGGCAGGCGGCGAGCGGAACGATGTCGATTTGTGGGGCATGGAGCTGTGGGTACGGGTACCAGTCGGCTGCGCGGCCGGCGGTGAAGGCGATCACGGCAGCCGCCGATGTGGCGACGAGGATCCAGTCGCGTTGTTTCAGTCGCGCTGCCCTGAGGGACGTTCGGGGTCCGGAACCAAAACCTCTTGCTTCCATCGACTCCGCGAGCTGGATCGATCCTTCCACGCTGGTGAGCACGACGGGGACGACGACCTCGGCCCACGAGCGCGGACCTCTTGGTCGCCAACCTCTGAGTCGCTGCGCCTCGCTGACCTGGACGAACGATGCAGCGACCGAAGGCACGAGGTTGAGCGAGGCGGCGATGGCGGCGCCGGTTCTTGACAGGGCGGAGGGGAGCGCGTCCATCACGTCGTGCGATTTCAGCATCAGAGAGAAAGGCGCGGCGGCCACGATGGCGGCGGCGACGGTGACGCCACCGGAGAGGCCCGCGGCCAGGGCCTCGAGGGTGTAGGGCCCGCCGAGGGCGGGGATTTGTGGCGGCAGTGTAAAGAGGGTTGTCCTGCCGAGGTGGGCGGATACAAAGTTGAGTGCTGTGGCGAATGTGGCGATGAGGGCGATGGCGGTGAAGAGGCCGCGCATGCGGTTGAGGCCGGCGCCGACGGCGAGCGATGCGATCGCCGCCGCCAGCACCACGACCTTGTAGACAGGATTGGTGGCGAACAGGACTATGAAGAGGCAGGCGGCGGACCAGGCGGCCACGGAGCGTGCGTTCATGTGCCTCTGTTCGTTTGTTCGAGTTATGGCTTGGCCAGGGGAGGGGGCGCGGGTGAAGGATCGGTGGACTGGACGAAGTGCCAGCCGAGGGCTTCCTTGTGGTGGAGCTTGACGTCGGTGTAGCCGGTTTGTGCCGACGTCCATTTGGCGGCGGTCTGGACCCACAGGCTCCAGTAGGGCTGGTTCGCGCCAACGCACTTGGTGAACTGCACGGGTTCGTTGTCGATCTGGCACGCCGCTTTGCCAAAGCTGAAGGTCTGCGTTTCGAACTGGATCTTCGACTGGTCCATGAGGGTCTGCCCGTCGATGGCGTCGGCGGTGAAGCCGACGCATTTCTGGACGCTTGTGCCGGACAGGTGCTGGACGACCACGTAGGCGCGGTGAGGCGCCGAGGCATTGACGCAGGTGTCGGCGGGTGATGGATTCACTACCACCCCCCGCGGCGTTCCGTCGCAGGCTGAAATCGCGCCGATGAGAATGAGGGCCAGTGTCGCGCTGGTCCCGCTGGTCACGAGGGTGCCGATGAGGTGCTTGCGCACAGTGTTTCCTCCAGGCGGTCTGCCTTTCCCGAACGCGACGCCTGAAAGCTGACCGCCATGGAGCTTCCGTGCCGTTTCGCGCGGACGGGTTTGCCTTACGGGCGTTCAGGTCTCCTGGCTCGCGGATCGCCGCCTCCGTCTCGCCTTCCCAAAATCCCTTTCGGATCTTCAGTGGCGTTGTGTGGACGAAGGCTCCCCGCTCACAGTTGCGCGACAGCTCCGGCTTCGTACCGGATTCCCTTGGTGCCCTGGGGAGATCTTAGCTTTCCGAGGTTCTCAGGTTCTTAGGTTGTTAGGTTCTTAGGTTCTTAGGTTCTTGCCTGGTCCGAACGGGTCAGCTCGATGTAGCCGGCCCTTCGGGTGGCGGGCATGGCGAAGTTGAATCGGTCGGGCATGATTGCCAGCTCGATGTCGGTGGGCGGGAAGCCAGGCCACGTGCCGCTCTGCAGTCGAGCGTATCGCTCGCTGTCTTGGAGTGGCTTCAGCAAGCGCTGGATGTCCGGTGTCTCGCCGCGGATGATTTGCTCCATGTAAAGCGCGCACGCGTGATCCTCGGGGTGGTCGGCGGAGGCGATGAGGGTCAGGTGGGTCGGCGCCGGCCGCCTTAACAGGCAGGCTTGTATAGTCGCCCGCGCCACGACGAGACTGGCTGCAAACATGTCCACTCCCGGTGCGACTGCAGCAGTGACCTGTGTCCCGGCCGAAGACCGCTGGACCAGGACCCGACCTTTCATGTCGGCGGCTTGGATCTGCGTGGGCGAGTTGCTGATGGCGATGCCGGGGACGGGCAGGCCGTCCTCCTCCGCAGACACGAGCGCACCGGGGATGGCGGCCGCCAGGGCGAGAGCCTCGTCCGTTGCCGTCACAAGGCGGCACTCTCGGGCTCCGCCCGCGAGCGCGTACGCGCTGACGGTGAATGCGCGGAGCACGTCGATGACGACTGCGATGCCGCGCGCCTGCCGGGCGCCGTCGATGCCCGTCGCGTGGATGACTTCCACATGTAGATCGTGAGGGGTGTTGGAGGGCGCGAGCATGATATCGGGCGAAAGTGCCATCGCCGGAAGAGCCACGCCGTCCTTTTGGATTCGAGCAGATTGCGGACTGCGGGTCGATGCGCGTCGTGGGTTTGCGGCTGGAGCCGGGTCAGAACGTGCCGGAGCACCGCAACGCGATTCCGGTCGCGCTCATCGTGACCGAGGGTCGGCTGCATTTCGACGACGGTGCCAAGTCTGGAGAGGTCGGCGCGGGCGAGATGCTTCTGATCAATCCGGGTGAGAGGCATACGTACCGGGCTGAAATCGCGACGTCCGCGTATCTGGTCTTCGCGGGCCTACCTGGCGTCCGCAGCCGGACGTGGAGCTTGCGGCGAAAGGATTAGCTCGGGGCGGAGTTCCAGAGGACGATCAGGCGGTGGCCGTCATCGCGCAGCACGCTCAGCGTCGCTACGTCGAGCATCAGGCCCGACGCCACCTTGAGGTCGGCGCGGATCCACGCGGCTCCCACGGCCCGCAGCGTGTGCCCGTGGGAGAAGGCGAGCACGCGGCCGCCTGACTTGCCCGCCAGGGCGATGAACGCCTGCACGCGTGAGTAGATCTGCGTGGGTGTTTCGCCGCCCGGAGACCCGTCCATGTAGACCTCCCAGCTGGGATTAGCTTCATGGATCTGTTTGGACGTGAGGCCTTCGTAATCTCCGTAGTCCACCTCCCTCAAGAGGTCGGTGATCTGGGGCTTTGAGAATCCGGCGAGCTCGGCGGTCCGCCGCGCGCGTTGCATCGGGCTGGAAAAGACGGTGTCGAAAGTGAGCGAGGCAAGGCGTGGACGGAGGGCTTTGGCTTTTTCCTCACCGCGAGGCGTCAGGGGCAGGTCGGTGTTGCCAGTGTGGCGTCCGCTGGCGCTCCACTCGGTCTCGCCGTGGCGGACGATGTAGATCTCGAGCGTCAGGCGGGTTTGCCCATCATCTCGGGCCGGCCCGAGCGTAGCGACCGGCTGGCGCTTTCGATGACGGCGCCGGCTCGGACGCGTTGACCTGGCCTCACGCACACGAGGCCGACCGCAGCCTGTCCGCCCGACTGCTTCAGCGCCTCGTTCACTGCCGAGAGCACTCGGGTGGCGGCGTGCGCTGTGCCGGCGACGTCGGTGTCGGGCAGGATCGCGAGGAGCTGCGGAGGAGTCCGCCCGATCACGCCGGGTGTGTCCACATCTCTCACGGTCCCAGCGAGGGCTGCGGCCATGAGCTTCAGCGCCTCGTCCGGGGAGCCGCCGCCATTGGCCTCGATCAAGAGGACGCCCAGGTTGCGCTGGTAGCGGTGGGCGCGGGCGAGCTCGTCCTCGAGCACCGGGCGCACGAAGCGATCGTTGAAGAGGCCGGTGGTGCGATCGACGATGTGAAGCGGCTCCGCCTGAGGGTCGTCGACTTTGACACCACAGGACGGGCAGAACACAGCGCCGTGGGGCAGGGGCGAACCGCAGGCCTGGCACGTCAGCCCCTCCGGCCGGCGGCGGAGGAAGTCGCCAATCGGCATTCGGTAAAGCCTATCAGCCATGTTAATCAGCGCCCTGCGGACCCTTTACAACCAGGGTTGACCTCTTTTTCTTCGAGAAGTAGGTTTGGCGCAGGAGCGCCGGTTGGGGGAGGGGCCGGATAAGAAGGGAGGGCCCGCCAGGGGTCTGCGAGTTTGCTCAGCCCACCGCCGCGGCAGCGGTTGTCAGCCAGCTCTCAGCCCAATCGGACACGGCGCCCAACACAGGCTCGAGGGCTCGCCCACGCGATGTCAGTCGATAGCTCACACGCACCGGCGGGCCCGGGTCGACAAGCCTCTCGACGATGCTTTCGGTTTCCAGCTCTCGCAGCCGCTCGGTGAGGACGCGGTCGCTGATGCCCGGTATCCCGGCGAGCAATTGGTTGAAACGTGCCGGACCTGGAAGCAACGCTTTAACCACGGCTCCAGTCCAGCGCTTACCAATCAGTTCGATCGCCTTCTGAAAGGATGCGCTGTAGTCGAGCCCCCCTCCGACCATGGGGAGAGATTCTATGCGCTATCGGCTGTCTCCGAAAGCAAGCGCGAGGTGTTTTCCACAAGAAATTTTTGTGTCGGCGTTTTTTCGGTCTGGGATAGTGGTCGTCGATGGACGTTGACGGCAGAGTAATCGTGGTCACCGGCGGGGCCCGGGGCATCGGTCGTGCCCTGGCGACGAGGTTTGCCCGCGAGCGCGCGGAGGCCGTGGTGGTGGTTGATGTCGACCTCGATGGGGCAACCAAGGTCGCCGAGGAGATCGGCGGCTCGGCTGTTCGTTGCGATGTTTCCCGCGAGTCCGAGGTCGAACAGCTCGTCAATCGGGTGCAGTCGGAGCACGGTCGCATCGACATCTTCTGCTCCAACGCAGGGATCGCGGTCGGCGGTGGTCCCGAGACGCCGACCGATCAGTGGCAGCGAATCTGGGACGTGAATCTCATGAGCCACGTCTTCGTCGCGCGGTATGCGCTCCCGGCAATGCTTCAGCGAGGCGAGGGCTACATCCTCGGCACCGTTTCCGCGGCAGGCCTGCTCAACCACATCTTCGCCGCGCCGTACGGCGTGACCAAAGCTGCGGCCCTTTCGCTGTTCGAATGGCTGTCGATCGCGCATGGCGCTCAGGGGATTCGGATTTCATGCCTCTGCCCGCTGGGCGTCAAGACAGACATGCTGGCGGCTGAGCAAAGGGAGGGCCGCGAGTTCCTCACTGCCGACGCTCTCGAGCCCGAGACAGTCGCCGAAATCGTTCAGCAGGGCTTGCGGGACGAACGCTTCCTCATTCTTCCGCACCCGGAGGTTGGCGAGTACTTCCATCGCAAGGCGGATGACTACGACCGCTGGCTGAAAGGCATGCGGAGGCTGCGGGCCAACATCATCGCCGCCAACAGCTGAGGTGCGCCGGCTCGCAGTTGTCCCCGGCGTCGTGCTGATCGCGCTCGCATTCGCGGCTGCGACTCGGGTCGCCAACACACGAGAGGGCCTCATCGCCGAGGTGATCACGCTGCTGGCCGGCCTGGCCGGCTTGACCCTGGTCTTCTTCGGCCTGTTCTCAGGCTTACGACTCGCACCAAGACCCTCGGTAGACCGGCCGCCGGCCCCGGCACGACCGCCATCCATGAGGGACTTCGCGCTTGGAACGGTCGGCCTCTTGCTGGCGGTGTTCCTCATCGGCGGGTGGGGAATTTCGGCGGGCTGGCAGTGGGCCGCGCTGAGCCTGGTGGTACTGCTTCCGATGATCGTTGGCAGCGCCGTCCTCTGTATTCGATTCCTGCGCGCGCGTTAGGTCAGGAGTTCAGCGCGAGGACCTCGCCCACCAGGTACAGCGAACCGCACACCAGCACGTTGCCACCCGGCCCTGCCAGCTCTCTGGCTCGCTCCAGCGCCGCGGCGGCGGGCACGATGGCTTGGCCATCTCCCACATACATCTGAGCGAGAGCGTGCGCGGAGACCGCGTGGCTCGCAGCGCTCGCGGGTTCGGTGAAGACAACTGCGTCCGGCTTGATGGTTCGAAGCGCGGTCTGCAGCTGAACGGGGTCGCGCTCGCTGAGCATGGCGAAGACTGCGATCAACCGCTCCGCACCGATCAGCTGGCGCAGAGTCGCGCCCGCCTTCACCATCGCGGCTGGATTGTGGCCGCCGTCGAGGATGACGCGAGGCCCAGTCGCGATCATCTCGAGACGTCCCGGCCAGCGCGTCGACGCGAGGCCCTGGCGGACTTGCTCATCCGTGACATCGCCCACGAGGTGCGCCGCAGCGATCGCCAGGGCGGCGTTGGCAGGCTGATAGTCGCCGACCAGCGGCAGCGTCAGGCGCGTGTGCTCGAAGCCCGGCCCGCTGACGCTCAGGTTGTGGCCTTCCCATCCGCGCGATTTCGCCTCGACGTGAATATCGCGACCGAGAGCCCAGACTGGCGCGCCCGCGACGCGCGCATGCTCCTCCACGATTGAAAGTGCCACGCCCTCGCAGCCGGTGACGACGCGGTCACCCGGCTTGATGATCGCCGCCTTCTCGTGAGCGATCTTCTCGATAGTGTCGCCAAGGTATTTCTGGTGGTCGAGGTCGACGTTGGTGATCACCGCCACGCCGAGGTCGAGTGCGTTGGTGGCATCGAGGCGGCCACCGAGACCGACCTCGCAGACCAGCCGGTCGATCCGCGGCGCGAGGTAAGCGAGGGCCATCGCGGTCAACATTTCGAACTCGGTGGCCGGACCCATCTCAGCGGCGATGGCGTCCAGCGTCGGGATCAAGGCTTCGAGCGTCGCAACGAATTCGGCTTCACTGATCGGCCGTCCGTCGAGCTCGATTCGTTCGGTGTACGAGATCAGGTGAGGCTTGGGCATGAAGCCGACTTTGTGGCCGGCGGCTTTGAGAATCGCCGTTAGGCACGCCCCCGTCGAACCTTTGCCGTTGGTGCCTGCAATCAACGCACCCCTCAGCCCGCGGTCAGGCTTGCCTATGCGATCGAGGATCGATCGGGTCCGCTCAGTGCCGAGCTTCATGCCGAAGCGGCCTTGCTTCGAGATGTAGGAGAGCGCCTCCTCGTAGGTCAACGTGGCCGGCGACGAACCTCGGCTTCGAAGGTGTTCTTGATCAGCATCGCGCGCGTCATCGGACCCACGCCGCCCGGGTTCGGAGTGAGCCAACCCGCCACCTCGTCGACGCCGGAGCCGAGGTCGCCAACCTGGCGATCATCGAACCAGCTGGTGCCGACGTCGACGACCACCGCCCCTCGCTTGACCATGTCCTTGGTGATCAAATTTGCCTTTCCCGCGGCCGCGACCAGGATGTCGGCAGTCCGCGTATGGCTCGCCAGGTCCCTGGTCCGCGTATGGCAGACCGTCACAGTTGCATTGCGTTTGAGCAGCAGCGTGGCCATCGGCTTGCCCACGAGGTTGCTGCGACCGACCACGACAGCGTTCACACCTTCGATCCGGATGCCGGTGCGGTCGAGCAGCTCGATGATGCCGGCAGGTGTGCACGGCTGAACTCCCCCAGGCAATCCGAGCGCCACCAGTCCGGCGTTGATGGGATGAAAGCCGTCAACGTCCTTCACGGGGTCTAGCGCCAGGACGATTTGTGTCATGTCGATCGATGATGGCGTCGGCTGCTGAACGAGGATCGCGCTGACGCTCTCATCCGCGTTGAGACGGCTGACTAATTTGAGAAGCTCGTCGGTGGTCGTACTTGCGGGCATGCGGTGATCCTCGGAATCGATGCCGACCTGCCTTGCGTTGTTCTGCTTCAGCTTTACGTATTGCGCAGACGCAGGGTCGTCGCCGACGAGCACGGTGGCGAGCTTCGGCCGTGAACGGCCTTCAGACACGCGCGCCGCGACGGCCTTGGAAATCTCGTCGTAGATCTCATTCGCTACGGCTCTGCCGTCGAGGACGCGAGCCGTCACGAGAGACCAAGTTCCTGGCGCGCCGCGTCGGCGACCAACCGCATGACGTCGCGGAGGTCCCGGCCGGTCTGGCGCGAGATCCGGCGGCAGTCTTCGTACTCCGGTGCAACTTCAACTGCCCTGCCGCCGAGCTCCTTGACCTTCACACGGGCACTGCCAAGCGGAGTCTGGATTTCAATGATCCGACGCTGAGCCGTCACGCGCTGAGCCGTGGTCATGCGCACGCCGAGCGTCGTGGAGTGCAGCAGGAGATGCTCTGTCAGCCGTGCCACCAACTCTGGCGCCGACATAACCGTGATGAGATGCCCGGCCCGGCCTTTTTTCATCAGCGCGGGTGTGACGCTGACGTCCAGCGCCCCCGCCTCCATCAGGTCTTCGCACATCGCAGCGACGAGGTTTGGCGCCATGTCGTCGATGTTCGTCTCGATGATGGTGACGCCGGTCTTCTCTTCAACTCGCTCACCGATCCAGACCGCCAGCGCGTTTCCGGGAGTGTCTCGGCTCCCGATTCCGTAGCCGATCGATGCCAGGGAGATTGCGGGACGTTCGAATCTCGCGCCGGCGGCCAGGATGGCGGCGCCGGTGGGAGTCACGAGCTCGCGTTGCTCGTCGGTGGCTTCGAAAATCGCACCGGTGCCCTCGAGCACGCGAACGCTCGCCGGCGCGGGAAGGGGCATCGGCCCCATGCGACCGCGAGGTACCGGCAGGGCTGACGAGAAGACCTGGTCAACAGCCAGGCCGTGGAGGAGCCAGAAGGCGCCCATGAGGTCGACGAGAGTGTCCGCGCCGCCGAGCTCGTGCAGGTGGACCTTGTCTTCCGGCAAGCCATGCAGGCGCGATTCGGCCTGCGCGAGGCGGTTGATGGCATCAAGGGTCGGCGCCTTGACCCTTTCGGGCGCATCGGCATCCTCGACCGCCGCGCGCAGCGCGGGTACCGTTCGCTCGACCCGATCAACTGTTTCGACGATGACTCGAGTGCCACCGACGTGGCCCCGAGTCTCGTGGCGTACATCGACAGTCACCTCATCGCCGAGGCGGAGAGCTTCGATTGCAGCGTCGAGTAGGGCACGGTCGGCACCCGCGTCGATAAGGGCCCCGAGCGTCATGTCGCCGGAGATGCCGGAGAAACAATCGAAATAGGCGATGGTCATGGGCGCGTCCTACTAATACGAACGGCGGCCGCATCGATCGGCAGCATGCTCTCAGGGCGCTTGGCGATTCGCACGGCGACACCCCCGACCTTCGGGAGCTGCAGGACTTGCTCTGCGATCCTTGCGGCCAGCGACTCGAGAAGCTTGTGGGATTCGCCCTCGATCACATCCTTGGCGATGGCGCGCACCCGCGTGTAATCGACAGTGTCTTCGATGCGATCGGTGCGTCCAGGCTCGCTCAGGTCGCAATCGACCTCGATGTCAACTCGGAATTCCTGCGGGTGCTCGCGTTCGGCCGTTCGGACGCCATGCCGGCCTTGAAATGACATTCCCTCGAGAAGGACGCGATCCATGGCGCAATTGTGGGCTGAAATAAACTGCAACCCGTGGCCAACACCGAAATCGAGGTGCGGCCGGCGACCGCCGCAGACCTCTCCGCGATCAACGACATCTACAACCAGTACATACGCGAGGCGCACTACACGTTCGATCTAGAACCGTGGACGATGGATGCGCGCCGGGAATGGTTCACGCACTACGGCACCACCGGGCGTCACCGCCTACTGGTGGCCGTTGCCGGGGGCCACGTGATCGGCTACACGAGCAGCAGCCGGTACCGGCCCAAGGCGGCCTATGACGTGACCGTCGAGACGAGCATATACGTCGATCCCGAATCGGTCGGCCGTGGCGCCGGCTCTCGGCTCTACAAGGAGCTGTTCACGATCCTCGAAGGCGAAGACGTGCATCGGGCGAATGCGGGGATCACCTTGCCGAATCCTGCATCGGTCGCACTACATGAGCTCTTCGGTTTCAAACGGATTGCCCTCTTTAGCGAGCAGGGACGCAAGTTTGGACGCTACTGGGATGTTGCCTGGTTTGAAAAGCCGCTCGGCCTGGAATCACCCGTCGGCTCGTAAGGTTCAAACGAGACATGGCCCAAGCACGTACTAACCCATGGCTTGTCCTGGTGGTTTTGACCACCGGATTTTTCATGATCATGCTCGACACCACTATCGTCAACGTCGCGATCCCGGCGATGAGCGCCGGTCTCAAGACCACGCTCGACCAGATCCTGTGGGTCCTGAACTCCTACATCCTGGTTTACGCCGTGCTCCTGATCACGGCCGGACGCCTCGGAGACCTTTACGGACAGCGCAGCCTATTTGCAATCGGGCTCGGCATCTTCACCTTTGCTTCGGCCCTGTGCGGCTTTGCGCAGGACGCGAATCAGCTGATCGCGGCGCGAATCCTTCAGGGCGTTGGCGGCGCGCTGCTGACGCCGCAGACCCTAGCGATCCTCACGACCCTGTTTCCACCCGAGCGCCGCGGCGCCGCATTCGGAATTTGGGCGGGAGTTGCGGGCCTCGCCACACTGGCAGGACCTACTCTCGGTGGAGCCATCGTCACGTATGTCGATTGGCGCTGGATCTTTTTTGTCAACGTTCCGATCGGGATCGCGGCGCTGGTGGCGACATTCGCGATCATCCCTGACGTCCGGCCCGGCCGCCGCCATGGTTGGGACGCATTGGGCACCATCCTTGCGACCGCCGGCCTGTTCGGCGTCATCTTCGGGTTGATTGAAGGGGAGCGCTTCAACTGGGGTCAGATCGGGGGGACCGTAGTCAATATCCCCGAGGTCATCGCCGCTGGAATCGTCCTCTTGGTTGCGTTCGTGATCTGGGAGCGCTACCAGCCTGAACCGCTGGTTCCGCTGTCCCTCTTCGAGGAGCGGAACTTCGCGGTGGCCAACTGGATGGCCGCGGCGATCGCGTTCGGAATGATGAGCCTGTTCCTGCCGATCATCATCTACCTGCAGTCGGTGCGGGACTTTTCCGCTCTTACCGCGGGTCTGACTCTTGCGCCAATGTCGATCACATCGATGTTTGTTGCTCCGTTCGCCGGACGAATGGCGGACCGTATCGGGGGGAAGTTCATCCTGATGACCGGCATCCTGGTCTTCGCGATCGGATTCGGAACTATCACGTTCGTCGCCGGGCCCGACTCGACTTGGATCAACTTCCTCGTGCCGGCGATAGTTGCGGGCGCCGGCATGGGTATGACCTTCGCTCCGATGACCACCGTTGCCATGCGCAACATCTCGCCTCGAATAGCGGGCGCCGCGTCGGGTGTCCTCAACACGACCCGCCAGGTGGGTGCGGCGATTGGCAGCGCGGTCGTCGGTGCGTTGCTCCAAAACCGACTGGCGATCACTCTGCACGACCAGGCAGTGAGTCATGCGGGCGCGCTGCAGCCGGCGTACCGCGACCAGTTCATCAAGGCCTTCAGCTCAGTAGCCGCCAACGGCTTCCAGATCGGTACCGGCCAGAACGGAGCGAAGCTGCCGTCAGGATTGCCACCCGCTGTGGCGGACCAGCTAACCTCGCTCGCCCACCAGGTGTTCGTCAGCGCTTACATCGACGCGCTCAAGCAGACTTTGGTGCTGCCGATAGCCGTGCTCGCGGTGACTGCGTTCTCAGCTTTGCTGATCAAGCGTTACGAACGGCCTGTCGCGATCGAGGAAGCGGAGCCTGCTTCCGATAGAGTCGCGGCGGCGAGTTAGAGGCGACCGCCGGACAGAAGCTTCAGGACGGATAGAAGCACCGCGGCGCCGATGAACGCAACGATGATGCTTCCCCAGAAGCCCACGCTGCCGGTCATGTGGAAGATCGCTCCCAGCAGGAAGCCACCGATCAGCGCACCCGCAACCCCGACGACGATGTCTGCGATGCAACCGAATCCGCGGCCGGCCACCACCCGGGCGGCGATCGCACCGGCGATGAGGCCGACGATGATCCAGGAAATCCAGTTGCCGGGCTCAAGCGTCATTTCTTGTGCAACCAGTCGGCGATCAACCGGAAGACCTCCTCGCTGCCAAGGTCGTTGAAAGGCTCATGCAATCTTCCTTCGAAAACGTGAAGTTCGCTCATCGACGGCGCTTTCGCGTGCAGCTCGCGACTGCCTGCCGGGTCGATGAGTTTGTCATCAGATCCCGCGAGGATGAGGAAGGGAATCTTGATCTGGCCGGCTCGGGCCGGGATGTCTTTCATTGCTTGCTGCCACTCGGTGTAGAGGCGGCTCGACATCTTGCCATGGACCAACGGGTCGTTTTCGTAGGCTTCAACGACCTCGGGGATCCGGGAGACGAGCGAGCCGAGTGTGGGAACGTCCTGGGCAAACCTAGGAGCCACCTTTGAGGCGGCGTTCCCGAGCGTCACTTTCCAGGCGGGGGCGGCGACCTTCAACTTCAACGCCGGCGAGGAGACGACGAAGCGCTTGCTGTTGGGCAGCCGGCCCGCGAGCACAGTGCTGAGCAGGGCGGCGCCGCCCATTGAATGGCCGAGGGGTACAACTTCCGTTCCGGCAGTGGCCTCGATGTGCCTGACAAACACGGACACGTCGTCGGCCCACTGCGACCACGAATCGACGTAACCCCTCTGGCCAGGGCTGTGGCCGTGACCTCGCAGGTCCACCGCGTAGGTGCTCATACCGTGCTTGGCCATGCCGTTGGCGAACCGCTCGTAGCGGCCGGAGTGCTCACCGAAGCCGTGCACCACGGCGAATGTGATGTCGGCGTCTTGCTTTGGCCAAGCGCGGTAGGCCAGCTTTGTGCCGTCGGCGGAGACGACTTCGCCCGCGATTGCGGACGGGCGTTCAGCTGCCAAGGTGCCCCAAACCTCTGAGGATCTTGAGCGCTTCCTGCTCCGCTTCCATGAGTGTCGGCGCATAGGCGCGGATGCCGCAGAGCGAGTACGCCCACTCGGGGCTTGGCGGTGCCTGCGAGTGAAGCCGAAACGTCGGTGGATAAAAGAAGATGCGCTCACCCAGGACCTTCTTGATCACGGGCCGTTTGGCGAGCACGTCCTCGAGCGCCTGTCCATTGGGCAGGCGGCCCGATTCAAACTCAAGGTGCCTGAGCTTGGCGAGGGGGTGGTCCTCATCTCTGATTGAGGTGTTGATGCCGTACTCAGCGCTGAGGTCCCGCATGAAGATGGCGATAATCAGGGCGTCGGTCTCGTCACCGGCCATCTTCACGAAGCCGGCCGCCCTGACCTCCGGCTCGTGGTTCTGCAGGTGGCGGAAGTACTCCATCTCGAAGAACCCGCGTGAGCTCCGGCTCGCGACCCAGGGCGGATCCGAGCGCCAGCTCCGAGAGGCGGCGAGGGCCTCGAACTGGGTATGCACGCGTTCGAGACGCGGCTCGGGAAGGTTGGTAAGTCGGTAATGAAGGACTCGCCGCACGGTCGGACCTAAGCCTACCCGTTCAGGCTGGAGATCTAACCGCCTGGCGCCCACGCCGCATCGTCTCTTCTTGCCAGGGAGGCGCCTTGACCTGGAGCGCGAGTCGTTCGGGGCCGGCCGCGAGCAGAAAATCACCGCGCTGAGAGGCTTCGAGGTAGGCGCGCTGACGCGCGCTCAGATGAAATGTCTCCTGTAGCTTGGCCGCCTCGCCTGGTCGTTGTGCCCCGAAGAAGACGACAGCGGGATTTGTGGCCACCACCGTGCCTTGATCCGAACTCAAAAGGTCGCCTGGGTTCTGAGTTGCGAAGACCAATGAACCGTTGTATTTGCGGATTCGTCGCGCGAGGCTGACGACGAATCGGCGAATGGTCTGATCTTCGAACAGGAGTCCAAGCTCATCGATGATGAGCATGCGGCGGTGATCCTTGCGCTTGATCCGCGACCAGAGCGCTTCGGCTAGCAGGAAATGGACCGGTGCAATCATCTCGTCACGCAGCTCACGCATTCCGAAGTTCACGATCGGAGCTTCGAGATCGATGTTGGTAGGCGCGCTGAACATCTGGCCTAGGCTCCCGTGCACCCAACGATGCAGGATGGTAGCTACGCGCGATCGTTTGGGCAGCCGGTCGGCGACGTCGCGCAACAGCGGCTGGTCGAGCTGGCCGTAGGTGGTGCGAACAGCTATTTCAAGCAGCGCCCGCTCGGCTTCGTCAAGTCCCCCACAGATGGTCGCGCAAAGGTCGACAGCATCGGCGGCGGCTGGGCCGAGCCATGCTTCGTCTCGGCTGCCGGATGGCCGGAGATCGAGGACATTGAGTGCATGGCCGGAACCGAGTGCCAGCTCCACGTCGACTCCACCTACGTTCTTGGCCATCTCGCCGTACTCATGCTCCGGATCGATGACGAACACCTGAATGCCCCGGCCAAGAGCGCCGAGAGCGAGCGCTGAAAGCAGATAGGTCTTACCAGCGCCGGAATGTCCGAAGACGCCGATGTTTGCGTTCGCATAGCGCCGCTGGTCGAACGGGTCGACGATGACTGGCGTTCCGGTCACTGAATTGCGGCCAACGACCAGTCCGCCAGGCTGCTGTAGGTCGGGCTCGAGCCAGGGGAAAAACGTGACGAGTGCACTGGTGTCCAGCACGCGCTTGCGCGCGAGACGGTCGACGCCAAGTGGCTGCGTGGCGAGATAGCCATCGAGCATGCGGAATGTGCAGGGCTGCAGGTGGCAGAGGATGGCACGGGCCGCCGAATCCACCCTGATGGATCCGGCCTCCAGCTCGTCCAACGTCGCAGTGGTCAGCGTCATGTAGACAGCAACGTGAAACGCCTTGTCCTGACTCGAGGCGAGTCGGCGTTGAAGGTCTTCGGCATTTGGCAAGGCACCGGCTAGAAGGGGATCGGACGAGCCCGCGTCATGGTTGATCAGACGAGTCGCTCGCATGTTGACGAGCTGACGCTGCAGGTACTCGACGATCCAGGCGACGGATAGCGGGGTGACGTGCCATGAGAGGCGCAGGTTGAGGCCGGGAGCCATGAGCTTGAAGAGCCAGCCGGCTTCCAGGTCCGTCCCCGGTAGTCGATCCACATACCATGTGCGGCTGTGCCCGCCGGGATGCTGGAAGCGGTTGGCTAGCTCCTTGCCGAAGCAGTTCTCCATGTTGGGCTTCGAGACATCGAACGGCACCTCGATCTCGCGTAGCGCGGGTTCCAGGCGCTTGGCCTGCGCCTCGGCAGTGACCAGAACGGTCTCAAATCGGTGGGCTGAAGATGACTGCGCCACATGGTCCACAAAGGCCAGGTCTGCTCCGAGCATGTCATCGAAGTCGATTGGCGATTGGTGAGCCGTACTTCCCGTACCTGGGCCTGGGACCACTTCAATCAGAACCTGCATTGGACTGTCCAGCCCGTCGAGCAGACGGCGATACGAGTTCAGCCAACGTGTGCGATCGCTGTCCGCAGCGCCGGCAAAACCAAGCGATCCGGTTTTGATAAGAGTCATCGCGAGCGGTCCCTTCCACAGCACCGATGGTGGGCGCGATCCAACCCGAAACAATCCGAGATTCACGTCAGGGATCACGCCGAGGCGGCGATTGTCTCGGCCGGATGGATTTGAGTCGATTGTCTTCGCCTAGGCCATCGCGGCCGCGAGAGATTCCAGGTTACGTGATGGGTTCTGGCCGTGAACAGCACGATGTCGAGCAACCAGAGGTCCGCCGACCGACCCTTCCACCGCCCCCATGACGCGACGGTGCCTATCGCGAGAGTCAGTAACCCAGCGCACGCGCGGATCGCGGTAGGCGCCCATGGCGACGACCAGAGCGCGAACCCTGAGACCAGTGCAACGACCAGGTATGCCAACCGCATGGGGGTTAGGCCGTATAGCAATCTATCCTCGAGGTCGACATCGAGCGGCACCCGCGCAGGCATGTGACGCACGATATGTTGTCTGCGCGACCAGAAGAACCCAGGTTGTTAATGGCCCGCGTTCCTTAGAATCGATTCTCGGCTCTCATCTCGCCGTGCTCGCGTAGCTCAACTGGCAGAGCAGGGGACTCTTAATCCCAAGGTTCAGGGTTCGATTCCCTGCGCGAGCACCAACCTGCTGTAGAAGTTCGGCTGATAGGTCTCAACTGGCCTTCGGTTGATGGGTTACACACCTTCGGTTGATGCGTCACACCTACTTCGGCTGATTTGTCACGCT